>OULZ01000002.1_pt1 | contig 176225 bp, 193 predicted proteins | sample 1690871 | NCBI WGS metagenome assembly OULZ01 (sample SAMEA3914813, study PRJEB12502) | metagenome | biome: forest; material: soil | place: Canada | collected 2011-07-07 | depth 0.3 m
CACGACACAGAAGTCCCGCACTGCGAAAGCACCAGGCCGTGTCGCGTTGCTGCAGCTTCGACAAAGACCGAATCGGTGGGCACAGGGCAACCTGTCCCCGCACAGCGGATGTCCGCTTCGATAGGTCGGCGTCGTCCAGGCTCAGAAGCCCATCCCCTTTAGGGGATTGGGAGTGTCACGTCTGCGCGGCTATAGAGAGCGTCCCCTGCGCAGCTAAGCAGCTTCGCTACACCCTGCACCCTTCCACCAATCTGCAGCCACTCCGTATGCGACGCTTTGCCCTCATCTTGACTCTGACCGCACTCTGCAGCACAAGTTGGGCGTTGGGCGGCGACGTGGTGGAACCCGTCACGCAATCAGCCGTCAGTCCTGTGTCCGCGGACAAGGCGTGCGAGGCGGCCGCAAAGCGGCTCAAGAAATACGTCGCCCTCAATGGTTGGTCGATTACCGACAAAGGCAACGTCCCCTGTGATTGCAAGCAGGACGAGGGAGGCTGGCGTTGCGCTATCACCGCGCAAGTGCACAAGCCCAATGAAGACGACGACGTCGACAACGGAAACTAAGCCCCGCACGACGACCAGCGCGCGACGCCTTCTTGCTTAGGGACCATCCCTATGTCGACCCGAGTCGGGCAGAATAAGCGTGGGAATCGCTCTGGGAAACCTCAGCTCGAAATCCCAAGTGGTTCGCGTGGCGAGTCCCGGTGATATTGGTCTGAACTTGGTCGTTGCGCTCCCGCGCCAGGCCTCAAGCGCCCCGGTATCTTAAGGAACCCGCTTCCTTCCGGGGGGTGGAGAACGTCAGCGTTTGTGGCTATACGCAGAGTCATTCACTCACGCGAGACACAGGCAATGTCACGTACCCGCCAAAAGCGGCCGCCGGCCGACTATGTACAACTGGCCGCTCCCGAACACTTCACGTCGTTCGGCTTCTGGCGCCCGGGCATGGAGCGTGTTCACGCCCGAGTCCGTACGCTACTGCAAGAGATGGGCCTTCGGTTTTGGGGCGACTCGTCGCGAGAACTGCTCGTGCACCCCGAAGACTATCCCCAGGCCAACGCACTGCTGCTGTGCACCGAACGAGAGTTCGGCCAGCTCATCAGCCACTGAGTTCTTCTGCTCGGTATTCTGTTCATGAACGCTGCGCCCTCTGGCGCAGCGTTTTCATCTGAGGGTCTGCCCTGCAAGTCGCAGCACGGATATCGCATCGGTAGCACCTCTGGTTTTCAGTTACTTTTCAGGCGCGGTATAAGCGTGCCTATACGTAGTCCAGGTTCATGTGTCCATCCACAGACCGCTCTCGTCCTCCCCCGCGTCCCAAGCGCCGGCGTTGACGACACGGCAAAGACGCGCAACCGCGTCCGGCTACTCGGCCGACTTCGAGTCCTTCCCGTGCCAGGGTTATGTTCGACTGCCAGGAGCGTTCAAGCGAGGACGACGGCGGCAATCTCGGGCTTAACAAGCGCTGATGGAAGTAGGAGCTTACGTTTCAAGGCTCGCCCACCTATGTGAAACCCGGCGTAAGGCGTCGTTAGGGTACATCAACCCCTCCTATGTTGCGGAAAAGGGTCGCGGCGCAGTCTCCACCAGGGGACTGCGCCGCCGGCTCTTGTGGGGGCCGCACCGGTGGCTTGCATCTAAATACACACGGTGTATGTTACACTAGCCAAATGGCATATTCAAAAACCATTCCCGACGACACGGACCCGGCGGCTGACGCCCGTGGCGCACGCAGATTTACGTCCCACATGTCGCTCGACGAGCGGGGTATGGCGATGCTCAGTACGTGGTTCGAACAGTCGCTATCGGTTGAGTTGACTCCTGCAAACAAATTTTGTCAGCTTCGCGGTCTGGACCTTTGTGTCCGACTTCGCGGCGTACGCGGCGCGAAACTGGTGGGCATCGACTTGAAGGCCGATAACACCCAGACAGGCAATATCTCTATCGAGCTCATCTCGCAAGACCGCCCCAACTTTAAGCATGCGGAGCCCGTCCCGGGCTGGTCCGCCAAAGACATGCCCTTGGTGGCGCAACTATTCATGCAGACGGGTGACATGGTCGTCATCAATATGACGTTGTTCTACCCTTGGCTCTTTCCCCAAATCAAAGCCATTGTCGACGGCCGTTCCTCCAAATTTGAGCTGCCGCACGCTTGGCTCAGTGCCACGCCTAACGAGCGATACAACTCGCATAATCTCATTGTGCCTATTGAGGTTTTGCTAGGGGAAGCGCCGGGTTGTCTCTATTTGCGCGCAAGGGATGTTCTTGCTCAGGAAAAGTATGCGATGTTGCTCAAAGGCGGCAAGTTTCCTAAACCGCTGATGGTCACTCGACCCTATGATGCAGAGGCCGCCTTGTCCACGTTACAAGGTTGGCTCGGGGCACTCAAAGGCTATGACATCAAACCGCAACTGACGGCTGTAGACAAAGAGCGCCTACTGCGGTTTTTGGAACCACGGGCCAAGTTCAGCAAAGCCAAGCCCGAAGTCGAAATGCTGGGTCGACAACACATCGCTTCGCGACCCCGACTGGCGCTGCCTGAAGACGAAGTCGCGTTATCCCGCTAACATTTTTTTTCTGAACGCTTCCATGAAAAGTTCTCGCCCCATCATCGCTCTCGATGCAGACGGTGTGCTCGTTGACTACAACAGCTCGTACCCGCCTGTTTGGCATCGAGCCTTCGGTATCGTCTTGCCGAAGTTGCGTGCTGCTTATCATGCGGCGAACGCCTACGGCGTGCAGATGGTCAAGGGCACGCCCGAATATGACAAGTTCATGGAAACCTTTGGCGATGACGACTGGCGCACGATGCCGGCTCTGCCCGGTGTCCCTGAAGCTTGCCATGCGCTACACGACGCCGGCTTCAGTTTGGTTTGCGTGACGTCTATTCCTTCTCGGTTTGCCGCGGCCCGGCTGGACAATTTGCGTGCGCTCGAACTACCCATCGACCGAGTCGTTGCCGTCGGCCACAGCGATACATGCAACCCGAAGCTCCAGGTTCTGCAAGAACTGGGCGCCGTGGCATTTGCAGATGACCTGGCGTCGAATTTCGAAGGCGTCGAGCCGAAAACCCACAAGGCGCTTATCGACTACGGCCACTTCGACTCACCTAACTTGACGCTGGATACGTCCCTGGCGGACAGTCGTCATGGCTCACTTCTGGCATTTGCAAAATGGTGGTTAGCGCGCGGAGAAGCGTTGTAACTCTCGGACGGTAACCCATCCGAGGCGGAACGCGGATTTGCGTGGATGCCCTGTGGAGCGCCGGCGAGGTCGCTACACCTAAGACTTTGCACCCCGCCACAACGCTATCGCTCATCCTTTGTCGCCCAGCAGCCAGCGCGCTGGCACAGCCCGCTAACCCCGCTTGGGCGTTGTCATGCCCGTGACACGCACGCCCAACCCAAGACCGGCCCAGCATCAGCAGCTGCAGGCGACCCCACCCGAACCCCTTGTGTTTGTACTCAACGCGTACTCTCGGGACCGGGAAGGCGCGCCCACCAATGAGCTGGTGGAAACGCAAGCTCTGCATCTCCCCTACCTCACGCTGCAATATTGTCTGGGCATCTGGGGTCGCCAGGAGGTAGCGCAAACCTTCAGCCTGACCGTCGACCAACGAACCCGCTTCATGGCTGAGGGTATTGCGGTAGGCGACGTTGAACTGTTTGCCTACTTCGTGGAGCAGGCTGCCCCGGTTTCGGCGGACAAACCTGTCACCGCCAAACGAGGTCGTCGCGAAGCTCGCACCCCCCGTTCGTCTACCTAGCGTCTGGTTTCGTGGCTCTGCCACTTGAAGCGGCGGCGACGACTGCGCGAAACCGGGTGGTCGGGAAGCCCCCTCGACTCGGACACCTCGAACGATTCGCCCGTTGTGCTCGAAGAAGCCGCAGACGGCGCACCATCCGGCAGGCCAGCGCCACTCTCCGCAGACTGGGCAAGCTGAAGTTGCTGCGCGGCGCGGACCTGCCAAACTCGTTTGCCCCAATCCCAGTAGAGAATGGCGGCGGCTGCCTGGAAGATACCGCTGACCCACCAGGGCCCAGGCCGGTCCGGCGTCAACAACGGGCCAAGTGCCCAGACCGTGGCTATGACCAAGGGCAGGCCACTGCGCTTGTGGTTAAATTCAGTGAATACGATGCGCCAGAGCGAACGAGGCGATTGCACGGATAGAGGGGTCATTCTCCCTATAGCGATGCGGTTTGTCCCCTGCTAGCTGGGCGCTCCCGTAGAGGCTGTTGTTGGGTCTGGCTGCCGCGACGCCAGCCGTTGCACTTCTCTCGACAGTCCGCCCTCGACAGCCACCCAGGTCGGGCCCATCAGTCGTTCAAGCCGCAACAGCCCCGAGACCTCCAGGGAGGTGGGCACTGCCTCCAGGCACCCCCACCAATCGATTGGCTTGGCACCCATGTCCAGACCCGCCGCAACCATGCGTGCGACACAGTCTGCCGATATGCGCGCGGCCAAGCCCATCCGAGCCCACGGCAGGAGTTTGAGGCCTACTTCGTGCAAGGCTCGGGGATTTCGCGTGTCCAAGCGAAATCGATAGGCCCCGAAATCTCGGTTCAGGATTTCAAGGGTCGGCCGGATAACCGTACGACCGCCGTCCATCGTCAACAGCTTCGTCGCAGTAGGCTCCCACGAGGAGTTGGCCGACCACCACAGCACCGGCTTTTCCTTGTCGGGAAAGGGCGTGCCGATATTTGCAGGCAGTAGGCGGCCACTCAGAGCCACCTTCGACAACTTCGGGCCGATGGTGTAGTGGAATAGGGCGTCTGGAATTTTCATAGTCAAACGGGAACCGCCGTAACATGCCCGGTGGTCGGCCATTCCGAGCGCAACAGCGTTTGAACCAGCTGTACCCGTTCCCGCGGCGGCAGTTGTTGAAACTGCGAATAGGTCAGGGCGGTATGCCGCTTCAAGAGCCTAGCGAACGCCTGGCGAAGTCGCACAGGTAGTGACTCCGTCGCTTCTTGCCAATGTTTCAGGGCCAGCTGAAGCGAAATCTCCAGTGGAGGAGCTGTGGTCGCCGGTAGGCCAATTTGGGTACGCTCCCTCAGAAGGGCGTGAACCTCTTCCCGGGACAAATGGTGTTCGAGCTGACGCCCCAGCAGGCTCCAATGCTCGAGTTGCTGGGCGATTGAGCGACTCATCAGCAGGGCTTCGCCTTGCACCTGTTGGTAGAGCTCATCTGAAATGCGGATAGACTTCATCGAGTGGTAAGTTACCACACTCTGGCCGTGTGCGACTTGGCGCGCTCCAAAAACGACAACGCGGCCAGAAGGCCGCTGTCGTGAAAACTTGTACGCAACTTACTTGTTCAGTGCAGCCAGCACCTGGCTCATGTGCGCGGAGAACGAGGCCTTGAGCTTATCGCGCTCGGCTCCTTGAAAGGTGCTGCGAACAAGTGGGTCGACTTCAGCCATCACCCCCTTGCGCAGACGAGCCGCTTCAGGAGACTTCAAGTAAGTGTTTCCACCCTTTCCTAGAACACGTCGAACGTCAGCCATCCAAGGCCGCAGCTTGCTATCGTCACGGCCCTTGGTCAGGCCCGCAACAGCCAAAGCATTGAAGCTCGTGCGGCCCTCGAAACCAAACGGGTACGCGGGCATTCCCTTGGCAGTGGTTGCCGCATCGGCAAGCGCCGATTGGCGCGCCGCATCGTCTGCAAGCTCCAGCCACACCGGAACGCCTTGCACGCCCATCAGCAGCGACGCCTTAAGCGTTTGGCGTTCCAGGGCGATGTAGTCTTGAGCGTCACGCTGGCTCATGCGAATGGCAAAGTTGGTGAACTCGTCACATCGAACGTCGAAAGCATCTTGCCAAGAAACTTGTGCCATATGCAGCATCAACACCGTTCGCGCTTCTTGCTGGAGGGAGAACGCTTGCGTTTCCAAGGCATCCAAAACGACGTCTTGACGTGCAGGGGAGGCTTCCCACTTCGCCTTGAGGGTCGGGGATGCCAGTAGCTGGTCTCGGAAGTTCTCGATGAACCCAGCAGAAATCAATGTAGCGCCCACATCCGGCAGCAGCGCTTGCAGATACTTCTCGACGGTCGCTTTCCCCGGCGCGGTGCAAGTCGCAATTGCGTTGTAGGCAGAACTTGTTACCAGACCCGCAGCATTCGCGGCTGTTGCGCAAACAAGACCGCTAACGGACAGCGCCCATGCACAAATGCGGAAAAGTCGGATAGCGGTATGGCGCACAGAAAAGCCTTGAGGGTTGGAAGCGTAGTGCGGTCTAGGCTTCGGGTTTATTCGGGGTCGCCCGGAGCGGTAGCCGTTCAGAACAGGACCACGTCGTCCGCAACCAACTTCAAATTTTGACCGGTCACCAATGGCATGCTGGCTTTTGCAACTACCGCCAAGTGCTTGTCAGCGTCGAGCGGTCGGTGGAACAGAAAGCCTTGGATGAGGTCGCAGCCCAGTCGCTCCAAGCCCAACGCTTGGTTTTGAGTTTCGATGCCCTCTGCAATGATGGTGAGGTTCAGGCTCTTGCCGATGTCAATGATTGAGCCCAAAGTACTCGGCCCGATGCACGCGCCTTCCGCGTCAGCTGCGAATGCTCTATCAATTTTGAGCAAATCGAAGGGCAAACTTTTCAACATGGAGATTGACGAATAGCCCGACCCGAAGTCGTCCAAGGCCAATCGAAATCCCAGGGAGCGCAAATGCAGCAAGATAGTCTTCGCACGCTCGACGTCTTGCATCACCGCCGACTCCGTGACCTCCAAAACGATGGACGACGGCAACACGCCGGTGCGCGCGACCACATCCTCGACGCTTCGAACGTAGTTCAAGTGCATCAGCTGGCGGGGCGACACGTTGACGCTGATGCAGGTCCGGTGACCGGCCTCCTCCAGCGCGCGTGCATGCAGGCAAGCTTGCTCCAACACCCACTCGCCCATTTCGAAAATCAAGCCTGTCTTTTCGGCCACCTCGATGAAGTGTCCCGGGCCAATCAAGCTGCCATCCGTACCTCGAATACGAACGAGCGCCTCCGCCAGAACCGGCTCCTTGCTCTTGGCATCGACAATAGGTTGAAACTGAAGTGCCAGACGATTTTCCGCCATGGCCGTCGTCAGCTCCTGCTCCACGGCGAAGGACTGTCGCAAAGTGTCCGCCTGCGTCACGTCATAGACCACGGCCAGATTGCCGCCTTGACTCTTGGCCACGTACATGGCGCGGTCTGCGCGGGAAATCAACTCGTCGGCGGGGAGGCCGGGGTCTGCGCAGAGGAAGATGCCAATCGATGTTTTGGGGTACAGCAGTTCCCCGTGGCACCAGTACGGCTTGGACACCTCTTCGATGATGCGGTTGCCGATAGCCTTCAGCGCTGCTTCGTCGTACACGTCTGCGAACAAGGCCACGAATTCGTCACCGCCCATTCGGGCGAGGATGTCGTGGTCCCGAAGCACTGAATTAACTCGCCGAGCGGTTTCTACCAGATAGCTGTCACCGGCCGCATGGCCGAGCGAGTCGTTGACTTGCTTGAAACGGTCCAAATCGAAGAGAAAAAGCCCGAAAGGGCGGCTAGCACAGGCTTTCTTGAACGTCTCGAGCGTTTCAACCAAGGCGGCTCGATTGAGCAGGCCCGTCAAGGCGTCCGTGCGTGCGGCAAGCTCCAGTTTGTGGCGAAGCGCATTGCGGGAGTCCACGTTGCGGGCCATGGCGATGGTTTCCGTAACCTGCCCGTTGAGGCCGTAGGCATGGCGCAACGACATTTCCAAGGTAACGAACGTACCGTCAAACCGACGCCACTGGCCTTCGAGAAGCACAGACTGACGAGTCTTGGCTGCTTGCTTGAGCTGCGGTAGCCATTTTTCCCGGTCGTCGGGGTGCAACAAGTCCATGACGGGACGCCCAACCACCGCGTCGCTGGTGTAGCCCAGTTGTTGCTTCAAGGACGGGGAGGCGTATTTCAAAACACCATAGGCGTCCACCTGCAGCACCATATCATCGGTGTGATGCGCCATGAACTCGTATCGCGCCAGGCCTTCTGAAGCCTGGGCATAGCGCTTTTCCAGCTCTCGCATGAGGGGCTCGTAGGACTGCGCGACGCCGTGCACCAATGTATCGGACAAGGGGAGATTCGCAGGAACCTTGAACTCACCGAGGGTGCCCATGACCGACTGGGCGACGGCCAACTCTTGGTTCCAGCGGCGATATTGCGCCAGGGCCAAGCCCAGCGCTGCGACATGCAGTCCGCTCAATACCAACGCCAAAACCACATGTCCTGTTAGCGCTGCCGTACCCACCGATAGAGCGGCAGTAACGGCGAGCAACAGCGGAACGACCGGCAGGGTTGATGGGCGGAACATGGGGGCCTTGGGATGCAGCGATAGTCAGTGAAGCTGCGACACCCGTACCTCATTGAACGCAGCGCTCCTATGCAGTATGGCAACGCGCTTTAGCCATTTGGCAGCTCCATTGTCGCCCGCTTTGCTACACTGGGGACGGGAGTGTCGACGCCCGCTTCTCGCGCCGGAGAAATCCGGTATGGCAAACGTCGACAGCAGGACACTTAAGCGCTCACATCCTTTGTAACCAGGCAAAGCGAGTGAGGGTAATGCGAGACCCCTTGACGTCATGCGCTTTGCCGCATTGACAGAGGAATTTATGTACAAGAACCCCCAAGCCAGTGACCAGGCTAAGCGTCTGCGTGGAGCACTCACCGAGTTCGGTGCCTCCGTGACGCACGCTCAAGCATTGGAAGTACTGGCCCGAATTGACGGCGTTCGGACGCTGCATGTCGCCCAAGCCAAGAACAACAGCGGTGTGCGTATTGCCGACGTTTCGCGGCAGCAGGCCGAAGTCTTGATGTTCGACTCCCTGGGCAAGTTCCAGGGACGACTGCCCACCCTGCTCGCGGAGCTTCGCACTCTCGTGCATCTGGATGCACGAGAAACGGATGAACTTTACAGGTCTATTTTCAGAGAAGAGCATCCGGTCGTGGTGAGCGACAGTTACGGCCACATCAGCGCAGAAGAACTGCCAGATGCTTTCGAGCGACTCGTCAAGAAGCTTCAGACCGTGCTGGTGGCGCAAGCTCAAGCACCTGAGCGACAGAACGATAGCCCGCTCTACGAAGGACCTGTGCTCGATTGGCGCGTAGTCGAAGACGATGGAGACGTTCCCCAGCACTGCCGCGACGCAGCTTACCGCATCAAAGTCGAGCGTGTTGGCCATCAGTTCTACGTCTCGTTGACAGCGGCGAACAGTCGTCCCGAAGACCTCGAAGGCCAACCCCAACTGGGGCTGATAATCGAAGTCAACGAGGGCCTACCGTGCGTGCACGTGAATAACGACGTTTACGGTGACAATGTGGTGGCGATTTTTTCGACTGCAGATGGACTGTACTTGCGCCCTGGCGACCAGGACAGTTTCGTCTGTACAGGAGTTCCAGGCCCTGAATTGCCACAACTGCATGCGCATTGGCTGCACGAGACCCAGCCGCCGTTTCAACACCTGCCGGCCAGAAACCATGCGTTTTTGGTCAACAGGCTTGAAGCAGACTGACTACCCGATTGGGTCCTAGGGCTACGCCGTCGCGGCAGCCGCTAGAAAGCTATTCCTGCCGCCAGACCCCTCGTGGGCCTGGCGGCTTTTTTCGGAACATCAGGCTGCACGCTCAGTAGCGCCAGTGAAAATGCAGACGGCAACCCGAAGCCGGAATGGGAGACAGGCGGTTAGTCTGTTGACCGCGTCGAAGGCAACGGAGCCTCTCGGGGTGGTCTCACTTGCACATGCTTTGCGAGCGACACCGCGACCACGGCTGCGTGCTCTCGGAGCGCGACAAACTGGGCCGCTGCCACGTTCACCGAAACGAGCGTCGGGCTGAACCTTGCGCGCAGTCGTGCAAAAGTAGGCAGGGATGCTCCTTCGCGCAGCCGGACAAGCACGGCCACGTCGCCATTCGCAGGCAACTGGTGTTCGTCCATCGACACGATGGAGCCAGGAGTGAGGCTAGTCAGGGGAATAGGCACGGTCACGAAGCGATAACAAATCAGCTTCGTGTAGGGAGAACACCCTCACCGGGTGTTCTGCGACCCGTCAGTCTGACGCCGACGTGGTGAACGACCACGACTGGTCATAGTGCGTGGCTCCGTTGCTGCCCGTGAACTGAATGGTATAGACGTGGTCGGGTAGCAAGGGGGACAGCGGCAGCAACAGCACATCACTCGAAGGCAGCGCGCCTGTCGGGTCGACATAGAATGTCGTGTTGTCCGCAACTTTCGTGGCGCTGTTGACAATCAGTCGCGTCGGTACGGTCTGACCGTCGATATCCGTCAGCGTGAAGCTGCTCACCGAGAACGAGCTCTGGGCGAGAGCGCCGAAATCGTCCATGGACACCTGGACAGGGGCACCCTGCGCGTTCTGCAAGTCCGGAGCCGGATTGAAACCCGCAGCTGCGGGTCCAAAGCTGAACGGCACCTCCGACTGGTCCGGCCACGGATAGGTCTTGAGCGTTCCTGCGTCCGGCAGTTGGCCGGACTTGCCTTGAGCAATCCCCAGCACTACAACGCAAGCCACTTCCTGGACGTCCGTAGTTGTGGTGGCGGGGGTGGCAGCGGTTGAGGCCGCGCTGGACGCCGACGAAGACCCTGCCGCGACCGCGTGCACAACACCGTAGGCCAGGCCCACGTCTCGCCACGGCTGCAACAAGACGTTGGCGGCGTAGGGCGCGTTGAGCAGCGAGTTGACACAGGTCTGTGGCGTAGCTGTTGGGCCCGTATCACTACCAACCATCTCTAAGACCGTTCCTGCATAGCCCGCGAGTTGAGCTCGGGCGCTGACGGTCGCGCCGTAAAAGCTCGCCTTGTCGGTGCTTTCGTTGTCACCGATGTAAGGGTAGTTGGCGGTGAGGTAAGTGAGATGCCTTGCTGCCGCCGTGTCCAGGAGACTTGCCTGAGTCAACGCGCCAGCGTTGGTGTCCAATCTCATTTCATTCAATCGCGCATACACCGCAGCTTCCCCGCCATTTGCAGCATAGGTCGAGGCTGGGACGTCCAGCACTTGCGCGTAATTTTCGCGCACGCCAGTAGACGGCGCCGACGATGCCGCCGTGTCCCCACCGCCTCCGCCGCAGGCCGTCAGGAAGCTGCTCGAGGCCAGCGCCGCCATGGCGGCGCTACGAAAGACATTGAGGGTTTGCATGACGGTTCGAATTTCCAAAATATGTGAATGGGCCTGTCTCAGTAAAGCGGGCGTGCTTTAGCCAAACTTTGCAGCACTACGATTGCAGGGGAACCTCCGACGAGGGGGTCTCGTCGGACGCCTGGTCGTGCACAAAGTGTGGACACAGGCGAACGCGTGAAGGAACGACGCAGGCGGCCGAAGTGTTTGCCCGATATTTATGCCGTCGAGTTCGCGGCGGTCGTACCCGTGCCACCTGGCTGGCGCGCGGATGGATGCCCGTTGCTCGCTAGCCTGCGCCCAGTTGAGACAGCGCACGGGCATCCTGCTGCGCAGCAGTCTCAATAGCCTGTTGGGCGAGCTGGTAGGTACAGCGGAAGAACTCCTTGTGCCGCTCACAGGTCGTGGTCAGTCGCTTTTGTGCCTGGGTTTCTACGAAAAAGCGGTCTGCGACTACTTGGTGGGCGACCTCGAGAAAAAATCCGACGACACCGGCAGAGTTCAGCGATTTCAGCCGCTGGCGCACGTCGCCCCGCGTTTGCCCTACTTTGTACAAGTTGGCATGCACGGGGTTCGCCACTACGTAGACCGTTCCTCGACGCCTTTCCAGGTAGCGCGCTACTGCATTGAATGCAAAATCTCGCCAGTCGTCCCCCAAGGGGTGGTCGGAAAATACCCCATACAGAGCGGGTACTCCCCGACGAGCCTCCCGGCATAGCAAAGCTGCCAGCGCAACATCATTGCCGCGCTCGTAGTGTTCCCAAAGGGAGCGTAGCGTCCGGGGGTGCACCGACGGTGCAGGAATAAGTGACATGGTCCGCCGTATAGGCGGACCATTTATGCTCGGCGTAGCCGGTCAACGAACGCTGGACAAGAGCTTGCTCAGGTGTGATGCGCCGTTTTGGATGGCAATGCGCATCACGCCCAGTGCGGACAGAACGAAATTCACGCTCGACTCGCGGTCAACCCAAATCTTCATCCACCGGCTCGACTTTCCGTACCCAAGCATCACCGCCGTGCGCTCATGCTTGGGCGTAGGGAAGATGAACTTGACGGCATGCTCGCCGCGACCTAGAAAAGGCTCTCGGTTGGCAATCTGCTCGGTGGGCATGATGACGTTGCCTAGCAGCAAGCTGAAGTCGCGAATCTTTCGACCATCGTGCGTCTTGATGAGTGCGCCGGACTCGTTCACGTCGACCAAGGTCGCCTCGCACTCGCCGAACGCGCCAATAAGCGTGACTTTCTCGTTGACGTCCACGCGCGGACGGTCACGACGCTGAACCTTCTCGACCAGCACGCCAAGGCTGCCCGACAGCAAGATGAAGTTAAAGCATAGCCAGGCCACCGACAGCGCCAGAGCCGCGCGGGACTCGGGTTCGAAAACCATGCGAGCGATGCCCCAGAGCAGCCCTATCAGTGTGAGCACGTAGAACACGTAGAACGGCTTGTTGAACTCGCTGACAAACTCTTGGTCGAGCCGCTCGCCCTTGGGCGTGACCTTGAACGTCGGAGCGTTGGGGTTGAGCAAGGTCGAAATGAGCGCCGGCAGAGTGTAGAACGCCTGAAGGGTTTCATACAGCTCTGAAATCAAGATTCGACGCACCTTGCCGAAGGTCTTCTCAAAGCTCATGATGACCGCTACCAAATAGGGCACGGTGTAGCCGTAGAAGAATTCGGTACCCACCGGGTAGATGGTCAAGTTGAAGAACAGCGACAGGAACGGCGCAACAAAGAAGGCCACGCGCGCAAAGGGGAAGAGCCAGAACAGAATGACCGACAGATACGACAGACGTTGCGCCATCGACAGACCTCGCACGACCAGCGGGTTTTGCTTGATGAAAATCTGCATCATGCCCATGGCCCAGCGTAGTCTCTGCACCGTGAAGCCTGCGAACGTCTCTGGCTGCAACCCGGCGACCATGGGAATGCCGAGGTAGGCGCTGCGCCAGCCCTTCTGGTGCATCTTGATGGAAGTCGAAGCGTCTTCCGTGATGGAGTCGATGGAAAAGCCCCCGACCGCTTCAATCGCGGTGCGACGCAGGACAGCAGCGGAACCGCAGAAAAACGAGGTGTTCCAAAGGTCCAGCCCCTTTTGTACAACGCGGTAGAACATGTCGTTCTCACCCGGCATGCGATTGAGCAGTCCCAGGTTCTTTTCCACCGGGTCGGCGTTCAAGAAGAAGTGTGGCGTCTGGACAAACGCCATCTTCTTGTCGCGGAAGAAGCCGACGGTGTTTTTCAGGATGTCTCGGGTAGGCACATGGTCCGCGTCGAGGATGAGCAGAAGCTCGCCCTTCGTGTACTTCATCGCCGAGTTCATGTTGCCGCTCTTGGCGTGTTCGTTCTTTTCTCGCGAGAGCCACGTGGCGCCATGCTTGGCGCAGAGCGCCTTCAGGTCTTCCGTTCGCTGAGCCAATTCGTGGGCCGTCTCAGGGTGGGTCTTGGGGTTCTTGCTGCGCGGATAACCGTCGTCAAGCACGTACACGCGCAGCTTGTCCTTGGGGTAATCAATTTCGAGGGCAGCCATCAAGGTCGGCGCAACGACCGACACCGATTCGGAGTAGGTCGGGATGTACACGTCTACGGTCGGGTAGTCTTTCGGGTCCTTCGGCAAGGGAGCAGGCTCGCGCTCCAGCGGCCACGCGTTGACGAACAAACCCAACAGCAGCATGGCCACACCGTAGCATTCCGCGCACAGCAGCAGCATAGCGCCGGCTGTCGCCGCAAGGCCTCCATCCAACGGTAGGCTGTGAAAGCGCCAGGAGATGTAGCGCACGACGACCCATGCGCACAGGGTGACGAAAAACAGTCGAGCCGTTCGACCGGGAATGACCGCCAGAACCAAAATGGCCGCGACGCAGGCCTTGGCCATATCTGTTGCCAACCCCATGCCAAGAGGCATAGCCGCCAGCGAAAACAACGCTAGAAAGGCGACAGCGGCAAGAAAGGAGTAGAAGAATGTTTTCATATTGGCGACCTGGGCGCACGACGCGGTGCTAAGAAAGGCTCTCCTGACCTGTAGCCAGCTGGTTTTGTCCTGGAAAATGGTGAGCAGGGTAGGGACGTAGGAAAACCGAATGAACGCCGAAAGAAAGGGGGTGGTGGCCCCTCAGGCCCAGCCCAAGTCCGTCGCCGCCAACAAACTCAAAAGAACCAAGCTGCTGGAAAAGTAGTCGCCCGATACAGCCGGCAGGCTGACGGGCATGCCATACACCGCCTTGCGCGTCAGGCGTGCGATGGCCTCAAAGCCAACCGGAGCGGCGTAGGCTGCTTTTTCGCTTCCATCGAGAGCGACCCAGGCAGGGAACCCGGGTTGTTGCAAGTACCGCGCACACGCCCGGAGGGCCGGATGATTGGTGCGTTGCGCCCACGTAAGAAACAGTGGAATGCGAATGGCTTCGTAGCCGAAGCGCGCCGGCCGGTCTCGCCAAGGAGTCACCGGGTCGTCTAGCAGCACCCAATCGGCAGGCAAGCCGAGGGGGCCATTGCGACTCGCATCAATTACCGTCAGCCCGTCCTTGAACAGCGTCTCCCATACCGGGGACGGGTCGACCTGAGCCAAATCCCGGAAAGCCGGGAAGACGAAGTAGGAGGGGTTGACCACTGCACGCTCAACGCCCATGGCCGATTTCACGATGAAGCCTTGCGTGCCTGGCAACAAGACATGGCCCGCGGGCGCCTGCACTTGGCAGTTATTGCGGACGGCCTGCGCCAGTTGACCGGCTGCGGCCAGCAATGCGCGGTCGTTCCATCGCTGCCCCGCACGACAAAGCGCCCAAGCGATGTACAAGTCCCCGTCAGTCGCGTTATTGACGTCCGCGATACCTTTGCCAGGAACCCACTTCCAGGAGAACAGGCCGTCCGGGCGACGAAGCTGCTGCGCGAACGTCCAAATTTTGTCGAACCGCGGACGGTCGTTACAGGCTTGTGCCGCCAGCATCGCCACACCCAGCGCTTCGGTGTGGGTGATGCCTTGATTGCCTGTGTCGACAATACGCCCATCGGGCTGCAGGAACGCTCCTGCAAACGTCTCCCAGCCTTGGCAAAGGGGGCTACCGCTCGCTCGCGCGGGCGACGGCTGGGCCAGCCCGGGCAGACCGCTCAGCGACAGGGAGCCCAGCACTGAGCACCCGAGCAAAAAGCTGCGACGCTCCATCACTGCGCCTTGAAGGCTTGCAGGTCCGCCGATGTCAGCTTCGAGCGCGACTCAAACGGCACGGTCACCCCCAGCTTCAGGCTGACGTCGTTGTAGCCCGGCGACGAGCGCAGGGACACGCCCGCACCCAGGATAAGGTTTGAGCCCAACAGCCAGGCGGCCTGGGTCGACGACTCGAGCGAGATACCCGAGTCGTTGCCGTAATACAAGCCGCGACTGACGTAGCCCATCTGAGTGGTCGTTCCATACAGCGAACGGCCACCTTCGCGGGTGAGGGCACGCGCCATGACACCCGCACCAATGTCGGAAATCGGGCTGAAATAGCCACCGTATGTGTTGTCGAAGCGGTTTTCGTCGTGCTCGTAAGACTGCAGAGCAACATAGGGGCCGACGTTGAGCCAGCTGAACCCGTCATTCTCGAAGTCCTTGGTCAGAGCAGCGGACGCCCGGTAGTAGCCGTTGTTGTAGACGTTCTCACCGCTGACCGAGCCCGCACCCACGGACCAGTCCAGGCGGTAGCGATTGGCTTCGCTGAGCAGGGTCGAACCCGACAAGTGCGCATTCGTGTCGAAGACACGGCCCACGAATTCAGTGCGCTCACCGCCACCGGCGACAGGCACCGTCACGTTGGCACCCATGTAAGAACGCACCGAGTCTTGAACAGGCTCACGAGAGACTCCTGCCTCGACGAAGCCCGACTCGGTATTGAGCTTGAGTTTGGCTTCGAAGGTTCCCTTCGTGCTGGACGCGACCTTGCTGGCGCCGGCGCCAACCGTCACGTCCGCGTTGCCCACTTGCGTCTGGACGCGGACGCGCACTTCGTCGCCGCTGCCATCATTGATTTCGTCCGACATGCGCAAATGCGTGCCTTCGACGCTGACGGTGGTGTGTTCTGCCACGCGCACGGTAGCCGCGACCGTCGGAATGGTCATCTCGGTCATGCGACCTTCGCCAGCCACCCCCGACTTGCTACGCACGCCACCGGCAATGGAGGCAGAACCGTTTTCGCCTTCGACGGGCTCACCGCGCAGGCGGGCAGCGTCAGCACTGTGACCTTGGCTATCCATCCGACGAGCCAATGCGTCCTTGGCGGCGACACCCACGCTACCACCTTGCGCAGCGAGTCGTTGCAGCTCCTTGTCGTCATGCGCCGCGTACAACGAGTCGACCAATCCGACCTTCAGGTCAGCATTGTCCGGCGCGGTCTTGACCAGCCCTGCAAACAACTTGGCGGCCTTGTCACCTTGGCCAACTCCCTTGAGCGCCCAGGCGCGTGTCTCGACGACGCTATCATCAGCTTCCAAACCAAGGCGCTCAGCCTCGTCGAGCTTCTTGAGCGAGTCTGCGAAATTGCCGTCAGTCAGGAAAGCACGCGACTGCGCCAGATAGACGTCGGCGCGCACCGCGTCGGCGTTCGCGCCATCGAGCTTTTCCATTTCCCGAGCGGCCACTTCCGTCTTGCCTTGGGCGAGCAGGGCGTAGACCAGCCCTTGACGCGAACCTTCGGCGTCCCGGTTGACCTTCAGCGCAGCGCGAAACAGCTGCTCGGCAACCTTTGGATTACGAGCACGCTGCTCCAGCCAGCCCGAGACTTCCATCGCACCGGCATCGCTGGAGTCCAGTACCATGGGTCGAATTTCACGCGACAGGGCGAGCGCGGTGCGGCTGTCCTTGGCTTTGTTGGCCTGATACATGCGCTGCAGCTTGAGCGCCATCATCGCGCCTTGGAGCTGAGGCGCTGCCATGACGGGCTCGTTCATCAGGTCGGCCAAGGCCGAAGCGCTCAGGTTCTTCTGGGCCTGATAGACGGTACCCAGTAGTTCCTTGTCGTTGGCGCAGCTCGACAGCAGTTTCAGGTAGGCGTCATACGCGCGCTGCTCGTCGCCACGCTCGGAAAGCGCGGCTGCGCCTTCCCAGGCGCGCGAGACGTTAGTGCACGAAGTATGGCGCGGAGCGGGCTCATCGGCTCCGGAATCTTCCGCTTCGTAATAACGGTCTTCGCCATGAGCGCGCGAATGCTTCTTCGGCGCGGCTTCTTCTGTTGCAGCAATGCGCTTGTGCGTCTTTGCGCGCGGCGCAGTGTCGCTGTCGTCTGCAGCGACGTGACGAGCACGCGGGTCGTCGCTGCGTTCGTCGAGCGACCGTTCATCTTGAGCACGCTCGTCGGAGCGTTGCTCGTTGCGGAGCTTTGATTTCCCCGTTGGCTTTCGGTCTTCGGAGGTCGAGCGGTTTCCGTCTTGCAAACGCTCAGCGGCACGGTGAGCGGCATCCGCACCTCGAGCCGGCGCAGGGTCTCCCCAGCTTTCAACGGCACCGTCAGCCGCGACCGGCACCGACTTCGGGCTTTGACCCGACTCAAACCGCCCGTAGGCGTCCTTGGCCGCCTGAATGATGTCCGATTGGGCGAACGCAGGCCAGGCCAGCGCTGCGCTCAAAAGGAGGGTCAGGGGTCGGAGAGTGCTACGGATGCGGCTCATGGTGTTTTCAGAAACAGATACAGTTGCTGGTGATTATAGCAGCAAAAACAATAACGCAGGAGCCCCCTAGAGGGCTCCCGAACAAGGTCAAGCCTCGTCTTCTTCGGACGTATTGCTCAGTTTTCGGCGCTTTTCGGCGTGACGGCGTAGGGCGGCGATGAACGCGATGGCAAAGGCTGCGGCCAGCACCAGGGTGCCCAAAGCCAGAGGCTTCCAGTTCGAGACCGACGTCGTGAGCTTGCTCGTGACTCCGAACTCCACCGTATCGGTAGCGGGCTCTGTCACGAGAGTTTGCTCGACGGTGTCCACAATTGCGGCCTTACCGCTCATCCCATTCCACAGCCCCTTGTCGTCCAAGACACGGACGGCCTTCTTGAGCACGGCAGAGTCGCCCGCCAGGAACGCGGTGATGACTCGGCGACCTTCGACGGCCTGCAAAAGCCCTGCTTCAGAGCCTTCAGCCGACCACGTGTACTTTTGAAGCGGCAGTGCCTTGGTGACGAAGTCGGACAGCCCACCCGACGGCCCAATGGCCATCATGTGGCCGGCCTCGAACGGCGAGTAGCGAAGCTCGACCTCGAACGGTGCACGGTTTTTCTGCGCAATCGATGCTGCGAACGTCAGGGCGGCAGCGGCAGTCTGGGTGTCGCGCTCCGTCAGGTACAGCCGCAGTTCGTCTTGCAACGGCCAGAAGCCTTGAGAAAACCGTTCCAGGTCCGGCGCCTTCGGCACCACCGAGGCGGGGGGCAGTTCGAGCGTCGAGTCCTCGTAGATGGTCAGCACCATGCCTTCGTCGCGCGTCATGTCGCAACGGTCCTTGTGCGCCAGGAACACAGGCTCGAACGTCACCTGGTTGTAGCCCGGATGGACGTATTGGGCCGGAACTCGAACTTCGTATTTCTGGAACTCCGAGCCGCTTGGCTCACTCAACGGAACCGCAACAGCAAACTGGCCATTGAGCTTGATGTTCATCGAACTGTCCTTGCGCAGGCCCGCGCCGTAGCTGAAGTGCAAGCGCACCGTGGCCAGGTCGCCCTTTTTCGCGCCGTAGTCAGCCGGTGCGCGGAACTCGAACGAGATGGGCTGCACCTTCACACCGCGGCTACCCGTGGTGCGGAAGTCAAATTGCTCGAACGGTTCAGCGGTACCCGGCTTGGCTTGCACAGGTTGCTTGAAAGCCCACTTGTCCTTGATGTTCTCCATGGCCACATCACTGAACTTGAAATCGGGTTCAGCCACCGAGCGCGCAGCCGTCATCAGCTCCTCGTCGGTCGTGCCCGAAACGACAAGGATGAGCGAGTCGCCATCCTGGGCCGGAAAAACGCCAACGAACGGACCTGCACTGGTCAGCGCATAGATTTCAGGGTCGAGATAGCGCGAGAGTTCCGAGCGACGACCAACGAGCAAGACATCGCGACCCTTGACGACGGCCGATGACAGGCCCGGGAACTTGCCGGCTTCAGGCTTCAGTGCAGAACCCGTCGACGCCCCGTAGACGTCAATATCCAGCGGACGGAATCCCATCCGCAGACCCAGGCCTTCAACGACCAGCGTCGCGGCTGCCATTTGCGCTTCCGAGACGTGTTCCGTGCCTGTCACAACAGACAGCGGATGCGGGAGCCAGCCTCGCTTGTCAAATGCGATATGTAGCTGCGAAAGCCGCGGATTGGTGTTGGGCTTGAACCCGGCAAACGACAGATTGACCGTCGACTGCATCGGATTGATTTCCGTCCACAGCTCCGGCGACGACGGGTCCTCGCAGTCGTAGGTGTAGTGCTGGACAACACCGAAGAAGACCTCGTTGTAGCCCGGCTTCAGGTACTCGACCGGAATGTCGATTTGACGAGTTTGAATGGTGTCAGCCGGGTCGAGGGCGTACTGTGAGAGCATGTGGCCATTGACTCGCACCGACAAGGCAGAGCGGCTCTTGATGAGCGCCGTCGAGTTGGCTGTCGAGAGTGTCACTGACGCGTGTGTCAGAATTTCCCGAGGCGAAAGCGGAAGCTTGAGCATGTAGCCCGCTTGCCAAGTATTCAAGCGCAAGGGGTCCTTGCCCGCTCCCATGTCCGCAAAAGACTTGGAAATAATTGTGGCTTCGGAGGCCCCCATGCCCACAGCGGCTGCTTGGTCGGTCGAAGATGCCTCTGTGGAAACTGCTTGGCTTGAGTCTTGCGATGAAGTGTGCTTCTTATGATGAGCAGCGTAGGCCGGCAGGACCGCGCTAGCAGACAGAGCCAGCGCCAGAAGAAAAGCGGGGAACTTTTTCACGCGCGCGCTCCTTCGGGCGCAGCGTTACCTGCCAATTGGCTCAAAGGGACGGTGAGCTGGAGATAGGTCGTGCCATCTGCGTTCTCGCGCTTGACGGCAACTCCGTTCTTGATGAGCTGACGGGCACGAGCGGCACTGCACGGGGTCAACCAGCGGCCGTTGCCGCCTTTGACAGGAAGAGTAGTCATAGTCAGTCTGTTTCCAAACAAGCCTCTGCCGCGGAACATCCGCGGCAGGTACACGCGAAAGCCACTGGGCCCGCGTAGTGTTGTCTAGCCCATCAGGTTTAGCCCCTGCAGGCTCCGGTCGAGCAGCAATGCTGCACAGTTTCTGTATGCTACCCTAAACAATACTGACTGTAAACACCTGGTCTGGCAGGGCAATACAGCCTTGCAACTTGCAGGCACCCTACCCATCGAGGGAGGATGCCCGCCCAATCGATGGCGACAACGGCCAAGCAGAGAGTGGGTGGCACGCGTCGATGGCAAGAGCGCTGCGACAAACCAGGGAGGGCCCCGCTTGATTCGCACACACAATCCTGCGACGCTATTCCGGGGCTCTAGGACGTAAATCCTTTGCGGTCCTCGCTTCAGGACCTAGCCAAAGTCAGGGCATTCAACGGGCTGGACGAGCCAAGCGGTGGCGCAGAAAGTCGGCCAGTAGACGGGCCACAGGGTCGCTTAAAGAGCTGACTCGGGTCTCTTCAATGAGAACCTAGGGGGCTGCGCCAATGCCCCATTCTCGGCGGATATGCCAAGTGATTGCGTGGATTTGGGCGGTGAAATCTCTCCCGTTATGGCTCGCCAATGACGCCTAAATGCAACACGATGAACGGGTTCTTTCAAAGTTTTTAAGCAAGAGCAGTAGCACGTTTATATTTTTAGAGTTATGCTGCGAGCCTCCTAACCACCTCTTTGGAGCTAGCTAATGGCCAAAACCCAGTCCTACTCGGAAATGCAAGCCGAAATCCAAGCGCTTCAGGCGCGCGCCGCCCAGGCCCGTCAAAAGGAAGTCGCTGAGAAAGTGGCCGCCATGAAGAAGGACATCGTGACCTACGACATCACTGCGGCGGACCTCGGGTTCACAGGCCGTGTTGCTCGCGGGCCAGGTCGCGGGCCCGTGGCTCGAAAGAGTGTTGCGGGTTCCGGTGTCGCCAAGTACCGCGACCCGAAGTCGGGCAAGACCTGGACGGGCCGGGGCCGCGCACCGGATTGGATTCTCAAGGCGCGCAGCCGCGACGCTTTCCTTATCGACGGCGCTGCTCCCGTAGAGGCCGCACCGATGAAGGCTACCGTCAAGGCCCCCACGAAAGCAGCGGCCAAAGTCGCTACAAAGGGTGCGACACCGCAACCTGCGACCAAGCTCGCCTTGAAGAAGGTGGCCTCCGCAGCTGGTCGCAAGCCTGCGCAGAAGACCGCGGTCAAGTCCGCAACGCGCGCTGTGGCCAAGAATGCAGCCAAGAGTGTGAGCAAGGCGGCTCCGGTCAAGACCAAGGCTCCGGTCAAGCGCGCGGCGCGCACGAAGGTGGGCGCGGCTCCGACGGCGGATTCGACGCCTGCGGTCGACCAAGCCCCGGTCGCCGAAGCTGTTTGAGCAGCGAGGCCCGTGGACGGGTCTCATCTAGAACGAAGGGCCGCATTGCGGCCCTTCTTCATTTCAGTTGCGAGTCTGTTTCGCAAGCCGTTCAACCAGCGAGCTTACCCAATCCGGCAAAGTGCCCCAGCGGCTTCGACCGACGTGCCTCCACGGGTCCATTCAATAACAACGCCGTCGGAGGTGTGGGCCAGCACGATACCGTCCGCACGCTTCACGTCTCCACGGTCGATGAGATTGACGCCAACACCCTGTTCAAAACGCGGTTGGGTCAGGAGAGACTTGAAGAAGGTGAGCATGGGTTTTGAATTACGATGTTGGTGGACGCGGCCTCTAACGATAGAGGGTTTTCCCTAGTCTAGAGCGCTGCTATCGTAAAAACTCCTCTTTTGCTGCGCTGCACCAATCTTTAGAGGGCTTTCTCTAGGTTTTAAGTAGGAATTCAGATGGCACTTGACCGCTTTGGGACTTATCAGCGTCAACGGGAAGCGCTGATTGCGCAGCACGGTTGGATGGTTCAAGGGGTCTTCCCCACCGCTGAAATACCGGGCTCGTCGTTTTCGTACACCATCGGTTTGACGGACCGGGACTTGCCAGAACTTATTCAGATTGGGCTGCCCATCGAGGTGGGCCATACGCTGCTCAACGACACGGCTGCCTTGCTGCAGGCACAACCCGACCTGCTGTCAACCTTGCCACTTGAATACAGGCACCCCAACTGGCCGGCGCCGTTTACTCTCGTGAATGCCGATGCGTTCAAAGCATCCGACTGGGCTGTTCAAGCTTGGCGTCGAAGTCATCAGACTGCGCGGTTCGTTCAAGTCGTTTGGCCCGATAAACACGGGCACTGGCCTTGGGAGCTGGAGTGCTCGGAAGGTGTACGAACAATGCAGCCGCTTTTGACATGGCCGAACCCTGCGCAGGCCTCCTGATGGCTGACTCCTGGGCAAAACACGAGCAAGGATAGCTCCCTGGTAGTTTGGAGGCAGACGGTCGCGCGGCTTTACATCTCAGTTAGTGTTTGATACAGTAGCATCAACTCGACCTTTTGTATGCCTGCCATGTCTCTTGCCACGCCCGCTCTCGTTTCCGTCGCCCAGGAAGTCCTGTCGTTCAACATCGGGCAGGAACGCTATGCACTGAGCCTGACCGAAATCCAAGAGATTCGTGCATTTGAGCCCCCGACGCGCCTGCCCAATCAATCGCCATTTCAGCTGGGTGTCTTGAATATCCGAGGCACGATGGTTCCCCTGGTCGACTTGCGACTGCTCCTGGGCGTAGGCACTCCTGAAGTGAATCAGCTGACCTCGGTCATCGTCCTGGCCCAAGGCGAGCAATTTGTGGGGCTAGTCGTCGATAGCGTCTGCGACGTCTTGGAGCTGCCCGCCGGCTGCATTCGACCTGCCCCCTTCAACCAGGCGCAGGCGATTGTCCCTATCAAGGGCCTGGCAACGGTTCAAGGCCAGATGTACATCTGCATCGAAGGCTCGACGTTCTTTCAGCTTGCGGCTGCCCTCATCTGACGTGTCGTAGCCCCTGGTGTATGCGAAGCCGTTGCACAGCAGACTTGCGCGGCAGATAAACGGCGTTCCATACAGAGATAGGCTGGGTAATGCCCAGTGATATTGGCAAACCAGGCGAAAGCCTGGGACGCAAAGCCTCCGGTCTACCACTGCGCGATATTGTGCAGTCACGATAGCGGGGTCGCCGGCCACGCTTCGCGAAGTGCTCCCGTCAGAAGCCTTCTATTGCTGACCGGCTTGTTCATTCAACCTCGCTCCTTCGGGAGACCATTGAAAGCAAGCCCATGACGTCCACCATCCCTGTTCGCCTTGTGTGTATCCCTGCGGTGCCCGCTCGCCCACGACAAGCCCGTCTACCTTCAACCCATCCTGCTTTGTCTCACGGGCGTCGTTGACGCAACACGCTGACGCAAAGCATCCGGCGGTTGCGGCAAAACGCCTATTCCGCTTTTCAAGTTCCTGGAGAACTGCTAACATATTGGCATATGACGAAATCGTCAGCTGACCAACCCCTTTAAATTACGCGCTGCTCATGTCCAAATTCTTGAAGTCTTTCAGCCTCGCTGCCCTTGCAATGGGTTTTGCCACTCTGGCCGTCGCCGCGGACGCTCCGCCGGCGCCGACGCTGCCGCACTGCGACAAGCCCATCGCCTCGGTAATGGTTGGTAAGATGTCCTGCAAGGCTTCGAACTGCAGTGGTGGACAAGGCAATGCGACCGGTGGTCTCGCCGCGATGCTGCAAATGGCCCAGGCATCGCAAGGTGGCATGCCCCTCAACGTGAGCGGTATCGCCGACGGCATCAAGGACGTCCTGGTGACGGCTCTGTCGGAAAGCGGTTGCTTCAACGTCCAAGACCGCGACCAAATTGATGAAATCAACGAAGAACTCAAGCGCGCGGGCAAGACACTGCAATCGCAGCAAGCGGACTTCCTCATCTCGGGTGCGGTCACGCAAATCGACGTGAGCCAGGAAAACAAGGGTTTCGGTGGTGGCCTGCTGGGCGTACTGGCCCATGCACCGCTCATCGGTGCCGTGGCTGGCAATGTCAGCTACAAGACCCAGAAGGCGGCAGTCGCGTTGGACATGAAGCTCGTCTCTGTGGACACGGCCCAAGTGGTGGCGTCCAAGCGCGCTGAGGCCTCCACGGAGTCCAGCTCGTTCAGCATGGGTGGCGGCGCGAGTGCGGGCTCTTTTGGTGGCATGGGTGGCTTCGGCGGCTCGCTGTCGAGCCTGAAAGGCACCAATCTGGAGGCAGTCACCAAGGACGCCATCGTGCAGTCGGTGTCCTTCCTGGTTGACGCCGCGCGCACGGCCAAGGGTGTCCCCCAAGTCACCGCTTACGCGCCGTAAAGTCTACTTGGGTACGCGGGGCGCCATAACTTGGCGCCCTTTGCATTGGAGGAGCTGAACCTGTGCTAGGTGCTGTCGTCGGAGATGTCATTGGGTCCGTTTATGAACGGCGTTTTGCAATTCCGGCGGAGGCACCGTTGTTGACGGAGGCCTCCCGATTTACGGACGACACGGTCTTCACCCTGGCAGTCGCCTCCAGCCTCCTATCTGGTCAAAAGGTTGCGCAGGCACTTCGTGTATGGGGACACAAATATCCAGAAGTCGGCGCGAGCCGACAGTTTTCTGCTTGGTTAGCACAAGATGCTGCGCCCCCGTACGGCGGCACCACCAACGGTGCACTGATGCGTGTGTCTCCCGCAGTTGCCCTGGCGGGCACGGAAGAAATTGCGCTGGAACAATCCCGGCAGATGACGGTTGTCAGTCATGACAGCGCGCAAGCCTTGTCGGCTGTCGAGACCTACGCCAGGACATTGTTCGCCGCACTCAACGGAGCAAACCATGCGGACGTACTGAGGGCCTTGGATGCCGGCAGTTTGCCGTTGCGTAGCGTCGATGACATCCGTACGGCCGCTAAGTTCCGGATGGGTGCCCTGGAGACGTTGGCAGACGTCTACGCGTGCCTGGCAGAGTCTTCCGATTTCGAGGGCGCCATGCGCAACTGTCTGCGATGTGGTGGGGACGTCGATACGCTTTGCGCAATTACGGGCCCCGTCGCTGAGGCGCTGTGGGGCATTTCGGAGCAGCTTGCGAGAGCGGTGGTCGCTCGATTGCCGCAAGAGATGCGAGCGGTACTTCAACAGGAGTACCAGGCCATTCCCCAGCCGTCAAATGGACCTTGGATTGCTGCGGCGCTCAATATCTTGACGTCACCGCGGCCTTAACGGCGAAAGCTACGCCACGACGATTGGCCCACGCCCTCAGGCACGCAACCCCAAGGCCTCGCGGATGAACTGGTCAGGAATATTGAACTTCGCAGGTTCGGCAAACGACACGATGCGGTCGTGACTCTGCTCCAGCCGAATGTCGAAGGGCACCAGCGGCAGGTTGCTCTTCAGCGAAAAAATCACCCGAACCACAGGGGTGGTCAAGCTGGTCAAGCTTTGCTCTCGGACAACCGCCAACTTGTCGCTCTGCAGTCGCACCAGCGAACCGTTCGGGTACAGCCCGAGTGTTCGAACCAGCGCATTGACAACTTGCCCGTCAAACTGGCCTTCGCGGGACGATTTCATCATCATTTGAAGCGTTGCCGTCGGTGCGACCGCTTTGTGGTACGCCCGCTCAGAGGTGACGGCGTCGTACACGTCGGTCACGGCGCCCATTCGTGCCAGCAGCGAGATTTGACTGTCGTTGAGACCATCGGGGTAGCCCCGTCCGTCAAGCCGCTCGTGGTGGTGGCGAACGACATCCAACGCGGATTCTTCGGTGTAGCCCGACTCCCGCAGCAGGGTTTCACCAACGAGTGGATGTAACTTGACGTGACCAAACTCATCGGCAGTCAGCTTCCCGGGCTTATTGAGGATTTTTTCGTCGACGCCCGCCTTGCCGACGTCATGCAGGAGTCCGGCAGTGCCCGCATGCTTCAACGCCAGCTCATCAAGACCAAGCGTGCGTCCCAACGAAATCATGAAGGCTCCGACAGCAACGCAATGCGTGTAGGTGTAGTCGTCAGCTGCCTTCAACTGCATCAGAGACTGAAGCGCACCGGGGTTGCGCGTGGTCGACGCCACCATCTCTTCGGCGATGTTGCGAACGTCTCCGAGGTTTCGGATTTGACCCGTTCGGCCCGACTCGATGGCCTTTGCGATGGCTTCTCGTGCCCGCGAAACGAGTCGGCTTGCCCGCTCGAGCTCGTGGTCCATCGAGGTCAGTTGCGGTCGAGCACTGCGTTGAACAGGTGCCCCTACAGGCGCTTGAGCTTCTGTGACGGGCGCCGATACAGGTTCCTCCGGATTTGACGCGTCAGCCTCACCCGCGGACTCCGTCAACACCTCGACGATATGGTCGGACCCCAGTTCCTGCAACCGAGCCAGGACATCGGGTGCATTGATGTGTATGCGCGAACGCATGAACCCGTGTGCCCACCAACGTGCTCGCAAGTCCACGATGGTCATTCCTTGGCAAAGCTGGCCGACCGAAACCATTCGGGTCGAGGAGGGGGAACGAGCAGCGGACATGGCGAACTTCTGAGAGCGTGACCTGGTACCGAGGATAGCGAAAGAGGTTTAGACGTCGCGAGACGAGTCACTCGCCAATAACGTGTTCCCTACTGGTCACTCTCCCGAGTGACCGTCTCTTTTTTGGGAGCACGGCCCCGTCACAGGGGACGGCGTTACGACGCCCAAATGAAAACAGCATCACGTCCAAGGACGCGATGCTGTTGGGGAAGTAGTCGAATTGTGTACTAGCTCACGACACGCACACTGCTGGCCGGCCACAGTTCCAGCGAGCGTTCCGATTCGACCAGCACGCTGTAAATCAGCCCGGTCCTGTCGAACTGCGATACGCTCAGAGCGATACCCCGTGCTTGCGTGGTCTCGTGCTCAAGAGCGACCTGGTCAGACACAAGCGACTCCGTAGGCGTTCGCTCCAACGCAAGCTGGAGAGTATCTCCGGCCAGGCGTTCCAGCTCTCCGGTGGTCAGGTACAGCAGCTCGTTGAATGCCGATGTCTCCATCCAAAGCGGCCCCGCAACCAGGCTGTAACGACACAAGTCTTGCATCGCTCGACGGACATTAGAGGCAGTCGTGTCGTCGGGCAGACGGCGTACGGTTTGGGCAATCTTCGCCCATGCTTCCGCTTGGAAGAAGACAGCCGTTGAAGCCACCCTGGTCTGCCGCCAGTAGGCGTCCAGCCCGCGCAGGCTGAATGACTGAGTGGGGGCCAAGACGACCTCACGGGCGCGCTTCAAAAATTCATCGCGGAAGGCGCCCAATGGTTCGGCCCAGCCCAGCAATGGTTCGGGGAAGTACAGTTTCGGGTAGTCTGTCAAGAGAGTCCTCGCTATTGCGATAAAGTTGCCTTCTCCGTATAGCGCCACTGCTTGGAACCCTCGACGGTGCCTAGCCGGAGACAAACCCGACAACAAGTCGTTCAACCCGTGCTCAGGTTTTACAGCCTGAGCACGTTCTTCATTCAACTGCGCCAGAGATTCTTCTTGCACTTGGAGCAATCGGCATACTCATTGTTCGTCTTGTACTGGCCGTGACGATAGATGCCCCGATGTCCGCAATAAATGCAGCGATGTTCGCCACTCCCGTCCTTCGTGCCCGGGATGCTGTAATACTCTTGCTCGCTGAAGCCGCTTACGTCTGCCAATGCCAGCACCAGAAAGCTGATGAACCCAATGACCACACACGCCGGCCAAAAATCTTGATGGGCCGCAGCAGCACCGCACCCCACAAGCAAGCAAACAACTACAAGGCTGCCAGCGATTTTTCGTTTGCGTGAAACGTTCGCCTGCTTGAGGGCCATGAGCGCATTGAACGCCGCTTTGCCTGCATCCGTCTCAAGTGCGGGGACGAACGGACGGCGTGGTGCCTGATTGGTCGGCTGACCCCGATAACTGTCTCGGCCGCGAGCGTCATTGCGCGGCTCGTTGTGGTCAGAGGCCCGTCGTACAGGTGTACTGCATCGTCCACAAAACTTGTCTTTTTCGTCAAGCCGATTTCGGCAGTTGGTGCAAAAGCTCATGAGAACGCCGTCGAATGGATTCTAGGTTAGAACGTATTCACAGTATATCGTATGACTGGTACCAGTGCTACCCTAAGAAGTACTGGAATATCGACTTGTTTCAAAGGTTGTCGCATGATTGCGAAAGTGAGCGAAAACATGCTCCCTCGCGAATACCCCCTCGCTCACTGTGCGCTCCCTACACTGTCAATAGACCCCTGAACGCTCACCGCAATCGAAAGGAACTACGATGAATACTGACCCGCAACGAGAGCATGAACGCGAAATCCAAGCCACGGCCCAGCTCATGCGCGAAGGCTGGACTCCCCGAGGTCACTGGCATTTCGAGAGTCCGCAGGGACGAGTTCACGACCTGAGCGCTGCCGACTTGAGCCAGCTACCGCGTATCCAACGCGAGAACCTGTTTCTCGTGCACTGACTTGCAGGCGTCGGCTCGCGCAAATCTGTACCAAACCGATACCGAAATTCAAAAAACGTCATTCCCTGCCGGAATGACGTTTTTTCGTTTCGGCTTATCAGACGTCAAGCCTACTCGCAAGGGCAGGCCGGCTCACTTCGGCGAATTCGTCATCTTCGCGTAGTGCACCTGGGCCATTTCAGCGGCAGACTTCACACGATTAGCCTGTTCGCTCGGGCTGGCTGATTGCAACGCCTTGGCAGAATTATCCAGGTACCACTGGCACGACTCCAGCTCCGACTCTTGCTCTTGTGCCGCAGCCTTGGTCTGTGGCGGAAACAACGCGTCTACTTCCTGTTCGGCCCCCGCCAGCACATTGCTGGGGAATGGATGGCCTTGCTCCGCGCGAAACGAAAGGTACAGGTAGGCCACGTTCTCCAGCGATTGCCGATAGTGGCTCGCCAGCTCGGGGTTCTGTATGGCCAAGGGCGATACTTTGCTGCCCGGACTTTGATGCTCAGCCAGCACCTCGACCTCCCGTTCGTACATCTTCGCCTGTGCTTGGTAGAGCGCCGCGCAGAGAACCTGCTGCTGCGCTGAGTCAGGCAAGCTGTCGAGTGCCGCGAGGGCGCTTCCGGAGGGCGGTTCCGAGGTCAGAGACGCAGTAGCAGTAGCAGGCGCCGCCTGCACGGCGCCTGGAAGCATTGTTGCAGACATCGACAGAGCCAGAATGGCGGGAAGGGTGCGCAGAGCCAACAATTTGAGCATGGTGCAAGTCATTAGGGAGTGTCAGTACGGGTGCAAGGACGGGCGGACTCAAGCCACTTGCAACAGCGGAGAACGGGTTCGGCTAAGGCGGGCTGTCAGCTCTGCCCACTTCATGGGTTTGCCGAACCGATAGCCTTGAAAGGTATCGCAGCCTAGCCGGGACAGCGCAACTTGCTGGGCCTTTGTCTCGACACCTTCTGCGACCACCGTCAAGTTGAGCGAGTGCGCAAGTGCAACCATTGCTCCACAGATTTGCTCGGCATTGCCTTCGCCCGTCAGCGCTTGCACGAAAGACTTGTCAATCTTGAGCTCTCCTACGGGGAGTCGGTACAGGTGGCTGAGCGATGAGTATCCCGTCCCGAAGTCATCCACGGCGATTGTCAGACCCAAGGCGCGCAGCTGTAGCAGCACTCGTTGGCACCGGTCGATATCCGTCATGGCGAATGTCTCGGTGACCTCCAGTATCAGTCCCGCCGGCGCTACCCGGTGTTTGGTCAGGAGTGCGGCCACGCGCTGAGGCAAAGTGTCGTCAAGCAGCTGCACGGGAGACAGGTTGACTGCGATGGTCGATGCAAACCCTTCTTGCTGCCAATGCGCCAGCTTCGCGATAGCGTCCTGGAGCACCCATGTGCCGAGTTCACCGATGAAGCCGAGCTCCTCTGCAACAGGGATGAACTCGCCCGGAGGCACCAGCCCGCGGGTGGGGTGGTTCCATCGAATCAGTGCTTCGGCACCTGTAATTTCGAGGGACTGAGCGTCGACGGTCGGCTGGAAATACAGCTCGAACTCGCCGTTTCGCAATGCGCGCTCCATCTCCTGAGCCAGCACCGCAGCGTGACTGTTATCCGCAAATCGAAATCCGTTCTTGCCGTTTTTCTTGGCAGCGTACATTGCCTGGTCCGCACGACTGAGCATCGTACGAACGTCGTCATAAGGTGACAAGCGCAACGCAACCCCCACGCTCGCACTGACCGTGTAGGCAGTTCCGGCCGCCTCGATGGGGAGCCGAAGGGCCTCCAGGAGTTCGACACACAGCATCTCGAGCTGTCCGACTGACCGACCGGCAACCAGTACGACGAACTCGTCTCCGCTCACGCGAGAGACAAATGCTGCTTGTCCTGCACGGGCGGTCAACCGGGCCGCCACCGCTTTGAGAACGACGTCGCCCGTCGCGTGCCCCGCCGCATCGTTGACCGCCTTGAAGCCGTCCAGGTCAATGAACAGCACCGCCAGGTCTCGATGTGCGGCCTTGGCCTGCTGCAGCTCGCTGTCAAGGCGCTCCTCCAGCTGCGAACGGTTCGGCAGCCCGGTGAGGAAGTCGTGTTGCGCTTTGTGGCTGAGTGCCTGGTTCTCTTTGAGAAGTTGCAGTGTCAACTCGCGTTGCCGGGTCAAGTGAGCGTCAAACATGCTCAAGCTCAAGGCGGCTGCCAGCAATAGAGCGGCTGCCAAGGACACACCATAGGCCAGCATGTACTTGTTGAAGCTGGCACCTGTTGTGCACAGGCTGCCATCCGAGAAATGCGCGGCGGCCATGCCGGTGTAGTGCATGCCGCAGATAGCCGAGCCCAGCACTGCCGCAGCAAGCAAGTTCCAGCCTGCATGGGTCTTGTTGCGACGTTGCGTCAGGAAAAATACCAACCATAGTGCGACCGCGGAGGCCACGACCGCGACAACGGCGGACAGCGCCACCAACCGCCAGTCGTAGCGGATGCCCGGCGCCACCGGAATGGCGGCCATTCCGGTGTAGTGCATGCCACAGATGGCGGCGCCCATCACAACAGCCCCGGCTGCGAGGCGATTGACCGTCAGCTTGTTCGAGCCCATGATGGCCAGAGCGAGCGCCGAAGCAAAAATGGCCACAAGCCCGGAAGCGCCGGTGACCGAGGCGTCATACGACAAGCTGATGGGCAAGCTCATTGCGAGCATGCCAATAAAGTGCATCGACCAGATGCCAAACCCCATGGCCACCGCACCGCCTGCAATCCAGATGCGGCGCGACAAGGGGGACGCAACCGCAACTCGTGAAGCCAGATGAAGCGCGGTGAACGAAGCCAAGGTGGCTACCGCATACGACAGAAAGACAAAGTGGAGGTCGTAACTTGCGTGCATGGCCTGGAAAATCGTCGAAAGCGCTGCTAGGGGTAGCGGGACTAGCAAGTCACGAAGCAGCCTTCGCTCCGTGTCCCTGCCGAATGAACAGGCGCGGCCAACCGGGCAGCGCATCCGACATTGTACATAGGTTTGGATACAGCAGCAACTGTATAGACCTTCAAAGTGGGCGGTAACCATGGTACGTGCGCGGCAGGCATACAGACCGTCGGTCGGCCTGCCGCGACGCGCCGTTCACGACGACAGCGCTACTGTCGAGTCTGCCCAAATCCGACATAGGGCGCGGCCTCGACGGTCGAGATGCTTGAGCTTGGCCTTGAAGCTGACGGACTCCGCTCCTCCGAAGTCGTCAATGTTCGCCCACAGCGAGGCAAGCGCCGCCACCAACTGAACCTTGGCGAGAGCCCCTTTTGAGAACTCCTCCAGACCGTCCGCCTTCAGGGTATGCAGCGCCATGTCGTGCTCCATCAAATACTGCTCGTGCTCGGAACCGCCCGCTTGACGCCAAATTTCAGCAGACCGCAGCGCATGTCCTGGAAAATGAGCCCGGCCTGTTTCGTCACGGAGGTACACAAAAGGCTTGCCACAGTCGTGCATTGCCAGATAGCGGAAGAGCAATTGGAACTCGGCCGGCGCTAGGGTTGTGTGCGGACTCTCGAAGAACCAATCCGGCAGCCACGTCGGACAAGTCTGGCCACGCCAGACCGCGACTTTGCTGCCATGTCGACGGAAATTCACCAGGCAGACCGCAAACTTGTGCGTTAGCTCACAGTGCTCAAGCACACTGTGACGGCCTTGGGGAGTGGCGGCCATCGCCCAGCGCAGGAGTCCTTTCAACTGTTCGGTGGGCAGGCCCGCGGCGCACGCCTGCTCAAAAGTTTCGCTCAAGGCTTTCACGCGTTCTTCGCGAACAGAAGCCTGTTGAGCGTCGCTCAGGCATGCGACGAGCTCCGGGTGCAAGCGGTCTGCTCCAAAGGAGCTGAATGTGAAAAGCTGACTGGCCCGCAGAAATCCATTGAACGCGCCTTGCCCGTTCTGGGGACGTTTGCCGGCGCCCTGCGGTTGAAAGCCGTTGCGAGCCGCCTTGCCTCGTAGGACGTTGTAGGCAATGAAGTCCTGCGGCGTTGCGATACGGTTGCGAATGCGCTCACGGATAGCGGCCTTGTGTTCCGCCGCGGTAACGGTTGCAAGTTCGATGCTCATGCCGAAACTCCTTGCGGCGAGGCCTGAGCAGTCTTGAGCTTCCAAAGCGGCCAGCCTCTCAGCAGCGGACGCTCCGTGTCCAACAGCGGACGCGTGCCCAAGGCAGAGTGTCCCATGTCCCAGTCGGGCTCGAAGAACAGTTCATAGGCAATGCCCAGTGCTTCCACTTGCGTGGCAGCTCGGTAGAGCGCCTGCCGATTGGGTACAGCCAGGATAATCAGACTGGCGATGCCATGGTCAGGTTGGTAGTAAAGGCGTGCAGCTTCGGCAGCCGCGTGGGCGGCTTGAACCATTTGCTGTTCGACCGAAATGTCCGTGCGGACAAACACGTAGATGGTGCGCTTGAGGCCGTCAGCGGCCAGGTCGGGAAAAGATTGTTGCTTCATGGAATGGCTTTCGTAAAAGAGGTCAGACAGGGCGTACGAGTCAGACGACTTTTGGGCGGGCCACGCGAGAAGCGTTGCGTTGCGGAACATCTGCAACGACTATTTTGATGAAAGACCTACAGCATTTGAAACACTCCGAAATGGATTGATTGGTGCGTTGAGCGAACCTCTGTCTTTTGCACAGGGTCAAGCAGGGTCGCCGAACTTTGCACGCAACGCTTGATATTGCTGGCGCTCCGCGGCCTCCTGCGCGATACGGGCTTGTTCGGCCTCTTGCAGCCGTCGGGCTTCAGCGAGTTGCTCCTGGCGGTCTTTCTCCGATTGGCGGGCCGCGCGAACTTGGGCGCATTCCGCATCGAGAAGCGTCGTAACACGCGTTCGTTCCACCTCATACCAGCAAAGGCCCGTTTCAACATCGCAGGGTGCGTCGTCGTCCCAGCTGGAGGGCTCGCTTTGCGCGTCGTAGCCATTGAGCAGGAGGGTGTAGTCCGTCGAGCAGTATTCCCGCTCTTTGACTTCAGAGAAGATGGCTTTCGCCCAAGCCTTCACAAGCTTGTCCACATCCGTGAAAACCTCCAACGAAAACGCTGAATCGGAGGTTCCCATCACGCACCCGCGGCAGGTGTCTACGCCGTTCTCACGGTAGGCCACCAGCGTGTACACAAATGTTGGCTTTGTCATCACAGTGTCTCCTCGGTTTCTTCGTCATGGCCCACAACAGGCACGGGAGCCAAAAGACGCTCCCAAGGGATGAGTCGTCGCATTGGCGCATAGTCGCCGTTGATGTCCCACACGAGACAAACCCCGCCCACTTCGACCTCTCGGTCCGTAGGCTCCATCATCCGACCTGACCGCGTGTAGGGGCAGTTTTGGTCTTCAATGGCGAGGGCGAAGGCTCGTGCACCATGCGCCGTCTTGAGCGCGTGCTCGTGTACCCGGTGGGGAAGTTCGACCTTGTCGAACTCAGTTTGTGCGTTACGCTGGGCGGCCCAGAGTGCGTCCCGGGCGGCGGCCAGTTCGACTTGCGCTTGCTGCAACTGAGCCTTGAGGGCTTCTGCGGTTTGCATGCTCAGGCCTCCACGGTCGCTTGCGGGAACCGACCAATGCCCGTCACGATTTCACGCAGGCGAGGCGCGTAGGTGACGTCGATTTCATAGAGCGCGTCGGCGGCAGCCAGGAACGCCGTGCGCAGCGCTTCGTTTTGCTCGTCGCTCAGACCGGCGAACTTGCACTGCCAGGTCTTGGCAACGCCTCGAATGCGGCTGAGTTCTTCCAGCGCTTGGCCCAACGCTTGATAGGGCATCTCGCGTTGATGGGGCCGCTTGCTCGGGCTGAACGCCTTGTACAAGTCACGCCCCGTCAGAACGGCGTGAGCGGCATAGAACGTCGAAGACAGGGGCTTGCGCGCGGTCGTCAGCGTCTTCCAGGCATTCTGGTAGGCAGCAAACTGCTCCTTCGTGAAGAAGCGGTCGCGGGCGAAAGGCAGGGAAAAGGAATGGGAATTAGACATCGAGGTCTCCAGGACAGGAAATAGGGTTGCGAGTTGTCGCATTGCGCGACGGGAACGTGGCAACCGGCCCTGGAGGACCGCGTGGAAAGCTGCAAAAAACCTACAGTTGCTTGCGCATGATGTCTGCTTCGGTGGAAGAGGTTGAGTCTGTCGTGTAGTAACCGCGTTTATGCCATCACTTCAACTGGTTGGCAAGCGCTAAGTTCAAAATCTTGGTGGCCTCTGCGGGGCTCGAACCCGCGACCCTCGGTTTTAGAGACCGCGCTCTGACCAGCTGAGCTAAGAGGCCGAATGAACTCATTGTAGCGCATGTATAGGTCATCCGCAATCAAAATCTTTACCATCGTGCCATTGTTGCGGCCTTTCCGGTTGCTCTATCTTTATTTCGTAAGGCTACGCTAAAATGCACTTATCGTATATTCGCGAAACCTTGCATGCTTAACGTTACCTCTCTTAAATCCAGGATGCTGCTCTTGGGCGCTGCCACTCTTCTGGTCTCTGCAACGCTCACTGCAACGGGGCTCTTTGTCGGCGCACAATCTCGCGACAAGATTGCCACTCGCATGACGCAACAGGCCCAGTCCATGGCCGCTGCAAATCAGATGAACGCGTCTCTGCTCAAGCAGTACGCGCTTGTTTCGGACGCTGTCAACAGCTCGGCTGTTTCGGTGGACCCCATCACGATGGAGGCCCTGAAGAAGCTGCAGACCGGTCTGCAGACCAGCATGACCAGCATCGCTGCGGACACCGCGGAGGGCGCACAGCAAAAATTGTTGGGCGACTTGCGCGGACCGCTCTCTGACTATATGAGCGCGGTCGACAAGGCGGTCAGCGCCAAGAACTCCAACGATTTGGGCGGTTCCCTGCAAGCCCTTTCCACGGTCGAGCAAAAGCGGGACTTTGTGTCCACGACACTGGAGCGCTTTGCCAAGCTCCGTACCGACGAATTCATGCAGACGCGCCAGGACGCTGCTGCACTAGTGCTCACGCTACAAGTCATTCAAGCCGTGGGCGGCGCGGTGTTGACGCTCGTTCTCCTCGGTTCGTTCGCTTACCTGGGTCGCATGCTCTACAGAACGCTGGGTCAGGAGCCGACCGAGCTTGCGCTGTTTGCGCAACGACTGGGCGCCAAGGATTTTCGTGCTGAAGCTCGAACATTTCCGCAAGGCTCCGTCGCCGCGGAGCTACAGCAAACGGTGTTGACGCTTCGCCAAGTACTGACCGACGTCCAAGCCAATGCGGGCAGTATCGCCCTGGCCACGGAACAAATCGCGTCCGGCAACCAGGACTTGTCCGCTCGCACAGAGCAAGCGGCTTCCCGCCTACAAGAAACTGCGGCCAGCATGGAAGAACTCGCCACGACGGTGTGGAACTCGTCGCAGCAGGCTACCGAGGCAGACCGACTGTCGCGGGATGCCAGTGCCAAGGCCATCGAGGGTGGCGCTATTGTCGACAAGGTTGCGCAAAGCATGACCCTGATTCACGACGCGTCCAAGCGAATTGGTGGCATCGTATCCGTCATTGACGGAATCGCGTTTCAGACCAACATCTTGGCCTTGAACGCTGCCGTGGAAGCGGCCCGCGCCGGTGAGGCCGGCCGAGGCTTCGCTGTTGTCGCTCAAGAAGTTCGTGCGCTGTCGCAGCGCAGCGCGGCAGCCGCTGCTGAAATCAAGACGCTGATTGGCCAGAGCACGGCGTCGGTTGAAAAGGGCGCTAAGGAAGCGGCGCAAGCTACGCGAGCCATCGAGGCCGTGGTGTCGTCGGTTGCGCAAGCAAGCGCGCGGGTCCAGGAAATCTCGGAGGCTGCTCGCGAGCAAACTCAAGGTATCCAGCACATCAACACGGCCGTGACCGGTCTGGACCAGGCGACCCAGCAGAATGCAGCGTTGGTCGAAGAGACCGCGGCTGCTGCAGAGTCTGCACGGGAACAGGCTCGGGAGCTGGCGGGCGTGGCGTCGCAGTTCGTCTTGCACAACGCCTGACCGGCCGGAGAAGCCCCTGTTTGACCTCGCCTAAGTGGCCGAGGTCAATTTAACGCACCATCTGAGACAAGTCCCTGAACCCTCCGTGGTTCAGGGGCCTTGTTTCGACCGCAGGCAGCTGGCCAGCTATGGGCGTTGCGCTAGGGGCGGGTCAGTCTTCGAGCGCGAAGAACTTCACAGAATGCAGGTCGGCGCGTACAAGTTCACGAGAAGCCTTGCGGACAAATTCAGCATGCTCACGTGCTGCGTGGTTAGTTACCGAGTATTGCTCGTAAAGCAGCTGTTCCTCGGGCTCCAGGGCAATGTACGCTGCATGGAGACGAGACAGATATAGGCCCCGCGCGGCGCCGACCCCAATTGCCAAGAGGGGCACCAACGCAAACACCTTGGGGTACCAGCCCGCGAAGAGCAGCCCCACCACACCCGTAGCCATCAACGCAGCCCAGCGACCCCCGGTGTCTGCCAATCGACGAAGCTGCGCCAACTTGGCTGCGGAATTCGCGCGCAGGCTGTCTTCGACGTCCAGGTCATTGGGTTGGTCCGGAGTGCTCATGAGTCATGTAAACAGGTTAGGGTGCGAAAGCGGGGCTGTTGGTGTAGGCTGAGGGCTTTAGACCTGCCGTGTGATGGCTCTTTTCAGGCAACTAGGCAACAATCGCTTTCATGACTCCCGCTTGCACGTACCCTTACAGTGATTGCGGCCGATGGCTTGCGGCGTTTCTGCGACGCTACCCTCGGTCAGCCCCCCTGATTTGCCGAGCGACCGCAGTTGCACCTGAAGGATTAACCGCCGCCGCCAAGTCACCGCAGTTGCTCTCAAGGGTTCAGTGGGAGATTTTGCGAGAAGCGACGCGGGGCACGGCAGCATGGGATGCTTGCCTGGAGCCTCGAGCACTTGAACAGCATCTGCACGGGCTCACGGAGGCTATGCGGCATCAGCATAACGTCACGCCACCGAAACTGGCGCAGCTTCGTCGACGCAACTTGATACGGCTTACGGTGGAGCACAGGTACCGCGAACACTATGGCCAACGGATGGGCCTTTCTTCTCAAGAGGTCCAAGCGCTCTGTGCGGGACGTAATACGCTGGGAAACCGAAAAGCGCGAGAATACGAAGCGCGCTTACAGTTGCCTCTTGGGTGGTTTGACCATGAAGACCTTCCGCTGCCCGCCGAAACGCAAGGAAGCTTGCCAAGACCGAGCTTGGAAATGGAACCGCCTTCTGAACACGAAGTTCAGAAGGCGGGGTGTCAAATCAATGTAGTGAACAGTACTAGCCTTGGTGCGTCCGGCCGCTAGCGGCTAGCAGAGCCGCTTCTTCCTCGGCACTAGCTTCGAGGCGACAGCCGACGGCGGGAACACTGCCGGAGCCTTTTCCGGTTTCGAGTGCGCGCGCTGCAAACTTCTCGGCGAGCGCGTCATGCCAATCTGGCTTGACCCAGGGCTCGGCATCAACGCCCAGGAATGCAGCCCAGGAGGCGGCTTCGTACTCGGCATGTTCAAGAGTCTCGGACATGAAGGGCGTGATGTAGCCTTTGTTCCAATCGCGTCCGTTCATCGCACGATTGGACGATACGATGGTTGTCCAGTAAGTGATGCGATGAGACTCTTCGACCGTGTTGACGTACACCCGGTACGTCGCACGACCAGCCAAGCCCTTGAAGAGGTCCAGTATGGCCTCCCGGGTAGACGTCGAGTCTTCGGTCGACGTTTGTGCGCTTAGCGCATCAAGCAGCTTCTCTAGCTTGTCCGTGACTTGGGCAAGGACTTCAGGGGAAGCGTCCAGACGACGCGGTTTTGGCATGGGCATGGGGTTTCCAGTAAAGGTATGAGGTCCTGACGGGTATAGCGCCCGGCGCGTCTCCGCCCCCAAATAAGACGCCCCTCGCTCGGTGAGAGTGAGGGGCGAATGAAGTCTTGCAGCCAATCACGCGGACGAGCTTATGCCCGGTAGGTCCACTCTTCGGCGCCGCCATAGACGTCGTTGAAGGTCTCGATGTCCCGCTTGTAGCCGATGTTCTCTGTCACACCCAGTGCGCGGAGGTCTTCGCGCGCCGCCATTACGGCCGCCTCGTCTCGCCAGTTGGTTGTAAACAGACAGATGACAAACAGGTCACCATGCTTGCGAGCGTTGGCCGGTGTCGAAACAAGCGCTGCTTTGTACTGACCCTGAAGCACCAGGTCTCGAACTGCTTTCCAAAGCGCATCAACCGTGTCAGCCGTGCGATTGACACACCACTTGCCCGAAAGGTTGTTGGAGCGGAACCCTTTATGCGTAGTGAACAACAAGCCCTCACGGTGGTTCATCATTGAGGGCGGATTGGGCCCGGTCATGTCATGGTCAATGACCGGCGCAAGCACTGGAAGCGGTTCAGCGGTCATCGCGCGGAGCCAGGCGTCTACGGGAGTTCCGTACTCCGCAATGAGGCGAGACCCGTAGGGCTCTTGATGGTTCAAGTCCTCGTGGAAGACGAAAAATATCACACTGTGGCTGCGAAGCTCGTGAAAGTGCACGGGGCAGTCAAACAGCTCCATTGCGAGCTGGGCCAGCTTCACAGCCTGGGCGAACGACATCAAACGCACAGTCATCGATAGCTCGATAGTCGGAATGCCGTCCTCGTGGCCGAGGTCGATGGAATCAGCATGCGGCGCAAATACGGCTTCGATGCGCGTCATGAGCTTGTCTACAAGGGTCACTTGCAGCTCCGAGTGGGAGCTACGTTGCCAGCTGCGGCGCATATTCATAGGGGTACCTTTGTTCCAAGTTGTCCTACCACGTGTAGCCAGCTTGGTGCCGAAGCCCGCAGGAGGGCACCTGGGCCCTAGTGTACTTTCACGCAAATACAACGGTCGACAGTGCCGGCCGTTGTATTTGCAGCAAGAAGCGGACAGCGTCACCCAGAAAACCTCCTACGAGTCATTTGCTACCGCATCTTAGGGAGCGTGGACCAAGGGTAGGGCGCCGAGAATGCGAGCCTGCCCATCTTGCCACTTCGCCACTCCACGGAAGACCGCGAGGGGCGCAGCCAGCGAATCATTGAGCGCGGCGGGACATCTGTGTTTCGACCCGGAGTGCTAGGCAAGTGCGGGGCGTACGTCATAGCCTGGGGAGGGTTACGACGCCAAAGGTTAGCACTGCGGCTTATCCTGCCTTGAGACCCATCAGGCGATGCACCCGACCCCTGGCGGTTGGGCTTGGACTTGGCGAACTGCTCGACAGCAGCTTGATAAAGCTTTATCACGGCGTCTCGGCACAAGGGCAGTCACTGTTGCATTTCAGCGATTCTTTGAACTTCAGCGTAGCAGACTGTTGACACTCTCTCCTATGGTGCTATACTGAGCATATCGCTGGTGTGGAAGCGAACCCGAAAAAATATAAAACGGGTTGCTAGACAACAGCGTGACACGAAATGATAAAGATTGCTTGCTCATCTCGTGCCTACACTGCTACAATGACATCATGCGGATTGCTGGTCCTCGCTTAAGCGACCAACACTGAACCAACCACGGAGCTGAAAAATGGAACAAGCCAAGCGCTTTACCACCGCAGCCCGACTCCACGCAGTCGGCGTGGTTGGTCTCGTCCCAACGTCCCTCGCATACCGACCCTATCCAGTGGTCACTCATGCGAAGCCGACGAAGGCGACGTGGCGAATGAATCGAATTTCGAGCATTCATGCCGCCACGATGGGCCCCAAAAAGCCCAGTAGCCTTAACTGACCTTCCCAAGACCTCTCTGCTCCGAAGACATCGGGCGCTGAACGAGAACCGCAGATACCAGGTTTTCACCCGTTTCGGGTTTGGCCGTCTTGCGCCGAGTTCCCCTGGGCCTTAGTCCCGGTGAACTTCAGCAAAACGCACCCGAGGCACTTCAAAGCCCATGTGCTTTGCGGTTTGGGACCACCCATATTCGGTCCAGACCCTCAAAACGTGGTCTTTGACGTGGATTGCCACACCCAGGCCTGCCTGGTGTTCTTTAAAAATATGCGAAAGCAATTGGACCGCGTGAAAACGGTCGGTTCGATTGCTTTGTGGAGCGATGGGTGAGTGGCCGATACCATCTGACTGTAAATCAGACTCCAAAAGACGCACACGTTCGAATCGTGTTCGCTCCACAAAGCAATTGAAATATTCTACCCGCAAAGGCATTCCTGTGCCAGTGTGGGTCTATTCCGGGGTGCTCAAGTTAGGTATGAGGACGCACTGTTAATGCGTTGTAGCCCGTCTAGAACGGTACGCAGGTTCGAGCCCTGCCCCCGGAGCCAGTAATGACTGATGAGCCTTATGGTCTGAGGACTCACAGCAGGTGTCGAGAAGTCCTCCGGTAGCCGCAACCGTACCTGCAGCGGCAATACGAATGAGTGAGAGTACTGCGTCTCTCACGGTCGCCTTAGGCGACGACGAGGCGGGAGAGACCCGCTTCGAAAACGCATACGGTAGCGGGGTAGCTCAGTTGGTAGAGCAGTGGCCTCATTCGTCAACGGTCGAGAGTTCGAGTCTCTCCCCCGCAACCAACAAATTGGAGACGTAGCTTAAGAGGCAGTAGCGCGTTCCTCATAAGAACGAGAGTGGGACTTCGAGTGTCCCCGTCTCCACCAATTTGAATGCTTCTTTTGTCAGAGCGTAGGAAAGCTTGGTTTAATCCACTCGCCTCGGATGCGAGAGACCGCTGGTTCGAATCCAGCCGCTCTGACAAAGGAAGTATTCGGGATGTAGCGCAGCCTGGTAGCGCGTCTGCTTCGGGAGCAGAAGGTCGCCGGTTCGAACCCGGCCATCCCGACCATGCATTGATGTACCGATAATTGGGGCAGTGGCAGAACGGACATGCACTCCAAAAACGTACGGGAGGTCGGTAATACGGGCCCTGTCACGCAAGCGGAGTCCGACACACGGTTGCAGAAGCACCTATAGCGGCCTGGATAGCACCAGGTGGCCTTAAATCAGCAAGGGAAGCGCGTTTCCAAGTTGGACAACGGCCGGAAGTAATGACTTCGGTTGATGCGGTTAAGCGGGTTCGACTCCCGTCTGCTCCACCAATTACGATGCAGGGATGCGTCTGATATCTGAATTCAAGAGAGTCCTAAGTCGGAGTGTGGCGCAATCAGGTAGCGCTGACGCTTTGGGAGCGTAGGGTTGCAGGTTCGATTCCTGTCGCTCCGACTTAGGGCTTTCATTGCCTGACTAGCTCAGTGGTAGAGCAGCGTCTTGATAAGGCGAAGGTCACTGGTTCGACCCCAGTGTTAGGCACCATGTTTTGAGTGTTCCGCTAAACGTCGGGTCTCCTTAAGTACCCCTGTATCGGACCCATCCGCGTGTAACTCAGTCGGTAGAGTATCGGACTTTTAATCCGAGAGTCGTGGGTTCGAGCCCCACCGCGCGGACCACTTTGTTGGCATCGACGAGCGCATTGTGCGCAGTGCGCTCGTCGATGTTCGCATCCGGACGGCTTGACGTCCGTAAGATACGCCGTGGCAACACGGTCAAAGAGAGGATTTCTGCTTCCCCTCTCGCCGGCAGCGCAAGCTGTTGGTCACTCAAGCAAGCTCACCGGGACACCACAAGTGTCGGGTCGCCTTCCCAAGAGACGGCCCTAGTCGGGAAGTGAGTGTCAGGCAAACAACTGAGGTTCGCCCGCCTGCCGAAAGGCAGGGAACGGAGGCCTTGGAACGGGAAACGGGTGGTGCCGTCCGGCCTGACAAAACCAACTCGCCATCGAGTATCGGAAAGGGTAGCGTTCACGGTCCAAGCTTCGCAGGCGAGGGCGGTTCGCAGACCGAGTGGGGTGTGGGCTTCGCAAGAGGCACGCAAATCGCGAAGGTCGGCCAAGTAGTCCGCGAGACGAACGGCAAGCGGTGTGTTGTATTCATGAGTCCAAAAGACTCGTGAGCAACGGGAAACGCACATCGCTGCAGATTGCAAGTAGCTCAGTTGGTAGAGCATCGCCCTGTTAAGGCGACGGTCGCAGGTTCAAACCCTGTCAAGTCATACAAATGCAAAGACGTTTCCAGTGTTCATCGAAAGTGGCGTAAGCCTCGGCGGCGAAAGCTGAACCGAGGTTGTTGATGACCCGCAAGGTCTGAGACGGTTGATTGGAGTCTGCACGTAGAGGTTAGCCCCTCGCATGGCCCGCAAGGTCGGCGGTAAGACGATAGTCGAGTCGATGAACACGATGAGTGACAAGCCGCACTCTAAAAAAGGCCGCCATGTCGACGTACGTGACTGCGTTCTTGTAGCGAGTCTCGTGGACGAGCAGGGAAGGGGCGCCGCAAGCGTTCTGATAATCCTGCGCAAGCGTCGATGCGCCCCGGTGTAATCTCAGCCGGAGCAAGATGAGACTGTTTTCAAAGACAGGCCCATCCTTCAGTTCACACAGCTATCAGCTCACCGTTGGAAGAACACGGACAAGTAGGCTCGACTGCAAAAGTGACCTGAAGAATGAGTCTTGATAAATGGGGGCGTGGCTGAGTGGTCCAAAGCAGCTGCCTGCTAAGCAGTGGGTGTTCAAAAAACGCCCCGTGGGTTCGAATCCCACCGCCCCCGCCAAATCATTGCTGATGTAGCGTAGCCGGTAGCGCACTTCCTTGGTAAGGAAGGGGTCACGAGTTCGATTCTCGTCGTCAGCACCACTCAAAAGTTTCTCGGGGCCGTAGCTCAGTTGGGAGAGCGCTTGCATGGCATGCAAGAGGTCGAGGGTTCGAACCCCTTCGGCTCCACCAGGTTTGATGCGTCGCGACTTGCGCTGGATTGCCGGCCGCAATTACCAGCGAGTAAGTGGCGCATTCAATTAGTTTCGTGGGGCGGTAGCTCAGTTGGGAGAGCGCTGCGTTCGCAATGCAGAGGTCGAGGGTTCGAAGCCCTTCCGCTCCACCACGAAGGATGATGTAGACAACATGGGGCTGTAGCTTAGTTGGGAGAGCATCTGCCTTGCAAGCAGAAGGTCGCCGGTTCGATGCCGGTCAGCTCCACCATGTTTTGTAGCGAGTTAGAGGATGTTTGGTCGGGCTGTAGCGCAGCCAGGTTAGCGCGCGTGTCTGGGGGACACGAGGCCCCGAGTTCGAATCTCGGCAGCCCGACCAAGCACCTTTTTAACGACTTTGGATGTGTGGCAGAGCGGTCGATTGCACCTGACTGTAAATCAGGCTCCTCACGGACACGGTGGTTCAAATCCATCCACATTCACCAACAATTGCCTGACTAGCTCAGCGGTAGAGCAGCGTCTTGATAAGGCGAAGGTCACTGGTTCAATCCCAGTGTTAGGCACCAGAATTCGTCGCACTGTGACTTTGCGGCGAGCCGGGACGGAGGCGTACCGGCTAATAAACGGCCTCCTTCAACAATGGGTCCTTAGCTCAGCGGTAGAGCAGCTTCCTTACACGGAGAATGTCGGCGGTTCAATCCCGTCAGGACCTACCAGTCAATCAGTAGGCAAAGTTGCAGCCGCAAGGCAAGGCGACCCCGGTTCGAGCGTGGAAGGGGCGAAGAACCAACGTAATGCCCAGGTGGTGGAATTGGCAGACACACTACCTTGAGGTGGTAGCGCTTAACGGCGTGCGGGTTCGAGTCCCGCCCTGGGCACCATCAATTTATGACGACTTCTTAGGCGTGGCCGTGGTGGAACGGTAGACACCCCAGGTTGTGACCCTGGCGCGGCGCAAGCCCAACTGTCGGTTCGAGCCCGACCGGTCACCCCTAAGAGGTTTGATAAAGAATACGGAGAATTGGTCCGAGTGGTTTAAGGCGCTCGCCTGCTAAGCGAGAGGTTTCGAAAGAAGCCGCAAGGGTTCAAATCCCTTATTCTCCGCCAAACAAGTCCTGTTGTGAGCATCAGCAGGCCCTAAGTCACCGCAAGGCTTCTTAGGTGTGGCCATAGCTCAATTGGTAGAGCCCTGGATTGTGAGTCCGGTGGTTGAGGGTTCGAGCCCCTCTGGTCACCCCTAAGCAGCTTTGTCTGCGAGATGCCGCTCTAGCTCAGCTGGTAGAGCACCTGCTTCGTAAGCAGGGGGTCGTCGGTTCGAACCCGACGGGCGGCACCAAAGTTCCCAATACGTCGGTGGCCGAGTGGTTTAGGCAACGGTCTCCAAAACCGTGAGTGAAAACTCAACGAGGGTTCGAATCCTTCCCGACGTGCCATTTTGTCGTGCCCCGATAGCTCAGCGGCCGAGAGCAGCGGCCTCATAAGCCGACAGACGCTCGTTCGAATCGGGCTCGGGGTACCACTAACTGCGGGGGTGTAGCTCAGCGGTTTAGCAGCAACCGGCTTTTAACCGGTAGGTCCTGGGTTCAAATCCCAGTACCCCCACCATCTTTCCAACCATGCGTAACTCAACTGGCAGAGTACCCGGCTCTTACCCGGGAAGTTGGGGGTTCGAAGCCCTCCGCATGGACCAATGACGACCGCCGCCTTCGTTGGCGGCAAAATGAAACACATCGGCCGTTGGCAGAACGGTTATGCAGCGGACTCTTAATCCGAGAGCGAAAGCTCAACCCAGGTTCGACCCCTGGGCGGCCGACCACTATACATAGCAGCCTTATCACTGCTTACTTCAACCATTTGACTAAGAAAGGAGACCGCAATGGTCCGGATTCTCGCGTTGGCCGCGGACGGCGCTCCTGCCGAGTGGCTTGAGGTGGAGCGCGCCGCCTACTATGTATCCCGCAACCGCGTGGCTTGGGATTTAGGAGACCCCGTTGTCACCCTGCGTGGAGGTACGAATTCCATCACGGGGTTGCAATCGCTGATGGAGCTCAAGCCCATCATCTGTATCCGTAGTGAAGTGCACGTTCAACGCGCACACAAGTCACCCCCGTTCGAGCGGGATGTCTTGCTGCGGCGTGACCGGTGCGTCTGCGCCTACTGCGGTGAGCGCTTCAAGGAGCGTGAGCTGACGCTGGACCACGTGACGCCGGAGTCTCGCGGAGGCCCGACGGACTACATGAACATCGTAGCCGCCTGCAAATCCTGCAATGGACTGAAGGACAACCGGACGCCGGAAGAGGCGAAAATGCCCTTGCTCTACGTTCCGTACACGCCGAACCTGCACGAGAAGTTCATCTTGGCCAACCGCGCAATCTTGGCGGACCAACTGGAGTTCTTGAGTTTGTCCGTTCCCAAGCACAGTCGCTTGTGGTCCTAGAACTTTCCGCCGACCAGGCCCTAAGCCCACCGCGCAAACGCCGGTGGGCTTTTTCATTGGTCGTTCGCTAGACGGGACTTAACACGAGCAACCTTTATGCTTTGTCTCGTATTTCGACGTTTCATCGAGGAAAACCATGAACAGTGGCACACTGGGATTTATCGCCGGGTACATCTCCGGCGGCGACGACCAGCCCGTAGCAGACACCAGCACGCTGCAAGGGCTGCAAGCCGAGCTACGCCGCAGGCAGCGGGCCGCCTGGTACCAACAGGCACTCAAGCAAGGCGCGGCAGAACTTCACTTCGTGCTCATCGACGAGCTTCGGGACATCTCGAAAGGTCGGCCGCCGCTACGCCGACGGCTGTCGGACCCCGCCAACCAAGCGGGCCGTAACGAGTGCTTCTCGCGATACGTGGCCAGCGCCCTGGCGCGCATCAGCGAAGGCAGTTGGGTCCTGGGCGATGACGCCATCCGCGCGCTCGCCAATCGCCGTGTCGTCAAGTAAGGACGACCATGAGTGCAAATGACGCTGCGCTGGGCTACATCTTCGGCCATACTTTTGGCGGCAACCTTCGCTCGGAACGGGACATTCCCGCAGAAGAAGCCCAGGTTCGCAAGAAATTGGAGCAACTTGCTCGACAAGAGATTTCCGATTGTGCCCAACGGCTAGCGGTTGTTTCGTGCATTGAAGCGACCCTCGAAGAGCTCGATGCAATTAACAAAGGCCATGGCGCCACCCCGCGACACAGTGCTCTTTGGGACGCGTCAGGTCGCGCCGAAGACTTCGTGGACACCGCCGTCAGCAATCTTCGACGCCTCAGCAAAGGACGGCTGACGTACACGCGCGAGAGCATGCAGAACATCAAGGAAGCGGGGCTCGATGTTTCCCGGGCCATTAACACGGACTACATGAAGCTCGTCGTCGCAACGGTGGACGGGTCCCAAAAGGGCTGACAATTCGAAGCTCAGCGCATTCGCACCGGTTAGAGCTTCCATTCAAAGACTCGAAACAGCAATGTTTCGAGTCTTCTCTTTTGTTCTCGCGTTTCCTGTTGCATGCTCAAATATGAAATCGATATGCTATACTGCTTTGTCAAGATATCCCGTTGCTGACTGACCGGTAATTGCGGCCGACTGCCTCTCACCTGCTGTGCGACTTGCACACGCCAAGATGAAGGATTAGTCATGTATCACGGAAATTTTGAAGACCAAGCGGATATGCTGAGCCGGTTCGAAGTGGACTCAGAGACCCTCAAGGGTGCGACGGTGTTGTTTGCCGCATACGACTGCGACTATGACGGTGAGGCCCTCGTGGTTTACCGACAAAAGCGCAAGTTGTACGAAGTGAACGCATCGCACTGCTCTTGTTACGGTCTCGAAGGACAATGGGACCCGGAAGAGACGAGCGTTGAGGCACTGCGACACCGCATCGACAAAGGAACCCTCGGGTTCATGTTGGGCGGATACACCGCAGATTTCGTCGCCATGCTCGACAGCCTGACTCGCAAGAAGAAGGTTGAACAGTCTGTTTGATTCAAGGCTCCGCGCTTCACTGCGCGGAGCCTTTCCTCATTCTGCGGCGCTCGAACCGCCGATGGTGCTCACAGCGGGTGACCGTCAGAAGGCGCCTAAATTAGCTCGCTAGACTGAACATGACAGCATCCACCCCCAAGCTCCCCGTTTATTGGCATCCAGACATCGCCTTGCATGACTGGTCGGCAGCCCACGTGGCCATGCACGAGGAGCGTCTGGGATTGGTGGCTGCCCACCTTCTCTCTCAGCCGTGGGCTCAACCCGTTCAACCGCGGCCCGCTGAGCGGAACGCGTTCGCGCTTGTTCACGATATTGCCTACTTGGAATTGCTCGAAAAAACGGCGGAGTTGGCCCCGGGCCAGCACTACGCGTTCGACGGTGAGACTCGCGCCAATCGACACACCTGGCAGACGCTTCAGCTCAGCGCCGGAGCTTGGCTGGAAGCTGTCGACTCGGCCTTGCGTGAGCAAGTGCCCGCGGCATTTTGCGTCGGCTATGCGGGCCACCATGCCCGTCGAAACCGTGCGGCTGGGTTTTGTTTCACAAACCCCGCGGCCATGGCGACGCAGTACGCGTTGGAGGCTGGCGCTGAGCGCGTGGCTATCCTTGACATCGATACGCACGCGGGGGATGGCACCGTTCTGTCGGTTCTGGATGAGCCACGGGTCTTCTTCGGCGAAACGTACCAGCCGGGCTTTCCTGGCGCGTTCCTGAGCGCGCCCCTTCGCGAAGGCATCCAGCGCTTCAAGGTGACGGACAGTACGCGTTTCCAGTCGTATTGGGAGCGGTTATTCGCGCAGGTGCGAGACTTCGCGCCGAGCCTGGTGTTGGTATCGGCGGGCTTCGACGCTCACTTTCAAGACCCGTTAACCAGCATCGGCGTCCCCGAACGCATCTACACGTGGCTCGGTCGTCAGCTCGCGGAGCTGCCATGCCCCGTCGTGTGTGGACTAGAAGGGGGCTACAACCTGGACAGCACCCGGCGCAGCGCCGAACTGTTCTGCGGTGAGCTGGCGCTCAAAGGTCCAGCTGTCTGATTACTGCTAACGGGTTGGCTTCAGCCTGCTTGCGCGATTCATAAACCCTGTTGGCTACAGGATTGCATCCTCACTCGAACCAGGACGCCTTTATGCCACAGCCTTCTAACGAACCGAGCTTGTTCCGACAACCTGACCTGCGCGCGCCCACAACGCCGAACCGGTGGATTAAGCGCGCTCAATGGGCCTTCGTACTGGTGGGCTGCCCGCTTATCTGGTGGGGTCTGAACGTGGCCACGCAAGAAATTCGTGTCGAAAACGCCGAGTTCAACAAGGCTCAGGCCATCGCCCAAGCAACGGCGGCGAAGCAGCACTGCTTCAAGCACGAAGTCCTTGAGGTACAGAACCCCGAGGGCACCGCGACGAAGTCGAAGTCGGTGGAGACCGAAGTCTCTTGTGTGGACGGTGGCCCACTGCCTAACCCCTTGACTCCGCTGGCTGCCCGAGCGGGATTTCACCTGGTTGCGGCGCTCCTGGACCTTTGAGGCCTGCTGCATCTCCGTGCTTGCGAACAACCAAGAAGAAGCCCTCTGAACGGTTGGTTCAGAGGGCTTGAAGTTGCTTGCAAGCGCAAGCGGAGCTGTTAGGTCAGCCGAGTTCTTTCACGAGTTTCTCAGCGAGTCGGTCCAGCGAAGGCTGCGGAGGCTCATCCCCGAGTTGCTCGAAGACCTGCTTTGCAAAGTCTTTCGCCGACAAGGTGCCTGCACGCAGTTGAGCATACAGCTCCTGGACGCGAGGAAGCACCTCCGACGGTATCGGCGTCGAGAAGGCGACTTTCGCCAACTGAAGTGCACAGGTCGCCAGAGGCGAGACTTCGACATCCGACAGCTGGAAAACGACTTCCGGGTGCTGTGAATTGACGCCAGCATCCTCGAACGCCTGCTGCAATTCACGGGTCACCGAAAACTGTTGCAGACCTAGGAAGTGACCGTAGGCGGCTCCAACTAGCGTCATCGCTGCAGAACGGCCTTGGCATTTATCGCTGTACATGGTGTGCGACAATGACACAGCACTTGTGAACCTAACGCTGCCGGCCTCTCTCATATCGTGACCTTCAAAAGCAGCTTCGTCGGCGCGTTGTTGGTTTTGTGCGTATTCACGCATTCCACCAAAATCCACATAGCCCTTCGCCAGTTCTGCCCAGCCGGCGGGCTTTGTTCGTACCAGCTTCGGATGGCTCAGCTTGAGCGCAGCGGTGAGCCCCCGTACCTGGTCTTCGAAATCGAAAGCGCCGTCAACGGCCATTGCTGGACGCTTCAATGCTGACAAGGCCAGGCCACAGCCGTTGGCGATATTGCTGGGTGCGTCGAACAGGCTGACTATCCTTGCAGCGTTGGCCCCAAGCGATTGCGCAAGCAGCTGCCTGCGGGCACGAACTTGGTCGTACGCCCAACAACTGACCGCGCCGTCGTCGAACCAGTAGCGGGCAGTTCGTTGCACGGCTTCGAGCACCGCTCGGAAGAGCAGCCGAAGGTCTGGCGTTCCAGTCCAACGTGACTCGACAAAGGAGGCCATTGCTTCGATTTCTGCGCCGAAATCGACCGGTTCATTCGTCAGTTTTTTCATGATGTCTCCAGGTCAGGCACGTTCGCTCTCGTCGTGGGCGACACCGCCAAAGTTGTGGCGGTTGTAGGCTTCACGAAGGTCGTCGTCCTTGCTGTACTCGGTCGAATTCCAGGGAAACGGGATACGCAGGAAATGGGCCTGCTCTTCGTCCGTCAGGTCTTTCCACAGGTACTCGATGCCGTCCTCGCCTCGCATCGGAAACTCGCTATTGAGGTACTGCTCGATAGCTCGCATACGCTGCTGGCCGTCCAGCAGCACCAGGTCGGCATCAGGATTTTTGAGGCAATGGTTGACCATGTAGGTTCCCAGGCCAACTCCAATCCAGATGCTTTCGATGAAACGCTGGGACTGCTCCAGGCTCCACTTGCTCTGGCGTTGCCAGGCAGGAAGGCGGAAGCCCATGACTCGTCGTCCAGTCCAGCCGTTGCGGTCAAGCATCTCGTTTTGCGACGCCACCTGCATCTGCAGCTGGCTGAGCATCGTCGTGTAAGGTTGAGCAAAATAGCGTCGACGCAAGATGCGCAACGCGGGCTCACTCTTTGTGTTCGGGGTCTTTTTGGTTGCCATGACTATTGGGTTGATGTCCTTGGGACGTATAGGAGATGGGTTACTGGCCGCCCAAAGAGAAAGCCTTCCAGGCGTTAAGCTGGAAGGCTATTGAATGGGTTTGTTGGAAAAACTCGAAGACCTACGGGACGATGGCGAACATGAAATGGGGCCGGAGTAGTCCCTTGCGCCAATCACTGAGAAGCTCAAGCAGCCCTTCGATATTCGTCTGAGCTTGCTGGAGAGCTTCCAAGGTCTGGCAGAGCGCCTGTTGTAAGTCGTGTTTGCTCATTTCCTCGACCCGTACGGGCTTGCCAGCTTTCTCCCACTGCGTGCGCGACACGTCGAAGACCAACGGCAGCGTATCGATGACACCGTCCTCGTCCGTGCCTGGACTCGGGAATGCATCCCATATGTCGGCTGGCGGTGGGAGACAGGATGCTGGCAGAGAACCCGGTTCGCTCGGCTGAATGGCGCCTACACGCCAGGCCACGAAAATCTGGTCAACCCCACCATGATAGCCTTCCAGCTGTTCCAGGGCTTCGATGCTCTCGCACAGTAGTTGACGCAGGTCCGAGGAAGAGAAGTCGACGACAGGCAGGAACCGACCGGGCGGCCCCGCGTGATACTGAGCGGGGTCGAAAACTGTCTTAAGCGTATCTTCTTTCATGTGTCCTCTTGGGTTGTATGCTGAAAAGGTATAGCCAAAGCCTCGTGCGGCCAGGCTCATATCAGAGTCCCCTCGAGGTCGCTGGCCGGCATTAACCTCGAATAGGCGATACGCCGTGACGCGCGACGTAATCGTCGATGGCTGCCTTGATGGCATCTTCGGCCAGGATAGAGCAGTGGATTTTGACGGGCGGCAGGGCTAGTTCAAGCGCGATATCGGAGTTCCGAATGTTGCGGGCCTGTTCCAGAGTCTTTCCTCGAACCCAGTCTGTCACCAAGGAACTTGACGCAATGGCTGAACCGCAGCCGTAGGTCTTGAAGCGAGCGTCCTCAATGATGCCGGTTTGCGGGTTAACTTTGATTTGAAGTCGCATGACGTCGCCGCACGCGGGCGCACCCACCATGCCCGTACCAACATCAACGTCATCCTTGGAGAAGGAACCGACATTTCGCGGGTTCTCAAAATGGTCGATAACGCGGGAAGAATAAGTCATTCGAGGGGCTCAGTTAAGGTCGCGACGCCCGCCGCGACCGGAAGATAGGCAGGCTGGTCGGTCAGGAACACGCGGTCAGCCAGAACCTCTTGTTGGAGCAGGTTGGATACCAGCTCATGCACCCGCACCCGAATAAGCGCAGCGCCGTATTCCGTCAACGCCACACTCACCTTCGCGTCCTCGTCGACACGTCGAACCGCCATCACCTTACCCGTGGAATCGCAGTAGCAGCTACCCGGCTCCAAACGGACACTCCCCTCCAAAACCGAGAGGCTTGCGGGCGCTGACACCCAGACAAGCTCGTGCGCGTCGATTGCCGTGTCGAGGGCTTTTTGAAGATGGCTGGCGAATACGGTGGAAAGGACGTTCACGGCTGAGAGCTAACAGGGGCACGGTACTTCTATAGCGAGTAAAACCTCTGCCCCCGGGCGTGGCCACCAGGCTAGCGTGCGGCCGCCCCTCCAAGCCTGTCGCGCCTAGGGGCTAGGCTTCCAAAAAGGGCAGTGCTCGCCCTTGCATATGCGCGGCATAGACTGCGCTTCGCGCAGCGGGCCACAGTCGAAAGTTAGCGCGGGGCCAGGCCCCTGCGCGGATACCGTGCGTTTGCGCAATGTGCGTCTCCGCAATCTCGCGGGGCTGGAGTACCACAACCACTCCCACGCAAGCAGGGGCGTCCGGCAAAAAGTACCAGGTCGCTGGCGGCTCACCCTCACCCCGTCGGCGCAGCGTTCCGGTTCGAGCAAAGAGAACACCTCGTACGCCATTTTGCAGGGTCACCGCTTGGCCAGGACTGAGTGTCATCGGGTTCATCGACTGTTCTCCTTTTGGCCCTGCAATACGAGGGCCACCTATGGATTACGTTTTGACGAACGCTTTTTGCAACCATATCGCCTAACATTTTCTCAGGCCTCGATAACTGCCCGTTACGACGGAGGCGCCGTACGGCTTCGAGATGGGGTCCGCCGCACCGGAGCCTGTGGCCAGAAGCGAGTCGCTTGCACGAGCCGCACGCTCCTATGAAAAGAGCCACATCCAGACGGAGTGGCTCTTCTAAGTTGACGTCGAAAACGCTCGTTTGTTCACTTGTTGCGCAAGGGCACAAGCGTCTTGCGGCCGAAGTAGTGCGGGTCGAAAAGGTTGAGCACTGGCTATACCGGTCCTATGCCTAAACATCACCCGTATCCCTATCCCACCGCACAGCTTCAAAAAGCCGCGGCACTCCTGGCCTGTGCGGAGCGCATACTTGTGTTGTCCGGTGCGGGTCTATCCAAAGCATCGGGTATCCCTACTTACCGGGATACGGGTGGCCTGTGGGAAACCGGTGACAACTTGAAATTCTCGCATATCGATGCGTACAAGGCTAACCCGAGCGGTTTCACGGCGTTTTGGCGTGCACGTCAACAAGACATTGCTCCTGCGCGCCCTAATGCGGCACATCGAGCGTTGGCGAAACTCCAACAGGCCAAGCCTGGTACGACGATGGTGACGCAAAACGTTGATGGATTGCTGCAATCAGCGGGGTGTACAAACGTCGCTGAACTTCACGGAAACCTGCGCGACAAGCGCTGCGGTCAGTGCGGTCGCACACGTTGGTTGGCTCTCGGCCGCTGCCTGCGGTGCGGCGGCCATGTTCGTCCGAACGTGGTCCTGTTCGGCGAACCACTTGACGAAGACATGGTTACCGCGACCTACTTGGCCGCGTGCAAGACTCAGCTAATTATCGTTGTGGGCACCTCGGCGGTGGTCTACCCAGCGGCTGAAATCCCAGTACGTGCGCTTCGTCATGGCGCCAAGCTCATCGTGCTGGACACCGAGCCGCCCTTGCTGGCGGCTGCTGCTGACGTCGTGCTGCAGGGCAGGGCGGAGCAGCTGCTCCCCGAGCTGGTAGACCGCGCATTGCACACCGCGTAAGGTGTTCCGGCGGGCCACGGAGTGCCTGGTGCGCCGGGGGTGATGGATGCGGCCCGCTTGCGGCCTGGCCGTTGACGCGGTAGGCTTCACGCTTCCATGCCTACTCTTGCCGTTTGGCCACATGACGACTCGCGACTTAACCGCTGACCAAAAGCACGCTATTGCCACAATTCAAGCGTTGCTTTCGGAGTACGCTATCCCCCTTACAGACTTTCACGATGTAACTCGGGAAATCGAAAAAGCTCGCCAGGCTATTCGAACATCCGCAATACACCAGGCACAACAACTCATCGCCTTCTGGGGAATTCAGCCCCACGAAATTCGTGGGCGGGTGCATCAAGTCCCCGTGTCCGCCGAAATCAAATACCGGCACCCACTCTCCGGAGATACTTGGTCAGGCGAGGGTACCCAACCTGCTTGGTTGAAGGCGGCCTTGCTCAAAGAGGGCTATCGATTGGCCGAACTGCGCCCCGGAACTCCAGACCATGAAGCAGCCGCGCTTCGCGCGGGCCAGGCTGCGTGAAAAACCGCCGCTGCGCCAAGAAGGCTGCAGCGGCGGAAAGTTGAACAGGCTCAGTAGAACGAACCGGATGCGATGAGCAGAGCGCAATTGCGCTTGCCGTCGGTGAGTGGAACGTATTCCTCGGGAACAGGCACCGCCGCGTACAGCTGACGCTTCGAGTACCGGTCGCGGCCATGGACGGTATGTCCTATCCAGCTCTCTTGCAGGGTCTCCAGCGTCACCTCAGCGGGCAGCTCAACTAGCCAGAAGATGACTCCGGGGCGTTCCGCGTTCAGTTCGAAGTCCCCGCCTACGTAGCTGCGGGCAACCTTGTAGGGGATGTCTCGCAGTTGAAGCGTACGGACTCGCAGGGGAGCGGTCAGCGTGAGCGGCTCCAACTGCAGAGAAACGGACACCTGTACGGGGATTAGCTGTAGCGCATCGAGACCGCCCCAGGCAGGGCATTCCGGTGAGGTGTTGTAGTGCGGCGTGTTCTCGAAAAGAATGTTGGCCAATGCTTCCGGAGAGGGTGCTTCGAAGACAGGCTCATCCTTATCGGTTGACAGCCGGTAGTCGCTTTCACGGCTATCGAGACGAACGAGCTCGCCGGTCTTTTGGTGCTGAAACCCGAAGAAGGTGCGAGTTTGAGTGGGCATGGGGATGGGCTCCATAATGTCCTAGTTCGTTGTATAGGGAAAACAGGGCCTCGAACGCGACGGCGGTACATAGTCGCGCAAAAGCGGGTGCGCCATTGCTTGAGAGCTCATGGCGCACCTGAGAAAAAGCGGTGGGGCCGGTCGAGTACGGAGCGGAGGGCCTCAGCTAAGTCCCCGACCTAGAGGGCGAAGACCGCCTGCTCGACAGCAAGCCAGTTGGCTGCGACTTCAGGCATGTCGGGAACGCACACTTTCTCTCCGAAAATCTCTTCGTGTCGCTGCCAGACGTCGGCGGTGGGAATGAGCCCTCGCCGGCTCACGACGCCGCCCTTGATGAGCCCTTTGGCAGCGATAGCTCCCGCCTCGGACGTGAAAACAAAGGAAAACACATGCCACTGCGGCGTCGAGCTGAGGTAGTGCAGGTCGATGTGGTACTTCGCAAAGGGCTTGAGCTGCTTGCGGTAAGTGATGAGCGAGCCTCCCAGCATGGGCATGCCGCCCAAGCTCAACACCGCCTTGATGAAGCCGGAGCGCGTCAACGCGTCAATCATCGACAGGTCGAGCAGGGTCAAATAGCGCCCGTTGTTCATGTGCCAGTTGATGTCCAAGTCATTGGGCAGCACACGAAACGTAAGCCGCCCTACGTCTTGCATCTTCATGCGCGGCCGCAACTTGGCAATCAGCCAGGCGCGTACCCAGGTCCAAACCAGCCGGAAGTACAAGTTCACGACTGCGCTCCACGACTTGCCGCCGTTGTGTTTTCGTCGATAACGCCACTCACCGCACCAAGCCGACGCAGCGTCGCAAGTAGCCACCACGTGGGGTCCGGCTGCCATGGACCGTGGCCGAAGCGGGCGTGGGTCGGTGCGTGGTGATGGTTGTTGTGCCACCCTTCGCCGTAGGTGACCAGTGCCATTCCGAGATGGTTCGTGCTGCGGTCACCTGTTACGTGCGGGCGAGTTCCAAAGGTGTGACAAACCGAGTTCAAGCCCCAAATGCCTTGCGTGCAAATGGTCAGGCGCAGCGGGCCGCCGAAGTAAAAACCCACCAGAGCGCCTTGCCAGGAGTGGTCCCACAAGCCACCAGCCACTGTCGGAATGACCAGGCCCGCCACCAGACAGAAGTAGTACCAGTCGTTTAGACGCTTCACGAGCGGGTCCGCCAGCAAGTCAGCCACGTAGCGGGACGGCATCGGGACGGCATGGCGGGTGGGCCACTGGAAGTGAGCGTGCCAGAAGGCCTGGCGGGGAGTGCGATTTCCGTCTTGGGCGGAGGGCAGCGGCGAATGGGGGTCGCCGGGGAGGTCCGCAAACGAGTGATGTCGGCGATGCAGGGCGGTCCAATACATGACCGGCCCTTGACCCGTCATCTGGCCCGCCACAATCAGGAGTGCACGCAGCCAGGGAGCTGCACGGAACGCGCGATGGGCAAAGTGACGATGGAAGCCGGCTGAGATTCCAAGACAAGCCGTGAACGTCAGCATGCCGAAAAACAGCACTGCGGCCATCAGCCAGTCTACGTGCGCGGGCAGGTAGAGCGGGCCAGCCAGGGCCAGCACCATCGGCAACCCGACCACGAGGCGCGAATGCTTGCGTTGCGCTGCATGGATTTCCGGTGACGACAAGACGTACTTGGTCGCGTCCGGGCCTTGAGGCTTAGTCATTCGACGCCTCCAGCACCAGCACAGCGTTGACGCCTCCGAACGCAAAGGAGTTGCTGACGCCCAGCCTGCTGCCCGGCGAAGGCAGCTTGATGGCGTCACGCGGCAGGCAAATGGGGGCAAGCGCCGGGTCGACCGCCGTCAGAAAGGGATTGCCGGGGGCCAGGCCCGCGCGCAGCGATTCGAGGGTCACCAGTGCTTCGAGAACGCCCGCAGCCGAGATGGTGTGCCCATGCAGCGCCTTGCTGGAGCTCACAGGCAAGCGGGGGTTGAGCTCGCCGAACACACGCCAGATAGCCTCGGCCTCGCTTGGGTCACCCGCTGTCGTGGCCGTCCCGTGCGCGTTCAGGTAGACAATATCTCTCTCGCTTGCCTTCGCGTGCTGCAGCGCAGCACGCAACGCCGCCATCTGGGCGTCGGTGTCCGGCCGAGCGATGTGCGCGGCGTCTGTCGTGTGGCCGTAGCCGCGTACCCAGCCCAAGACGTCGGCTCCTCGTGCGTGTGCGTGCTCTTCCGACTCCAACAGCATGGCAGCGGAGCCTTCTGCCATCGCAAAGCCTCGACGGTCCGCGCTGAAGGGGCGGCAGCTTTCTGCTGGATTTTCCAGGTCGAGGGTCGCCACGGCTTGGGCCATCTGCCAACCGCGCAACACCACGGGCGACAGCATGCTGTCGACTCCGCCAACCAAAACAGCGTCGGCTTCGCCGGAGCGGATAAGGCGACAAGCTTGCATGATGGCCACTGCCGAGGAGGCACAGGCCATGCTCAAGGTCAGGGAAGGTCCACGCACGCCCAGGTGATGCGCCACATGGAATGCAGGTGCGCTGGGCATCGTGTTGGGCACCGTCATAGGCCGCATACGGCGTTTGCCCCGAACGAGCACGTCCATGTAGCCTTCTTCCAATGTAGTAAGACCACCGGGGCCGCAGGCCCAAATCATTGGAAGGGACTCCCGCCGAAGCGGGCCGGCCTGTTCAGCCTGTGCCAATGCCTGAAAGGCCGCACTCAGGCTCAACTGGCTCGTCCGGTCAATGGCTGACAACTGATGGGCGGCCACGCCAGGAACCTCGAAGGTCTCGGGGCAGCGGCCGCAGGCCAGTGCAGCCAAACCGTAATCAGGCATCGCCTGCGACCCTGCAATGGCTGAACGATGTGCCCAGAGATTTCCCATCAACTCGGAAACGGAAGAGCCGCCGGGCACCATGGAGCCCAGTCCGGTAACGCCGATACGCATTTCAGGCCTCGAGTTTTTCGAGGATGCGCGCGGCCAGCTGGTCGATGGTGCGAAGCTTCGCCAGCTCGGCACTGTCCGACACGACTGCGCCGAAAGCGTCTTCAACGTCGAACATCATTTCCGCGAACGCCAGCGAGTCCACGCCTTGGTCGTCAAGCGCGACGCTCAGCGAGATGTCCGCAGGCGACTTGCCGATGGTCTTTGCCACGATGGCGGTGAGGGCGTCTTTGACGGACTGCAGGGTGTGTTCGGACATGAGAGTTCCACAAGAAGGGTTGTTGATTTCCGTCCCGAAGGCGGACGGACCAAGCCCGTATAGCCACAAAATCGTGGAAACTTCGAGAACTCCCGCCAGGGCGCGCCCTGTCTCCCGGGCGGGCTCATGCTTGCGCTATACAGGCGCATAGACACTTACAGTTTTTGAAATGGACCAACATCTTTCGTACAAGCAGGCGTTCGCACTTGTTGACCGCCTCATCGAGCTTTGCCGTGCCGATACGTCGGCAGACGCAAAGCGTCATGAGACCTTCGGCCAGTGGGTACTGGCCACGCTCTATCCCGACGTGTTTGTTGAAGGGCTGCCCAACGGGCGAGACTTCTATTTCGCCCGACGGACCGCGGACGCCCGGCTGTACCTGGTAGGCCTGTTGCGTACCCGAGCACTGAACCCACAGCGCATTGAAAGCGCTGTCCAGCGCCAGGTCGAACTCCGCAGCGCGACGCTTTGACTGCCAGATTGTCACTGCTGACATCCGGCAATTGATTGACGTGCCCTCTGACTTCCGAAGTCAGAGGGCATTCTTATGGTGCAAATCGTTCTGGAGAGGCAACCCTTGCAGCTGCGATGCTCAGGGCATCGGCAGGCATTGTCCGCCCGAACTTTCTGTACGAACAGCAGCGCACCAAGTCTTGCAACTGCGAGAGCCCCTGCAGGTGCACGTCAAAAAAGAAAGCTCCGGCACGAGGCCGGAGTAGGAATTGGGTTGAACCAGGTTTACGCGTGAGCGGAAATGCCTGCAATCCAGTCGTTGCCTCTGCCCATGCGGTCTTTGTCGATGTAAGTAGCCAGCATTCGGCCACATGCACGTTCAACGAAGCCTTGCAAGCGGTCGGCGGTCATGTCGTTGAAGACCCGTCCGGTGGCTGTGTCGGTGCGAAGACCTGCGCCGAGTTTGAACAGCGTCAACATTCGGCCATGCGGGCGCAAGTGAGCGAAAAGCGTCAGAAACGCTTGAGCGAGCTCTTCGTTGTCGAGGTGAAGCAGGCTGGCACTGGCATAGATGCCGTCAAAGGTTTGTCCCAGGTCGAGCTCTTGAAAGCGACGAACGAGCACGGGCTGTCCGATGTGCCCGCTGGCAAGTGCGGCCAGAGGCGCCGAAGCATCGAAGGCGGTCACCTTGAAGCCGGCGTCCTTGAAGGCTTTGCTGTCGCGACCGGAGCCGCAGCCCGCATCTAGAATGTGGGCGCCCTGCGAAAGCTCCTTGGTCAGGCGTTCGCGTGTCGACGCCATGTCAATGCCCAGTGTCTGCTGGAAGTAGGCGGCTGCGGTCGTATCGTAGTACTCGATGGTGGCCGAGCGTTGAGGTTCTGGGGTCATGTGTGGTACGGAGAAGTTGGCCTGTATCGTCTAGCGAACAGCCTCCATTGGGCACGACAGCAGTTGTTCAAGAGAACCTGCCCTGGCTTGTTCGTGTTACTCAACGACGCGGTCAACCCCAGTTCTCCGCCAGAGCAAGTGCTCCAGCCTCGACATCCCTCCCCGCCAACCTCGCCCAAAGTAAACCGAAGCTATGAATTTCGGGCATCCCCCTCCTGCAAGCAGGCGCCTCCGGTCAGGCTGGCACGTTTGAGAGATAGGCCTCACGCGACATCGGACCTACTCGTCCAGTGGCCCCCGCTTTTTGCCACGCGAAGCAGCCCAGCGCCTGTTGCATGATTACTGGCACATTCTTGCCTGAAAGGGCGCCTGCTTCGCGGCGCTCCTGCAGCCAAGTTGAGAACTTCAAGGCTGCTGGAACCAATTTGCGGTCGGCTTGAGACAAGTGGTCCGGTCGAGAGACCGCCGCCGTAAACTGCAGCACGGCAGCGTCATCGTCTTCGTGCTGCGCAAGCAGAAGGCAGGCGGCCAATGCACCGGCGGGCAGGGCAAAGCGACCAACCTCCAGTTTTAGCGGGTCCAGCCTTTCGATGGCCTTCTTGAATTTGACGACACCGTTCAAGGCGTCATGCTCTCCCGAAGCGCTCAACACGGCCGAGACAGCGTAGCCGTTGATGAACACCGGGGATACCACCTTGTCCAAGAGGCCTGCTTTGCGCAGCCCTTCTTCGAATGCGTCGCGGCCGGTCTTGACAGCTTTGCGCGAGTCAACAGCCAAGTAAAGCTGTTCGACCTGCTTCACATTGTCCGCGTCCACGACCCCGAGCCACACCTGCTCGGGCCGCGGCCGTTTACCTTCAGCAATCGCAGTCAGTCGGGTGTAGCCGTCAATCAATTGCAGATTCCCGTCAGCGGTGCGCACCGCGAGAAAGTTGGCATGCAAGGGCAGCGCCGACTTGGTCAAGTGGTCAGCGAATTGCAACCGACGCATATGGTTACGCTGAACCTTGAGGGTTCCCTGTTGATAGAGCCCCTCCACGACACTTGTGGACACCTTCAGCCAGTGAATGCGGTCTTCCAGCGGGGCAGCGCTATCGGTGAACGGCGGAAGAGCCGCCAACGTCGTAATCTTTGCCATGTCGCACATGCCTTTCGAATCCATTACAGCCACTGGAAGGCTGGCGCCAAGAAGTTGGCACCAGTATTTTGGCTCGCTGATTCAGGTTTTGGCAATATCGGATAACTGCTTAGAGGGTGAGACCCCGTTTGAGACCTGCGGAAGACCCAATCACAGCGGCGCAATCGTCGGCTCTGCCACCCGCTTTACCCGATGCTGCGCTCTGCGGGAGTTCTCACGGGCAAGTCAGGCACTACACGCTGTATGTGCCTCATCGCCATGTCCTCATCCGGATTTGCTGAACTTGATACCTCCTTCTGGGCTCTTGCCTGCAAAGCGAACGCTGACGGTATCGGTCTGATGTACCACGATAGCAAAGCTCTTGTGGTGCGCTATGCCGATACCCCCGATATCTCGGGACTCGAAGCGCTCCTGACCAGTGTTCCGCCTGGACTGCGGGCCGCCGTTCACCTTCGGGAAGCGACAGCAGGTGCCCGCGGCCGTGCAAACCTCCATCCCAGGCTTACCCAACTGCGAGAGGGGCGACTCGCCATCATGCACAACGGATGCTTGCGAAAAGTCCCTGCGCACCCCACCCAAGGGCCAAGCGATACAGCGATTTTTGCCTCAAAGCTGCTACCCAACCTGTTGGAAAGGGGCGGTGGGCCGTGGCACGACCCTCGTAACCTGACGGCGGTTCGGCAATTTGCAGGTACGCGCAACCGCTTCGTGTTGCTGGATGAAAGGGGGCAGTGGCGAGTCGTCGCCGAAGACGAAGGTTTTTGGGTCGGCCAGACTTGGCTGTCGCATCCTCGTGCCAAGAACTGGCTGACCCCCTCCCAGCCACCGCAACTCACCATCTTTTGAAAGACGTCTGCGGAAGCTCCAGAAAGTCAGGCGGCTTTGGACAAGCAGCAGCTATTTCAGTGTCAGCAAATTATCCGGGTTTATACGTAGTACCGTTAAAATTATGGCGCTTTGCTCGTTAACTGGGGGTGGCCTCAGCGGCCGAGCGCAAGCCTGAGCCATTTCGCTAGTCGACGGAATGTTCCGCAGAGCCGAAAAAAGAAGCACCACCGTCGCGAGGAAGGTGGTGCATGAGAATCAGAACGAGAGGGCCTGTTCGACGTCCGGACCTGGGACGCGACGTTGACTCGCACCAACATAGTCGGCCTTCAGTCCGTAGGTACGGGTGTACTTTTGCAGCGTGGACTCACATCGACTGCGCAGTACCGGAAGCTCCGAGGCAGGAAACTCGGTTTGCATGCCCCAGCTGAACTTGAGGCAATCGCGGCCTTCGAAGTTGACGAGCTTGAACTTGGCTTGCAATTCCTCAAAGGAATCGCCCGAGTGCTCAAACACGTACGACAGAGCCATTTCGTGACCATTCGACATGGAGACCATCGTGCTGTACGCGCGCTGGTCACTGTTATGCGCGAGCGATTGATGAGCCTTCACGTACAGGTCACGGGTGCCTTCGAACAGAGAGCAGCGACCATCGATGAGCGTCACCTCGAAGTACAGCGAGACGCTGTGGTACCGAACAGGGTCGGCTTCCACCTGCACGACGTCGACTTGGGACGACGTCACCGCACTCGAAGGTTCGCCCGGAGGTTCGACAGAAGCCGAGACCTTGCTCTTGAGCGCATCCCGCAGTAGGCGGAACTCGCTCGGCTTCAGCTCCATCTCCCGACAGATGCGGTTGAAGAGCTGCAGCTTGTCGTCAACGGGAACGACAGGTACGGGCGCAACTGCCACCGCAGGGTTCTGCGAGACGACGACCGGGCTTCGAGTAGGCATTTGAGCCCTCGAATGCTTGCCGCCGGATGAGTGATGCTGCTCCAGATGAGCCATCAGCAGAAGCTTCTCGGCAGGACTGCGCAGTGCCTGCTCGGCCTCGAAGCCCGGCTGGCCCACCAGGTACAGAGCACTTTGCAGGTCACCTAGGATGCCAGTATGGTCTTCAGTTCGGATGGAGAAGGCTACTCGCCGTTCATCACAAACCTTGTCGCACTGTTCGGGAGTCAGGCCGTAGCCCGCCAGCCAGAAGCACACGGCTTCACGAAACGTCATGGGGTATCCTTTTTCAAAAAAAAATTGGTTCCTTCAGTGAACGTATAGCGTGTGCAATCCAAGGGCTCATTTTGAGGACATCGACCTGGAGTGGCGTTCCCCCGTCTGAAACGGCTGCCTTAAGCCGTCAGAGCGTCATACGCCAGCACCGTCCCAGCCGCGAAAAAGAGCGGCCCTGCAAGCGCGGCTTCCTCGTGCGGCCCCCACCGCAAGAACGCAAACAATGGATAGAGCACCCGAGAAACTTGGCGGCGGCCGAGAGCGTTGAGAACTCCCTGCCTTCGACCATGACGCCCTTCTTTTGGGGTACATGCAGTGATGCAGGCTCGATGGTGCTCCCGCATTTGTCCAGATAGCGATAGCCTGTCCAGCCTTGCTTTAGGCGGAAGCCGAGAGTCTTTTGTGGGACGCCAAGTGCGTTGGCCGCTGCGACCACGTGGGGGAAGTCAACACCCTCAATCCGTACTGGCTTGGAGTACTTTGCAACCCAGGCCGCAGCTCCGATTTTGCTGTACTTGGCAGATTGAGCCCTTCCCGCCTCGGTGTTCATGTAGCGACGCATTCCGCCGGACTTGGCCTGACGAGCTTCGGGGGAGTTGGACTGCGCAATAAGCCGTTCGTGGTACAGTTTGCCCTCGGGCGAAGTCAGGAATTTGGCCAACTTGCGGCCCCGCTTGGCTACCGCGTCTGGGTGCTGAGCGGCTTGAATAGCCCGGGCTAGCGCGTCTTTACCTTCCGGTGTTTTGTACCGCTCGCGACAGGCGGCTGCCACCTTCTCGCGGGCCTCAGGGGTATGCGCTGAGTCCAGCAGTTTCTGAAGAGCTTGCCGACCTTCCTCGGTTTGAAGACGCTGCTTGCTCTTAACGCGGAGCGTTTCTTTTACGGACTCGGCGAGCTCGTAGCCCCCTTCCCCTCCGCTAGTCAAGTTGTAGCCGCTGCCAAACGTACCAAGCTTGGCGACCCAGCACTTCTCGCGGTCACCAATATTCTCGGCGGCGGGAACGGTCTCCAGTTCGCGGACGCTGAACTGCTCAAGGCCATGTTTGCGAATGGCGCGGTGGAGCAGATGCTGGCAGTCTTGCCGAAGCGCAGCGGTAACGTGTTGCTGCCAGCGCTTCTTAAGCGTACGGCGGGTCAGCCCTACGTATTGCTTGCCGTTGACGGCACAAGTCACTGCATAAATCAGCATTCATCGAAACACGAGTGGTTTCGACGTGTAGGTGCTACAGGGTCTTGTACGCAGGACTAAGCGAACGTAAGCAGGCTCCTCGCCATGCGAGGAGCGTCACTACTTAACGCGCAAAGCGCCAAAATTATTGCTATACTGTCTGTAAACAAAAGTTCGATAGAAGACCGAGGCGTTCTCGGCCGTTGCGAAAGATGAAGCAATGACAAAAATCGTTGTGGTTGGAGGGGGAGCAGGCGGCCTGGAGCTGGTCTGCAAATTGGGTCGTAAACTTGGCCCAGACCAAGTCACCCTCGTGGACAACAAGCTGTACCATATCTGGAAGCCATCACTGCATGAAGTAGCTGCGGGGACTCTCGACATCCACCAGGAAGGGTTGTCCTACGAGATGTTGGCCCATGACAACGGATTTACGTTTGTCTACGGCCCCATGACGGGGCTCCGGGAAGCCGCCAAGCTGGTGGTGATTGGAAGCATTCCCGGGGATGACGAGGAACTCTTGCTTCCCGAGCGAACGGTTGAATACGATTACTTGGCCATCGCCGTAGGGAGCACCGCCAATCACTTCAATGTTCCCGGTGCGCTTGAACACACGATTTCGCTGAACGGACCGCAAGATGCGGAACGTTTCCGGCTGCGGATGCTCAAGTTGTTGACGACGGCAGAGCTTCAGAAAAAGCATGACAGCACGGCGGGCGTCAACGTGGTCATTATTGGCGGCGGCGCTACCGGCGTCGAGTTGGCTGCGGAACTCCGCGAAGCCAGCGCGGTGCACTCACGCTACGGCTTCCGGCATCTGGACCCCAACATGGACGTTCGCCTGACTCTTCTCGAAGGTGCTGCGCGTATTTTGGCGCCGTTGCCTGAGAAGGTCTCTCGAGCTGCAGCGCAGCTTCTTGCCAAGCGTCATGTCGCAATGCAGACCAAGTGTCGTGTCGTGGCCATTCGGGAAGACGGTGTCGAGGATGCGGAGGGCCGCGTCTATCCTGCGGACATCATTGTCTGGGCGGCGGGCATCAAGTCTCCCCCGTTCCTGGCAACCCTGGGCTTGCCAGTCACCAAAAGCGGTCAGCTTGAAGTTACTCGCCAATTGCAGGTACGGGGCCATGCGGACGTCTACTCGTTTGGCGACTGCGCCGCTTGTGAAGGCGAAGACGGGAAATTGGTTCCACCCCGCGCACAGACGGCGCACCAGCAGGCGGACTACTTGTTCGAGACGTTCATGAGGTTGGCTCGTGGGCAACGACCGAGCGCGGCACCCTATGTCTATCGGGACCATGGTTCTCTGATTTCGTTGGGCACGCGAACTTCCGTAGGCAACCTTATGGGGAACCTTTTCAAGGCGACCTGGTTCGTGGAGGGCATCTTTGCACGCATGATGTACGTCAGCCTGCATCTGCTCCACCACAAAGCGGTCCTGGGGACGCTGCGAACCGGCGTACTGGCTGTGGCGCGCTTTCTCGTCAAGCGGGCGACTCCGCTGGTAAAACTCCACTGATACGTGCTGCGTGGAAAGACCCTTCCGACAAGTCCAAAAGTAAGACCGCACAAGCAAACTGCTGTGCGGTCTTTGAACGGGTGTGAAGTCGTGGCTAAGGTGAACCACCGGACATGGCGCTCAGACTTCGCCGAAGACTTCTTTGAGTAACACCGTCTCGGCAAAGCTCAAGTTGGGGGCCGATAGTAGCTTCTCAAGCAGAGCCTTACGCTCCGACTTCTTGGTAGCCGAGAGAGCCGTCGCTTCTGCCTGGCCAAACAGCTGTGGAAACCGCTGGAGGACGTTGCGCGCCACTTGTGCCTGTGTCGTCGTCATATTGAGGCGGCGAACGTCGAGCGAAGCTTTACTTCGGGAAGATGAGCCGCCCAAGCCGAGCAGTACGTCCGCCGGAAGCTGGGCTTCGTAGGCCAGCAAGTGCGACGCGAGCGCACCTGTTGTTCCGTGGGTGCTGGGCCGATGAAGCTCCTGCACTTGGAACCGAGCAAAGCGAACGGCGCGAACCAGGACCTGGAGCTCCTGCTGAGCTGCAGCGCGCTCTCGGCGGGCCTGACGGAAAAGTGCAGCGACGCGGGTGCCCCGAGTCGCTCGCGGAACCGAAGCCCGCAATGCAACTTCAGCTCGGGTAATTGTCAGCAGCCGCTGCGCTATGTCGACTTCCCGGAGTTCCTTAATGAACGCCAGAAGTTGTTCGGCGGAGGCGGCACTGCAACACTGCATGGCGTGCAGAACATGGGCGTTAGCCAGAGGCATGGATGTTCCTTGAAAAGTTGACCTAGCGTGTGTAGATAGCTTCACGCCTCGGCAATTCGTGCGCAACGACGTCTGGGGCTGCGCGCTATACCTAGCACAGGTCAAACTACAGGAGACTGGCAATGTCAGTGCTCGAACACGAAGCTTACGCCGAGTGGACACGCTACCGCGCAATGAGCAAATTCCATGCTCGGCTGAGCGCGTTGTCCCCGAGACAACCCATCATCGACAAGAAGACGCTGAGTATTTTTATGGCTCCCCGCAACACCCGGGCTGGCATACTCGTTCCCAGAGCGCAAGAGCGGGTTGCCCATCACAAAGTCCGAGCCATGGACTTAGCCGCACAATGTTTCCGCAGTCAATTCCGCATTCAGTTCGTGCCGGGAATTGCCCTTGAAATCGTCGACCTCGAAGGAACTCGGGTTTGCCTGGCACTGCTGGAGCTGTATGTGGTAAGTCGACCTCCCGACACCTGGGCGTTCCTGGCCAATTTCATGGGGAGAGGAGTCTCCTTGGACGAATCGGGCAACCCTGAACTTCAAGAAACGACTTTTTGCTACGACCATTTGGTCTTCGACATCACCCCGTAATTTTCCAACCCCGCGCACGCCGCGGGGTTTCCTTTTTGAGCGGGCCGGTACATTCCAGGTGTAGGGGCAACTGCCGGGGAACCGCTGACCGAGGCCGAACTGCGGGGCCTTGCGCGAGATGTTGCGTACCAGAAACGTCAACGGCCACCGGCAAGTAGCAGGTGGCCGAGAAGAGCGTTAGCCCTGGTAGAACTGACCGTCACGAGCCCAGGCCGCAGCCTGCTGCTCGCTCAGAACATGTTTGGCTGGTGACCAGCGCAAGGCGCCGGCGTAGACCAAACCCACTTTCAAGTCCGCACCGACCAGCCGGATGGCGATGGCACGACCCGAGTTGGTCATCAGCGAACGATTGGCCCACAGTGTCAGCGGTTTAGGGCTGACCGTAGGCACGGCGGAGGGAGAGGCGGCCGCGCCGACAAAGGCTGACGGGCCAGAGGGGAAGGCTTGCTCGAGAAGTTCCGCCGGAGTGGCAGGGGCGACCGAAGCAAACGGAGTACGAATGCGCATGAAAAGCTCCTTTAGCTGTATGAAAGAACAAGGCGCACCTCGGGATTGAGGTGACGACAAGTTGTTTCAGCTGGAGCTTTTCGCTAATGGCGCATGGCTTTGGGTCGCGTACTTTTGACAGGAATGCGCCTAGTATAGGCTAATTCGATTTATACGTCCAGTCTGCTACGCTAATTAAGACGTCAGCGGTCGCATCAAAGGTACAAACTCTTTTCGCTATAAGCGGTTGCACTCGACAAGGCTAGGCGCCTGTCGGCACCTACTCCTTGTTCAAGAAAGCGAACTCCCATGTCTTTGATGCGTCCAAGTCTTCTGGCAGCCCTGGCTGCAGCTACTGTCCTGACCGCCTGCGGCGGTGGCGACGGGGGAACGGGGTTTCAGGAGCCGGCATCGCCGGAATCCTTGCGTGCCGAAGGCGGCTGGGTTGGCTCCTTGACCGGCGGCACGTATTCTTCGGTTCACGTTCTGGTGCTCGACAACGACCAAGCTTGGGCCATCTACGGCACGGACGTGCCCTCGTCGTCCACAACGACCCCTCCGCCGCCGCCCCTACTGGCTATTCACGGCTTCGTACAGGCCAACGGCGTTTCCAAGAACGGCGTCTACACCGCGACCGACGCGAAAGACTTCGGCATCGCCGCACCAACCGATACGACCGTTGCCATCAAGTACGTCCAAGGCGCCTACATTAAGGGCGTCGACGGCGCAGTGTCCCTCGATGCGATGCCTTGGGCTCTCGACGTTGAAGACTCCACGGCAGTCCCGGTCTACGACTACGACACCGCGGCAGCTCAAACGGATGTTTCGGGCAGCTGGGTTGTGCGCGGGTCGGATGGCGACGATTACACCCTTGCCATCGGAACGCAAGGTACCCTCAGTGGCTATTCCTCGGGATGCGCTGTCACGGGCGCCATGACACCGCGGCTGTCTGGCAAGAACGCTTTCGACCTGACTTTGCAGTTCGGCGCGGCACCGTGCAAGAACCCTAACGTCACATTCACGGGCGTGGCCTATCTGGAGCCGCATCAGCTAACCATCGGAACCAATACGGTTGCCGGCAACCAACTCATTGGCGTGGGCGTCAATGCGGACCGTACCAAAGGCTTTGCCATCACGGCGGCTTACAGCTCGGACCGTACCCAAGGTATCACTGTTCTGAATTCGTTCTAAGAGCAAACCACCGTCATTCGGGTGCGTACAGCCGGTCGCTCACCCAAATATTCAATCGCTCGTTCACGCGCTGACTGCTTCCGAGAAGGATTTGCCATGGTGCTTCGCCAATTCGCAGCATTGGGACTTGTTTGGATTACAATGCAGTGTCCTGCGGCTCCTGCTTCTAGCCTCGACGACATTGCGCTTACAGCGGCGGTATCTGCGCCAGAAGTGGATGGCATTGTTCAAAAAGTGGAAGTTGTCAAACAACGACTGACCTTGAAGCAAGGTGCCATTGATGCTTATGACATGCCCAATCTCACGATGAGGTGGCGCCTTCAAGACCCAACGGTGCTTCAAGGCCTTGCCGAAGGCGACAAGGTTCACATCACCGTGGGGCGCATTGATAGCCAGTACACCATCCTCAGCCTTCGAAAATTGTCAGCGCCATGACCCCTGCTCGAACTCTTATCTCCCTGGAAAGCATCCGTCGCGCGAACATGCGGCTCTGCCTGCGAGAGCAACTTCCGGCGACACCCGAATTTCGACGTGCATTGGCTCGTTGTGGTGACGTCGTAGAAGCTGGGCGTCGAGCGATGGAATCGCTCCGGCCCGTCGAGCGAACTCGCTGAGAGCCTGCACGAAAGCGCTCCTGCCAAACCTGGCCCCTGACAAGAAAGAAGCTCGACCAGGAGAAACGACGACCCGAGGGTCGTCGTTGAATTTTCATTGGTCTTTTTGTAGGCGGCCCGACCGTACATTGACTTTCAGGCGGCAAACGTCTCGCAAAGGACCTGTCTTGAGCATCTGCTTGTCGGTGACCACATCCAACCGATGCCAAAACGGCTTTTCGTAGTTGACGTGTCCGGCCAGGTAAGTTTGCCACTTTTGGGCGGGGAAGTCGCAATGCCGAAACAGAGCACTGTTCCGAGCCACGACAGCGTGGGGCTGCCCCGGGTCAAAAACGATGAGCTGCCCGGGCTTCATATCAATCCGGATACCGAGATTGGGAAACACCAAGTCAGCCTCGGTACTGTGCAGGACATACACCCAGAACAGCGTATCTTGCCAGTCTGTGTTGTAGCAGTCTGCATGCGGGATAGCACCCTGCGATGCCATGAACTGAAGGTTGCCTTCAAGCTCATAAGCATTGTCCTCGTCGAGAAACTCGTAGCCGCGCATGAGCTCAGTGAGTTCGCGCAAAATCGGCTGGAGGTCTTCTTGCGGAGTGGGGTCCAAGTGGCGCCATGTGGTGTCCACGTAACCGCTTCTCAGCGTACAAGCCTCCTTGGCATAGTGAGCCAAGCGCTGCAGCGCCTTGGCACTTGCAAACGTCGTCTCTTCGATGAAGACGCTGTTCAAGACACTTCGTTGGTCGCCAAACCGAAGTGCAACTTCGGGGTCTGCGGTGATGAGCATGAAGTTCCTAATGTGAGTTAATTTTTCCTTCTCGGTATAGAACCAGCCACCCAGACACAACTCACGAGAAACAACGGCCAAACAAGAAGGCGGACCGTAAGGTCCGCCTCTGGCGAGCGCTACCGCGCAAAAGCTCTCGCCGTCTCAGTCTACCAAGCCTTGCTGCAAGGCCCATCGCACTACACTGGCCACGTCATTGAGTCCGAGCTTGGTCATCAAGCGACTACGATAGGTGTCTACTGTTTTAGGCGACAGGTGAAGCTCTTCTCCTATCGCTGCGCTGGTCATGCCTCGCGCGACCATCACCAGGATTTGACGCTCGCGGGGCGACAGTTCAGCCATGTCGTCGGTGGCGTCTTGCGTGAACCCTTGCACCAACAACGCCGCCTCATCTGCCCCAAGATATCTCTGCCCACCGCTCACGGTTTCGATAGCCGTCAGCAACTGCGAGCTGGGGGCCCCTTTGAGCACGTACCCGAACGCGCCCAGCCGCATCGCTTCAGCGACGTGCTTGGGCTGGCTGGACATTGTCAGCATGATGACTTTGACTTCGTATTTGCGCCGACCCAATTCGGCCAGCACTTCGAACCCCGAGCGATTTCCCAGGCTCAAGTCCAGGAGCACGATGTCGGGCTGCAACCGAACGATGCTGGCGACCGCGGGCGTGGGGTCTGCAGACTCACCCACCACGACATGACCGGCCCCTTCAAGCAAGGCCTTCAGGCCTTCACGCATCAGAGTATGGTCATCAATCAAGAAGAGTCGGCTCATCGATGGCCTCCCAGGTTAGAAGTACAGAGGTGCCCGACTGGGCACTCGATTGGAGGGTGAGCGCCGCGCCGATGGCGGTAGCCCGTTCGCGCATGCCCACGAGACCCAGGTGTCCCGGTTTGACGGGCAGGGCGGGGGCGTCTACGCCCGTACCGTCGTCGGTGACTTGAAGCATGAGGGACAGCTCATCTCCTTCGATGGCCACCACCACGTGAGAGGGTGACGCATGCTTCAATGCGTTGTTGACGGCCTCTCTTGCCACCATGAACACGGCGTATTCGACACTGCCGTCCCAGCGTTGGCTCTTACGAACGCTGGTCATGCGCAGCTCAAGCTTGACACTCGGTGCGAGGCTCTGCCGTTGTCGTAGCTCGTTTTCCAAAGCGCTCAGCAATCCTTGCTCGTCCAGCAACGGCGGACGCAAATCCGTAAGCACGCGACGAACTTGCGCATTGCTGTCGGTAATAAGACGTCCCATCCGTTGAACCCAATCGTTGTTAGGCACTGCGTTCGGGTCGGCAGTGCCTGCGTCGTAGAGCAGTCGCATGGCGCCCAGCGTTTGCCCCAAATCGTCGTGTAGCGCCTGAGCCAGTTCGCGGGTTGTTTGTTTTTCCTGCTCAAGCAGACGATGCGTCAGCTGGGCCAGAAGACGCTCATTTTCTTGGATACGGTGTTCTGCTTCGTACTCTTGCGTCTTGTCGCGCAATACCAGGGCAAAGCTAAGCTCGTCAACGGAGTTCTTGAGATGGTAGAGTCGACCTTGGCCGATGAACTGCGTTCCGTCACAGCAAACAAAGGCACATTCAACCGGCACGGCGCCATTCGAGCGAACCTCGCTCAGCAAGCGTGCCGGCACACCCATCAAGCGTTCTCCCGTGGCGAACAGGTCTTCGAAGGGCAAGCCATAAGCGTTGACGACGTTTTGGCCCGTCAATGCTTCCGCGCCGCGGCTCCAACTGGCGACCCGTCCGGTCGCGTCAAACCCGATGAAGGCATAGTCCAACGCAGTGTCCGCGAAAAGTTGCAGCCGCGCCGACATGGCGTCCGCACGCTGAGACTGCATGGCTTCGTTCGACCTGTCTTGCACAACGCTCAATACGCCCGAGAATTTCCCATCGCTGGCAAACAAGGGCACCATCTGTCCTTGAATAGGGATTTGACGACCGTCTTTGCTAGCAGCGTTGAATCGCAACACCAACTCGGCGGGGTCCCGTTTGAGTTGGTCGAGCCATTCCACGTGCTGAGCTTGTTCTGGGGGGCTCAACAAGTACTGGGCGGTGCGCTGGTCTCGAATGTCTGCGAGCGTGTAGCCCAACAGTCGGGTGTACGCCTGATTGACGTACTCCACCCGAAAATCAGGACTTGAGATGGACAAGGCCATGGGGAAATGGTCAATGACACGCATCAGCTGACTGGCATCATGAGCCAGGCGGCGAAGAATTTCTTGCCCGGTACCGAGTTCGACGTCCGGGGATGCCAGCTCGGTACCCAGGAAGTCCAAGTACTGCGAATAGCCCATCTTGGTGTCGCCACCTGCAGCGTCAAAGCGGTGCTGGATAACCGAGAAGAACCGGTCGAGCGGGCGGGTTGTTCGTTTTGCCAGTAGAAAGCCACCCAGCGACAGAAGCGCCGCTCCCACAAAAGCAAACCAGCCCAACGTCCTGTCGAACTGGCGCAACGGTTGCAGAGCGGTGTCCAAGTCGCTCGCGACAACCACCTGCCATCCGAACCGTCGGACCAGCGACCCAGGTTCACCGACTCGATTGACGGCCACCAGATACCAGCGGCCGTCCCGTCCCAAAACTTCTGTCGGCGTCGAACTGGCCCGCGCTGGAACAATAAAAGGCAGGGGTCGACGGCTGATGACATGGTCGGGCCCAGCCAGCACGTACCAATCCAGGCCCAGTTCTGTGGCTTCGCGGTCCGTTACCGTGTGCTGAGCCAAACTCGCAAAGCCTTGTTCGTCCAGATGCCCGGTGACCACGCCCAAGAGCGAACCGGTTTCCGACCGGATGACTGCGCCAATATCGGCCGTTTGAGCGGCAGGCAGTCCTTCCGCCTTTAAATAGGGGTCGAGCGCTATCGCTGGATGGAAAGAAGCGACGCGCAGGCCATTGAGCGCATTTTGGAACACAGGCCGGTCAGCAATGTTTTGGCCCTCCAACCACCCGTGGGTACCTTTGGTTACTACCCCCGTTGGAGTCGCCACGCCAATCCAGGTGAAACCGGGCATTTCTTGCTGGAGGGTATCCAGCTCCATTTTTGACCTGGCGTGTCCCGACTCGATATTGAGGGCTTCGACGCGTGCCAGGCGGTCTATCGCGCGAATGTAGCCTGACAAGGATGAACCGATGCGGTCTGTCAGCACGACTCCGCGCTGCTCCACCCGCACCAAGGCTTCTTCTTTTAATTGTTTTGCCACCAGCCACGTCGTGCCCAAGTACAAGCCCCCGGTCAGCAAAAGCAAGACCAGGGCAGGCACCCCTGCGAAGCGCAGGGTTAGGGAGGAACGCAGGGACATGACTCGTTGAGCTTTCGTCGGCTCCTCTCTATAGCGAATACTGTCGAGGGGCTTTGACGATGCCTAAAACGGTCGGACGGCCTGCGTCCAGGGTTGGATTAAGGGGCGAGAGGGTAAACGAGTTCCCGGAGGACTTCTTCCTTCAGAGCGCGAAGTGAAAATAGGCCAATCTCTGCCAGGCGCTCGAGACCGGTGCTTTGCGGGTCCTGCGACCGCACCAGCCCACGACACCGTGCAACCGCGGAAAGATGGGTCAGTCGCCCCAAGCGCACTTGGGCGGGGAGGGCGGACTGTCCATCCGGAAGCCGGAAGGTCGTGGCGTTGGGCGCCCAGAGTTCGTGCCAAAGCACTACGGTACCGTCGGTCTTCATCAACAACGTAATCGTCAACGCCAAGGTAGAAGTCGACACCGGCTCTTTCAACTCGCGTGTCACACGACGGAGGGTGCCAACGCCGGTGTTGAGCAGTTCAGAAGCAACAGGCGCGCTCTTACGGCACAACCCTTGTTCTTTTTCAATGTGAGAAGTACAGGTTTCGAGGACGGCCGAAAGCAGCTCATCCACTTCAGGGGTTTGCAACAGTTCGGGAATCAGTCGACGGAGAGAAAGGGTCATTCTTGGAGTAGACGGTTGGATGAAGGCTTTGTGGGCCAGCTGCCTGGTTTGGCGCCATACGTTGTGTAACCAGGTCCGCAGTCTTTGCTGCAGTCTTTACCGTCAGGAGCGTTCGACGCGGGCTGTAGGGTTTTCTTGATACGGAGTAATTTTCCTACAGCCGCGGTGTTTCCGACCGATAGCCAAGTGCGAGACGGCGGCCTGGGTTGTCACTAAAGTGACAGGCGGGAGCCGTGGATTCCACCGGAGATTATTTAATGCACGAGGTTACCTCCCTAGTGAGAGGGATTGCGGTTGTATTACATTTGCTGTAAAATAGGTAGTACGACGGAACGCTCCGGCTCAGGCCATGCACGGGCTACCGACCACCTGTTTGTCAATCACGCTCCTGCTGTCATGGCCCTTTCGAACTCCAACACCGCTTCGGCGCTGTACGCCACCTCTTTTGCCGTCTTGGAGCACAACCCCTCCTTGATGACGGTCAAGGACAGCCAAAGCTGCTACGTCTACGCCAATCGACAGGCGCGAGAACATCTCAAGCTGAATTTTGGAAATGGACTTTCGGTCACGGATTCCGACATTTTCGATGAGCTGACTGCGGCTCGCGCGGTCCGAAATGACCGTAAGGCTCTGGACACTTCGGGCAGTGTTGAATACACGGGCGAGTTGTGCTTGGTCGATGGAACTCGATTTCCAGCTCACGTGGTCAAGTCCGTCATCACTGGTCCTGGCGGTCTGCCGTACGTCGTTACCGCCATCTACAACCAGAGCGAGCTGAAATTGGCTCGACAAGCCGCCCAGGATGCAGAGCGCCGCTTCGAGCTGCTCGTCGAGAGCGCCCCCTACGGCGTGATGCGACTCCATCGTGGAGTGGTGACCTATGCGAACGAGCAAGCAGCCCGGCTCATGGGCTTTGACTCTGCTCAAGCTCTTGCCGGAGTCAGCTACTTCGACTTGTTGAGCGACCAGTCACGCTCTGTCGAAGAGGCGCTGGGAGGCTCTGCTGAGCAGGTTCCGCTTATTGAAGGCTTTCACGAACGAGAGTTCCTGCGTCGGGACGGAACGATTCTGGAGACAGAAGTCTTCAAGAAGGTCATTCCCCACGAAGGCGAGTTCGCGACGCTCGTCCATTTCTCGGACATCGCCGAGCGAAAACAGACGCACCTGCGCCTGGAGGCAATTGCTCGGCGCGATGCGTTGACGGGGCTGCCCAATCGGCATCACATTCAAGAAGCCGCCAGCATCATGCTGCAGCAATCGAGTGCCTTGAGTCAGCCGGCAGCACTCGTGTTCATCGACTTGGACCATTTCAAGCGAATCAATGACACGCACGGGCATTCGTCAGGTGATGCCCTCATCCAACTGGTGGCAGAACGTCTTGCCAAGGTGCTGCGGCGAGCCGACGCGATTGGCCGGCTGGGCGGCGACGAGTTCGTTGTTCTTTTGGAAGACACCAGCCGTGCTGTCTGCGAGCGCGTGGTACATCGTATTCTGGACGCGCTGCGCACGCCCTTCGTGGTGGACGGCGTTGAGATGTTCAGCGGCGCCAGCCTGGGCGTGGCCATGTATCCTGAAGCGGGTGGCACCGTTGAAGAGCTTTTGCAGGCCGCCGATACCGCGATGTACCGCGCCAAGGGGGATGGGCGGTTCACCTATCGGTTCTTCGAGCCCGAGATGAACGCTTCGGCGCAACGAAACCTGTGGCTGGATACCAACCTGCGCCGAGGGCTGGCGCAGCAGCAGTTTCAACTCTATTACCAACCCAAAGTCCGGACCGAAACCAGTGAAACCGTCGGTTTCGAGGCGTTGGTTCGGTGGATACACCCCGAGCGTGGGCTTATCACGCCAAACGACTTCATTCCGTTCGCAGAAGAGTCTGGGCTTATCGTGGCTATCGGTGATTGGGTTGTGGAAGCCGCTTGTGCGCAGTTGGCGCAATGGGCGGCTCAGGGCATTGAACTACCCATCGCCATCAACCTGTCTGCCAAGCAACTTCGCCGTAGCGGCGTCGTTACCGTCATTGACGAGGCTATCCGACGCCACGGAATCGCAGCGAACCTGCTTGAACTCGAACTGACGGAGTCTGCGTTCATCGAGGATGAACAGACGGCCCACCAGCTCCTGAGCGAACTCAAGGCACTGGGGTGCAAGCTATACCTCGACGACTTTGGAACGGGCTATTCCTCCTTGTCGCAGCTGTCGAGGCTGAGCTTGGATGCCTTCAAGATTGACCGCTCGTTTGTCAGCCGCATGACTTCTGACGAGCGGGCGGCAGCCTTGGTTGAGTCCATGGCGCACATTGCCCGCGCGCTCAAGTTCGAGATGGTCGCTGAAGGCGTTGAGACACAAGAGCAGCTTGCGCAGCTGCGTGCCATCGGATGCGACGTCATCCAGGGCTACCTCTTTGCGCGCCCGATGCCAGCCGAGCAGGTTCCCACCTTCCTGGCCAAGACGAACGCGCAGACCGCGCCCATCCTGACATTCGCGTAAGGCGAGTACGCGCAGCGTCAGCCTTTCAAGAGCTACGCTGTCGCCGCTTCCAGTTCCGGCTCCTTACCCGCGAGGACCGCAACGGGTTGCCTCCAAGTCATACACACAGCACGACCACGGGGCGCGCGAAAAGGGCGACAAAGACCAGCGCGAGAGCATCACGAGTCGCCTGCCTACCTGTCGCGCTCTCGGGAAGTTGGATTTTGAGGGGATTAGGGCCCGACCCGGGCAAACTCCTTAAACAGCAATAGACGTTTTAAGGCTACCGCTTCAGGCAGAAGTATCGTCAGCCGACCCGGTCTCCGCTCCAAACGCGTCTTGCATTGTCAGTCGACCTGCAAAGTTTCGGGCCTCGGCCTGGCTAGGAAACACTCCTTTCACCGCGTGCCGTTTGGGCTTGTCAACGATGCGGTGCAGGACGGGGATGCTCATCGCCGGCAGATGCAGGGTGACCATCAAAATCTCTTCCCGATTTGGGTGCTGTGAAGGAGTCAGCCCGTTGATACGGCCATCGGCATACTCCTCGAGCTCCGACGGTGCCGCCGCCCAGGCTTCGTTGACCTGCACGAAGACATTCGGCTCGAACCCTAGTTCTTTCACAAACTTCGTTCGTATGACGCTGCCTTCGGTCAGAAGTTCTTTAACGAAAGGCCCAAAAGCGTCCTTGCCTGCGTCGTTACCGAAAAAGACCTCTACGGTTTGGGGCGCCAGGGAAACCATCTTCACCACCCTGCCTTGAGAGTTCGCTCGAACCACGAACAATTGGGGCGAGACCTCGTCGCCGGCATTGCAGATACTGATGGCAATATCCGCAAAGTGTTCCTGCACTCGTTCCAGAGCGCCCCATTCAAGGACTTGCATAGGCTTATTCCGCACAACCAAAAGAAGGCATTACTCTAACACAAGGAAGCTCTTTATTCTATGCATACATATTGTATTATCCACAGCAGCAGGATAGAATACTGAAGCAAGCTTGTTCGCACCGGACCAGCGAGTAAATCGTGGTCACCATACGTGATGCATCATCAGGAGAAAGCATGGCCCAGTTTCAGGAGTCCCATCAGCAAGCCCTCATTCGACAAGAGCTGCAACATGGCGCACACAACTATCACCCCGTTGAGGTCGTCCTGGCACGAGGACAGGGTGCCCGTGTTTGGGATGTAGACGGGCGCGAGTACCTGGACATGATGTCTGCGTACTCCACGGCATCCCTGGGCCACGGACATAAAGCTATCGTCCGCACGTTGACGCAACAGGCCAAGCGGCTGGACGTGACAAGCAGGGCGTTTTATAACGACCAATTGCCCCTTTGGCTGGCGGAGCTTACGGCATTGACGGGTTTGCCCCGTGCGTTGCCCTTGAACACGGGGGCCGAGGCGGTCGACACTGCCATCAAAATCGCCCGTAAATGGGGCGAGACAGTCAAGGGGGTCACAGCAAACTGCGCGGAAGTGATTGCTTGTCGTGGCAACTTCCATGGTCGCAGTCTCGGCGTCATCAGTCTGTCGACAGAGCAACAGTACCGTGCGAATTTCGGGCCGCTTTTGCCAGGTATGTCCACTATCGCGTTCGGGGACGCCGACGCTTTGGAAGCAGCCATCACGCCCAACACCGTAGCGTTCCTCGTCGAGCCCATTCAAGGAGAAGCGGGCATCATCGTGCCGCCGGCTGGCTATCTGGCGCGCGTGCGAGAAATCTGTACGCGGCACCGTGTGCTGTTGATTTGCGACGAGGTGCAGACGGGATTGTGTCGCACCGGTAAGCTGTTCTGCTACCAACACGATGACATGTTGCCGGATATGGTTACCTTGGGCAAGGCTCTTGGCGGCGGAGTCTATCCGGTGTCGGCAGTAGTTGGCACAGACGAAGCCTTGGGCGTCCTCCGCCCGGGTGACCATGGCTCCACTTTCGGCGGCAATGCCATTGCGGCTGCAGTCAGTCGAAAGGCCTTGGAGCTTCTCTCGGACCCCGCGCTTTGCGCCCGAGTTGAACGACTCGGCAAGCAGGCCTTGCAGCAGCTGACTAAAGGGCTAGCAGGCAACCCATTGGTTCAAGACATCAGAGGCAAAGGCTTGTTTCTCGGCGTCGAGGTCGCACCCGAGCTGGGCGCCAGGGTGGTAGTGGACGCGCTCAAGGAGCGAGGCGTACTGACAAAAGACACTCACGAGGTTGTTGTGCGGTTGGCACCCCCGCTTGTCATCAAGCCTGCGCAACTTCGCGCGGCATTGGCAGCGCTCATCGATGTCTTGAATTCGCAGGCGGCATCGGCTGCGGCATCCTGACTGCTTTCGCGGGACTGACCCTGCGCGGTGTCCGCCGCTATACGGATGACGTTATCCGATAAGTCACACTCAATGATTCGCGCATCTTTGGCCACACTATTAAGCCTGCTGCTCTGCGCCTGCTTCTGGCAGACGCCTTCCATTTATGACCTCCGAATGGAAGCCAAGCCCTGGGAAGTTCTTAAAGCTCACCAGGATGAGGTTGAGAAGCTTTCCCCTGGTGAGCAGAAGTTGATTGCAGCCGTCGTGGCTCGCCTTGAAATCAAACACAGCGTCACCGGCTACCTCGAGCCCGATTTGACCTTCGGAGAGATGCTCCGCCGTGACTACGGTCCCCAGTTGCAAGCGGCTATCGACGCACAAAAAAAGGCAGACAACGACGCGGAACTCGCTCGCGAAGCCCGCTAACGCGCCACGTTCGTACGGGCTCCCTTAGAACGTCTCGACTGGAAAGACTGCGGAAGCCAGCTGCGGTGCCACATCGCTCAAGGCGCCGCTCGTCGCACCCGTGGAGGGCGTAACCCCGTTGGTCTGCAAAAACGCACGCAAGTCCGGCAGTCGTATAACGGATGCAAGCGGGTCCGACGTGCTTTGCACGCCGTCTCGCAAGAGCGGTGACACGAAGCCCCCATTGACGACGCCCAAGACCTCCCAATCAGGGGAAAATACAGGGCTGCCCGAATTTCCCGCGCGGACGGCCAGCGTCATGCTGGCTTCTCGGGGGTCGTTTTCACTGGCGACCTCGTTGACCCAACCTGCTGCCAACTTCCGGTCGAACCCGTATTGTTCCGGGTCGGGAAAGCCAATCGCGTAGACACGTTCCAGTGGCTCCATTTTCTCGGCAGGGGGTGCGAGCTTCAGGGGAGTCCCCGGTACATCGGCCGCGAGCAACGCCAAATCTCGGTTGGCGTCTACCGCCAGCACATGCGCGGGAGTCTGAGCCCCGGACACTGGGTTCAGGATAGCGAAGCCGTCATGGTTCGCGACGACATGTGCATTGGTAATCAACCTACCAGGTGCAACCAGAAACGCGGTCCCATAGCTTTTAACCACCGTAAGCGTTGCTTTCTGGGTTGCCACATCACTTCCCGTGCGTAGAAAGTCCGCGGCGAGTCCGGGCGTCACCGCCAATACCACCAAGGCTCCGAAGCCCAGGGCCAGCCTTGCCCGACGAGGACGGAAGCAAAAACGATGAAACGAGAAAGCCATCGCCCGTCTAGCAACAGCTCCGCCGACTCGCTGCAGGGGCCCCTCCGCCCGCCTTTACCGAACCAGCTGGTAACGCTTAGCGTCAGCAAGGCCAACAAGATACGCGGACATCGAAGGGCAGTCCTCGTAGAACGCCTTCGTCATGCGATGCTGGCCGTCCGCCAGCAGGTGGTCGGTCACCCCTGTGCGTAGCGTCAGGAGACCGGTTCCGGCCTCGGTCTCCAGCAGCAACACCGGCACCGTCAGCGCAGCAGCCGGAAGAGCTAACGCTGCATCCACATCCACCATTGCGAAAAAGCCCTGCAAGTGCGGTTGACCAGGCGACCAGCTCCTGGCTTGTCCGAGCGCTTGCTGGGCATACGCTTCGATGAACGCGCGGTCGAGCACTATCTGCTCGGGATGAAGACGCCGACTCTCGATGTCGTCCAAGAGTGCGCCGACGTCCCACACGTTGCGGCCAAAGGTGAAGGTTTGACGCAAAGGGCGGTACAGACGAGAGGGGAGCGAGGGCATGTCGGTCACGGTTCGACACTGAAAAGCACACTATAGCATCGACGATACTTTTAGGGGCCCGACTAAAACCAAGTGCTTCACTGAACGACCTGGGAAATATTGGGAACTGAAAGGAACCAACGTGCAAAACAACGATTTGCTGCAAAGCGATTATGTGACCAAATCTGAACTCGCGGCAATGCTGCGAGTCACGCCGCGAACCATCACGAACTATGTGAGTGGCGGCGCACTGCCCGCACCAACCAAGGTTGGTCGCAAAGCTTTGTGGAACCGAGAACTGCTGCGCACGTTCTTGCAGGCTCAGGCTGCCCAAGGCACCCGCGACCAGCCGGGGGTTGCTGCTCAATGAGTGCCGCTCGCCTGCGTACCAACCTCGGGCGGGGTCAGTTGGAGTTGCTCACCGAAGCGCTAAGCACGCCGGCGACACTGCCGAATGAAGCGCTTGCGGAAGAGAGCCCGGAAACTCCGGCGCGCATGCCCGACGTCGTCGTCGAAAACCCCAGTCATGACGCCGAACGCGACACTCGTCGTTTCCGCCTGGACGAGCTGTATGCAGTCCGCCGCCAGCGACAAGCCCTGGCCGAAGAATATCGGGTGGCTAGTCGTGACTGCCCGGATTACGCCAAAATCCCAACCTGGATTCGAGAGGCCGAGTTGCGCGAGGAGCAGCTGGAGGCCGCCTTGGCACAGCAATTCCTGCCTCAGCACAGCCCCGACCAGCTTATCAGCCCCCAGCTGTTCTTCATGTCCCAGCTGTTCAACGTGCGCAGCCGCGCCGCACCTCGCCAGACCTTGGTGGAGTTTCCGCTGGGACGCACCAACGAGGGTGAGGTGAACTATGCCGGGCCTGAAATGCGGCAGGGGGACGGCCTTGTCTTCATGGCCTTGTTGAACCTCATTCGCGATGTGCAGGTAGGAAAGCGGGTGAGCTTCGAGCCTGCAGAGTTGTGCGAAGCACTTTGGGGCGCCTACAACGGGGAAGCGCGTAATCGATTGAGGCAGTCCATTTTTCGATTGCAGCATGCAGTGGTGCGGTTCCCGACCTGTAGCGTGCAGCTAGTCCTTCGCTTCGAATACCCCAAGCGGGGGCGATGGTCGGTTGTTATGGACGAGGACATCGTGCATCTATTCTCGCAGTCTCGTCTGGTCTGGTTGAACCTCGAACAACGACGCAGTCTGCCTGAGGGCGTGGCGACGTGGCTGTACGCGTACATCGAAAGCCAGACGACGCTGATTCCGCAATCCACGGAAAAGCTCTGTGCCATGTGCGGTTCTGACGCCCAACCTCGCGAGTTCAACATCGTACTTGGGCGCGCGCTGGCCAAGCTGACTGCCATTGGCGTGGTCGACGAGGGTTGGAGCATTCGCAATGGCACGGTCCATTGGCGAAAGCCGTTGACCCGCGAGATGACAGCATAGCGGAAACTCGCAACTCTAGACCCTCTCAAGGGGAGCGACCTCGTACCCAGCATCTCACCGGAGTGCTGGGTATCGCTTTTTTAGGACGTATCGGGGCCTGTTGACTCCAACAACCAGGCTCGAGGCCCGGAAAACGTATGACACGGTACGCTGGACTGACGATTTCTCGCTATTTCCGCTTGTTTCATGACGATTGAGTTGCACTTGGATGACGGACGTTTCCTGCTATTTCCCATAATTGCCGTGACGATTGAGTTGCATCGCCCTAGCACACGGTGGTCTGCTTACGAGCGGCCGGTTCCTACAATTTCCCGCAGTTTCCCCTGGTTTTGAGTTTCAATGGATGGGTTGCTTTCCCACTGTTTCCCGCAATGTGCATGACGTTTGAGTTGCGTTTCATGTAGTTTGAGTTGCAATCCATGACGTTTGAGTTGCGTTTCATGACGGTTGAGTTGCATCAACCGCCCGGAGAGCCAGCATCCATGCGGGTTTGCGGGCTGCCGTCTCTTTACTATGTCGGACAAAGTATTCGAGGAAAGCTGAGACTCCGCGAAAGAAAATCGCAGACCTTCTGCCCGACAACAGCACACATTTGCACCCTAGTGCCAGACCTAGTGACAGATGCCCTAATGGCGCATCACGGGTCTTGTTGAGATGCTGCCGAAACGCGCGTTCAGTTCTAGGACGCTTGCCTGAACTCTCAGCCCCGAGCAGCACCTTGGTAGCTTTCGGAGAACTCTTGCGTAAACACAATTGAATTCTTGTGTTTAAAAAGACTTCAAAGAAAATAGAGTTCCCGATTAGGAGAGCGGCTCTGTTCAGGAGACTACCTTTCGAGACACAATTCGCACTCAACTCAACGGCGTTCTTAGGCCATAACTCGTTGCCTTTGCTGCGCTTCGCCTGAACCCGTCGACGTCGTAGTAGGCGAAGCGCGCCGGAGTTGAGACAGTCCAAACATTTAATTCACCTTTCTACACAGGAACTCTTCTTTCTCGGAGTTCTCTGTGCGCCTTTCGATGTTGCTTGGTTCGACGCTCGCTGCAGCGTCTTTCGCTGTCGCCGCGCAAGCGCCTGTAGCAACAACGCCGCCTTCGCCGGCACAAGCCTACGCCGCCAAGTTCGACCAAGAGGTGAAGCACAAGGTTTTTCTCGACGAGAACGCCGCGGCCAGCTACCGGGGCATGTTGACCCAGGCCCTGCAGGGCAAGCCGGACACCGACCATGAACAATTCTTCGTGCTCGTAGACCGCAATCCGAAAGTCGAACACGTGATGCTGTTTCTGGGCACGGCTCAGAACCCGGCCTTTGTCGGTGCAGCTCCGGCTTCCACCGGTAGCACCGGTCGCAAGGACCATTACATCACGCCGTTGGGCGTGTTTAACCACCAGCTCTTGAACGACTTCCGAGCGCAAGGTACCAAGAACGAGAACGGCATCCGTGGTTACGGTTCCAAGGGAATGCGCATTTGGGACTTCGGCTGGGTCCCCGCAACCAAGGGGTGGCGGCTCACGACCGCGGAGGAGGGGGACATCCGCTTCGAAATGCACGCGACCGACCCTAGCATTTTGGAGCCCCGGCTCGGGACGCCCGCCAGTCAAGGCTGCGTTCGAATCCCGGAAGGCTTGAACAAGTTCTTCGACCACTATGGCGTTTTGGACGCTGCTTACGACCAAGCGGTGGCCTCCGGTAAGCCGCAATGGGTGCTCAGGAGCGACCGAGAGGCATCGGTCTTCAGCGGACGCTACCTGGTTGTCGTGGATACGTCGGAGACACCTGTCGGACGCTAACGGGTTCTGGCTTGAATTGGGGCGCTATACGGGGTAGGCCAACTTTTATCCCTTTCCATGACTTCTCTGACCGGCACTCCTGTCGATTCACCTTCGACGGCCGCTATCAGCTACCACGTGTTGACGGGCCCTGAGTTCGATGCAGCCCTTAGCGGGCGCTGGGACAAGGCCCAAATCGTTCCCCGGTGGCTTTTGTCACCGAGGAAAAACATCAAGTACTACCGTCCGCGTTCCTCACTCATCCGTGAGCCGGACAAGCGTACGATGTTCCTCGCCGTCATTCCCAACGACGCGGAAAACGCCGTGGCCGACGAGGAGGCCCACCTCATGAAAGCGGTGGGTGTCTTGGAGCTCCAGGTGAACCCCTATGATGACTCTGTGGTTTGGTTGAAATACATCAGCGTCGACCCCCTCTTTCAGCGTCGTGGCATTGCTGCGCGACTGTTGAGCGATATGGTTGCGCACTTGCAATCCGACCCGCGCGTGCTCTCCCGCTCACGCCCTAGCGAGGAAGGAAAGCTCAAGGTGCAAGCCTACATCAGCGCACTGCTCGACAAATCGAGACTTGCATGGACGCAATCCGATTAGGCTGCTAGCCCTCTTCAATGTCTCTCCTCGCTCACGCGTCGAGAGACATTTCTTTGGATGCCCGCTTGCCAAGATTTTCGCAGGGATAAGTCAGTCCTTGGTCCGCTGCTATGGCCTTGGCATATTACGCGTGCTACAATGAAAACAACTACTTATCCAGTTGACTCCCTTGAACTGACCAACCGTGGATACCCCATGACTCTTACCCTGGAACAGGCGCAGGCGCAGGCTGTCCGTGTCGGACAGCGACTTCAAACGCTTGGCATGACGATGTCTCCTGAATACGCTTTGGAGGTCGTAGCAGCCGTGCACGGCGACCTTAGCTGGGACAGCCTACAGCGTCGACTAGGCCATGCAGCGGCTCTCACCGAATCGGAACGTGCAGCACTCGCAGTCGAAGCCCCGGACGGCACTCCGACTCTGCACGTGTACACCGTCACGCTGTTTCGCAGGCATCCCACTACTGCAGAGCTGAAGTCGGTCGTCACGACGGCTGTCGTCTGTTTCACGCCGGACCAAGCAAGAGACTTTGTCTTCCGGGAGTTCTGGTCGCCACAGTACGACCGAACGGGCTACGCTCCGAGCTACGAAACCAAGCGGCACTCGTTTGAAGGCATCTGCAACCTGGACATGTTCATCGACTGGCTCACAGTTGTGGCTACCGTGCCGAGCGAGGACAGCAATCCTTGTGCACAAATCTGGCAGGTGTTGTCAGGTCTGGGCGCGGTACCGCCCACGGACCAAGCGGCTGCCGTTGACCCTTTGGTGCTAGAGACGGCCGTCTTTCAAGCGTGCAGGTCTTGTCCGGACATGGGAGCCTTGCTGGCACAGCTTTATGCCGTGCTACCGCCGGGCAACTGGTTCATGGGTGCAGGTGCGGACGATTTCGACGGAGATGACGGTCGCCTGAAGTTCTCCAGCGACTGCTGAGTTTCCCTGAGGGGTAGCAAAGTCTTTTCGCGATAAAGCCCTTGCGCTATAGGTTCTAGCCCCGGGCATTGCTCTGGGTTGGGGACTTTACCCCCGCCGTCCGCAGCGACCTCGTCGTCACGGTAAAGCAAGCTTCATGATTTCTTCGTCCAGCGTCCTTTCTTCAAGCCCTGGTCGACAACGCGGACCGTCGGCAACTCGGGATTTGAGGAGACCGCTCAGTGATTGACCACCTAAAAGCCGGCGCACAACGCCTGGCTGACCACCTTTCCCTCGTTCACGGGTTCAAGCTCAAGCGCGCCGCAGCTTTGGAAGCTGTTGCCGCCTACCTCGGAGTGGCGAACTGGAATGTGCTTGCATCTCAGCCGGATTGCGCTAACGGGCCGCTCGTAGCGGCTCCCGCTCCTGTTCCCGTTCCCGCTCCCGCCCCTGGCCCAGTCCCGAAGGCTTCCCAAACCTTCGAGGGCCACCCCTATCAGCACCTCCTGGAGCGCGTCGAGGCCTCCCTGGCAACTGGCAAGCCGCTTGTATTCGAGGAGGAACACCGTATGCATACGCGACAACTGCGTGTGCTGGTTCATGACTTCCCTGCGATGCACGAATTTTGGCGTCGCCATGCAATGCCTCGAATGGCAGCGCCATCGTGCATGTGCTGCGGCCGCTCAAGCCTCGACGTTGAGCCCGCTGTCCGTCATCCGGAGTTGCCTAACGTCCTGGTGTGTCACGACTGCTTCGGACGTAAGCCTTCTGGCGTGGAGCTCGGTTTGCAGGCGTGGGTCATCGACGAAGGGGACTGGGTCGTGGCAGCTTCCTTGGAAGAGGCTTTGGCTTGGTATGACGAAAAGCATGGCGTCTGCAAGTGGGAAGAAGGGCGCTCCGTCGAGCCCCTGCCGTTGGACACGCCTGTCCACGTCGATGAAACTCCAACCAGCCCCACGGTTCCCTTCCGGCAGTTCATCACGGACCACATTCGGCGGGGTGGCAAATTCCCAGCTGTGCTTGCCCACGACCTCAACGTTTTGTAGGCTCGCTGATTTCTTCCCCCGTTTATCCGATTACACCTATGACCCTTCCTACGGTTCCTGGCACGCTTTATCGCCACGTTGATGGCGGCGTTTATCGCTTTATCACTGTTGCCCGCCACACTGACACTCAGTTGCCGCATGTGGTCTATGAGCACGTTTGGCCCTTCGACACTTCCGAACCCTGGGCCCGGCCGGCCCAGGAATGGCCAAGCCGCTTCAGCGAAATGACTCAGCGAGCGTTGGAGATTCTCGCGCAGGGAGACCGGCTGGCCGCTCAAGCGAACATTGCAACGGCCAAAGCCGAGCGACGTGCGCGAGAGCAGCAGAAGAGCTGACCGGCAGAAGAGCTGACCGGCAGGAGCCTTGGAGTGGCGTGCGCCGTAATCGGCGCAATCTGCACAATCTGCACGAGGCTGGCGTGCCGCGGCGGACTTGGTTCCGAGGTGGCTACACCGAAGCATGTTCCTCGCGAGTCCTCCTTGTTTTGAAGCCTTTCGGCGCCTGGCTGTCGCCAGGCCGCGTCGCGTCACGAGGCTGGCGTGCTGACCAGCGAACCCGAACTATCGGTCGCTCAGCGCTTTGGGATGGAGCCGCCTACCGCTCCGTTTCGGCTCCTGCACATCGTGCGTTCCACGGAGCACGACCAATTCGATAAAATGGCGTTTGACGTGTTCGTTGAGGTCAGTGGACTCGTCGAACTCGGAGCGCCTTGCCTGTACTTCCTGGCACCTCGCGACGACCGACGGTGCGGGTTTGCTTTGCCGGAACATGCGCCCAAGACGCATTTCAACAACTTACTGATGTTGATTGTTGACCAAGACCGCGCTTACGAGGGACTCAACAGTTTCGAAGAACGGGTGAGGGCCCGCGCCCGGCGGATGGTTGCACCCGCCCCGAGGCTCAAACCACTGGACTACGATTACGACGAGGCGGAAGACACCGTGGCCGACCCCGAGGACGTATTCTTCGGCGCCTCAACGGCGGAACCACCGGACATGCCTGAGCCGCCTGCGTGGGCAGAGATGCCGCTTGGCGATGACCCGGGACTCATGGTCAGTGCTGAAGAGCTCGACGACTGATGGAAAGTTGGATAGGGCTTTGCGTTGCTAGACATTGCAGGCCCTACTTCAACTGAAGGCTACATTCATGACCCACTTCGAACTGGCGCGCGAAGCACGTAATCTGCTTCACCGCTATCTGACCGTCTTTCCGGAAGAGACAGCGCACCTGAGCCGACTTTCGGCACAGCTTGAGCTACCGCAAGACTGCTTTGTGCGGTCCAACATGGTTGGACACGTCACGACCAGTGCCGCGGTACTCAATCCACGTCTAACGCATATCCTGCTCATCCACCACAAGTTCCTGAACCGCTGGCTCCCGCCGGGGGGTCACTTCGAACTTCCCGGCAATTTCTGGGACTCTGCCTGTCGCGAAGTCGACGAGGAAACGGCCGTCAAGCAGCTACAGCTACATGCGTGGTGCGTGACGCATGGTATTCCTCTGGATATCGACACGCATGGCGTGCCCGAAAACCCTAAGAAGGGCGAAGGTCCGCATCTGCACCACGACCTGCGTTACCTGGCTGTGGCTTCCGATGACGAACCTCTCGTGCCTCAGCTGGCGGAAGTCTACGACGTCCGCTGGGCACCGGTGGCAGAACTTTACCAGACCGATGACCGTCGTCTCATGACGCTGGCTCGTAAGCTTCAACAAGTGCTCTGAGCACTACTTGTTTGCATTTTCCAAGGCCCGCATGCGCGGGCCTTTTTCCGGCCGCTCTCCTCTGGTAGGCCTCCCGAGCAGCCCTAGCAGCCGCTGCATCTCCTGCTTCTTCATCACCCTCCTCGACTGTCAACCTCGGTCTATTTCGAGGTCAGGCCGGGCTTGGTCAGGCTTATGGCGTGAACTTCACTTAGCGCGCAAAGCGCCAAAAAGAAAGCCACGTCGGTAGACGTGGCTTCGAAGAGGCCAGCTAGATAGCTCCGCTGGTCGTGCTGAGGTTGTACTTGATACCAAGAAGACGGAGTCCGAGGATGCCGCCTTCATGCGCCTTCACCAACTCGTTCACGAACTTCTGCAGCTCGAAATCGACGCATTGCTGGCGCTCCGCATCATCGGGGTGCAGCTGTCGCAGAGCCCGGGCTTCGTTCCAAGTCATCTTCTCCGGGAAGAGAGAAATCGACTTTGTGAGCCAGGCCTGGATAGTCATCGGGACGGAGGGGAACCACGTCTCCACTCGGTCGGGAGCGTCCCAATCCCCGACAAGCTCTTTCAACTCGTGCATCTCTGGCTGAAGCGGTGCACGAGCCATAGCGGCCCGGCCGTGCTGGAAAAGCCAGTCCGCGTGGGTTGCGCGAACGCTAGCGGCTACGCACAGCAGTCGGTTCATAGTCGAGGTAATGTCTTGCGCCATGTTGCGCTCCAAAAAGTTGTCCTGCAGAGTCTAGGACCCGGCAGCAGTCTAAGCGATAACTTCGTACGCGACGGCTGTCATCAGCGAGCAGTTCTACAGCTTGCCGGATGTTCGGGCTCCTGACGGCCTGTTTGGGCTGCGCTTGGTCGCGAACCCGTCCACCGCATCGCGGGGTGCGAGTTTCAAGGTCAATGCATATATTGACCGTGAGGCTGTTTCGCCTGAGACAGCAGTTGCCGTCACGGTAGCCGTGGTCACGCAGTTGAACGAAGAACTGGCTCAGCGACAGGCTCGCCAAGCCGCGCAAACTCAGCCCGTTGTTACAGAACAAGCCCCTGCCCACGGCGCCTACGCGACCGCCTGGGCCGCGTCCGAAGTAGCACTGTCTGCCGCGTTGAGACCCTAAGCCCGGGACACCTGCCAAGGTGTCCACCCCACGCGTCCGCACACGACCCCCTGCTCGGGCCGGAGTGGCCCGAGCTTGTGGAACGCTTCCCTCTGCGGCTGACCACGGCCTAAACGCCTGCTTCTCCTCGAACATCCTGGTGCTTTCATGAGGAGGTTACTTCCGAAGGGGCCGTCGCCGCAAGGGCTTTCATCGGCATATTCGGTGGAATGCAAAAGAGCCTCGACGGATGCCGAGGCTCTTTCCATTCAGTGCCGCTCACGCAGCACGCCAGTCGCTTAGCGACGCTTGCCGCTGGCGAACTTTTCACCGGCCAGCTGGAAACCCTGGACATTGGCGGTCTGGGCGTCGTCAAGCGTGATGACGGTATGCTTGGGGTAGTAGGCCGCAATCGTCTTGGCGTAAATGTGTGAACCGCCGCCCAGCAAGATGATGTTGTCGATGTCGCTGCCGTCACCCACGATGTTTTTCATGTAGTTGACCGAGCCTTCGAGCACCGACTTAGTGTTCTTGATGTGTTCTTCGAGACTCTCAACTTCGCCATTGATTTTCAGCTTTCGACGACGCAGACCCTTGTCGATGGCGCTCAAGTTGTCGTACTTGGTACCAAACTTGTTGGAGATGGACTCCGCGATGGAACGCAGTACCTTGGACACGCCGCCGGTATGCGCGTTGGAGCGGTTCTCGATGACCTTCTCGCCGTTCGACAGCAAGAAGTCGAAAGTCAGGAAACCCGGGTCGATGACCAGGTTCATCTCTTCCTCGAGGAACTCGAAGTCTTCGCGTTCCTTGCCTTGCGACAGGCAGTAGTACAGGCCCCCGAGCGGTTGCGGCAGGACCAGGCAGTCCTTGACTTCCACCGTCAATTCGGCGTTGACACGGTGTGTGCCCACCATCAACGACTTCAGCTTGGCAGCCGCTTGCATGTTCGACAGCGGCAATCCGACAACCAGCAAGTCGATAACTTGCTCGCCGATGTAGTACAGCGCGCCGAGAAAGACTGCCTTGTACTGTTCCGTGTGGATGTACTGGTCGTTCAGGTTGCGCGTGGCATCGTTGGTATCCAGGTCGCCCGCGTCGGGACCAACTTCGTACTTCGTGCCGTCCACGTCGACAACCACGGTGTCCCGCTTGCCCAGGATGGACATCGACAGGTCGAGTCCGGCACTGCGGGGTGCCAGCGACGGGAAACTCGAATATTTCAGAGTTTCAGACTCGACATCGATGTGTGAGAATTTGGTGTAGCCCCAGCCCAGGTCGATGGCTCGGACGATTTTTGGGGTGGCGCTCATGAAATAGTTGCTCCGGGGTAGAATTTCAGCACTAGGTATAGCGATTGTTTTTAGCCGCAGCCTGCCTTGGAACTAGTTACATGTGCTACACTACACCTTTGAAACATATAAGTTTTCAAGGGTCTAAAAGCAATGGCATTACGCGGCGATTTCTACCTCGGTCGAGGCAAGCAAAGTGTCTGGCTTGGCAGCATTAGCCACGAGGTGGCTTCCCACGACCTGGCACATTACTTCGAGGGCGTGACTTCTGAACTTGAGTTTCGCGAAGCGCTTGCAAATGTCTTTCTGAAGTACGGTGAAATCAAGGCGGCAATGGGCTGGCCTTGGCCGTGGGGTACGAGTGCAGGCACCGGCTTGGTAGGGGCTTTCGACGACGGTCACGTATGGGTTTGCGACTACAACAGAACCTGGCAGTCGCTTTCGGGCACTGCGTGCACTGAGTCTTCGCCGAACGCGGGTCTGACCGTCGCGGTGTTCCCGGACATGGCCAGTCAAGAAGAGGCTACGGCCGAGGGTCGTCTGCGTCGGGGTCTGCGCATAAGCGGCACGCTTGCAATTCCTCCCGACCAACCTGTGCTGCCTTTTCTGCTGACGCGAGTAGCGTACCTGCTCGACCGGGACTGGATGCACGCGCATCGGGACGAAGACAAATGGCAGCTCCTGGAGCCGGGCATTTCGGTGCAAAACGCCGTGTTCGACTTGATGCTCGTCGTGCACGAGCACCTGGAGACGGTCAAACAGCTGGTAGCCGCTCAGCAAGCTCAAGACAGCCTGGAGTTTTGGGAGCTCGTCCTTTGGGCGTACGCAAACCTGAAGTATCGGGGAGGCCAGTCTCTCGTTTCCGTGCCCCTGACGCCCAGCACGCCGGTGTTTTTCGGCCAGCCCCTGGCACCGGCTCTTCGGGCCCAGCTGAGCGAAGGCACGTTCCCCTTCATCGTCGAAGAGTACACCGCTGCGCACGCACGTGGACGGCAGCTCTTGACTGAAGTTCTCGCCGAAATTCCGTCACTGCATGCCCAGGTTGTTTGGCATGAACTTCAGGGCACCTACTTCTACAAGACCAACGACTCCGCGACGGCGATGGCAGAACCCCGCCCCGAGCTCGGTGGCCTCAGTCTTGCCGAGGCGGGTGGAACACCGGAAGGTCGGGAGCGCATCAACGCCCTGGCCAACGTCTGGCGGTTCGAGCGGGAGTTTTGATACCGATGGCCAAGAAAACGTCCGCTCCGGGGGCAACCCCGCTGTCCGCGGCCACACTTGAAGCCTTTGTCGGGGTCAAGCTTCCGCGGCTTCACGTCATTTCAGACGTGCATCTTGAACGCGGGCCCTATGAACTTCCGACAGACCTGGAGTACGATATTCTCGTGGCGGCCGGTGACATTGGCACTCCCGAGTTGGCCGTTCCTTGGTTGGCTGCGCAGGGCAAGCCAGTGGTCTACGTTGTGGGTAACCATGAGCACTATGACCGTGAATTCACCGAGACAGTTCGGTGCGCACGGGAACTCGCGCGCGGGACACCGGTGCATGTCCTAGCCCGTAACGTCGTTTATTTGCAGGGTGTACGGTTTCTGGGCACGACTTTATGGTCTGACTTCGGAAACTGGAATCAAGACTTGGTCTACAAGGCCATGCGCCACATGCGCGATTACTCGCGCATCAAGGCGACGCATTGGTGGGCCGTCAAAGCCAATCAAAAGGCAGCCGATAAGCTCGCTTCGAGTATCGGCCAGATTGCATTCGAGCGCGGCAAATTCAATCCGGCCATTGCCTTTATCGAGCACCAGAAGGATGTCGCATGGCTGCGAAAAGAATTGATGACTCAGCATGAGGAGGGCGCGACTGTTGTCGTCACCCACCACGCACCAACCTACGAAAGCTTGCGCGCACACGGAGTTGACGAGCGATATTTGGACCCCGCGCACTGGCACAGTCGTGAGGAAGCCGTAGTTCGAGTGGCCGCTTACGCGAGTCCCGTTTTGGAAGACGCGCTGAGCAGCGTCGCCGGCCAGGTGGACCTTTGGGCGCATGGCCACTTGCATACAGCGCTCGAAGTCTGTGCAAATGGCGTTCGCGTTGTGGCCAACCCTCGCGGAAACCCATTCAAGGCATTGACTCACGCAGATATCCAATCCGCGCCATTCTTTGGAGTGCATCTGACAGAAGCCGATGTACTTCGCAGCCAGGAGGCTCACGTTCGTGAGCCTTACCGAGGAGACGGTCTGCGCTTTGAGCCTCGCAAGGTCATTCACTTCGGGGAGGGTCTGGGCCCTGCCTTGGCCAAGAGCATCGCTCCCAAGCTCGAAACGCTTGACCGACTTCTTGACGATACGCGACAGCTGATGCCTTTTGTTTGCCAGGGAAACAGCATCCCTACGCAAGCGGTACATCGTGTTTTCGAGCACAACCTTCAGGCGTTCGCGGACGTTATCCGGTCAGTCCAAGGGCAGGAGGCTCGCTCCATTGATGCCTTTGGAAGAAGTTCTCCAGCCTACCGCAGCGGTGCTCCCCTAAACCTGCCGGGTAAGCCCTGGCCACCGCGTCTCGGCAGGGCCCTCACCAGGAAGTCCTTCCAACTCGAGCTGGAACTGATGCAGGCCTGGCGAAATTGGGTGGCCAACTTGCCGTGGGCTCCTGCAACTGCGCTTGAGGCATGGCTTCGACTGGCTCTGAAGGGGACCAAAGCATTTACGCAAGCAGGCATCGAAGCGCGAGTGACCGCTCAGCGGTTGCGCAATTTACGTGAGCTCCCGTTCGACCACGTCGAATTCTGCGTTCAGGACGAAGCTCGCCACGATGAGGCGCATCGCATTGCGGATGCGCTGTTCAACAAGGCCCGCGTACCGCGAGACATTTTGGTGAGCGTGCGAAAGCAGCCCCTCTGGACAACCGACACGAGCCGCGTTTTCACGCGTGCTCAGCTGCTAGCCCTCAACCGCTTCGCGCAAAGTGCGGCGCTGGCGCCCCGCTAACCTTTCAGGTTGGGCTCGCGGGGCCTCAACTGAGGCTCAGCCGAGAAACGACGTTGCCCTCGAACATACCTGCTGCTGCGCCCAATGAAAAGAGCCTGGCGGCAGGAGACAACCCCTGCACGTCCACAAGGCGTTCTGAGGCTCCACGACAGACGTGCAGGACATCGCCTTCTCGAACAAGCCCCACTCCGGTGCCCAGGCCTATGGCGTTTAGCTCTGGAGTGGCAATGACTTCTTCGTGCACAACGGTGTACCGGTCCGTCGCCCACTGAAGCCGCAGTCGAACGAGTTCTCCGTCTGTCTTGCGCACGGCGAGCAGCCATACCTGGTCGCGGTCAAGTCCGAACCCCTCGGAGACGTCATAGCCTCGCAGTTGCGGCGCAGGCCCCTGCATCAGCCCTGCACCTTCGAGCACGCCCAGAAATGGCGAGCCGAGGCAGTCCTGCACCAAGACTCCGCAGAACAGACGACTTGATAGGGCGCTGACAGGCCACTGGCGAAGCACGGTCAAGGCCATCTTGTCGCCAAGCGGCATGGCACCCAGTTCGACCAAGCCTTCGCTGGCCGCCTCAACGACAGCAAAGACGCGATTCCCACTCTGCCAAAGAGCCTTGGCACGACTGGGTAAGTGCGAACGCACAGGGTTGCCACTCAGCATCGTTGCGTCAATTCGCAGCACCGCAGCGTCCAACTCCAGCCAGACAGGTTGGCCGGCGGGTAGCCGCACAACAGCCGCCTGTCGCGACAGTAACTTGCGCAACTGCGCCGATGACAAGTCCGCAACAGGCCGTTTTGTGGTGGCGTCCCATAGGCGCAACTCCTGCTGTTCCTCGTGCAAGACAAAGCCATTGAAGGCCGCACGTACACGACCGGCCAATGCCCCGAGTCGCTCGATGCGCAGCGTGCGCGTGTTCGATTGGAGCACCTGCAGTCGCTTGGGCGCATTGGCTGGCACCACGGATGACAGAGGGTCCGGCGGGCTCGCCCGGTGCTGTCCCTTGAACACGCTCTCGTACCAGCTCTTGAGACCAGGCGGAATGTCCGAGAAATCTCGCACTGCGGCGGGCATCCTCACCCGTGCATCGAATACGCTCGCGTTCGCTTGCATTCGTTCAGCGAGGGCTGTGCGTGCGAAATCAGGATGGGTCCCTTTGAACGGATGAATGCCCGTCCAGAGCTGAAACGTCACGATGGCCCACGCGTACCAATCCGAGCCCTCGTTGAACATCGACTTCACGAGGGGGTCTCGAATGGACGGCATGATGGCCGTTCCGGGAAAGCCAGGAAGCTGCCAGCTGTCCACGTCGATGGCGGTCGGCTTCAAGTTCGCTGAAACCAGCCAGTTGAGTTCGTTGCCGTCCACCAGGACGGCGTGCTGTTGATGCGCCGCTTGGACGATTTCACGCGTGGCCGCGACGACCTTGCGAGTCTGGTCCACACCGAAGCCATGGGCATCTCGCCATGTATTGGTGAACAGTCGGCACAGGGCCTCCCCGTCCACGCGTTGCAGCGTCAAGCCCAGAAAACCACCTCGGCTGTCATGCAACGCACCCGTGGGAGCCGCAATTCCGGGGTGCTTGAGTTGCCGAAGCAGAGCGAGCTTTTCGGACATGCGTGCGGCTTGAGCTTTGGCCGGGTCGAGGTAGACCTTGTAGACCACATCCCCCCGGGCATAGACCGCACCTTCCCCGCCTGTAGCCAGGTGGTCGGTGGGGCCGAGTACCAACTTCTTGCCCGAGTCGTCGAAGACCGTGATGCGTTCAGCCATGGGTGTCCTCCGCAGCCAGCCAGATGCCCGCTACCGCCAAATCGTCGGAAGGACCTTTTTTGCCGCTCTTTTGCCATCCGCGCACCATCGCGGCAACTCGTCGTTGCACGAACTGGCCGACGCAGCTGCGCACCGCGGCCAACGGCAGGAACCAGTCCTTGGCAGCGCGGCTGTCGATGCTGCTGGCGCCGTCGGTGGTCACCAACGCGAGTTCTAGGTCTTCAGTCAGGAGGTCGAAACTGAAATCCCAGCCCAGCCCCTGGGTCGCCAGACAGACTTCGTCCTCGCAGGATACAAGTTCACCTTGTGCGTCGAAAACCCAATGTCGGGCCGTGCGCTGGCTGCCCGCGACATCCGTCTCCCACCGGCGGGTCATTCCCGCCAGCGTTTCGTACGCCAAGTAACGCGGCCCGTTCAGTTCATAGGTCATTTCGATGGCTCGCACGCGGCCGTCTTTGTATTTCAGAACAACACAGCCATCTCCAAACGCCATTACTCGCAGACGTGAGACGTCCGCCTGCATCACGACGAGGGTCGCGAGCATGTCCTCGAACTCGACACCGAGAGCCCGAGCGGCCTCTGGACAACCCAGCGCGTGCGCAAAGACCTCCATCGTGTCGAGCCTGGATTTGGCAAGCAGGGCCGCCCCCGCATGAGCCCACAGCCTGGCGCCCAGGTCGGTACGGCGGCCTGTTGAGCAACCGTCCGCAACAAGTGCCCATGCGCTCGTGGGACCAGCCCCGCTAAGAGCGTAGTCCTGGCAAGCCTGGGCCTTGTCGTGATGTGCATGACCGACAATGAAAGCAGCATCTGCGTGCATGGCGGACTCGATGCTTCAGAAGACCAGCGCTTGGCTGGGGCCGCCGGTGCCCAGGGACTGGGACTGTGCCGAGATGGAGCGGCTCACGAAGTCTGCAAGCTTGGCCAAGCGTTGTGCAGTGGCGTCCGTCACATCGACGTACTGGTCGATACCTGCATCGTTCTTGAAAGCATCCAGCTGTTGGCGGTATTGCGCCGCGTTGACGCCCACCAGAATGGTTCGCAGCGATTCCAGGTGCTCTCCCGTTAGCGCCTGGGCGAGCTCTGCCTTGACGTCGGCAGGCCGCATCCGGCTTGCGTTGTCGGAACCGTCTGTGGCGATGACCACCAACGCATTGACCAGGTAGTCCTGGCTGGTCAGCGTCTTGGCGTAGGCGTTGGAGGCGCCGACTGCCGAGTAGGCCGCGTCAAACAACGCGGTGCCGCCAGTACACATGGGAACGGCATAATTTGCGGTGTCGATATCGGCCAGCGGCTTGAAGCCATGAACCTCGTCAATGCTCGTGTTGAACTCCACGATGCGGAGCAACAGGTACTCGGCGCGAGGACTCTTGCGGCACGCTTCGACGACGGCTTTTTTGATGGCGAACAGCTCTTGCGCGAAGCTCGACACCGAGCCGGTCTTGTCCACAGCCAGCGTCACGAGCGTGTATTCCGTCGCGCCCAAGGTTTCGGGTCGGACCGCCGAAAAGCCGAAGCCCTTCACCGAGCCGGTGGTCATATCTTTGTCGTCAAACAACTTCATGGTGTAAATCTCCGTTAGTAGTGTGAAATGAGGCGCTGCTTCAGCAGCGACTGGCGCCGAGCGTCTGCGCTGCCGTACTGGCCCTGTCGATGTCGCTGGGGGCAGCGATGCCACCGTCAGGCAGCGCTGTGAGAACAGCGTCAATCACCGCCTCGAGGAAGTGGCCGTCGTCGACGTCAACGCCGAACATCGGGGCGTAGGTCATGGGCACGAGCAGCGAGAGCTGCAGAGCTTCCGAGCTGTCTCGCATTTCGAGCAGGAAGGCGCGCTGCTCCCCGTGACTCGCGGGTAGCTTGGCGGTAAAGGCAAAGCCCTTTTCGATGAAAGCGCCATAAGGAGCGCTAGGACACGCAGAGGCGGGGGTGGTCATTGCAGTGCTCACTTGCGGCTGTTGGAAACCAACTCAGGCAGCACATCCCCGGATTGGGCGGTCTGCAAACCACGAGCGCGCATGCTGGCGATAAAGTCCTGGTACTGCTTGTCAAAGCCCGTCACGGCGCTCATGCAGTCCGTCAGCAGAACCAGCTTGGCGAGGTTGGCATCGCCGAAGTTGTCGGCGATATGCTCAGTGGTGGCCTTGACGCAATGGCTACCTGCCTCACCGGCAATCAACACCATGTCCGCTTCACCCAGGACGTCGATGAGCCCCCGGTTGAGCTGCGTCGAGGGGTCGTCCACGTCCGGCACTTCTGCCATCAGCGCGCTGTAATGTTCAGTCCAGGGGTTGGAGCCCTTGGTGACCTTGTTGACGACACCGAGCTCACGTTCTTCCCATTGGTTGTAGGCGGCTCGGACGTCAACGTGGACGTTGTGGCCCCAGGTACCAATTTCACAGTGCGCCGGCCACACCATCAGGTTGTAGCGGCCTGCCGTCTCCAGCGCGTCGAGGTACGCTAGCACGCGCTTGATGGCCTTCGGGTTGCGCGGAAGGAAGCGTCCGGCGCGAACGTCCGCAGCTTGGATGGGCGTGAAGGGGTTGACGGGCTTGCCATCACCTTGCATCCAAAACGCTGGCCGCTCGATTCCAAGGCGGTGGTGCGAGTCCAGCGTGACCGAAATGTCCGACAGGCCCTTGAGCCCGCGCTTCATAAACTCGGACACCCGTTGCATGTCCGCATGTGCACCGGGTACCGGCAAGGCGGGTCGCACGAGCTCGACGCGGTCGCGCACGGTGGGGTCCCGCAATACGTACTCGGCAGGCAGGTCACAAAAATCGTTTTGCGGGTCGATGAGCAGAAGGTGGATTGAGCGCTTCATGGTGGCCTCCTTGGCCGTTGGTTAGTGCAGATGTGCACGAAGTGTAGTCAGGTTTTTTATCTGCCGTGAACTTTCACTGTGAACCGACTTGACAAAAGAAACCGTGCACGACCTTCTTGAAAGTGCTATAACGCACTAACGAGGTCAAGCAAGGGCGGGGCGGGGGGTGTTCGGGTGAAGCGTGGCCAGGGCCCGCTGACGAAGGGACGCATTGACCGAGCAGTAGCGGCCTCCTGCAGACGGAACCCCTACTGCGAACGCAGCCATTGCAGCAGCGGCACCTGCCATTGGTCGAGGTGGCCCGCACAAGGGATGGCTAGGGGCGGATGGCGTGTTCTCCGACGGCCTAAGCGATGGTGGGGATGCTCGGCGCTTACGAGCTTCTGGCAATCCGACCTGGTAGGCCGGAGTTTTTTGGGTTGGAAAGTCGGGTTCTATACGTGGCTTAGGAAACCAACTTTTTCGAGGACACCACCATGACCCGTTCCCGCACCGCTCACTCCATCCGCACCGACGAACGTGACAGCCGCGCCAAGAAGGCGATGGTTCGTTTCACCGCCGAGACCAATCCCGTGGTCGCCGAGCAGATGGCCAACGCCATCTCCGCGGACGTGACGCTCCTGCAAGGCCTGACCAACGTCGTGGCCAAGCTCTGCAAGCACGACAAGCCCCGCGCCATCCTGCGCGAGGTCTTCGAACGGCCTGGCCTGGCGTCGAAGTTTCCGCACGCGTACCAAGCGTTCGCAGGCGCAGAACTCTTCAACTGAGGTCTTCGTCTACTTCACTCAGCCTCTCCTTCCGGAGAGGCTGTTTCATTTGTCGTGACGACTGGCTAGGCTTGCGCTTGGACCGGGCGACACTCTGCCGAACCCAAGCGCAAATGGCTCCCAGTCGGGAGCCAATTTGTGCCGACGGCCTGGTCAGGCCGCTTTGCGGGTCAGAGAACGCCGGTGAACTTGGCCCAGCCCAACAAGCCCGCATCGACCACGGCAAGAACGGCGGCGACAGCCAGCAATACGCGAACCCACTTTGGTAGCAGGCTCCAGCGGGACTCGGACTTACGAGGAGTATGTGAAGACATCTTGTTCAGGTCGGTTGTACTTGTCGGATACGCCGTGTAGCACCCCGTGTTTAGCACCTTGGACAGTCGGACTGCCTTGCCGTCGAGAATAGCGTACACAGTCGCTATAGGTTGGGCTAGTTCGCGAATCTCTCGCGGTTAGCTTCCTCTTAGGCACTCGCATACGCTATGAACATCGAACAAAACACCCAAGTCACTCCGCAACCCGTTCCCGCTGGCTACCTGGCGCGTGAAGTCGTCTGGCCGACGACCGGTGAGACGTTTGTTGCCCTGTTTCCGGTCGAATTGACGGCTGAGTGAACCAGGGGCCATGGTCAAGGCCCGTCGTTGCAGTCCCGCACAGGCGGCATCAACCGAAACGAGCACCTGACCTTGGTTTAGGCTCAACTCCGCAATTCCTATCGCCTCGACCCTAATTGGTTGAGGCGATTTTATTGGGACGTGTCCCAGCACTTTCACCGCCTTACTCCGCAAGCGGGGACTAAAGTTCGCTTGCTTTATGTTGGAGCATCATCCCCAACCAGGCACCCACATGGCTCTCTCCGATACCGACCAACTGCCACACAATTTTCAAAAGACCGTTGTGGCCATGCGTGGGTTTGGCTCGAAGAACGAACAAATTGCAATCTACGTGGAAGGGGTGCTGTTCTCGCTGCAAGAAACGCGCTTTCTTGACGAAGATTCGGATTGCTACGTGCCGCTGGCCCGGGAATTTGCAAAGCGTTTGGGCTACCGCTGGCTGGAGCGCACCGCAGCCAGCGTTTGGGCGCAGAGCTTTTATGACAAGCCTCCGAAGAAGTTGTCGCAATACGCGGCGCTCACTCGCGAGCGGTTCCGCCAACTGAGCCTCTTTGACATCTACGACAGACACTCGACAGCGCCCTATGGACTGCAACGGGGCGAAGAGCGCCACAAGCTGTATCAGGTCTTCGTGGACTGTGGGGGAGACCCCCGACGGGAAGAAACCTGGTCACAGGAGTTCGTCGCGAGTCAGGGCGGTGATTTCGAAACCGTCAATGCGGTTGATTTTGCCTTGTCGGCGGCGGGTGTCCGACATGCAAGTCCTGAGGTGAAGCTGCTTTCAGAACAAGCGTGGCAGCGCATCAATCAAGCTTGGAACTTGAGGCTGCGTAACGCCATCGTCGCGACGAAGCCTCGCAGCGTGAACGGCCGTCACGCTCCAACCCTGGATTTGCCAGCGCTCAACGTTCTGATTCAACGAGAAACTGCACGGGCGACTGCCTGAACTTTCGAGGATGCGGTTCGTTCTGGTGTGGCTAGTCCATTAGGCCGTTGTCAGCGCTCGAGCCACCCACATGTCAGAAAACTCCAGCAAGCTGGCGTGCCGAGAGTGCGGTGCCTCCAGGTCTTCTCGACGATTGGGGCTGTGATTTGGTCGCACGTCAATGAGGGCGCGCCACGTTCCTTCGGGCAAGCCCTGCAGGTAGGGTAGCAAATCGTCTACGAACGCCACCGGCCGACGAAGCAATAGCTCCGCAAGCTTGGGGTTTCCGTCGGAATGGGGGCCTACCGCCGTGACTGAGCTCATCTTGAAGCCCAACGCTGCCAAGTTTGCTTGGCGGGCTGGTTGCATGGCGGGGCGCAGCGCCGTAAGACACCCCAGGGTGAACCCGGCAGCCTGCAACTTTTCGCAAGCGAGGACGGCACCCGGTAGCGCTGGCATCGAGGCCCAGACTTCTTCGGTCAGGCCCTTGTCATTGAGATGTGCGCGGGCCGCTTCATCGAGGTCCGGCACGTCCCAGTAGTTGCGGGGATGGTAGCCTTGGGGGTCCTTCACTTGCGGGCGATACCCAAAGGCGCGCTCCCAGCCCATCGCGTAGCCCTCGTGGTAGTCGACGAGAACCCCGTCAGCATCCAGCAAAATGAGTTTATTTGAATTCATTGTTTTATTGCGCGGTTGTTCTAGGTCTAAGTCGTCTACGGCATAACGGCAACTTGCTAAAGGCATTTTAGCGCTATTATAGCAAACTTGGCCTTAGCTCAATGATAGTGGGCCAAAGCTGCAATGTGAAGGATTAAAGCCAAGAGCAGGACACTGTCAAATCCGCTTTTGAGCGTTTTGTGGCGCCAGGCTTGGCGGGCCCAGGCTGCGCCAGGCGAACCTCCGACCAACGCCAGTAAATGAAGAAGACTCTCTGGCGCCCGCCAGCCCCCGGTCTGTGCATGTGACTTGTCGATGGCGTACACGCAAACGGCCAGCAGATTGACGGCGCCCAGCCACGCCTCCAGCGCAATGCCATGGGACAGTCCGAGCAGTGTCAGCGCTGCGCCGTCAAAAAATATGAAGAAGTGCCGGGCTTTCATGGAGTGGGGTTAACGCGTTCCGAGCTACAACCACTCGTCATGTAAAGGCGTACGGCTTGTTTAGAGACCGGCAGCGGTTGACCGAGGACTAAAAGCTATGCGCTTTACAGGGGATGGCCGAACATACGCTGTCAAAGACCCTGGTTCCCCTCGTTGAGCGGGGCGCCGCTAATGGCTTGAGCACTGACGAGCAGCGGCAATTCGAGGCTGTTCTAGACAAAGTACTGGCCTTGCCTGCTAGCGAAGAGGAAGAAGTCGTTCTCCAGGTGTTGGAGACCATCAGCGAGGACCCGGCTGTTGGCGATTTCTTCCTATCCGAGCTGGAGATTCAGTCCGAACTGGTCTACTTTGGCAAGAAGAAAGACCAAGCGGTCATGCTGATTTGCATGCCCATCATCTTCATGGCGGGGGATGACCCTCGGCGACTTGCCCTTTCGACCGACGAAGTGAGCGACCTGGCGCGCTCCCTCACCGAGACAGACGTTATCAGCGCTCAGGCGAAGGTCGCGTTGCTGCCGCGTCTATTCACTGCGACGGAACTGGTTACGCAACCCTACGGGAGCTTGCAACGATTGACCCGCGTACTCGGCGAGCAGCTCTTGGCCGGCGACCCCGTTCGAGGGGAAGCGGGTATCTTGCTGGAAGGCGGCATCGCATCCGAAAAGTTTGCCTTCGGCGACAATGGGTACGTGGACCTACGGTATGTCGTAGGGGTGGTCTCCATTCACCGCTCTGCGCTCAACGACGTGTTTCCAGCAGTCGGCCCGGAGTCGACCGACGCCGAGCTCTATCGATTGCAAGCTCAGGTGCAGGCTGATGAACAGGACGATGAGGGCGACTCTGGCGATGCTCAAGGGTTTTCCGATTTCGAGACGGTGACCGCAAACGGTGGCATCGCAGCGGAAGAGGGGTCTGAGCAGCCGGGGTCGGAACGTAAGGCCGAAGCGAGCGACGCCCAAGAAAGCGATGAGGCCGGAACTGACCACGAAGTCGAGGGTGAAGACCTGGTGCCAAGTCCATTTGGTGATTTGCCCGCGGCCGGAACCACTGAAGACGGCGGCTTTTGGGAAGACATCTTCCTGGATGAGTTGGATGCTACTTTCATGTCGCTTTTCGGCGCCCAGGCAACGCTGCTTCCGGACGATTTTCATGCCAACCTGCGTCGCGGTCTCTCTCTGACCCGCGAGAGCGGGCTTAAGCACCAGATTCGTGAAGGTTTTCACGATGCAGAACCAGTGCTCATTTCTGCCAAGTCGTTCGTCGACGAGACAACGGGTCGGATGGGCTGGGACTTGTACCTGTGCGGAGAGGATGGCACCGTACGCGACCAAGCGCCCTGGGAAGTGCTTCAGCATGAAGCTCCCGAAGACTCGTTGGAAAACCTCGAGCTTCTCTGCGAGAACTGCAGCTGGACATTGGCTGAAGTCACTCCCCTGGAGTCCGAGCACTGACAAAGTGCTGTTCCAGGTTGCGCGGGGCTGTTCGGCACGGCCAGTCAACAAGACAAACGCCCCGAAGCTTGCTTCGGGGCGTTTGCCATTTGGCCTTCGCAGGAATGTCCTACGGAGCCCTTGTTCTTGACAGAGTGCCGTTTGCACAGCCTTTGGCTGGCCTTGCTTGCCGGCCGAGCAACTGGTTTTCTATCGTCGAACGACTCCGCCGTTGAGGTTTGAGGCGGCGCACCACGCGTGACAGGCTCGAATCGAATCGGAGGGACGTCGTAGCCCCGGGCCCTTTGTCCTGCGCACTGGCGGCCCGCAGGGGGCGCTGTAATGAGCCAAATCAGCTGGGTTCACATCTCGACGGACATGCGCAGCTCGATGTTGCCTTTGCGCGTGTAGCGAAGTGCCTCTACGCTCTACAGGAAGTCCGGCCTGTGTGCGTTGGCGCACAGTCTGTAGCAGAAACTCGTGTCGCCTTGTGAACCGGGCCACAAAGTGCATCAAACAGTCCTGGAGGGGCGGACCAAGCTTTCCGATACTACATTCATCGGCCAGCGCAGTGCGGGCCAACAGACAACCAAACCCCCCATCATGAAGCTCCGCCTCGTCACCCTCGAACAACGCCAAGACTTTGACGCCCAAGCGCGCGAGCTGCTTGCGCGCCTTCGGCCGAGCGCAGTGGCCGCCGCTACGGTAGCGAAGTTGGAAGACGCCTGGACGCTCGCCCAATATGTCGACCTGGTTGAGGCGGGTTACGGCCTGCGAGATGCGGCATACGAGCTCGCGCGCAAAGCGTTGCAGGAATACGTCGCGCAGACTTGGCAGCAGCGCGCCAATCGCAAGCTGTTCTCTCGTTCCGCGGCGATGATGGCCTACGTCAACGACCAACTTGAGGGGCAGGTCGCCGACATGGAGCTGGACGTCACTGAAGCCATTCGCGAGCTGGCTGCTTGAATCCAGCTCAGAGTTATTCCCTTTGGAGGCTTCCCAACCATAAAGGTCATGCGCTATAATCACAATAGCACATGAACACGTTTCGAGTAAACGTGCAGAACCATGACTCTCGAACCGAATAACATCAAGCCAGGGTACGTCCTTCGTTGGAGCAAGGAAGCATTCGTGCTTCTGCGAGATAGCCTCGTCATGTGGCTGCTGGTTCTGGCAGCGCCTTGCGCCGCGACGGTGTTTCTCGATGGTTCAACTCTCAGCTTGCTCTGCTACATGGTGCTAGGCATTTTCTCCGTCAACCTTTCGTACGAAATGGCCATGACGCTTGAACATGGCCATATTCGCTTCCGCCAGCTACCGTTGATGGCCAAAGCCGCTTTTGAAGGCCTGTTGTCCGAAGTCATTCGACGGCGCCGGTTCTTGGCAATCCTGTTGATGATGTTTCTCGCCCTGGATGCCTTTCAGCTTCTGGGTACGGTGGGAGCTCATGTTGACGTTGCAGCGAAACCGACGCCGCCGCCGTTGTCGGTGTGGGGTTACCTGACGTCGCCGCGTTCGCCGTTGTGGAAGCTCGGAGGCTTGGTCTACTTTGGTTTTCTGGGGCTGCGTTCTGGCGAAGTTGGCTCGTATTGGCGATATCCTCTGGCACGCATGTTCTCGATTGAGGATGAAGACACCTTGGCTGCGCTGCTGGAAGCTGCAAAGCACAAGAACGTTCGAACCATGTTCAACCTGGACATCGGCCTGGGCGTCGTCTGCATGGTCTGCTTTCTTCTTCTTCCGGGACTTGCGCCGTTGACGCTGGTGTTTCTCCCCGCCTTCAGCTACGTTGCGTGTCGCGAGGTCTTTGGCCCCGGAGACCCGCTGAACGTGGTCCAAGAGAAATCGGTACACCAAGCCAACCTGGCAGGAGCCCAAGGATGAGCACCCCTATTGAATTCGAACGCAAGTTCCTCGTCAACGCAGACCAGGCAGCTCTCGTTTTCGGCAGCGCTACCCATAGTGAAGTCGTCGAACAAGCGTACTTCATGCAAGACGACGTGCGCTGCGCGCGGTTGCGCAAGCGCGAGTCGCAGTGGCTCCTGACCTGCAAGATGGCGACCGGCGAAAAGGGCAAGGCGTTCGAGGCCGAAACGACAGTGGACGCTGTCTTTGCGCAAGCGCTGTGGCCGCTTTGCCCGGCCCGTGTTCAAAAGCGGCGCCACTACGTCCAAGTGGGTCCTTTTGGCTGGGAAGTTGACCAGTTTTTGGACCACAACACTGGTCTGGTGTTGGCGGAAATCGAGCTGTCCACCCAAGCCGAGTCGGACCAGCTGGACACGATGTTTCCGGCATGGGTGGGACAGGAGGTCACGGGAGACCCGCGCTACTTCAATACCTGGCTGGCTTCTAATGTTGCCCCTGGTCTGGCTGCGCGACCCTGAGCAGCGCCAAGACGCCCAATCGAAGCCAATGCGCCCTGCAGATGCGGGGCGTAGGTCATTTTGGGGCACACTCGCTGTCGCGACAGCCTAGTTTTACGGAGAAACGGAGACTGCGGGAAGTGCGAAGGGGATGACGTACCCAGCTATACATGGCATCGTCTATGGCCTTTTCGTACCGTCATGAAGTTTCAGCTATTTCCGCCCATCAACGACCTTCGGTCCTCGCGCTGGTGGCGCAAGCGTGCCATCGGCGTCGCCGTCTCGTATGTCGCAGTCTTCGTCGCGGCAATTGTGTTCCAACGCAGTCTGTTGTATCCGCCCGCGCACATTTCACAAGCCAACTTTGAGCATGTCGTCCATGACAAGCTCAAGGCAACGCTATTGGCACCCTTTGATGCGATTGTCCTCGAGCCGCCTGCAGGCGCCACCGTTCGCGGAACGGCCATCTGGTATCACGGCAACGGCGGAATTGGTGGCTCGCGAATGGTTCTGGCCGAGAACTTCACGCAGCGTGGCCTCCGCTTGGTACTCGCAGAGTACCCGGGCTATGGCCCGAGAGAGGGCGAGAAATCGGAGACCTCTTTCGTCGACGACGGAAGGGCACTCTATTCGGCCGTCCGTCGGCAGTACCCCGGACCAGTTCTCTTGGTTGGTGAGTCTTTGGGCGGAGGTATCGCGAGTGCCATCGCGGCAGACCCGGGTACGGCCGGGCCCCCGGACAGACTCGCATTGGTCACACCCTTCAGGAGCATGGATGAAACCGCTGCACGCGTCCTCTGGATGTTTCCCGCCCGATATTTCGTCAAAGACCACTACCGGGTGGAAGCGAACCTCCTGAAGTACCACGGCCCGCTCAGCATTCTCGTGGCGGGAAAAGACGATGTTGTCGGGACTGCGCAGGGCAGGGCGCTTGTTGCGCAGCAGAACTTGCTACGCTCGTCAAACTATATCGAACTGCCTCGCGCCAAGCACAACGATTGGCCTATGTACATGTTCGACGCCGCCTGGAACCGACTGCTTGGCCTAGACGTGGAAACCCGTGTGAAGGCTCCCACGTCCTAGGGCAGCCGTTTTCCGGCAAGGGTCCGGGTCGTCGGCTCAGACCTCGACTACCAACTCGGGGTTGAAATCGTCGTTCAAATCCTCGCCTGCGTATCCGCGCGGATTGCAGACGACGCGTGTTCCGTAGATGTCGTAGTCGAAGCTGTCGTGCGTATGCCCGTGCACCCACAACGCCACGGCGGGGCCCATCAGTCCTTCGAGGCGGCTGGCGTACGACGCGTTCAGGTGCCCACCCGACTGACGGTAGCGCTCGGCAATCGACAGTTCGCTGGGGGCGTGGTGCGTCACGATGACCGTCTTGCCGTCAAAGGGCTGCTCGAGCGAACGCTCAAAAAAGCTGCGTGCACGCGCATGATGCGCGGCGAACTGCGACGCACGAACACGGCTGAACCGCTCGTCTCGGATTTTCTTGAAATCCGACATGGTCTGTTGTGCATCCCACTGCGCGAGCGGCTCGTTGCCTGTCAGGCGGTAATCCGTCCACAGGGTAGCGCCCAAGAAACGCACGCCATCCAGAATGACTGCAGTGTCGTGCAACAAGTGGACATTGGTACCTTTCACCCGCTCTTGCATCTTCTTCAGCGTGTGACCGAGACTTCCGCCGTAGTAGTCGTGATTGCCCGGCACGAAGACCACTGGGTGCTTCGGGAACTTTCCAAGTGCCCACTCAACAGCTCGTCCCTTGACGTGAATGTCTCCCGCCAGCACGACGACATCGGCATCCACCGGCATCGGTTGGAAGTCCGCGAATTCGTTGTGCAAGTCAGAAAGGATATGGAGCTTCATGATGGCTCGCCAATTCGGCGTCGAGGCCCGTTGACTAATGCGGCGATGAAGTATTTCAATCGCAATCGCACATTTACAGACTGTGTTTATGCCTACACATTGTATCGCATTTTCAATGCGCGTTCAAATGTACTCCAAGGAGATTTCATGACTACTGTCATCCACGCCACTACTGCCCAGCTAGACGAACTCCTGGCGGGCGACGTCCCTGTTCTCATCGACTTTGCTGCTGAGTGGTGCGGCCCTTGCAAGGCCATGTCGCCTGCCATCGAGGCGTTCGCGGCTGAGCGAGACGGTGCGGTTGTAGTTGCCAAGGTAGACGTCGACCAAAACCGTGACGCGGCTATCCGCTACGGTGTCCGCGGCATTCCGACACTCATCCTCGTGAAGGGCGGCCAGGTCAAGGCGACCAAATCCGGTGCGATGAGCAAAGCCCAGGTCACCGCATTCGTAGACATTGCCTTGACGCAGTGATTGCTTCGTGTTGATTCGACGAAGGCGGCGCCATGGGGGCCTTCGCATAGACCCGTGTTTCGCCGGTCTGATTTAAACGAACTGCCCCTTATGTCGAAAGATTTAGGGGGCAGCTTTTCTTTGCCAATGGTGGTCTCTTCGCGGATAGTGCTGGCAGCAAGCATTCGGGTAGCGTCGGAACGGCACGCTCGGCGTACATGGCATCACCGCCGGATGGCCCTGAACTACAGCTTCGCCCTGACGGCTATTGGGTTGGAGTGCCTTTCAACCACGAGCCGTCGATGGCGACAGAGTTGCGCCCGCCCGTGACTTCGCTTGCCGTTCTGCTGATTTGTGCCACGCTGTCGGGTCGGTCGACCCTCCGCGAAGGACGCCGAATAATTCGTAGACGAAAAAGAGCGCCTCCAGGGAGACGCTCTTAAACAAAAAGTCTCAGAGGTGGCCGGCGGTTAATCGCAGTAGCCGTCTTCTTCATCCAGGCGTTCGTACGGGACGGTGGCGTCGTTCATGGGGTGTCCTTGGTGCCCACGGGAAGACGATGGCCAAACGGGCATCGTTGTGGTTAGGACATCTAGCGAGAAGTTCTATGAGCCTGAAAAACAAAAACGAAAACCCAAGTGCCTTGGAAGCACTTGGGTTGTTTCACGGAAGCCGAAGGGTGGGCGCTTCAGGGTACCTGGAGCGGGAGACGGGAATCGAACCCGCGTCATTTGCTTGGAAGGCAAAGGCTCTACCATTGAGCTACTCCCGCAAAATTCTGTTGTCGTGGTGTCCGCGGGGGGACTCGAACCCCCATGCCGTAAAGCGTCAGGACCTAAACCTGGTGCGTCTACCAATTTCGCCACGCGGACATTGTAACTCTAGCCTGACGGCTCCGGCTTTCGCCACTGAACTGGTGGGTCCTGACGGGCTTGAACCGCCGACCTACGCCGTGTAAGGGCGCTGCTCTACCGACTGAGCTAAGGACCCGAAATCTCTTAAAACCTAGTCGCATTGGGCTGGCGACTGCAATTCACAAACTTTAAAACTTGGTCGGGGCGACACGATTCGAACGTGCGACCCTCTGCTCCCAAAGCAGATGCGCTACCAGGCTGCGCTACACCCCGACGGAAAACTTTTGGCATTCGTTCAAGGCATCAGCCTGCTGCAGGGTAACCTCCAGAACCCCTCCATGGCCAGTTAACTACTGGCTGCTCTTGCGACTAACTTGTCGCGCGGCCGCGCCCCAAGGGTCGTGCTGTCAGTGGCTCTCCGCCACCACAGCGTCAGGCGCCTTCGGCAGGTAGGGGCAGAGCGCCTTTTCTGAGCTAGCAGCAGGCTGATGCCTCGATTTGAGACCTCTCAGCAGCGGGCTGGCGGTTGCCAGCTCCTCGGAAGAAATCAGTATGCGTAAACTTGGCATAGCAAGTGCGAAACTTGTTACCCGCTTGTTCCACTAAGCATTTAGATTGCGTGGTCAATCCACGCCTCCGCTGGTGAGAGGACTCTTGGCTGTCCACTTATCGTGGACAACTCATCGAGTTGAATTACGGTGATAAAGAACGTGGTGGAGGATATCGGGTTCGAACCGATGACCCCTAGCTTGCAAAGCTAGTGCTCTCCCAACTGAGCTAATCCCCCAGATGACGGTATCTCACCGTCTAAGGAACTGCTTTTAACCGGTGTGTCCAGCAGTCGCTTATCGTGCCTCCTTTGGCACTACGCATCAGGCAGGGTGCTCCCCCTTTCGCTGTTGTCGGTCCAGGTCGCAACCACCTGTGGGTACTCTGCCGCATTCCCGCGCCGTAGGGTAGACACCCGTTGCTTTCGCCTGCGGTGCCGCCAGTTTTCCTGAAACCAAGCTGACTTGTGGTCAACTCGTTGATGCAATTCTGGTGCCCAAGGCCGGACTCGAACCGGCACACCTTGCGGCGGGGGATTTTGAGTCCCCTGCGTCTACCAATTTCGCCACTCGGGCATCAACAAGTGCTATTGTGCAGGACACTGGTGCCTGTGTCAAGCGTTTGTTCGTTCAAGACCCCGACATACGCTCGGGATTTGCATCCCGAGCAGTTCAGGCTCCGGCACGACACCCTAGCCAAAAGTCTAGCGCACTCCTTTATCGGTACCTCGGCAGCTTCGCTACACCATGCTTTAGGACAACCAAGCCTGGTAGCGGTCTAGCGACGTACCGGTGCGATATTGGAGAACAGCATTCATGAGTCAAACGACAATCCGACGAGAGTCCTTTGCGGCTTCGGTTTGCCCCGCGCCCTTGCGAGAGCCTCGCTTCAAGCAAGTGCTCGTCATGGGTGGACTGACCGGCCGCATCGGCCGAGGCATCGTCAGCAAGCTGGCAGGGCACATCAAAGTGTTCGCACACGGCCGCTCAGCGGCATCCGTCGCTGAAGCGAACCGCTCGGGCGTTCAGCTCTACGTGGGCAACGAACGAGTGGTCCTTGGGGGCCCGCAATCGCGCAATGAAGTGACATTTGTATCGAGCGGGGCTGCCGTTCCGCATCTCCACGAAACGCTTGTCATCTCCGCAACCACTGCGGACAACGCCGTTTCAAGCCTGCATGGATTGGCAGATGGTACGCACATCGTCACGCTTGAAAACGGTTGGGACACGCCGCAACGGGTCAAGGCCCACAATGCCAGCTGGAACGTCAGTGCCGGTGTCGCATGGTTTTCGTGCAAGGCGGACCCCTTGAATCCGGGTTACGACCGGGTGACGCCGGGTGGCTACATCGCCGTAGAGCCTAGCTCTACGGCCGTGGGCTCGCAGTTGCGGGAACTCTGGGGTGACGACAGTCTCATCCGACTGGTGTATCAAAGCGCACCTGAAAAGCGAAAGACGATTGCGAACAGCATGTTCAATGGTCTGGGCATCATCTTCAACAAGAAGTTGGGGGAGGTGCTGGAGCTTCCCGGCTACAAAGCGCTCATGCGTGCACTCGCTCGCGAAGGTGCCTTGGCAGCACATTTGTCGGGGATGGACGTGGGCACGGAGGAGGAGCTCTTCGCGATGGCATACGCCATTGGCAGCAAGAACGCGGCGGACCACACCAGCGCCTACTCCATGATGGCGCGCGGTCTGGCTACCGAAATTGCCACGATGAACGGTGCCATCGCTCGAGAGGCGCAGCGTATCGGCATCACGTTGCCCATCAACGTGCTTATCGCTGAGGCGATTGCGCAAATCACGGTGTGGCGTAGTCAGTTGGCTTCTCTCGACGCTGTCTATGCCCTCTATGGCCAGGAATTGCAGAAGTGGACCCAAGAGCTATTGCATCTGGGAGCTGCTTTTTCTGATGACTACCCGCAACAATAGTCGCAACAACATTCAACTGCCTTCGCACCCCTGGCGAAGGCAGTTTTTCTTTGGAGCGCGAGGGGGTCCAGCGAAGATAAAGGCCAACGTCTACAGATAGGACACCACTATTCAGGCTCTCTATGAAAAAAGTCTTCCTGACTGCCGCCACCGTGCTGGTTCCCTTGAGCTTGGCCTCGCTTCTATCGGGTTGCGACAACGCCGCGGACATCGAAAAGTTGCGTTCCGAGGCCCCGCACCACGCAAGGAGTCTGCTTTCAACTTTCGAACAAGAGACCTCGGACAGACCTACGGGGGAGGGCCCGCAGACTGCCACGGTCTTCGAAGGCCGTACAGCGCGGGCACTGCTGGTGGATAAGGTGACCGGGCCGGATGCCGGGTTTTTTGGTGACAAGCGCATGCGCACAGAAATACTAGCTCAGACGCCGTCTGGACGCTACTTCTCGCTCGAATACACGGTCTATGCGATGAATGTAGCAGACTGCTTGAAAGACGTGCATCAGTGTGACGAGAGTCTGACCAGTTTTCGAGAACTGTCCCCCGCCGCGGCAAGAAGTTGGGTGTTCTATGGGCACTTTAGTGACGCAGACTACAAAAAGCTCTTCGGGGAAGAGCCGCCAGCGCACACCAAACCAGCTTGAGCCTTGCGCGTGCTCGGCGAAGACTTCTTGTCGATAGGCGTACAAAGGAAAACGCCTCTGTGAACAGAGGCGTTGAGGAAGGTCAGTGCGGAGTCTAGTGGACTTGGCGCGAAGCTTGCCAACGAGTAACGACAACGTCGAACAGCTCGTTCTGCAGGCCACGCGCATCTGCCCAGGCGCACATTTGGTCGAAGGTCTTTCCCGTAAACGAGACGCCGCGGCGGGAAGTCTTGGCGTGAGTGTTCATGGAGGCCATCAGAAGTTCCTTTGGTTAAAAGTTGGGTTCTGATGGGTGTAGCGACCGAGTCTGTGCGGTGTTCCGCTTCCAGATGCGAAATGGGCCCTGCGAAGCACGGCCCATCAGTTCAACCTCTGCGGAGGGTTAACGCAGCAACGCGTGGGCGGTTGTGCTGCCCACGCCGCCACCGGCCGCTGTGGTGGTGGCAACGGTTGCAACGACCGGGTCGGAGAGGAGGGAGGCGCCAGTCAGCACCTTGATGATGGAGCCAAACAGGCTACCGCCCTTGACGGACTTGACTTCCTTGACGGAGAGCTTCTTCATTGTTTTCTTTCGAGAAACAGCGCGAGATTGCGCCTGCCTTGTATAGACAGCGGCTTTCGGCGGTTCTAGTCCGGCACGTCGATATCTGAACGACTTTGATAGTTTCGCCAACGAAAACACATGCTCGTGCTCGCTATACCTCTCTTTGAGGACATCGAGCATGCACAAGGACTTTCTCTTGAGCGTCTTCGACGCTTCGCCCGCTTCGGTTTTGTATCGCTTCTCAATGGAGTTCAAAACATGAGCAATTTGATTCATTTGCTGCCCTATCTCGATAACGGGGCTTTCGACTGCATCGAGTTCGGCAGCGCAGCGCAACCGGGTCACATTGAAGGTGCGTTGCGGGTACGGCTTGCACCTGATGACTTGCCCTACCAAGTCAGCATAACGAGTATGCAAGGGGATGAAGTTTTGCTCTCCCAGCAGTTCAATGCCCAGTCTCTGGAGTCTGCCTTGACGTCGTTCACGTTGCCTTTGTTGCAGCGTAACCCAGGTACCGCCCTTCAGTACTTTGGTGTCAGTCGACGCAGAAGTCGTCGCTAACCTCACCAATGTTTGTCACGATTCCAATGCCCCTTGCTTACGCGAGGGGCATTTCTTGGTGGAAGCAACTGTGAAGTGGTGTTCCTTGCGAGTGGGTATTAAAAGCTTGCGCTACACGTCCCGTGAGCAGCTGGCTCCCGGAGAACATTCATGTCCCGTTCCTATAAAAAGCATCCTGTCTTGAGCAACGCGTGCGCCGCGTCTGAAAAGAGTGACAAGGCCCTGGCCCATCGAGGTCATCGCGCCGCTTTTCGAGTCGCCTTGGCGAAGCCCCAGAACCTCGCTGACGTCGAGTTCGACGAACGCAACGAAGCGCACAGCAACGTCTTTACCTTTGCGAAGGACGGCCGCCACTGGACGTCGTTGCGCGTGGCGCACCAAGGCCGCGCACTGCGAGTCCTGGACAGGCCGACTTGGCTCGGCGGCGCTCCTCGTCACGCCCACAAAGTCCTCGGCAAGTAAGCCGAGTCGGTGGGTCAAGCCATGCCGATTCTCCGCTTGTTCTTGAGTGGGTTTTTCAGCGTGGCCTTGGACGTGTTTCCGGGAGCCTTGTCCGGCTGGACCTTTGGCTTGACCTTCGGACCGACCTTCGGATTGACCGACATCGGTTGCTGAACGACGATGGCGACAAGTTCTGGCAACTCGACCGCATTGTGCACTGTCTCAGGGGACGCCACAGTCACGGCCTGCTTGGTCTCCTCCAGGTAGTTCCGCCAAACCGCCGTTGGCGTCACCGAGACCGGAAACGGCCAAGGGTAGCTGAGAATGCGCCAGCGTGTGTGGCGCGGATGGGCGTGGGTCAGCTCATCCACGGCAGTGGCCGGCGGCGTCAGGCCGTCTTGCCGAATAGGGTGTCTCCGAGCCATCTCCGGCTGTGGCGAGAACCGTGCCAGCCGCTCGACGGGGCTTCTGGTCATCCTCGCTATACCCGACAGGACGATTGGCGGCTGCCCGGGACCTTACGCTAACTGAAGAGTAGCACGGCCTCTGGCTTTTTCAGTCAATTCGGAGCCTTTCGAGGGCGTCAGCTACTGTTTCGGCAGGCTTCCGCTCTTGGACGGCGGGGACGATGCTCTTTGGAGGCTCATCCAAGCCAGGCAGACGACGAGAGGCCATAAAACGTCCTCCGGATGCACAGAGACTGAAACCTCTGTTGGCGTTTTGCCATGGCACCGACCTGTACTCGGTGCCCTGAGGGTACTGCTCAATTCCACTGCCAGCTAAAAATGCTGGCAGTGCTCTTTCCATAATTCGAGTGCTGCTGTAAAATACACTGACAAGAAATAACTACATCAACATGGCCTACCGAAATCCCAACCCCGTCGTCGTCGCAGTCCTGCCTGGAGACCCCCAGCCCATCCGCATCGCAAGCTACGTTCGAGAGCTGGAAAGCATCGAAATGGCCGCTGCACGCGTTGCTGCCGAACAGGCGAGCGTGGAAAGCCAGCCATCAGACTGGTCGCTGGTGACGTCGCAGACAACCCCCGAAAACCAGGTCTACATTTTCTGCACGATGTTGAAGATGCCCGTGTCTCCACACGCCTTCACGCTGGAAGGCCTCCCTGACCCGGGCGCGCCCGCCGTCAATGGTCCGACCCCTGTTGCAGTGGGCCTTATTCGACTCGAAGGTCCTGGAGAGCCGACGCTGCTGGGCGTTGTTCGAGGCATTCCGCCCGGTATCGGCGGTGTTGCTTTGCCCGGAGGGTACGTCGATGAGCATGAAACCATCGAAGAGGCTGCCGCACGGGAGTCCCGAGAAGAGTGTGGGATGCTGACCCCCGACCAGGAGTGGTTCCTTGTTTGCTCGCGCATTACGGACCAAAACCGCGTGCTCATCTTCTGCCGGTATGCACCGCAGCCCCGTCAACCGGGTGAAGAGGTGGCCGTGCGAGGCTGTGTTCCCTACGACACGCGGGAAGTCCGGGCCCTCGTTCCCATCACCTCGACCACCGAGCTGGTCTTTCCGACGCATCAAGACGTCGCGCGGCTCTATCTGGCCAGTCAACGCTGAATCTTTGCCCATGTCGTCTGAAATCAAACTGCATCCGGGCATGGGCGAAGCCATCCTTGCTCGGTTGGCGGCGATGCAGGAACTGCCTCGATTCGGCTGTGTCGCAGGTCAGGCTGTTACCAGTGCCATCGAAGACATCTGGGGTTCTGGCGGCGGCGTCTACAACGACATCGACGTCTTCATCGCCGTTCCGCATGGAACCATTCGACCAACGACCAAGGCGACACAGGGGGTTAATCGTTTCACCGCTCGCTACGCCGAGACCGCTGAGTACGGTGAGATGCGCAAGTACCTTCGACAGGTTGGGACGTACGGCTTAGAGACCACCAAGCGAATTGGTCTGGTCAACAAGGTCTACATCTCCTTGGTCGGCGGCTTGCGCGCGCAGGATTACAGTCGCAAGGTGATTTCAAGTTTTGACTTGAACTGCACTCGAGTTGCGGTCGATATCGCTACCAAGCGTCTGACGTGGGACCACCATTTCGAGCAGTTCCTGCGTACTCGGGAGCTACGCATTGTCACGGCCCATACCCCGGTGCATACCTTTGTGCGCCTGCTCAAGAAGCAACAAGAGCTGGCCAACGTCCAAACAGACGTCGAAACGGCAGCCCGGGCTTGCTTCTCTCTTGAAGACGCGCTGCTCAAGCCTCAGCTGAAGCGTACACGGGCCGCCAGCTTCATTTTTGGCGAGAAGTACCGCACTATGGCGGCGTCGTTGGAGTCACAGTGGGCACCGTACTACGCATGGGACGACGCTTGGCGAAACCTGGCAGACGAACGCAATAACCGGTGGGAGGACGGTGCTGGCGATGAAATGACGTCCGAAGCTGTTTTGCTGCACACACTGCGGCCCCGCGGCAATGTCGAGTCTGTCTACCAGCAAGCTGCCCGTGAGCTGGGTGTGCTTAGCGTCGTCTTCCTGCCGTCTCGTATCTATGCGGAGCGTGAAGCTTACCGGAAGTGCGTGGTCAACGGCACAGCCTTCGAGGCTGATGTCATCGCTCAGCCTCAAAGTCGGCTTCAGGCTTACGAGCAAGCTCGCGGCGCGGACTACCTCGTCGGTCTGGGGGACGCTACGGACTGGAAGGCCCTGAACATGTTTTTGAGCACCGTGTATGCGGAAACGACTTTCGGAATGACCGCAGCGGAGCAGTTGACCGCATTGGAAGCGGTCAAGAGCGACGCCCACTTGCTGAATGTTCCCGACGGTCTTCAGGTGCTCCTGGAGGCCTTGTCGGGGCCGCAAAGCGGAAGTATGTCTCACATCGCCGCCGCGGAGGCTCAACTGAAGACTGAGCGGCAGGCCTTGTTCACGCAAGCGGCTCCCTGCCCAAGTCAGGTAACAACCGATACGGGTCTCAGCGTGCAGGTTCGTGAGTTGACCACAATCCGGGAACTCAGAGAGGCTCGGCATCTGGCCGATTCGCCAGTGAGCTCGTCGGGGTACTACTTCAATCAGCGGTTGTTCTGGCTGAGTGATGACACCTGCCAAAGTCTTCTCGCATGCCCGACGGGCGGCGCCATTGCGTCGATTCAGGGTGACTACCGGCTTCACACCATGGGCCGTGCAGACCCGAGCGCGTTGCATGAAGCGGCTGTTCAGAAACTGATGTCAGGGTGGTTACGCGAAGGCTTTGCGCGCGCAGATGTGTTCAATCCCCCGCCGTTCTAATGGCGAACCCGTAACTGGAACGAAAAGGAAAAGACCGCTCCAAAAAGGAACGGTCTTTGAATAGCTGCGCTATTGTCTGAGGCAGGCAAGTTGTCTTTGACAACGACTTGCTTCTTGCTCAGGCGTACATCTTCTCGTCTTCCATCGAGATAGCCGCCTTGGGAGAGGGGCTCTTGGCTTCGAACAAGGAGAGGGCCGCGAAAGCATCGCCATTGGCCGCCTCGAGTTGGGCGACCATCCAGTCCGGCAACGCACCCAGCAGATGCAGGGGAACATTGGCGGGGGCTTCGGCGAAGAAGTCCTGCGGAGTCAGGTCGTTGGAACCTTCGGTGTCGTAGAACGCCTCGTCTTCGGGCCGGGATGCCAGAAGAAAGGCGTCAGCGTAGAGCTCCAGTTCGGCCGGCGACAGGTCGTTCAAGTCGGGGAGCGACGTGAGCGGGGCCATCGTTCGGATTTCGCCGGCCAGGCTACGCTTGGCAGTTTGACGTTGGGCACGCGTCAGGTCGCTCTTGATGAGCTTCTTGACACCGGGCCGCACGTCTTGGCTGCGACGCAGGAGACACGACTTCAGAAAAGGGCTGGTAGCGGACATAGTGAGTTCCTCTAAACGGTAGTTAATCCTCCTTGGTATAGCGACGCTTCCACAGGGGTCCCATATGCCAACGACACAGGCCTGCGAAGATGGCATACTGCCGGCTCAGGAGTACGTCCATGGGCGAAGCCAAACGCAAGCAAGCATCATCAGCCGTCGGCACAACCGCTGCGGCGTCCGTTCAACCTGCCTTCGTGGCCAAGGCGGTGCGCCAGGTCATCGAGGCCATCACCGATTTTCACGGTGCCGACTGTTTGCTCTACGCCAGCGTCGGCGCGCACTTGTTGCGCAGCTTGGGGGTGGACGCACAAGCCGTAGCCGGCAGCGCAGCGTGGCGCATCGGTTCCGGCGATGGTGACGTCATCAGTCATGCGCGGGAAATCCAGGGCCCTCGTTATGGCCATGCAGACGCCGTCGAGGCGGGCATGTTTCACGCTTGGATTGCGGGTCCGGGCATCCTCGCGGACTTCACGACGTCCAGCCTACGGCTGAAGGCTGAATTGCTCGACGCCGCGGACGGGGGGATTACTACGGTGGACTGGTCGCCCGACTACCTCTGGCTGGTGGGTAATGGCCCCCATCCAGGGCAAGTCAAGGAGCCTAATCAAGTACGGATGGCGGCGCATGCGAAAGTCTTTTGTTATCGGCGCCATGCCGAAGTTGAGCGGCTCGTGTTTGACAACAAGGAGCTTCGAGAGGCGGAGCTTGCACAGCTTTACTTTGGCGTGCGTACGGCGTACCGAGCGCTCTGCGAGGGTGCCTCTATCCAAATCGTAGGTGTTGGGAAAGATGCTCTGCAGACAGAGCCTGTCATCAAGCCGATTGTGCCTGTGCCCATGACTTCGATTTTTCGTTAACGCAGCTTGTTCACGCCGCGCCGTCGACGCTTCGCTGGCATATCTGGTTTTGGCAGACATTAGGCGGAAGGTGAGGGCGCCGCCTTGGCCAGCGTGCAATACGCTTCTCATGCAAGTTACTCGAGCGTGGTTGCGCCTGGTCTAATTGGCCGAGCAACCATGTCCGGAAACTCTTTCGCAAACGCCAGCGCGGATTGAAACAGCGTTCGAGTCAGGAAGGGGAACTGCTCCCGCAGTTCTTCGAACGACTGGACGTGATGAGCAGTTTGCAACACGGTCTGCAGTAGCACCTCAGTTCCGGTGAAGACGACGGCGCCACCGAGGGTCTCCCAGTTCACGTTAATAGGTGGTAGGCCGACCGGACGCGTTGATAGCGGAATTCGAGAGGTCATGTCCGCTATCTTGTACCAGTTGACTTCATCCTGCAACCGGACCGCGCCTCGGCGAACCAGCAAAGGAAAGCCTCGCAAGTCCGTAAACTTGCGAGGCAGTCAGCTGAATTGAAGGGTGCTGGCGACCCGGCTGTGGTAGGTCTTAGCGGGCGTTCCAGCTCCGTTCCGGTTGTGCATCCCAGCGGCAATACGCCAGGAACGACGAGAACGCATCGCCATACTCCAGAAATCGGCGGTAGCGCGCTTGCGAGCGCTCTTGGGCAGGCCGAAGACGCCTGACCGTGCCCATCTCGCCGTACTGCATCTCCCAGGTGGGGTGCACACTAACAATGCGGCCAATCGGGTCTGCGTCGAAGTTGACACCGAGGTGGTGACCCCGGTCCTCAACGATGATGCCGGGTTTGCCGTCCATGACGATACGACGACCGGCTTCCGCCGGAACGCCGTACGTGCTGCGTACGTATTGGAAATCCATGGGTTCTCCTGGGCTTAGGCGCCGAGCGCTGAATGCACGTCTGCAGGCGTGAGCCCAGACTGCTGTAGAAAAAGACTTGCGTGGCCGTAGGACCGAACAGGCCCTACGCTTCGAAGGCCCTGTTGGTCCACGAGGTGGTAGGCGGCATGCGCCGACGGGTTCAGCTCGACTTTTACGCGTTCGTCAGGGGTCTTTTCGAGAATGACGACACTGCCGTCTTGCTTGTAAAAAACCCCAACGCGCCGACCATTGTTCTCGAAGAACGCATAGAACCGCAGTAGCGCTTCCAGCCAAGGCATATCGGCCGGCGCCTCAAGAATGGCGGGTTCTGTCACAGTACGCCCGGCAACAGGAAAGCCCTTGGCTTCCAAAGCCAGGCACTTGTTTGCCAAGAGCTGGGCGTCACGGCGCATCTCGACCAGGTCCGTGTGCGAAAAGTGCTCCACCTGCTGGTCGCGCCAGTACATGTAGCCTTGTGCATCTCGGGTGAGGTACGGGATACCGAAGAGGTACTTGGGGTAGTTCGCGTAGTTGTCCGCCATGACCTGACGGTACAGCTCTTCGAGTTCCGTCTTGCCGTAAGCGTTCAAGCCGTCGTTGGCGCCAAGCTCCACGAGCTTGAGGTGGTAACTCGTCAAGTCATCGCCGTCGTGAGTACGACCCAGGATGGCGATTGCCTTATCAATGTCTTGCATGTTGGTCCTTTTGAAGCTGGTTGTCCTTCTTGCGTATAGCAAGTACGGAGGTCTGGCAGCACAGCGCACTGTAGCCTTCAAAAGAAGCTCACTGAACCGAAGAAGGTCAGTGAGCATGAGAAGGTGTCGAGAAGGCGAACAGCGTTCTCGTGAAGGTAGCTTAAGCTACAAACTATCGCAGCAAGGTCGCTGCGCTTTGCACTTTGGTTTCAACGACCTCCGCGAACAGCGCCATGAGCCGCGTCTTGACGAGCTCGGCGCCAAGCGGCGTCAAATTCCAATCGTCGCTGTCGCCGCCGTGGATGACGTGCTCTGCGATGAGTTGTCCGTCCGCGTTGCGATATCGAACAACGCCGTGGTCGCCTTCCTCGCCGTCGACGAAAACGAAGTCGGTGTGGTCAGCGACCAAGCCCAGGTCTGTGTCTTCCAGCAATCGCATGAAGGGGGACTGCAGGTCGTAGAGAAATGTTGATTCGAGCAAATCCATTGGGGGCACTCCAAGTTGTCCTGTCAGGTATAGGGCCGGGCGACGTCGCCAACGCGCCTAAGCGTTGTCTGGCTACACGTAGGGAGAGGCATTCATGCAAAAGGACAACATTCTCATGACCCCAATCACTACGTTTGCGCAAGTGCAGGCCGCTATTGTTGAATTAGGTGAAGGTGACCACGTCGTCTGCTCTTCCAAGTCACGTCGCCACGACGTGCGCATGTCTCGCGAAAGGGGGATTTTCTGCGTTTACAACAAAGCAGAGCGGGTCTTTCGCACGGACGTACTCGAGACGGCTGTGGAAGTCTTCAACTACTACGAGGCCACTGCCTTGCAGCGGCTGTTCCCGTCTATCGCCCTGAGTCGCGATGACCTCGACGATGAGGTTTTGGAGTTCGCAACGGACCCGCAGGGCGTTTTCTGGAATGGTGGTTCGGACGAATTCATGCGTGCATGGTCGGCAGGCGAACTTTTCCCGCGCTCGTTCGTATCCCTGCGCGGATTAGTCATTCGTGCGGCGATGGACCGGGGCTACGCGCCAGGCTCCGAAATGGATAGGCTTCTCGACGAAGTGTTCCATCCGCAGTAGCTTGCGTGGCCCTTCTTGCCATCCTTCAGACGACCCCGCGTTTCGCGGGGTCGTTTTCATTTGAGCGGCCCCCTTGGGAGTTAGGGCTAGGCCAGCGCGCAGCTTGGGTATCGCTTTGACCCCACTCCCGCGGATTGGGGGAAACCGGCAAGTAAGAGGCCGTACCTGATAAACAGGTACGGCCATTGAATGACTTCAAGAAAAGCTAGGGCCTGGCTTCACAGGGCCAGTTGGGCCATCCGCAGCGCACCGTTCTTGGAGCCTGCGCCGCCTATGAACCGACCGTTATGGCAAAAGACTGCGTCTTCGACTCCGGTGACTGCGGCCAAGTCAGCGTCGCGCAGGCCAGCCCAAGAAGCGGGAAGGTCCTTGCGAGCGGTGAACGAGCCAACTTTGACGGGGACAGTGCGCACTTGGAATTGCTGGTCTGTCGAGTCGGGGTAGACCACGAACAGAACTTCCGGCATTTCTTGGATGACGACGCCTTCCCAGACCAGACCGGCGTGCTCGACCAGCAATACCTTGCCGCCCTCGAGTCGAGGCGCGTTGCGGACAATGGCTTCATCCGCGTACTGAGCCGAGAACTGAGCCACCAGGCGGGCCAGGAGCCGTTGGACAACGCGCGTGGCTTCGGTGAAGCGGTCCATGCGAAAGTTCTCCGAAAGCACTTTGTTAGTGTCGGGACGGCCGCCATACGCTTGGTGGTGCGATTGTTCTTCTTGGCGAGTAATGTTGAACGAGGCAATCAGCGCAGAAATGCCAAAGAAGTCTGGCGCACCTTGCGCCGCGCCGGTGTCAGCACGGTCAACGTGTTCCATGAACTCGCGGTCGATGCCTTCGAAGACCTTCATGACGAGGTCGTCGGACAGCTCGGGCGCCAGCTTGCAGATGTACGCTTTGCCGTGTGCGGCCCAGACAAGGCCGGCGCTAGCGTAGACAGTCCCGTTGTCCCGTTGGCCCTCGAAGCCCTTTTGGTGGTGGTCGAAGCGGCCCGTTTTAGGGTCCCAGACGCCACCGACATCAACGGCGAAGTCCGCCTTGGCGATGAGTGCTGCGTCGCGGGTGCGCAGGATGTCGCTGACGTCGAACAGCGCGGCCAGGATGCCGACACCGACAACGTCGTCAGCGTGAAACGCACCATTGTGCGTGGCGATGATGTATTGCTTAGTCATGTTGAAAGCCTCTGGCTAAAGTTGTTCCTATCCCGGTGTAGCGATGCCTGCCAGGAACGGCTCCGCCAAGGTCTCTTACGGTTTTGCGTCAGCTGCTCGCAACGGGTCGCTGCGGGGCATGTTGTAGCGGCGAACGCTGTGGTCGCGAAGCTTGACTTCCGCCAGTGTCGGGGCGAAATCAGACCGTTCGCACTGCCGGACACACCATCGATTGAGGCGCTCTGATTCGTCCAGGGGCTTGCCGTAGCCACCTTCAAACGTACCGGGGTTAGCGGGTGCCTCTGGCAACTCGCCATCGCTCAAGTAGACGACGTCGTCGGGATTGTCACTCAGCGAAAGCTTCGGCCGCTCCTGGATGCCCCATGCCTTATGGCACTTGGCGTCGCAAGCCGCGATTTGTTCACGTCCACTGTAGACAATTCTCTTCGTGAGCAGCAGAACTCCCTGGTGCATCGTTGACTCTGCGCGGTTCATTTCAGTGTACTCCCTGCACAGTCCAGGGCAACGCGGGCCCGTTGACCAAACATGGCGACAAAGGCCGCTTCAGTTCGGCTGGTGATGCCGGGCCATCGCAATGGCAACCAGCTGATACTGGGCCCGTGCCCTTGAAAATGGTTGGAGCCCCAGTTGGGATAGGTGTGGTCGAACGCGCCCTCACTGTCGCGTTCCACTACCAGGGCCTTTTCGACGTCAATCAGCCCGGCCCAGCGCTTACGCAAGTGCAGTAGTACCGTTTCAATGCTGTTGGTGGCGCTCGCCCCTTCGTTGTAGAGGGCCTCGTCCATGACAACGACCAAGGCAGGCAGTCCACCTCCGGCCGGAAAGCCCAGACAGTGCATCCCTGGTGCGCCCTCCACGATGTCGCGGGATGCAGCAGACACCACCTGCAAGCGAAGGTGGCAGTGAACTATCCTGTCAGTGGTGTGCATCGGCTTGACCAGTACGACGCCGCCAGGCGCTGGCAGCAAGGGGGAGGGTGGAAAAACTGCTATTATCTTAGCACACAACGGAGCACCTTGTCGTTCAAGCAGACCGCAGTGTTGCGTATGCGCGCTCTAGCCGGGGTACTGAAAGACTGAGGTGACGCCCATCGTTCGTTAAAACTTCAACGTCCGCATGAAGCGGACGTTTTTCTTGGTTAGAACCAGGTCTAGCAGACTGAGGCGCCTATGAACCGAGGGACTTCCATGCGAAGCGGCACGCCCGTGCGGAACGCAACCGCACTCAAGCCGCAAAGCCGTCAGAAGTCGCCTTCTCGCACCTTGTTGCCGTGCGACACCATGACAACCTTCGGCGCGAAGGGTAGCGGCGTGTTGTCCGGAAGAGGGTTCTGGCCCAACTTGTTCCCCAAGTTGGCCACGCTGTCTAGTTTCTGCAGGGCAGGAGCGCCTGGCAGTGCTTTGGCGCCCGTGTCGTTCACAGCGAACCAGGGCAGACCATTCTTGGTGTAGTCAGCTGCGGCCGGAGCGGCGTGCGGTGGCTTCTTGCCCGTGACCGTCTCGTATTGCCGGCTGTTGAGCAGGTGAACGAAGCACTTCGCGCTGATGGATTGGTCGAACTTGTCAATGCCCCAGCTATCTTCGTGGATGACCTGCTCCATCAGCCCACCGGGGGCCATGCCCATATTCATATTCAAACTACGCATCGGCGATTTGACGGCTCCCAAGCTGGTAGCTGCGAAAGACATGCCCGCGCTACTGGCAACCACCCGGCTGCGCGGACGGACGTAGAACTCAGGCTTGAGGGGATAGACGATGATTTGCAGGCCACCATGCAGGGCCTCGCCCGTAAGCTGTTCCTCGACGGTGTAGCCGTCGCCCAGTGGCATCGCCACGAATTGGCGAATCTTGCCCTTGCCCACGCAGAACCCATCCAGCCACGGCTGCCGAGGGATAGATAGGTAGTCTTGTTGGTCATCGATGTCCGCGCCGATTGCGCGACTGACCGCGCTGCCCTTGCTGCCATGCAGCTCCGTCGACCAAGATTCACCCGTGACCGCATTGACCTTGCCCGCCGCAATCTTGACCGCAAAAGGGTAGCTCGAGCTGAATCTCAGCCACATGGCCTCGGTCTCGTGCATTGGCAGGAAAATGCCGCCACGCTTTTGCCAGGCCTCAGGCAGTCTGCTCGTATGGTCGTCGACGTGAGCCAGCGGAAAGCGGCCCAGGCCTGGGGGGAGACTGTGAGTGCGGTTGTCGTCAGGGATGCGAAGCGTGCGCTGAAATTCGATGGTGCAGACGGCATCCGGATGGATTTCCGGGAAGCGAACGGTCAGGGTATTGTTGTCGAGGGTTAGCATGAGGAGCGTCTTTCTTAGAGAGAAGTCAAGGTCGGCAGGACGGATGGCGGCAGAGTGTTCTAGCAGGTCACCACTCTCCATCACGCACTTCACGCACAAGCTTCAAAATTGCATGGTCAGGCAAGTCCCGACAAGCCGCGAGCATCTGAGCAAACATCTGCGGACGTGCCATGATGATGGCTTGGAGCTCCGTGGATACCTTACCGGCCATGGCCAGCAGTACGTTTGCATCCAGCTTCAACTCCGCGGCTAATGCTTGGACGGTGGCTTCAGTGGGAGGGCTGCCCGCATCCCGTTCGACCTGGCTCAGGTACGCGGCCCCCACGCCAACACGCGCGGCCACCTTGCGCAGCGAATACTCGCCGCCTTCAGATGCTTGAAGCTGCTCGCGAGCGTTTCGAACGTAGGAACCGAAGGATGTCATGGGGCAGAAGCGGGTAAGCTTGACGTGTAGTGTCTAGTGTATAGCATACACTTTTATACGCAAGCATCTGCGTCCAAAAAAGTTCAGAAGGAACTAGCCGTTCGTTCGTCGCGACAAAGAAAAGCCCCAGTCGTCGACTGGGGCGATTTTGAACAAATGCCTGAGTAGCTTCCAGGCACTCCATCGGAGTGGGCTGAGTGAACTTAAGCGTTCTTCGTGGGCAGTTCGAAAGCGTACTGCGACTTCGCGTCAGGCACTTCGAAAGCATACTGCCACTGCGCGTAGAGCTCGTTCATCTTGGTACAAATGTCCCAAAACTTTCCGAACAGGTTGCTGCTAACTTCCTTCTGTTCTGCGGTCAGCGACGGGAGCGGGAACTCCAGGCACTTCAAGGCAGTGTCGAATTGACGAAATTCACCCGTCAGACTGCGCCAGCTTGCTGGCATGCCCTCTTGAGTTGTCATCCGGTGCCAGGTTGCAATAAAGCCTCCTTCGGCACTGGCCATCTTGCAGGTGTGGTCGTAGTGCAGCTGGCTGGCTTCGAGCAGGATGGCGGCTTCTTCTGCGTTCATCGTGAACGTGGCTTCCGGACGACCATGAAGGGTCACTGTGCGCGTATTGTTCTTGGTCTTCTCGTCGAACTCGTCGTTGATACGAGCGACTTCCTTCCGCACGGTGTCGTTTTCGACGCACTCGCAAGCCTTGAGACGCTCCAGCTGTTGAGCGTCCATATTGACGTTGAGCTTTTGGCCCAACGGCAGGCTCTGGAACACCAAAGGGAGCCCTTCGACATAGCTGGCGCTGGCCAAGACCAGGCGGTACTCGCACTTGGCACCTTGGACTGCTTGTGTGCACAGCAGAATGTCACCGACCTTCAACCGACCTTGCATCACTGCACCTTTTCGGCACGAGATGTCAGAAGCTGTCAGCACGAAGAATTCGTTGACTTGGGGAACGACTTCGTTGAGGTATTCGAACATAGAAATCCTTGATGTATTTGATTTGACCTAGGAGGTGTAGCGATGTCTCAGAACACGTCTCGGACTGCCGAGCTAGCTGACCAGCCCGGTAGCGCTATACGAGACAGGTCATTCAACTTAAATCAGATTTTCCATGCAACACCATCTTGACATTGGTCGCGACATCCTGAACTCGGACATCGTTTGCTACGAGACCAGCCCTATCGACGAGCAAGACTCCGGCAACGTGTTCTGTCACATCTGCACCGAGGGTGCATTCATGCTTCCGGCAGACACTGAAGCGCTTACCCGCCGCACGGGCGTGTTTACCGGTCGCCATCGCTGCGACCAAGGCGCACCGACGTACTGCTGCCTGCAGTGCGCCAGCAGCTTCCCGGGTATGTTCACGCCTGAGCTGTCGGCCCTTCTCGAGGCGCTGGGCGCCTGAGCTTCAGGCATCCTACAGCCATTGGCTGTCGAAATTCATCCGAGCGCCTAACCCGGCGCTCGTTTCCTTTATCTAGCCGGAGGCCCGGGCTACCTTGGTAAGATATCCCGCCACGGAGAAGGGCTCGTCAACGTAAGTCGGGCGCAGCTGGTAATGCAACGCTCACTTGCCAGCGGGTCTGCATTTGCGACAATGTCGCGGTGACGTCCCCTGCGTCGGTCATCCACGCGCGAGACCGCTGAACCCAAGTGCTGGTTGCTGCAGCTCCTTCGCGGTAGCTGACATGGTCGGCCAGTCGAATGGAACTGATTGACGCAGAGAGCTTTGCGAAGAAGGCCTCAGCGGCAGCTCCGTTGTTACCGAAATTCATGGCTGAGATACCGTCGGCGTGCGAATGAAAGAAGTGTCCGAGCTGGTGACCAACCGCCGCGAACGACGCCGGCGCTCCCGGCGCAGGGCAATGCCACGCCATCTCGGGAAATAGCCCTGCCAGTTCTGTCGTTCCGACCTGGTCCGTGAGCGTCGGTGCAGTTTCGACGAACCGCTTCAACACCGTCTTGGGTTCAAACTCCGTATCTGAAGTGTTGTACGCCAAGAGGTATTCGGCTTGCGGAGCCGACAGGGCGCCGTCCGAAGCGGGCGCATCAAAATTGCGGAGGACCGACAACGAAACGGCTGCTTCTCCGTTGAGGCAGCTGCGCTCGAAGTCTGCCGAAGTACGACCGTCGACTTGCATAAGACGCGTCATGACTGCGTGTGGTACAGCGAGACCGGGAACGCTTTGTTGCTCGCCCACTGTTGGTTGAGCCACTACCGATAATGGCGTCGCCATTGCCCAGACGGTTGCGAGAACCACGGATAGGCGAAATAGCGCTTTTGAATTCGGCATGAGCGTGCCGGGCAGGGCGCCCGCTAGTAGGTATTGCCTACGTATAGCCTCTGTTTATATGCACGACTTGTCCGCAGCACGACGCTGGCCCGAGGCGCTTTTGCGTTAACGCGCTGGGCGGGTATCGCTCAGCGCAGATACGTAAACGCCCCGTTGCAGGGGCTTTGGCGCTCAACTCAGGGCTACGCAGGTTCGCCGACGGGTGGCTGTTTCCAATAGATTCAGGAACGGGTCGCCCAGGAAATCCTTTTCAATCGTCGCACACACCGAGGGGCAATATACGATGTCGTTCGAAGACACCGCAGCTTCCGCCGCTTCGATGACAATTCCGACACCTCGCCCCACCCGGGGAGCGTGCAGGAACCCGGGGCGCAGCCAAGACTCGGCGCCAGGTCCGGCCACAAACACGGTAAACGGCCCGGGACTGTGGCCCCCTAGCGCTGCTTGCAATCCCTGTCGAACCAGGGCGCCCATTAGTTCGGATGGACCGGGTCCGCTGGCGCGTACGTAAATCGGAGTTTTTTCAGCAAAGGCTTGCGCCCACGAAAACGGCATGCCTCCCACAAAGGCGGGATGGGTATTCACCTGGGCCAGTCGACCCACCAAGCCGCCAAGGAGTGTGTTCAGCCGGGCTTCATCAAGGGGTGGTGCAGACTCAATGGGCTCGCCCGCAAGCTTGCGTTCTTGCATAAGCTGCCATTGCATCGGGTATTCGTTCGGCTTTCCCTTGGAGAAGAGAGCCATGAACGAGACCAGCGCCTGATGAGGTGCGCCCTGCGGTACTTGGCTCAGTAGTAGGGGAAGCTCGCGCGCGGGTTCTCGGAGAAGGTGCCCCAGTCGAATCAGGGTCACGCGTTCACCAGCCGCGAGTAAGGCCGCACAGAGCACTGTTAGCGCCCAATTCGCCTGCTGTCGGTAGAAGTCTGCACCGGGGCTGTTCGCTTTCGAAGGCGGAAGTGCGTGCAAGATAGCGTTCGCCATCAAGTCTTCGTCCGTACCTTCGAGTTGGTTCACCGAGTATTGCGAAGCCGCCTGGACGTCAAAGGTAATCGGACGTAGGCTGGGCGACGTCGTTTGGACCCATTCGGTGAACTGATGAAGCAGGGGCTGTTCGGCCAAGTCCACGAAGAGCAGGCTGCCGCGACGGGTTTGGGCAGCGACAAGCTGTCGGAGGGAGGAGTATCGTTGCTCCGCTGAGCCGCCCGAGAGGAGAACTTGTCGACGAAGTAGCTCTTCAGCTACCGACGCATCGGAGAGCTTCATCTGCTGGAATAGTCCCTGGCCATTGCCAGGTGCGGGGGTAGCTGTGGGAATCGCACAGCTGTTAACTGGCGTAGGCTCGGGTGCCGCAATCGCTGCGGCATGCAACACATTCCAATCTTTGGCGCCATGAAGGGCCGCGATGGCCTCGAGCGCGCGAGACGGCTTCAACCGAAGCTTGTGAACAGCCGAAAAATGGTCAGCCAGGCGTTGCGCCTGCTGCTTGTAGTCATGCACGGACATTCAAACTCTCCAGGGCCAGCAAGGTCGAGTGCTCGCATTGTCGAATCGGCCCAGAGGTTAGAAGGGGTGCGAAACGAGGGAAGTTCAATCAGCTGCTTTTACCGTTCTCCGAAGGGAGGCGCGAGCGGCGGGTAACAGGCCCCGGTCATTGCGCGAAACAATGAGTATGACGTGTAGCACGGCAATTTATAGGCGCTGTACCGCACACGCCCTGCGGCGAACGCCGTTGGTTTGGTGGTTGGTTGTTGTTGTGGGGTGCTGAAAGAGTCGCCGGCGAAGGCCCATGCTCCGGCTAGTCCCTGCGACGGCATAGCAGCCACAAGGCTGTTGCGACCATGCTGGCAGCGGCGCCCATCAGCAGCCCTAAATGACCCCCTAGCGCGGACAGCAGCCCTGCCGCCACCAAGTAGGCGCCTGCCTCGACGCCAATCAGAATGCCCGTAGCACCTGAGCGAGAGTTTTGGGGGACGTGCACCGCAATCAGCTCTTGCCGAAGCGTTCGTAGCCAGGGTAGGTACAGGTAGCCGGCAACACCGACCAGAATGACTGCTGCGCACACAGGCATCACCGGCTCTGTCGGTGCCAAGGCGAAGCAACCCATCAGCAACATTGCGAGACCGCCGGTCGCCATCGCCTTTTCGCGGTTCGGCTGGCGGAGTTGGCGTTGAACCCACGTCATGGCAACGAGAGATGCAACAGTTCTTGCCAACAAGAGGCCCGACAGCCACGTTGTCGTTCCAGCAATGCCGGGCTGGGCTCGTTCGAGCAGAAAGACCAAGGCAGAGAACACCAGTGCCACCGGAGTCGATAGCAGTACGGCCAGGCCGCACAGCTTCCAGAGCACAGCCTGATTTGCGGCACGGAAGTCTGTTAGCAGTTGCTGCCGAAGCCCTTGACGTGCCGCCCCTTGGGAGTCACTGGTCGGATGCACCATCCTGCGCAGTTGCACTACTGCCAAGCTGGACAGCGCCTGAACACCGAGTGTCAACAGCGCCAAATACTGGGGGTCGCGCAACGTCAGCCCACACAGAAGCGCGGCGAGGCAGCCCCATTGGTCTCGTTTGAGCATGAGCGCGTGCCCTTGCGCACGGCTATCCGTGGGCCACCAATGCGTCACCGACCGTTCGAAGATGGTGTTGGATATCGCATTGGCGCATTGGTAGAGCGCAGCGGAGATTGACACCACCCACACCGAGCCCAGACCTAGCGTTGAGAGTGAAATGCCCACAAGGGCAGCGACTCGTGCAAGCTCCAGCCCGAGGTGGCATGCGGCACTTCCGAAGCGTTGGACAACAGACCCACTGACAAAGTACAGCCCCAGCTTCGGAAACCATTCGATAAAAAGCGCTGCGCCCGCAAGGTTGGCGCTGCCCGTTAACTGAAAAACGACCAGCGGGACGAGCAGCGCGTTGACTTGGACGCCAAAGTAGCCCAAGAAGCGGAGCCGGGCCAACGACGTCTGCGCAGGGACAGCGGAAGCCAGCCTAGCGGCCGGTTCGGGGGGAACGGAGCGGGTCATGCTCGCGTATAGCGAAATGAGCCGGAATTAGGCCCCTACTGTTCGACCCGGTTGCTTAGGCGCCGGAGCTCCAAGCGGCGCAACGCTCCTGTTGGCAAGGCGAAGGGTTCGCCTCGGTCACACAGGCTCCGCAACTGCGGCAGATGGCAATCGGAATGCGAACGGGCTCGAGTAGCGGTGCGCCGGTTGGCCAGGTCGTTGGCGTTTTTTGGTCGGCGGCTACGAGGGGTCGGCTAGCTTGCACAAAGGGCTCCTGAAACGTGCCATGTGTAGGGGCTTGGCTTTAGCTGGGACTGGGCAGCCCTTCAATCTCGATGTAAAGTGTGGCGTTGGCCCGTTGCGTAGAACTCAGCGCACCCGGCGTACTCGCTTTCACAGGAACTGCATAAATGTCCTCCCCCTTGGTTCGGCACATCTCGTCAATTGACCTCAAAGCTATCTACGAAGCGCTCACGCCAAAGATGGTCGAGCACTTCAACGAAGACGGCGAACTCCAGCCGGCGTTGCTGCTAATTTCGATGTCACCCGAAGAGGGCGAGATTGCAGATATTGAATCGGTGCCTCATGAACTGACCAAGGCAATGCAGGAAACCAGCCAGTCCAAGGACTTCATGATGGCCGTCATCGCGGGGATTCTTCGCAGCGAGAGCCCGCTACGCGCGGCTCTGCTGGAGGCGGGTTATTCGCGGCCCGATGTAGTTGCCCATATTACCGAAGCGTGGCAAGTCATGGGCAACTCGGCAACGACGCTCAACGGCCGGGCGGTGTCGGAGCATCCGGACCGCACCGAAGTGCTGCTTCTCGCAATGCACACGGTCTTCGGCACGACGACTCATTGGTTGCCCATCGACGCAGCCACTCGGAAGGCGATGGCGCAGCCGTACGCCGTAGACGAGACCCTTCGCATGGGTGGGCGCATGCAGATGGCAGAACACCTATGGCAGGCCCACCAGGGGCCGGTTCAGTAACTAGCCTTGCCGAGTTTCGTACGGAGGTGGCACTGGCCAGCGGGGCTGAGTCTGTTTTCAGGGTGACCGATGCCTGCTCAGTCGTTCAACGCGGGCGGTGCATCGAACACTAGCGTCCCCGACTCCCCGACAGTAGCCGTCATCGCTGCGAGAGTGGGCGCGGGGGCTTCCTCCAAATTGGCAGACGGCCGCGGCAACAGAATATCGTCGTCGCCGGTTGCAGCCGCGACCAGTGAGGCGGGCAAGGTCTTGGTGGGCTTGACGCCCAAGTCCTTGAGCATCTCCGCCTGGCGAATGATGTTGCCGTGTCCTGTTGCCAATCGCGCATGCGCTTCGTCATACGACGCCTTGGCCTGCGTGAGCCGGTCGCCGACCTTCAACAAGTCCACCGCAAACGCGGACAGTTTGTCGTACAAGGTGGCCCCCCGCTTGGCAATCTCCTGCGCGTTTCGGCTTTGGGCCTCTTGGCGCCACAGGTGCGCCACGGTGCGTACGACAAAGAGCAGGGTAGAGGGGCTCACAAGCAGTACGTTCTTTTCCCAGGCATCCATGAACAGTTGGCTGTCATTTGTGACGGCAAGCATGAACGCAGGCTCCAGGGGAAGGAATGCCAGCACAAAATCGGGCGACTGCAAGCCGTAGAGCTGCTGGTAGTTCTTTTCCGAAAGTCCTTTGATGTGCGTCCGTACCGAGTCGAGATGCTGTTTGAGCGCGACTGTGCGCTCCTCGTCGGTATTTGCCGAAACAAACCGCTCGTAGGCAATCAAGGACACCTTGGCGTCCACGACGAGCCGACGCTCCTCTGGCAACACCAGTACGACGTCAGGCTGGGCACGGCTGCCATCCTCACGCGTTTGGCTGTCTTGTACCAGGTACTCTCGGCCCTTTTCCAGGCCCGACACCTCCAGCACCCGTTCCAGGATAAGCTCACCCCAGTTGCCCTGGGTCTTTGCTTCGCCCTTCAACGCCCGGGTAAGGTTTTTGGCTTCTTCGCTGAGCGTTTGGTTGAGCGAGGCCAGGTTGCGTACTTGCTCGGCCAGCGCGGTGCGGTCCTTTCCTTCCTGGTGGTAGGCTTCTTCAACCTTGCCCTTGAACTCGGTGAGCTGCGTTCGCAAAGGGTCCAGCAGTTGCCCCAGGTTGGTCTGGTTCTGTTCGGTGAACCGCTTGGCCTTGTCTTCCAGGATTTCAGTCGCAAGTGTCTTGAACTGGTCGGACAGAACGTCCTTAGCGTCAAGGAGCAGTTGAAGTTTTTCCGCACCGTGAACCCGTTCGTCGTCGGTGCGCGTACGCAGCTCGGTCAGTTCCTCGGTGAGTTGGTTCACTCGGGTTTCCGCCGAAGTCGAGGCTGCTCGGTAGCTGGTGACATCTTGGCGGGCCAGTCCGTGCGCCTCGCGTTCGGCCACGAGTTCTGCGGTCAATCGAGACACGTCACCGCTCGAAGTCTCACGAAGCGAAGCAAGCTCATCCCGTGCTGACGTCAATTGCGTGGATGTCTCCATAAGCTGTTGCTCAAGCGTCGGCACTCGAAGGGCTTGTTGCTCGAAGCCCGCGCGGGCCTCATTCGCCGCTTGCAGAGCCGTCGATGTTGTTGCCAACTTCGACTGCGTATCCGCCAATGCGCTATTGGCATCCTGCAATTGCAGGCCCAGTTGCTGGGCCCGTTCCGAACTCTGACCGTTTTCGGTGGATACACGTCGCAGTTCGGCGTCGCGGGTTTCGAGCGACGTGGTCAAGCTGGCCACTTCTGCCTCAAGTGCAGGTACCCGACTAGCGGCTTGTTCAAAGCCCGCACGTGCCTCGTTGGCGAGCTGCAAGGCCGTGTTCGCGGTATCGTATTTGGCCTGAACCTCCGCCAGGGCGGCGTTCGCTTCCAAAAGCTGCTGTCCAACCTGAGCCGCCCGTTCGCTACTTTGTCCGTGTGCCGCAGCGATACGGCGCAGTTCTGCGTCCTTTTCCTCGAGCGACGTTCTCAATGAGCTGTTGTCGGACTCCAGCTCGGAAACACGGGCAACGCGTTCGGTCAACCGCGCGATGCTGTTCGACGAGCCATCCAGTTGCGTCCGCCAAGCCTCCGAGGCTAAGCGGAGTGCACCGTGCTGGTCGCGCTCCGTCGCAAGGGCCGCGGTCAGTGACGTTGTCCTCTCGGTCAGGGTTGCCAGCTCACCCTGGCTCTGCGCGCGGACCTCCGCAGCGGCCGTGGCGGCCATAGCAGCTGCCTTGCTTCGAAAAAAGAGCCAGCCCAATACAAGACCCAGCAGCAAGGCAACGAAGGCAACGAAAAAGACGGTAGCGAGGAGGGACATATGCATTGTTTTCCAGGTCGACGGGCCGGCGGCCTGGGCAAATATACAGCGGTTCCAGCTCTTGGAAAATATGGGAGACGAGGTCTTAGGAGGGACACCCCGGTTTTGGGGACGCTTTCAGGTCCTGGGGGTACTCATGGAGCGGTACGAAGACTTGTGGCGCGACCAACCCGAACCTCTTAGGCATCCGGTAACGCCGGGACGCGAAATCACAAGGAGGGCGGGGCGTGCGTCGAGCTTGAGGTCGCCGCAACAGCCCATACGAAGGCAAGAGCGTGGCGGGGCGCCTCGCTCGACACTCGCCCCGCAATTGCTCAAGGGGTAGCCGCGGGATACCCGGTCGTCGTACCCCGTCCCACGCTACGCCCGCAGCGCACGGGAGCACGGGCGCTAGCTCCTCCTAGCGTTGTTGGAGGCGCAGAAACTTCGGCGGTACGTCGGACACCAGCCAGACACCGTTGTCCGCCTGAGAGAACTTGTAGCCAGCCGCGTGCATCTCAGCCGCAAGGACTTCCAGAACAACCGGCCGGCCATGTCGGGAGCCAACGGAAACCGCTGTACCTGACTCTGCCGATAGATGAACCGCATGGCGGCTCTGCTTCGTGAGGCCTTCCCGTTGGATGACAGGCCACGTCGCAGCGGCCGTCCCGTGGAAAAGAATGGCCGGCGGCTCGAGCACCTCATGCCCCAGTTCCACCTCGACGGAGTGACCCTGAACCGCTCGAATGCGCCTGCCGTCCTCCGAGAACGAGAAGCGCTTCTTTTCGTTCTGGGCGACCACCTGGTCAAGGAATTCGCGTGTGACAGAGGGTAGCGTTCGGAGTCGCTTCTCTGCACTGCTCGAACGCGATGCGCGCCCGATGGCTGCGAGCAAAACGTCAACATCGACCCAGCCTTGGGCATCGAGGGTGACTCCTATCAGTTGGGGTTCGTGGCGCAGTACTTTCGACAGGGCTCGGCTGACCGATGAAAGCTGGCTCTCGCTGTAGTGTTCTTCTTTTTGAGTGGTCATGATTTGTAGTTGTTTTTGTTCGGGATGCGCCCAGCTTGGCTAGGCGATTTAGCCGCTGAATTTAGGCTTTAGTGTCGTATTAGACTTAATTATAGCAAAAACGCACTAAGCCTGCAAGTGCACGTTCAAAACGCCCCGGATTGACCGGGCGTGGTCCGCGCTAGGGGCAGGCTGGCCTGTTATCGAAACCGCCACTCGAAGCGTCGCGAGGGCAGGGGGGCGCTAGCGCAGGTGTACGCAGAGACGAAACGGTTTCTATACCTGGCTAGTTCAACTCTTACGAATCAGGAAACAATCATGAAACTGCTCATCACCTACGAAGGCTACGACGCCGACGGCTCGTACCGCAAGCCCCTGCTGCCGGTGGAAGCCGAGAGCATGGAAGCGGCCATGCGCGAATTCCGGGACGCAGCCGTCAAGTCGCTCACGAGGAACAAGTCCCAGTTCTCCGTGTTCGGCTGGAAGTTTCACCATCGCAACTTCTTCGACATCGCTCCCCAAGCGTTCCTGCAGAAGCAAAACCGGGAACTCGCTGCACGCGGCGAAGCTTCGGTTCCGGTGTACCAAGGTCCGCGAGGCGACCTGTTCATCCTGACGATGCCGGACTTCTTCACCCTGGAAGGCTGGTTCGATGCTGAACATGCCAAGCGGGCGGATGAAGAAGAGGCACTCACGGCCTGATGCCTTGACGGCATCGTTAGCTGATTTGTCGGCTGATTTCGAAACGGTCTACTCTTTGAGTAGACCGTTTTTCCTTTATGAGCCGTGTGGCCCGACAGTACTGAACTTCAGCAGTTAAGGCCGTCACTAGCCTGTCCTGAGTCGCAGCCACTGCCGGAAAGCGTGCCCAGGCAGACGCGGGGCAGCACAAGAGTGTCGGAACAATAAGCTTCAACCCCGTAGGGTCTTTGACAGCAGGACCGAACTCGACTTAGGATTGAGCCGCGGTTCAGCCGAATCGTGGGCAAGTTGGCGCCCAGCAGTGCACGCACCGGACTCACGTCCGCACGGTAAAGCCAGACAGAGGATTGTGATTTCCCGGCTTGATGAACTCCTTGGAGAGCCGGACAACGCGTGCCGTCCTGATGTGCTTTCCGTGATGGAGTCCATCCTTGTCTGCCGAAAACGCGCCGACGGCGCACGTCACCCCTTCCCAAGACCTTCAAGCTGCCGCGTTGGCACTGTGGACGTTCGTCCATACCAAGCTGCCGCGCTTTTCGACCGAAGTCGCTCTCGACATTGTCACTCGGTTGACGCCTGCTCCTGGCGACGACCCGAAGGAATTCGCCAAGCGGCTGCGGGTCGCCCTGCGCGAAGCGGGAATCTCCGTGAAGCACACAGCTGCTCTTGAAGCAGCCTCGCGAGTGCTAGGGAGAACCGCGTGGCACGACTTCCGTCGAGACGTGCCGAAGCCTAGCCAGCTCAATCTGCTCATCCGCGCCGACACGCCGGAAGAACTGTTCGACGATTGGGGAAAGCTTGCCCCACGGTTGTGCGATTGGGTTGTCGCCTTCCAGAAACACCACCAGGTGAAGGTCATCCAGGTGCACTTCGGCACAGACTACGTCTACATCGCCTTTCCGCTGCCCAAAGAAGGCACCCAGCACGGCGAGACGGAAATGCAGCCCATCGCGTCCATTAACGCAACGGTACCGTCGCCTCATTGGCTGGAAGAAGCGCCGATGGCGTTCGAGATGCTGCGCCGGCGCCTGGAAGAGCCGGGACTGGCAATCGTTGATGGTGTTGAAGTTCTACACCTGTGCGGTCGCAACGAAGACGGCTTCTTCGTTCGGTCCAATGACTCCGAGCCCGTTACAGCAGCCGATGCCTACGACAGCGAGCTGGTGCTTTTCCGCGGAGACTCGGTCGACGGCTTCGAAATCGCGCGGGGCGACGAGATGACCTGCTGGTCCCAACTGGACTTATCGTTGGAGGGAAAACCTCAAGAATTGACGTTCGTGGACGGCGTATGGCGCATCGGCAATGGGGACTACAACTGGCGGATGACGACATTGCGTGGCAGCCGGCTCGCAGTGCAACCCATCCACGTAGCGCTATCCGCCCAGCAATCAGCCCGACTGCTGCACCGGTACCGCCTCGCCAAGAAAATCCTTGCGGGCAAAATCACCCACCATCAGGTGTCTAAGCAGCTGAACTTCTTGAGCGCGCCGGGCGACACCTACAAGGCGAACCTGGTTCAAATCTTTCGCGAACTCGCGGCCATTGGCATGGACTGGCCTTCGTTCTGTGCCGAGCAGGGGCTTGAGCTGCTGGCGACGAATGAGTTGCCCCTTGGCATTTTCATGGCCTTGGCCGAGAGATTGAAGCTGAAGGACCCGGACAGGCTGTTCGCACAGCCGGCGCGCGCGGAGCTGGCTCTTGCCGTTGACGACGACCTCCTGCGTTCGTTGCGGGCGAGGGTCGACCATGTCCGCTACCGCATCCCCAAGGACTTGCCGCAAGAGACGCGCGAGCAAGTCAAGGATGCCATTGAAGACTTCAGCGTGTCCCTGCGTTTGCAAAAACTTCAGGCCGCCGGCCAATTCACGGACCCGAGCAACCCGTTGCCGCATTTGGTGTTCGCCGGCGACGGGGAAGAGTTGCGCTTGCGGATGCAAGGGCTCGGGCTGGACGTCTACATCGGCGTGGTGCCGCACCTCATGTCGACGGAGGGCATCGCTGAGAAGCTGCCCAACATGTGGACTTACGCCTTCGGTCATTCGCTTTATTTGGACCTTGCATGCCGGGAAGGGAGTTTGTGATGGAAGCGTTCGTTCAAGACCTCCGTACGCACTTGGAGCTTCGAGATTTGCCAGCGTTCCTGACAGGTTTTGCCAAGGACGAAGCGCGCCGTGGCTCCATCGAGCTTACGACCGTTACGCAACGCGTCCTGCCCGGCATTCTCCGAGAGCTTTTCGCTGCCGACCGGGTCACGGCACCGAGCACCCTGGCACTTTGGCGCCTGGTTCGTAACGGCTGGCTCGTACTGGTCGATAACGACTTGATTGAGGCCATCAACGCTCGGCTCGAAGTAGCCTGGTCAACAGTCCACGGGGCTACCGCGGAGGTGCCGCAGAAGCTCATCACCTTTGAGGACGTGGACGACCGTCCCCGGGCGGCGGCGAAGAGGCCCGGTTCGCCTCTAGCATCGGAAAGTGCCCTACCGATGCGCCGGGTAGTGCTCACCTCCGCTTATGCGGTTGGCGGCGTGCAGCTCAGCGACGCGCTGTCGTTCAAGAAGAACCTGTGCAAGCGCATGCAGGAGCGGCAGTTCCTGAAAGCGGTTCGGCAGTACTTCCCCTCGTTCTGGGCGTATCCGAACGTCCCGCTACGAAACTTCATCGAACTCGACAGCGCGCCGGTTGCCTTCCCCGAGAGGCATCGTCAGTTCGCTTGGTCGGCACAAGTAAGTGTTCTCCTGTGCACCGATGACGAAGACCCGGTTGTTGCCTTTGAACTCGATTTCGGCCAGCGCGGTTCGGACGACCGTCGCGAGCGCGACCAACTGAAGAACGACTTGTTTGCAAGGGCCGGTGTTCCGCTCATCCGCATCAGAGCCGAAAGTCCGGACACTGTTCGTGCAGAGGATTTCTTCGACCTGCTATGCGCAGAGGCTAAGACGTTGGATGCACTGCGGCCTCGGCGTTTGCGGCCACGGCGGGAGCATGAGTTTTTGGTGCCGGCGTAGCCTGAAGGTGGCGTTACCGCGTGTCAGCCTTAGAGGTAGGGGTACGTCGGCGCCAAATACACGAATTCTTAGCACAGCTTAGCCAGCGTCGGTACAACCGTGTTTTCCCGAGTAGGTCTAAAAAAGAGTCCGCAGCACCGAAAGGTGTGCGGACTCGACTGAACAGGTTTGATGCGCTCAGGCAGGCTGGGCAACCTGAACGAAGTCCTCGATGGCAGCAAAGGCCTCCTTCAGCGCGTCGGCGTCTGCGATGACCGTGCTTCCTGCGTATTCCGGCAGGAAGATGTCCGTGACATCGCCGCCCTTGTCGTCAAGGATGCACAAGCTGGAACGAGACAGGTTGCCGTCGCCATGGTTGGAGTCCATAGCGATGCTGATTTCGAAGCCGTGATACGGGATGACCGTGCACATCGACTTGTTCGGCTCGTTCGGGAGACGCGCCAGCAGGTGGATGGAAATGCGCGGGGTGTAGATGTTGCCGTGATGTTGGGCCATAGCCATGTCCTATTAGTTGAACCCCGTATAGCGAGCGGAGTAGCAAGGTCAGGACAGAGGCTTCAAAACATCGGCCCATACGCGGTAGGCCCCGGCGCGCCGAGTTAGCTATACCGGAGATAGGCCACTACAAATCCGTTCTGCAATGAAAAAGTATTTTCGCTACGACATCCTCGCCGCGCTGCTTGTCAACATGGCCCTCCTGGGCATAGACATCCCCGGCATTGGATTCGCTGCCACGACAGCCACGGTGCTTCTGACCCTGCTTCCTTGGCAGGTACTGACCCCCGACGCGTGGCTCAAGGGACTCGGGTTCACAGTCTCCGTGACGATTCTGAGTGGGCTTGTCGACATCGTTCTTGTCTTGGCGGCAGCGTCCGCACGAGAGCCTTATTGCCCATCGGCCATCGCAGTCGCTCTTTTTGCAGCCGCTTTCTTGCTAACAGTCTGTGGGGCGACGCTTCTGACAAAATTGGCAACGAAGTTTTACTTTGCGCAGGTTCAGCAATCCCGTCCGCGCCGTTAAGTTCGGAATTCAAGAGGCACTTCGGTGCCTCCTTTCTTTGACGGCTATGGTGACATTCATTCCGCCGCCTGGGTCGGCGTCTTCGAGTGCGGATGCACAAGCTACTGCACAAGCCAATAACCCGCTACTCTTCGGTGCGCAAGTGCCCTTGAATGCCTGAGGCGAACCAAGACTCTGAACCGGCTTACCTCGCGTACTCATCGGCGCATCGAAGTGCACCACTGAGCCATGCGGGCATTCAGAGGCTCTTGACGGGTTAGCAATTTGTTGGCATGATGCGTTAGCTGATAAGGGCCAAGCGGTCAATGTCAACACCTGCTGCACTGAGTGGTATTTTTGCAAATCTTGCGTAACGAGCTTGCAAATATAAACTTGGTGCTATACACTGAGTACAACACATCGAATTTTTCTTCGGACTACTAATCATGAACGCCATCACGCAAGCCGCTTTCACCGCCCGGGACTCCCGGTCGGATGCGCGCGCTCGTCGTGAAGACGAACGTGACGAACGCGACGAGCGTTCCTAAGTAGTTCTGGCCCGTTCCCCGCCAGAACAGCTGGCGGAGTCGAGACGGTAACCACCCAATCTCTATCCAAATTCTGCCAGCCGACCAACGGGTCCGCTGGCATTTTTGTTTTGCGGCTCGCCTTCGAGGCTGCTAACCCGAATTTGACACTGAAATCATGACCGACTTCCTCACTACCGTTGCGCTGACGACCCTCCGTGAAACCCGGCTGGTTGAACTCGTCCCGGTTGTCCGTGAAGACCGCCGTGATGAACGCACCGAGCGTGATGAACGCTCGTAACTAGCCCTTGGCCGTTTTCCGCCAGGGCGCTGGCGGAACCCGAAAAGGCCCAAACGCCCTCGAAGTCCCGCCAGTCTCAGCAAGAGATTCGCGGGACTTCTTTTTGTCCGCATATTTCGAGCAGGAAGCACCGCTCTTTAACATCGAAATCCGCGTGCGAAAGCTTCACAGCTTTCTGGCCACGTATCGTCTGAGGATGATATCTGCCAACCAAATGCTCTGGGCGAAATCTCGTCTGGAGGGGAGGGTCACGTCTGGATTTCAGCGCAGCATCTTTTGGCGCCATCGTCTAGTTGGCAAGGATACCGGAACCTCACTCCGGGGACGTCGGTTCGAATCCGATTGGCGCCACCATATTACGCTCGGCTAGTTTAGAGGTTAGAACATCCGGTTTTCACCCGGAAGAGGTGGGGTTCGACGTCCCCCGCCGAGCGCCATTTCCAAAGTATCTGATGAGGTACTTTGGAAATGAAGATTTGCCTCGCTAGTTTAGCGGTCAGAACACTCGGCTTTCGCCCGAGCTACAAGGGTTCGACTCCCTTGCGAGGTACCAGTTTCATGCCGATGTGGGCCAAAGGTTGGCCAGCGGATTGTCTATCCGCCTCATGCCAGTTCGAGTCTGGTCGTCGGCGCCAATTTGGCCGTGTAGCTCAGTGGTAGAGCGCTTGTCTGTCTAACAAGATGTCGAGGGTCCGATTCCCTTCACGGTCGCCAATTTCAACAACCCAATACGGCTGTAGCTCAGTTGGAAGAGCACCGCGCTACGAACGCGGAGGATAAACGGGAGTTCGAATCTCTCCAGCCGTACCAATTCCAAGGCTCTGTAGTTTAGCGGTTAGAACGGCTGCCTCTCGAGCAGTTCAGACAGGGGTTCGAGTCCCCTCAGAGCCACCATTTTGCGCATGTAGTTTAGCGGTAAGAATCCCTGCCTTTCAAGCAGGTGGACGCCCGTTCGAATCGGGTCATGCGCGCCATTTCCAGTACGGCTGTAGCTCAGTTGGAAGAGCACCGCGCTACGAACGCGGAGGTCGATTTGGGTTCGAACCCCTCCAGCCGTACCATCCAAGAAAACGACCACCGAAGTGGTCGTTTTTGAACAGCAATTAGTGTGCTTAGCCGTACAGGTCTTCCCTGGTTTGGCCTGGGCCGCAGCCATATATGTCGACGCCTAGGCCGTCGTCAATCGTGAGGCCGTTGCCGCTAACCATAGTGTTTTTGGGTGCGAAGTCCTCGTCAGCGAAGTATGGCTTGTCCGACGCGTCTTCTTTCTCGGAGCCATGTTGGGCCGCGTTGACTGCGCGTCGCTTACGAACCTGCTCCGCAGCTTTACGCTCCAGCGCAATGACGTGTTGGATAAACGACGGGTGCAGCTTCTCGAAGAAGGCGTCGAGGCCGTTCTTGACCGCCATTCGTGCCTTGAACTTGCGCATGCGCTCATCGGGATTGCCTGCCGCAATCCAGGTTGCGACAGCGGTTCCAACCAGATGGTTCCGACGAGCCACTACGGCTGAGGCTCGCTTTCGATGCTGCAAGCCCACGACCGTTGCAAAGCCGGCGCAGACCATGCCGGCGAACAAGAGCTCTTCGAGCCCATTCGCCTGAAATAGCGCGCAGATGACCCACGAAAAAACGACGACGAAGGGCGCGGAGATGACCGTTGACGTCGTCAGACTACCTTGGGACTTGACGAACTGCTTCATCGCGTCATCCAACACGGATGCCGATGTCGGGGCAGTGCTCATAACGAAAAACCTTTCTTAGATTGGTGGACCTTCGAGGTATAGCCCTCGGTAGTTAACCACTCAAATGCACGGAATACGGCTGTAGCTCAGTTGGAAGAGCACCGCGCTCCGAACGCGGAGGTCCGCTAGGTTCGAACCCTGCCAGCCGTACCATTTTCATGCCTCCATAACTCATTGGTCAGAGTGCCTGCCTGTCTAGCAGGAAGCAGCTCGGTTCGATTCCGGCTGGAGGCGCCAACTATGGCGCGGTCAACAAGCGAGAGCTCTTGCCTGGTTGACGACAACCGGAACCGTTCCGAGGCCTAGGAGCCCACCAGGTCGTCATTCGTGACCGTGCCGCCAAACACTACGCCCGTAGCCGAGCCTGCCTACGAAGCAGGTGCCCGCAATGGAGCTGTCAAATGCTAGTTCGAATCTAGCCGGGCGTACCACCATTCCCATAATCCTTAACCACTAACCACCGCAGGAGCGCCCACATGGCCAGCCCAGAAAAGAAGAAAGCCAAATTGCAAGAACGCATCACCCAGCTCGAAACAGAGCTGCGCATGAGCCTACAGAAAAAAGCCGCTGGCACGGCCATCGACGTTCCCAAGTACACCGCACAAATTCGCGACCTTCGCACTCAGCTTGCCGCCATGTGAACAACGCGCCCATAGCTCAACTGGATAGAGCACCTGCCTTCGAAGCAGCCTGCTGGTCGGGTTCAAATCCCCCTGGGCGCACCAATCCGCGCGAACGCGAATCAAGTACCACTTGACGAGCTGAGCGCCACCACCCTGTTGGCCAGCGGCGAGGGCACTCTCTTCGTGCGGTACATCCGCAAGCAGCTTGTCCTGTTGGCCCAAGCAAAGAAGGGAGAACGCTCTAGATGAAGCCTCCCAACCCACGCGCCGAGGTCTTGGCAACCCTCGGTGCATCGCTTACCACCAACCTCATAGCTTTCTTTCAAGGACCCTCGGGCGGCAAGGTGCCGCTGTTCGGTGATACGCAGTTCGAGTCTGCAAGCCTACGGGTTCGAGTCCCGCAGGCGCTGGTCGCAATAACCCGAGCCTTTGCCGTGGTTCCTTGAAAGAGAGTTTTGCGTCTGTAGCTCAATGGATAGAGCACTGGGTGGCGAACCCAGAGGCTGCCGGTTCGATTCCTGCCAGACGCACCAATTATGGGTCCGTAGCTCAGATGGATAGAGCGCTTCCCTCCGAAGGAAGAGGCCAGCCGTTCGACTCGGCTCGGACCCACCAAAAAGCGCCCATAGCTCAGGAGATTCAGAGCAACGGTCTTCGACAACGCATGTCGGGGGTTCAACTTTCTGGCTGAACGCACGAATACCGCCGGCGCCTTGTCCCGGACGCTTAGCTCAACCTGAGCGTCCGGACATCCCTTGCGAGTCTGTGCTTCCCTGTGCGCAACGAAATCGCCTATCAGCACCGTCACGCAATGATATCTGTTCAGTCTGTTGATGCTGCGCGCCCTTCTTGTTCGCAATCTAGAGCATCAACATGACCACGCACACCCCCTATATCACCCGCATCGCCCCCAGCCCCACGGGATACTTCCACCTCGGTACGGCCCGCACCGCGTACTTCTCTTGGCTAGCCGCCCGCGCAACGGGTGGCAAGTTTCTGCTGCGAATTGATGACACGGATGCTGCGCGAAACGATGACGCCTTCATTGACGTCATCTACAAGGCGATGGACTATCTCAAGCTGGACTTCGACGCGACGTTCCGGCAGAGCGACCGACGTAGCCGGTACGCGCAAGTGGCTGCAGGCTTGGTCGCTAAGGGCAGGGCAGTTCACCGCGATGGCGCTGTCTTCCTGACACATCCCCTGTCGTTGAACCCCGGCTTCACTGCCGTGGCGGATGCCGCTGTTGGTTCCATCCCCGTGACGCAAGGCGACCATGACACGGTTGCGAGCATGGTGCTCATCAAGTCGGACGGGATGGCGACCTACCACTTCGCCAGTGTTGTTGATGACATCGACACAGCCGTCAACTTCGTCATTCGTGGCGCCGACCATATCAGCAACACGGTTCGCCAGGCGGCACTCTACTTGGCGCTGGATGCGGTGATGCCGAAGTACGCGCACGTCGGCCTGCTGCATGACCAAGCGACGGGCAAAAAGCTCTCGAAGTCGACGGGCGCGCCTTCCGTACTGGACTACCAGGCGGACGGCATCGACCCCGACGCCTTGAGCAACTTCCTGTTGCGTATGGGGTGGGGTCCCAAGGTCGACGACAAGTCAACCACAACCATCACCCGAGACCGGGCGCTGCATCTGTTCTTGGATGGCGGTAACCTGCGAGGTGCTTCTGCAAAGGCAGACTGGCAGAAATTGGCTGCGTATGACCGCAAATACAAGGCCGCGAAGTCAGTGCCAATGGCTCAAAGGGCGTCATGCGGACGGTAAGCCCTAGGCCAATGAGGCCTCATTTCCACAAGGCCTAGCACTGCATCCCAGTCACACGCCCTTGCGACGGTACTTCCGAATTGCTCCCAATAGCTGCATCGACAGCGCGGGCGATTCAAGAACCCACTTGCTGGGGTAGAGCTGCCAGGGCAGTTTGTGAGCAAACGGCTTGCTCGTCATGTACGACGCGGCGGCCTGGCGCACGGTGAGCCCCCCGTAGACAAGCAGGGCAAGAATGCCAAGGGCCCAGCTGAACAGCCAATGGTCCGAAATGGCAGCGGATAGGGCAAAGACGCCCAGCAAATAGGGGCTTGTGTGGACGATAACGTCAAGAGGTGTTGGGTTTTCCATTACAACTTGTAGACATCTAGCCTACAGAAGCTTCTCTTTCGTAATCCGTCATCGGAAAGTAGTGCATAAACCGTGCGGCTAGCCAGGAGACAACCTTCTGCGAAAGAATCTTGGTGAAAGCGTCAGGATTGGCCGGTTTTCACAATCAGTGCCACTTTGGGATTGGCGGGGGTTCGGGTGCTGTGGCCAGTAGGCTCGCACGGTTACCCCAGCTGCGGTCGAAACCGCGAAGCCGGTCATGAGGTTAATCTGATGCTTCAAAACATCGGCGCAGCCGCCAAGCCGCTCGAAGTAGTGCTCACGGAAATAGCACCGTTTCGCACAGTTATCACCGGCTCTTGCGTCTAGTCGGGTGGCTCGGCGCGTAGCAGGGAAACCCCTGTGCCGGCACAGCCCTGAATCTGGCTACACGAAGAACAACTGTTCTCGGAGGTCAGCATGGACTACCTCGCATTTTTCGGCCCCATTGCTCCGTACGCATTTTTTGCCGCCATCGCGCTGCTGTTCACTTCGGCAGCGTTGGTGTTGCGAGCAGCTTTGAGGAAGGAGGCGGCTCTGCGAGAGACTCCGTCAATCGAAAGCGACTCCCGACAGACCCGTTGAGGGGTTGGGGGACGTAGGGCATACTCTAGCCGTCATCCCGCACTTTCGCGCACTATGCCCGCTCCAAAGTCTCCGCCTGAAGCCATGTTTCGCCTGGCTCGTCCTTGCCCGAACTGCCCCTTCCGCAAGGAAGGCGCCATCGAGCTGATGCCGGGCCGCCTAGAGGGCATCATTGACGGTCTTGTGCGTGACGACTGGTCGACCTTTCATTGCCACGAGACGGTTCACAGCGCCATGGGCGGTGAATGGGACGACGACGGCAACTACACGCCTAGCGGGCAGGAAGCTATGTGCGCGGGCGCGGTCATCTACCTGGAGAAGGCACAACTGCCCACGGTAGGCATGCGCCTTGGACGCGCAATGGGGGTCTATGACCCCACCAAGTTCACACGTTACAGCGACGAAATCATCGAACCGTACGACGTTGACGAGGCTGCGTCATCGACCGTTTCGGATGGGAACGATTGCCCGGGAACAGCCGGCTCTTGCGGCATGGACCCTGCCGCAGCAGCGTCAGCTCCCTCAGTACCTGCAACCAGGTAGGGCCGAGCACGCTGCGCTCCACCCAACACCTTCACCGCACGTATCCACATCAGCTTGCGCAGCGAGCCAGCCGGTCCGTAAGCTTGTCGACGCCAATGCGCGCGCCGTAGGTGAGGCGTCGGACTCGCGCCGTCTTGACCCGTGCTCTCGCCCTGCCCGAACTGTCGACCAACGTGGCGAAGGATGGTGTAGCCGGCGTTTTGCGCTTTCGACAGCGTTCTCTCTCGAACTTTGCCGGTTGACCGGGCGAACTTCTCTTGGAACCCCTTGGGAGTTCCGTCCTGCCAACCTTGCTCGACATCCTCAGGGTAGTGCGAGATATAGAGCAGAGCGTTTGTGGCCAACTTAACGCAGTCAAGGACGACGTCCCGATTCTTGGCGTTGAACTCTCGCTCCTCTGCGTGAGACGCCCAGGTCTTCAGGATGTCTGCCTGCTCCGCTTCGCTGAACTGGGACAGTTCCGCTAGGTCTGGGCGCTCCCTGGGGTCAACTGACTCGCTCTCCAGGCGGGCAGCAAGCGCTTCCAAGAGCGGTAGTTCCGCGTAATCATCACCCAGGATGAGCGAGAACGACTCGAGACCGCGCTCGCCCCAATGCGTTGGCTCGAAGGTCAGCGTGCCGACCAACGTCAAACTCAGCTCCTTGTCTCGGTGCTTTGTTAGGAACACTCCTTCAAGCAGGGCCGCTCCGTTGTTGAAGGTCATCCCGAGGTCAGTGCCCAGGTGCACGTAGACAGTCTCGAAGGGCATCTTCAAGTCATCGACGCGGGCATCGCCCAGGTCGGAGGTCAGAAAAGCCTCTCGTAACGTCGGCGCGATGTGGAAAATGGCCTGACCTTCTCCGAAAAACTGCGCAACCGAGCTGGACAGCCATGCCTCTGCCATCATGCAGGTGGTCGTCCTCGCTTCGCCTTTGGTTTCCCGGCCGAAGACATCCCCGGTGCGGAACAGTGCTAGCTGCGCCAATACACTCCACTTGCGGTTCTCACGGGGCTCATCCATGAACTCCTTGAAGTAGGGACGGTTCTTGAAGGCACGAAAAGGGTAGTACGCGGGCATGCAGAGAAGTCCGAGTGAATACGACTCTAAAGCATAGCCTGAAAGGTCTTTGCGGCAAAGCCCCGGGGCTGGCCCGAGTCCTCGTTCGTGCCCGTCACGCGACAATCGACGCAAAAGCAGTGCTATACCTATCAGGACAAACTTGCTTCTACTGAAGCCTTTGAACACATGAGAACCATAGATACGTTTGGCTGTACCGCCGAAATCAAGACTGCCGTTGCTCTGCTGAGCGTCGACCTCGATGACAAGCTGTGCGCCTACCGCCTCGGCCAAGGGCCGCTTCCGGGCCAGACGCTGCCCCCGCAGCTTGAGTCCTACCTGGGACTGCGCGTCATCGAAGGCTTGGCGACTCGAAAGAGTGTTGTGGCCTTCAAGAAGGGACGCAAGCCCAACATCGTTGAAGTCCAGAACCTGTCGCTAGTCGACCCGTCACTGCTCGAGGATGCGGCGAACCACGGCTTCATGGAGGCCTTCCGACTTCAAGAGAAGAAGGGGGTCAATATTCGCGGTGAAGTCAACAACGTCTTCACGGCGTTCACCGAGAATAACGCCCAGCTGGACCATCTGGTACGCGTCGACTGGAGCAGCAACCTCATCTTCAATCGTGTGGGTCAGCTGCTGCCGGTAGCCATTCAGTTTGACTACATCATGGCGCGAATGCACGACGGCTGCTACGACCTTGAAAAGGCTGCTGCAGTGCTGAGCAAGGACCCTCGCGTGAAGTTCCTTCCCGGCGAGCGTTCTTACAGCCGAGACGACGTGGACAGTCCCATCAAGCGTATTCCCAGCTACAACGCTACGAGCGGTCAGACCCAGTACATCCCCTTCTTGTTTTCGCCGACGGCGGAAGACTCGATTCGAATGTGGGACCAGATGGTGTCGTATCGCACGCAGTATCCCAGCACCACGAACTTCCAGGCCATCTGGGACTTGGATTTGCTGGGGTTGCGTAAGGCAGGCGCCGCGCGGTACGACGGTTTCCATGACAGCAAACCGTGTGAAACTCATCGCGATTGCGACGACTAGCCGTAGCGCACGGACTGATTGCGCAGTTTGATTTCAAAGCCGCCTACTGCATCTGCAGTGGCGGCTTCTCGTTTGGGGGGCAGCCTGTTTCGCAGGCGTGGGTCAACCTCTGGGCAAGACCTGGCGGCCGTTCGTTCGAGCCCATTTGCGTCCAAACGCCAGGTGCGAGATGTCGTTCGAGCTGGCATCCAACTGACGCTCTGCAACGGCGACGTCCACGTCAACTTCATACAGCTCCAACAAGGTCAGGGGAGCGGACTTGTCAAAGATGGCGCAATAAATGAACGCATTGCGTCGTAGGCGCTCGAGCGAACGCTCGCGTTTCTCCGGTGGCCGACTGAACATGCGGTCCATCTGGAAGCTGCCGCCTTGCATACAACTCAAGTACTCGAACAGCCGGTTGAGGTCCGCGGGGTCGCAGGCGTCGGCGTCGTGTTTCGTCGAGATGACCGAATGTCCCAGGTGGTTCGCAATGACCAGCTCTTTTAGGAGGCCGGGCTGGAGGATGTTCGGCAGGCCCAAAGTGGCACCGATGGCCTGTGCCTGGGCAACGTGGTCAAGCAATGCTTTCAGGCTTTCAGATGAGATGTCGGATGTACGCATCCGAGGTGTAGCCGGCAGACTTAGCCTCTGGCGCTGTTGGGTGCAACTCCCGTTACGCGCTGAAGCTAACCCCAGACGCTATACCTGACAGGCACTATCTCATCCGCTACGCTACTTTTTATGAGCAATCTTTCCGACTCCAACAACTCCACTCCTGAAATCCAGGAGATGCGTCTTGCCAATGACCTCTTCGAGGCTGTCCGCAAGGGCTGGAAGACGGCTACTGTCCGTATGGGCGTTCGTGACGTCAAAGAAGGCCCGATGACCTTTGTTGGCGCACAAGACCCCTCGGTTCGACACACCGTGAACGTGCTCGCAGCTCTTTCGCTGCGACTCGGCGACCTTCCTGATGAAGTCACCCAGCTCGACGGTGCCGAGAACGCGGCAGGCATGATTGCCGTTCTCGAACGACACTACCCCGACGTCACGCTGGATAGCGTCGTCACCGCCGTCCTGTTCGAGTCCTCCGAAGCTTCCGACTGATTTACCGCATTCATAACGCCATCTCTTTCTGAGATGGCGTTTTACTTGGCCGTACCGCTTCGTGAACCGCCAAAAGGAAGATGCTCTCTGAACCAGTAGGTTCAGAGAGCATCAAAATCAAAGATTGCTTCGAGTCTTACTGCCCTGGGCAGCGTCTTCTTAGGTTTTAGCCATCAGCTCAGCCACTCGCTTGAGCGGCTGATGGTTCTTCGTGATGTCAACATCGCTCAGCGCCTTCAGCACATCACGTGCGACTTCACCGTAGGCGTAGAGGTCATCCTCATAGTCCAAGGGGAGCCGATTGAACAGGGCAAACTCGTTGTTGCCCTGTTTGAAGCCAAACACGCGATGTTGCGTGCGGACCAGCCGACGCTTAAGTTGCACTTCGAACACCGAGTAGTCCGTAGTGTGGGGAAGGGCGAGCAGCTCGCGCAAGAACGAGGAAACACCCGCGAGTCGACGCGGGCGCAGTCCTCGGCAGTCCGTGAAATTCATTCGAGCGTCGTGAACGGCGCTGATGACGGCGCGCAGCGTGTTGTGCAGACGTTGCAGCTTGGCTTGTGAGAGTCGTTGGGTCATGGTCTTTTCAGAGGTTGTCCTGCAAACGTGTAGCAAAGGAGATGCGTTTCCGGCCCACAGGGCCGGCACAGAGCTTGTAAGGCCAAAGGTTAGGCGCATTGCCGAGCGGAGTTGGCGGAGCATTCAAGGGGTGCTCGTGCGCGGAGGTAGGGCTACTTTCCGTGTAGGCAGGCGCACTAAACGGCCACGCACTTTCGCTACCGCGTGCACAGCGTGAAAACCCGCACTGCAGCAGGCAACCCCCTAGAACTTGCCTCGACCCTGCACTTCTGTTTACGGCGAAAGACTCAGGCGGTGTAATAGCAGGCTGTTAATTTCTCGGGAGAGAATGCGATGATTCCTATCACGGTCTTTTCGCCCGCGGAGGTCGAAAACCAGGTCAACCCTGCGCCGCTGTCCAACTTTGACCTGCAGTTCCTGGCGCAAGGAGACTCCTGGTTCTCCCTCGGCGCGTTGCCACCTTCGCTGACGACCAATCTGTTCGACGGCATGGGCACGACGGCCATCGCAGCTTGTGTCGTCAACTGTGCGGAGCCCGGAGCGGAGCTTAGCCAGATGGTGCAAACTACCCGAGACGCCGAGTTTCTGGGCTACTTGAACGGAAAAAAGTCTCGGCCATGGATTGGGATTTTCCTGTCGGCGGGGGGGAACGACCTCATCCTCGCGGCCACGGAGCCGCCTACGAATACGCAGGACCTGCGACTATTCCTGACGCCTGCCGAATGGACGAACGCCCCGGGCGCGGAAAAATACTTGTCCAATGCGGGCTGGCAGACCTTTTGCACGCACCTGTCCCAAGTGCTCAACGAATTTCTGGTCGCGAGAGACAGCGGCGAGAACAAGGGCGTGCCTGTGGTGATGCACACGTATGACATCACGTGTCCGCATAACAAGGGTGCTGGCCTGGACATCGGCCCATGGCTGTACCCACAGATGCTGGCGTACGGCGTGCCTCAATCGGATTGGCACGCGCTGGGGCAAGTGCTCCTGGGCCGGCTGGGCACGTTGCTCGACCACTTGGCTGCCAATGTGCCTGATGGCTCTGTGCACATCATTCACAGCCAAGGCACGCTCACGCCTGCGCTTCCGACGGACACCGCTGCCACTGCGGACTGGGAAAACGAAATCCATCCAACGTCGCAGGGGTACCGCCAACTGAGTGCGCTCTGGTTGCCGTTGCTGGATGCGTTGTTCGCGTCTCGCATCCAGGTGGCAGCAGCTCCGGACAACCCGTTGCCGTTGGCGGCGTAGGCAAAGGTAGCTTGCTTTGGAGGAGGGCGCTGACCGTGACAGGGGCGCGTGCAAGCGGATAGTGTTCGCAGGGTGGGGCGACAATCAGGTGCTACACGCAGGACTTCCTCAAGAGTCCTGCCATGCGTCTCATCAAGTTCCTGCCTGTCCTCGTGCTCACCTCGTTGACAACGACGGTGTTCGCTCAATCAGCCAATTCGCTCGAAGGTCGAACGTACGCCAACACGTACGGCGCGAACTCGGGTCATGCTGTGCCCAGTGCCAAGAAAGACAGGTTGGTGCTTCGCGGCATCGTTCTTCTGACGAACCAGCATCTGATTGGCCAGGCCACGACTGCGGAAGAACTGGCAGACTACATTAACCGTGAACGGGCTATTGGCGAGGCTGCACTGGCGGTTCAGAAGTCCGCTTTTGACTTCACTGTCAAGTTTGACTGCCACCCCCAAAGCTGTTCCGCCACCGTCGCCCCCGTTGGCAGTGCCTTCGGCGCCGACTTGGGCCCCTTGCAACTTGCGCTGACACTTGGCGCCCCGCCCAAGACGACCGGTAGCTTCGAGTTCCAGGCGAACTTTTCGCTGGAGCCCGCTTCAGTCAGCACGCCGCTACTGACTGCGCCGCAGCGCTAGGTGTTCTCTCCCAGACAGGACCGTCCGCATAAAAGCAGGGCGTATACGCCAGTGATTTCGTATGTGCGACATTGCCGCACGTCCGGAAGGAAATCCTGGTCCGTACCATCGGTGCCTGCGAAGCCTCTTCGCAAGGAAGATGCCGTTGGAAGTTTGCGCGCCAACGATGTGCAGGCAACCACGGGACCCTCGACGGGTCCCGTGCCTTATTGGAAGACTATCCACGAGAAGCGTGAATGGGGCCTGCCGCATGACGAACACGGGCGTGCGTCGGGCCATAATTTAGCATCCCTCATCCTGAGTTCCATCAACCGCGCACTCTGTGCGAGGGTTTCTATCGAGGTTTTCGATAGACAGTCCATCGGCGCTCGGCTAGGTTAGCTACACGCTGCCAGGTACATAACCAGGAGTTCTCTTTGTCTCTTCAGGTCTACAGCGGTTACGAAATTAGGGGGCACACGTTCGCAAGTTTTCAGCCTGAGTTGGAGCGTTTGCGCACCGAGCTGCAGGCGGCTCGGCAGCGTCAATGCGCCGTGAACGTGTTGCGCATGGCTGTTGGAGCGTATTTCCGAGATGCCGTGGACGCCGCGCCTACGAACTATCTCCGCATCGCAGCAGACCGATATTGGACGGCGGCGCAGCACGACCTTTGCGTCGATGACACACCCAATCCCTTCGTCAACTTTACGTTCACCGTTCAGGTCTTCGAAGTGCAGGGGCGACTGCTTGCACAAATTTCGACCTGCCAGCGTAATTTCGAACGAGTCTGGGTATCGCAAGCATGGTGCAAGCCGTTTGCCTATTGGGACGTCCCTGACTCACCAGCACCCCAAGAACTGTCGACTGTTCAATGGCACGAGCGCCGTGTTCTCTGGGAAGAAGCTCTCGGTCAGTCGCAGGCGCTTGCCGTCCCGAGCGCTTTGCATGTTCTAGTCAACCGCGAACTCGGTCAGCTTTCGTTCCAAGATGACGATTTCGAATACATACTTCGCAGCGTTGTTAATGAGTTGCGGCCTGAAGACAAGACGACCTCTCGTCCTGCGCCATCGCTGCAGACCCTTCAAGGTCAAACCTCCCTCGCAGGCTGACCCCGCCTAGTTCACAAGACGCCAATCTGAAAGGGTTGGCGTTTTTTCCTGTTCAGGGGTCGGTGCACCTACAGAACTGCCGTGGTCTGGCTACGTCTTTCCGATAAAAAAGCCCTCGACGCAATGAAGCGCCGAGGGCAGTCAAATCAAGCAGTTTGCGGTTTATTCGGCGCAGGCCGAGGTCTTACGAGACGTTTCCCACTGCAGCACAGTCGGGTCCTTGGCCATCGTCGCATCCATGTCGACGAGGAAATCCCCGCTCGTCCAGCCGCGATGTGCATCGACAAAGATTTGAGCACTGGCGTCGTCTCGAAAACAAACGACCGTCGGTTCCTCGCGAACAGCGTCCGTACGGTGCTGCCAGACCGTCACCAGTCGGAACGTTTCGCGGCCAGTGCGCGGAGACCTCACCGGAGCGACTTGCCAGCGGGCTGGCGCCGTCACGTTCGAAACCACGGCTTCGAGGGCTTGCGGATTGTCCTTGACCAGGCTGAAGAGCACCGTGCGAGCGTCGAGTTCCAGAATTTCACTGGACATCGTTTGGAAGCGCGCGAGCGTGGCGCCGGCCTGGCTGCTGTACGACGGCAACGCGTTGCACCAGTCCAGCATTTTGTCGAGCTGAACCAAGATGCCGCCCGGTTGGACGCAATAGGCGTCGTACTTCGTGAACAGATGCTTGAAGGAGCATGTCCACTTCGGGGAGTCCACCGTGAACACCGTTGCTGCCAGAGGCGACAGGTACTGAACGCCCTTCCACAGGGCCACCATCGGATTGGTCGGCACAGTCGTCTCGCTCTCGAAAGTCTGAAGACGGGCTGCAGTCCGGATGTCGAGCAAAGTCTTCAGCAGCTCGCGTGCGAACGGTTTATCCAGCACATCCAAGCCGTCGGAGTAGTCCGAATGGTCACCGATGCGCTTGTAGAGCAGTACGGGCTTGCCGTTGTCGCAGAGCACTTCAGCTGAACAGCATTCGTCGCTGTCATGCGCGATGTCGAACAGCTCGTGAACGGTGAGCCGAGTGCCAAACGCAGTTTGCAGCTCAACAATTTCGTCGTCATCGACGCTATGGCAGTCGCCGGTGCCTTCGAGGGAGGCGGCCATTTGGGCAAATGTCCAACGAGTACCGCGGTCGTCAAATGCGTCGACGCCCGGAAACTTGTGCACCAGGTCAGTGAAATTGAGCATAGGGTCCTTTGAGTTTGGAGGTGATGTTCCTCGCTCGTATAGGACGCGTGGCTTGCCTAGCAGTTGCTCTAATGTTCGCCTTGGCTTACTCGTGGCTGGGTTTACGCAGCCGCTCGGCTATTCCAGCCGAAACAGCCTGAATCGCGCTACGCCAATTGCGCAGCCGAGCTGCGATGCTTAATGGACGGCTTGGGCTCGGGCGTGGGGGCCCGGAAGTACTTCAATGAACACGTCACCCAGCTTGCGCTGCGAACGCAGGAGGGCCACGAGAGTTTCAAGGGTCACCAGCTGGCTGTCGTACGGGGAGGTGCTTGCGTAGTCCCCGTCCAGGTCCAGCAGCGGGTCGGGGTCGCTTGTCGCTCCTTGCGGCTCTGCCGCCGGCAGCGTCTCGATGTCCAGTGTGGAGTCCTCAGCTTGCGACGCTTGGGGCGTTTGCAGTTCGAATTCGTTGACGCACACCCGCTTCTTGGACTCAGACATCAGCTCACCTCTAGTTTGACCACGTAGTGGTCTGTCTAGCGGGAGCGGTTTAGCCCTTCGCTGTCGGTGTGGGTGAGCCCGGCGTCTGGGCGCACCGGCTAGACGAGGTACTCATCCGTAAAGTTATATGTATTTACGGTGGGTAACTACTTAAAGGCTAACGCCAATACCTATACGGGCCATTAACGCCTAGCTCCGTCTCCGCAATGCTGCACACCCGCTCTTTCCTTCGTCGGCTTATCGCCTCTGTTCTCAGTGCCACCGTGGCTTTCCAGCCTCTGGTGGTGCTTGCGCAAACCCTGCAGTACCAGGTACCTATGAATGGGGTTGACATGAGCGCAGCGGTGACCGGCGCATTGGTTGCGGCGCCGGGGGCCTATTCCTTCGGCACGTTGGTGCTGGGCTCAACGGCTTCCACGTCAACGGTCATCACTAACGTTGGCCAGGACGCGGTCAATGTTTCGGGCATCGACGTCGCGGCTCCCTTCACGCAGTCCAATAACTGCCCGGCGACGCTCGTGGGCGGCCAGTCGTGCTCGGTGACGGTTATCTTCTCGCCGGCTCAGGCAGGTTCCTTTAGTTCGACCCTCACGGTGGCGGGAACGGGGACCACCGCGAGCTTTGCTGTCAGCGGTACGGCTGTCGTTCCAACGACGACGCTGTCTGTCAGCCCGTCCCAGGTAGCTTTCGACGCCACCAACGTGGGAACGACCGCGGCCACTAAGACGGTCACCATCACCAATGAGGGCAACAGCCCGGCGACTGTGAATGGCATTGGCGTGACCACGGGCACACAGGACTTCGCGCAATCGAACAACTGTGGTTCGACGCTGGAACCGGGCGCCTCCTGCGCCATTCAAGTGTCTTTCACACCATCGGTTTACGGCGCACGCAGCGGCAACCTCAACATCTACGAAGAAGCCTCCTCGACGCTGTACTCCGTCGCACTTGGTGGCTCAGGCAACGCCGCCATCTTGGCTGCCACCCCGTCGACCGTGACGTTCAACCCGGCGATTGCCAACTTCGCGACCACCAGCGGTACCGTCACCTTGCAAAACACCGGCAACCTGCCCTTGACCGGCTTGACTGCAGACGTCAGCAGCGGTGATTTTTCGCAGGCCAGCACGACTTGCTCCGACACTTTGACCGGCGGTTCGAGCTGCACGGTCACGCTGACGTTCGCTCCGACGGCGTCGGGCACTCGGACGGCTACCCTGTTGCTGCACTCCGCTAATGGCGGGTCGTCGACCATCCAGCTGACCGGCACGGGCATCGCGCAAGCCGTCACTGCGACAGCTACTCCGACCAGCCTGGATTTCGGTAGCAGCGCGGTCGGCTCGACTTCGGCAGCCAAGCAAGTCACGCTGGCCAATACCGGCAATGTCCCGCTGCAACTCACCAACGTGGGCGTCAGCGCAGGTAGCGCGAGCTACCAAGAGACGTCTGCATGCGGCACGACCCTGGCCGTTGGTGCGAATTGCACGGTTAACGTGACTTTCTCGCCGAGCGCCGCAAGCAGCTTGGCGGGCATGTTGACCCTGGCTACTTCGGCAGGCAATCAAACAGTGTCGCTCACGGGTACCGGCACTCAGGGCAGTGCATCGGTTTCAGCGAACTCTTTGACGTTCGCGGCCACACAGGTCTCTTCGACAGCCGCTTACCAGACGGTGACCGTGACCAACACGGGTAATGGCACCTTGGCCTTCAGCGGCGTGGGTATCGTGAGCGGTGCGACCGACTTCGCCCAATCCAACAATTGCGCCAGCTTGGCCCCCAATGCCTCGTGCACCGTGCAGGTCTCGTTCACTCCGACGGCTGCTGGCACCTTGACGGGAACACTCGCACTGACGCATGACGGCGTGGGCGTTTCGCTCTTGTCGCTCACTGGAACCGGGCAGGCTCCCAGCTCTACCTTGTCGACGCCGAATTTCCCGACGACGACTGTTGGCTCGACCAGCACTGCGCTGGCGACCTTGGCTAACACGGGTATTGGCCCCTTGAGCGTCACCGCGCTCGACGCGAGCGCGGTGACAGGCACGGACTTCAGCTTTGTGTCGTCAACGTGCACGGCTTCCTTGGCGCCATCGACAAGCTGCACGGTCACTGTCAAGTTTGCGCCTACCAGTACCACCGCTCGCACCGGTGAGCTGACCGTTAACACAGGTTCTGGCGCACAATCCGCCAGCCTTGGCGCGACGGCCATCGAAGCCTTCGCCAGCGTTTCGGCTTCCAGCCTGACGTTTAACGCGCAACAGGTCAGCTCCACCAGCGCGGTGCAAACCGTGACTGTCACGAACTCGGGAACGGACACCCTCACGTTCACGGGCGTGGGTATCAGCTCAGGTGCAACCCAGTTTGCACAGTCCAACAACTGCGCTTCCGTGGCGGTGGGGGCTACCTGCGCGGTCAACGTCACGTTCACCCCCACCAGTGCGGGCGCCGCATCCGGCACTCTCAGCCTGACCCACAATGGCGCAGGCGTCACCAACGTCAGTCTGACAGGTACGGGGCAAGCGCCATCAGCAACCCTGAGCACGCCGACCTTCGCAAACACCCAAGTTGGTAGCAACACGCCCGCGGTGGTCACCCTGCAGAACACGGGCATCGGCACCTTGACGTTCACGACGCCCACGGGCAGCGCCGTGTCGGGTACGGATTTCAGCTTTGCTTCGACGACCTGCGCGGGCTCCCTGACTCCGTCAGCGAGTTGCACGGTCACGGTGAATTTCCTGCCGACCGCGGCTGCGACGCGCACCGGTTTGCTGAGCTTCGGCTCCAGCGCAGGTACATTGTCTTCCGCACTGACCGCTACGGGTATCCAAGGCTCGGCCAGCCTCAGCCCCAGCAGCTTGACGTTCAACGCGCAGCAGACCGGCACGGCCAGCGCCGCGCAAGTCGTGACGCTCACAAACACCGGCACCTCGCCTTTGGTGGTTTCCAACGTCGCAGTGTCCTCGGGTGTCAGCGATTTTTCGCAAACCAATAACTGCGCCACGGTTGCGGTCAACGGCACTTGCACCGTGTCGGTCACCTTCGCGCCTACCACCGGTGGCACGCGCACGGGCACCTTGACATTCACGCATAACGGCACAGGTACCTCGAGCGTCAGCTTGACGGGAACCGCTCAAGCTCCGAGCGCCACGTTGTCGGCTGTCAATTTCGGCATCAATCAAACGGGCCAGACTTACAGTGGCACGGCGACCCTGAACAACACCGGTATCGCCCCGATTTCCGTTGGCACGGCGGGTGTGAGCGGCCAATACTTCAGCTACGTCAGCACCACCTGCGGTACCTCGCTCGCACCTTCTGCCAGCTGCACCTACGCAGTCAGCTTCACACCCACAGGCGCGGGCGCTCAAACGGGTACCTTGTCCGTCTCCACGGGGGCAGGCGCGATGTCGGCCAACCTTTCGGGCTCGGGCCAAGTGCCCTCAGCGACCTTGTCGACGCCCAGCTTCGCCAGTGACTACAGCGGCGACAGCAGTGGCCAGCTGGCCACGGCGACCTTGAGCAACACGGGCGTGGGGACATTGACATTGACCGTCCCCAGTGCTGCCTCAGTCTCCGGCACGGACTTCAGCTTCGTCTCCACGACGTGTGGAACGTCCGTCGCGGTGAGCGGCAGCTGCACAGTGACGCTCGACTTCACCGCTTCGACAGGTGGCGCTCGCACGGGTTCGCTGAGCTTGACGACAGGCGCTGGCACGCAAGCCGTGACGCTTTCAGGCACGGGTATCGCGCCGCAAGCCACGCTGTCGACGCCCAGCTTCGCGGCGACGCCAGTGGGTTCGTCCAGCACGGCCACGGCCACGTTGACCAACACGGGCGCAGGCCCCTTGACCGTCACGGTACCAACCGCCTCGTCTGTGACCGGCACGGGCTTTAATTTCGTGGCCACGACCTGTGCCACGACACTGGCCGTCAACGCGACCTGCGCCGTGACGGTGCAATTCAGTCCCACCTCGACGTCCACCGATTCGGGCACCCTGGCTGTTGTCACAAACGCAGGAACGCAAACTGCGTCGCTGGGCTCCACGGGCATTCAAGGCTACGCCTCGGTGTCGCCGGGCTCGCTGACGTTTGCAGCGCAGCAGACTGCAACGACATCCTCGGTGCAGACCATCACCGTCACGAACACGGGTACGAACACCCTGACATTCACGGGTGTGGGCATCTCCACCGGTTCCACCGATTTTGCCGAGTCCAACAACTGCGCCGCTGTAGCGGTCAATGGCACCTGCACGGTCAACGTGAGCTTCACGCCGTCGACTTCGGGTTCGCGCACGGGAACGCTCAGCTTTACTCACAATGGTGGCGGTATCGCCAACGTCAGCCTCGCGGGTACGGGCCAAGCGGCAACTGCCACCCTGAGTAATGTTGCGTTCGGCAGCTTGAAGGTGTCCACCAGCACAACGGGAACCGCGACGCTGACCAACACGGGTCTGGCCAGCATCGCGGTCACGGCTCCGACGGCCGCATCCGTCACTGGTACGGACTTCAGCTTCGTGTCCACGACGTGCGGAACAAGCCTGGCCGCTAATGCGACTTGCGCCACCACGGTGAAGTTCGCCCCAACCAGCAACGTCGCCCGCTCGGGCGTGCTCAGCATCGCCACCGGCGCGGGTACCATCACCGATGCGTTGTCTGGAACCGGCATTCAAGGTGCGGCGTCGTATTCCGCGTCGGCGCTGACCTACGCAGCCACGCAAGTAGGCTCCTCTGCGGCAACGCAGACAGTGACCGTTACCAACACAGGCACCTCCACCTTGACGGTGAGCGCGGTCACCGTGTCGAGCGGACTCACCGACTATGCCATTAGCAATACCTGCAGCGCGGCTCTGGCGGTTAACGGTACCTGCACGGTCACCGTGACATTCACGCCCTCTGCCACAGGAACTCGTTCCGGCGCTGTGACGATTACTTCTGACGCCTCTAACGGCACCGGCACCCTCAATCTCTCGGGTACGGGTCAAAGCGCCAGCGGGTCCATCACGAACTACAGCGCTGGCAACGTCATCGTCGGTAACAGCGTCAGTGGCAACGTCACGGTGACGAATACCGGTGTGGGCGCTATCTCGGTGACCGCGCCCACCGCGAGCTCGGTCACGGGTACCGGCTTTGCGTTCAGCTCCACGACTTGCGGCGGAACGCTTGCAGCGGGTGGCACTTGCACGGTCGGCGTGAGCTACGTGCCGACGGCAGCAGGTGCCCAGTCCGGCAGCGTGAGCGTCAGTGCGGGTGCCGCGGGTACCTTGACAGGCACGCTCTCCGGAACGGGGTTGCGCGGCAACGCCTCGTACTCGTCAACGTCGATGACGTTCGGCAGCCAGACGGTGGGCACGACCAGCGGCACGCAGTCAGTCACTGTGACCAACAACGGTACAGCACCTTTGACCGTTACTGGCGTATCGGTCACGGCGGGTTCGAGCGACTTCGGGTCTTCGAACAGCTGCTCCGCGGCTCTCGCTGTCAATGGTACCTGCACCATCAACGTGTCGTTCACGCCCTCGGCGTCTGGTACGCGTAACGGCACGGTCAGCGTGACGACCAATGGCACCAGCGGCACTGGCACCCTTAACTTGACTGGAACCGGCTACGGCGTGGCCAGCGTATCCGGCACGTCATTCACGACGGCAACGGTTACGTCAGGTGCTGGCGATACGTTCAACTGGACGACCAGTGGCGCTTCGACCGTCGTAGTGTCTTGCTCCGGAACGGCTGCCGGCAGCTATTCGGGCTCGACCGTGAATGGCAGCACTGCCGTGACCACCTCCAGTACCGGAGCGGGTTCTTGCACGGTGACGCCGTACAACGCCATTGGCGTTGCCGGTACGGCCGCGTCCAACTCGTTCAGCGTTGTCGCAGCGCCAAGCGTCACGGGTGTCTCCCTGAGCCCGACCACGGTCACCAGTGGCTCGTCGACGTCTCTTAGCTGGAGTACCAGCAACGCCACTAGCGTGAGCGTGGCTTGCTCGGGTACGGCCTCTTACAGCTACTCGGGCTCCACCGTGAACTACTCTGGCGCGGGCGTCTCGACATCCAGCACAGGAACGGGTACTTGCTCGGTGACCGCCTACAACGCGGCGGGTACCGCTTCGAGTGGTTCGGCCACGGTGAGCGTCGTCGCAGCGCCTTCGGTGTCGGGCTTCAGCTTGAGTCCGACTACCGTGACGAGCGGCAACAGCTCGTCCCTGGCCTGGAGCACCAGTAACGCCACCAGCGTAGCAGTCTCTTGCAATGGCACGGCTTCGTACAGCTACTCGGGTGCCACGGTGAACTACTCTGGCGCGGGCGTCTCGACGTCCGGCACGGGCACGGGCACGTGCTATATCACGGCCTATAACGCCGCGGGTACCGCTTCGGCACAAGCCAGTGTTTCCCTGAACGTGGTGGCGGCTCCAAGTGCAACAGGCATCTCCCTGAGCCCGACGACCGTGACGAGCGGCAATTCGACGACCTTGGCCTGGAGCACCAGCAATGCCACCAGCGTGGCTGTCTCGTGCAACGGCACGGCGTCGTACAGCTATTCGGGTACGACAGTCAATTATTCGAGCGCTGGCGTGTCGACGTCGAGCACCGGAACCGGCACTTGCTACGTCACCGCCTACAACGCTGCGGGTACGGCCTCCAGCACTATCAGCGCAACAGTCAACGTCGTTGCTGCCCCGTCGGTCTCGGCCGTGAGCATGAGCCCTGCCAACGTCACCTCCGGCAACAGCTACACGCTCGGCTGGTCGACCAACAACGCGACAAGCGTGTCGGTCTCGTGCCCGGCGCCTGGCAGCTACAGCTACTCCGGCAGCACCGTCAACTACGGCGGCGGTGCGGTGGGCACCAGTGGAACCGGCACGGTCACTTGCACGGTGACGGCCTACAACGCTGCGGGTACCGCTGTTTCTGGAAGCAATGCCATTAACGTGGTTGCCGCGGCGTCGGTTCAGTCCGCCAGTTTCAGCCCGACATCCGTCTATTCCGGGAGCGCGTCGACCTTTAGCTGGACGACGGCCAGCGCAACGTCTGCCTCGGTTTCGTGCTCTGGTGCTGGCGCAACGGCTACCGGTTCGGGCACCAGCGGCAGCATCTCTGTGGGCACTTCTAGCGTGGGCACGGCGACTTGCACCGTGACGGCCTACAACGCTGCGGGTAACGCTTGGACGGGTAGCGGCAGCCTCTCGGTGGTGCAGCAAATCGGCGTCGTCTTTACGGTTACGGGCTCCGGCTCAGCCTGGACGTTCACCAACCCCAATTCGTTCGCTGTTGCTCCGACGGCGGTTGGTGCGGGGGGTAGCGCCACGTTGTGGGGCGGCACTTGCGCGGTTGGCACGGCTGTGCCGGCGGGCGGCTCCTGCACGGTGGGCTTGGCAATGTCCGCTCCGTCTTGCGGAACGGCCACCGGCCATGCGTACGTGACTACTGCTGCCGGAAACGCTGCAGGCGGAACCTACTCGCTCTACAGCGGTAAGGTCTGCAACTAACGACCTTGGGTCGTCTAAGAGCCGCGCTACCTGCGCGGCTCTTTTCATTGTTCGCAAATCTTGCGGGCACTCTTAAATCTCGAATCCCTGGCTCTAAAAACGTTTAACCAGGTTGCCTATACGAGAAAACCCTCCTCTTAGCAAACGCCGTTTTCGGTTTTGGAACCGTTAGGGCTAGTCCACGCTCGGCATTTAACGGGTGTTGCCTATACCTTGCTTAATCCTTGCCGCTGCCCCTCGCCCAATGTTCTTCAATCGCTCAAGCCTGCGTCGCCTCGTTGCGTCCCTCGTCAGTGCCACCGTGGCGTTCCAGCCCATGTTGGTGCTTGCCCAAACACTGGTCTACCAAGTTCCGTTCGATGCCCCGAACATGAGCGCGGCCGTTGCTGGCTCGCTCATGGCTGCACCGAACAGTAACTCATTTGGAACGCTGGTGCTGGGGTCGACGGCTTCCGCTAGCACCACCATCACCAACGTGGGCCAAAATTCGGTCAACATCACGGGCATCGACATTGGGACTCCGTATTCGCAGACCAATAACTGCCCCTCGACGCTCGTGGGCGGCGCGTCTTGCACAGCAACGGTGGTTTTCAATCCGACGACAGCCGGCACTTTCAGTGGCACTTTGGCAGTGAGTGGCGCGGGTTCGAGCACGAGTTTCGCGGTGAGCGGTACCGCAGTCGTGCCGACGACGACCTTGGCGGTCACACCGTCTCAAGTGACATTCCCGGCGACGAATGTCAAGACGACAGCAGCAACGCAAGCCATCACCATCACCAATACGGGCAATAGCCCGGCGACGGTCAATGGCATCGGTGTGACTTCGGGAGCCACGGATTTCGCGCAGTCCAATGACTGCGGGGCAGGGCTGCAGCCTGGCGCTGCGTGCACCGTCAGCGTGTCCTTCACTCCAAGCGCGTACGGTTCGCGCAGCGGCAACCTCAACATCTACGAGGAGGCTTCGGCTACCCTCTACTCGGTCGCGCTCGGCGGTTCCGGCAACGCCGCTATCCTGGCAGCCACGCCTTCGAGCGTCAATTTTGGCTCGGCTATCGCCAATTTCGCCAACACCACCGGCAAGGTCACGGTGATGAATACCGGTAACCTGCCTTTGACCGGCGTGACCGCCGACGTGAGTGCAGGCGATTTTTCGCAAACGGCAACGGATTGCACGGGTACCTTGGCAGGCGGCGGTAGTTGCAGCGTTACCCTGCAATTCACGCCGACCGCGACTGGAACACGCAACTCGACCATCATCTTTGGTTCGGCCAACGGCGGAAATTCCACGGTCACGCTGACAGGTACGGGCGTCGCCCAAAGCGTGACTGCCACGGTTTCGCCGACTTCGCTGGTGTTTGGCAGCGCTCAATTGGGCTCGACCCCCTCGACGCAAACAACGACCCTGACCAACACCGGCAACGTCCCGGTGCAAATCTCGTCGGTCAATGTCTCGACAGGCGGGTCTAACTTCCAATCGACCAGCTCTTGCGGAACGTCGCTCGCCGTTGGTGCCAACTGCACGGTAAGCATTGCGTTCACACCCACATCGGCGGGCCCGCTCGCAGGAACCTTGACATTGGCTACTTCCGCGGGAAACAAGAGTGTCCCCCTGAGCGGAACGGGTACCGAAGGTACTGCTGCCGTGTCTTCCAGCAACGTGACGTTCGCAGCCACACAAGTCGCTTCGACGGCCGCGGTTCAATCCGTGACAGTGACCAACACCGGTAACGGCACACTGACCTTCACGGGTGTTGGTATCGCGTCCGGTGCGACCGATTTTGCTCAATCCAACAACTGCACGACGCTCGCACCGAACGCCACCTGCACGGTACAGCTTTCTTTCACCCCAAGCACGACGGGCACGCTCTCGGGCACGCTTGCGCTGACACATGACGGCACAGGCGTGACGCTCGTCAACCTGTCAGGTATTGGGCAAGCTCAGAGTTCTACGCTCTCCACGCCGGCGTTCTTGACGACCGTGGTGGGGTCGTCCAGCACCGCTTATGCCAACCTGACCAACACAGGTATCGGGCCCTTGAGCATTACCGTCCCAGGTGCGGCGTCGGTGACCGGCACAGACTTCAGCTTCGCTTCGACAACTTGCGCCAGTACGCTGGCTCCGTCAGCGAGCTGCACCATCGGCGTGACATTCACTCCGACCAGCACGACCGCCCGTACGGGTCAACTCGTGGTGGCAACGGGTGCTGGCCAACAATCGGCTTCTTTGGCGTCGACCGGTATCTCCGGCTTCGCCAGCGTGTCGACCAGCGCGCTTACCTTCGCTGCGCAACAAATCAGCTCCACGAGCGCAGTGCAGACAGTGACCGTTACCAATACGGGCACGAACACGCTCATGTTCACGGGTGTGGGCATCAGTTCTGGCACGTCGAACTTCGCTGAGTCGAATAACTGCGCAAGCGTTCCAGTGAACGGCACTTGCACCGTTAACGTCACCTTCACTCCGACAGCTTCCGGTGCTTTGACGGGCACCTTGAGCTTGACGCATGACGGCAGCGGTGTAACTTCCGTGGCCCTGGCGGGTACGGGTCAAGCGCCAAGCGCCACCCTGACGACGCCAACATTCACGAGCACCCAGGTCAGCGCTTCGTCTACGGCAGTTGCCACCTTGAGCAACACGGGTATCGGAAACCTCACTATGACGGCGCCTTCGGCAGCCTCGGTGTCGGGTACAGACTTTGCGTTCCTCTCGACGACCTGTGGCGCCAACTTGGCCCCGACAGCGACTTGCACGGTAACCCTGCAGTTCACGCCGACCGCGTCGGCAACGCGCACGGGCACGTTGAACATCGGTACGAGCGCCGGTACGCAGTCCGCCACGTTGTCCGCCACTGGCGTGCAGGGCTCGGGCAGTCTCAACCCGACTAGCTTGACATTCACCGCTCAACAAACGAATACCACGAGCGCTGCGCAAGTCGTCACTCTGACCAACACGGGAACGTCACCTCTGGTGGTTTCCAGTGTCAGCACCACAACTCCAACGAATTTCGCGCAAACCAACAATTGCACGACGATTCCTGTCAACGGCAGCTGCACGGTTTCGGTCACCTTCACCTCGACTTCCAGCGGCACATCCTCAGGCTCCCTGGTTTTTGCTGACAACGGCTCGGGCGCAACGACGGTGGCGTTGTCGGGCACTGCCCAGGCTCCCAGCGCGACCTTGTCGGCGATTGATTTCGGCATCACCCAAGTCGGCCAGACGTACAGCAAGACTGCAACCTTGGCCAATACGGGTATCGGCTCGATTACGGTAGGTACTCCTGCCGTCACGGGTGCAGGCCTGAGCTATGCGTCCAACACCTGCGGCACCTCGCTGGCTGCGGGTGCAAACTGCACGGTCACGATTAACTACGCTCCTGCAGCCGCGGGTAGTCCTTCTGGCACGCTCAGCGTTCCGACGGGTGCGGGTACGGAAACCGCATCGGTGTCGGCGACCGCGCAAGTCGCTACGGCCACTCTGTCAACTCCGAGTTTCGCCAGCGATTACAGCGGTGACTCTACGGGTCAGTTGGCGACGGCGACGCTTACCAACACGGGTGTGGGTCCTCTGACCTTGACGACGCCGAGTGCCTCCTCCGCAACCGGAACCGATTTCAGCTTCACCTCCACGACTTGCGGCACTACCGTTGCAGTAGGAAACAGCTGCACCGTCACGTTGGACTTCATCGCTTCGGCTGGAGGCACCCGTACAGGCTCCCTGAGCCTGACGACGGGCGCTGGCACAGAAACCGTCACTCTGACGGGCACCGGCATTGCGCCACAAGCCGCGCTGGCGGCTCCTAGCTTTGCATCGACCCCGGTGGGTTCGTCCAGCACTGCGACGGCGACACTCAGCAACACGGGCGTGGGTCCTCTGACCGTAACGGTTCCGACGGCTTCGTCCGTAACGGGCACCGGCTTCAGCTTCGTGTCGACGACTTGCACAGCGTCGATTGCTGTGAGCGGCACTTGCACGGTGACTGTGCAGTTCAGCCCCAGCTCGACGTCTGCTAGCACGGGCACCTTGTCAATTGGAACCAATGCGGGCACGCAAACCGCTTCGTTGGGTTCTACAGGTATCCAAGGCTACGCTTCGGTGTCGCCTGGTTCCCTCACGTTCTCGGCGCAACAGACTGCGACCACGTCGGCGGTGCAGACCATCACCGTCACGAATTCGGGCACGAACACGCTGACCTTCACGGGCGTGGGCATCTCCACTGGCTCGACTGACTTCGCGCAATCGAACAACTGCGGCTCCGTCGCGGTCAACGGCACGTGCACGGTGAGCGTGACTTTCACGCCGTCGACCTCCGGCGCTCGCACGGGCACGCTCAGCTTCACGCACAACGGCGGAGGTATTGCCAACGTCAGCCTGACGGGTACGGGCCAAGCGCCGAGCGCGACACTGGCGGCTGTTGCTTTCGGCAATGTCGTCGTCGGTAGCTCGGGCTCGAGCAGCTCGACCCTGACCAACACGGGTCTGGCTCCCATCTCGCTGACTGCGCCAACTGCAGCTTCCGTGACTGGTACGGACTTTAGCTTCGTCTCGACCACCTGCGGCACCTCGCTCGCAGCTGGCGCAACCTGCGCAACCACCGTACAGCTCACGCCTACGGCGGCTGCCGCGCGCACAGGCACGTTGTCGTTCGCCACCGGGGCGGGTACTGTCAACGCTGCGCTGTCCGGCACCGGTATCCAGGCCATTGCCAGCCTGTCGACCTCGACGCTGACCTACGCCGCTACGCAAGTGGGGACGAGCGCTGCTACGCAAACCGTGACCGTGACCAACACGGGCACGTCGAGCCTGAGCTTGTCGGGTGTCTCAGTCAGCTCGGGTTCTTCGGACTACGTGCAGAGCAACACGTGCTCGACCGCTCTCGCAGTCAACGGCACCTGCTCCATCGCAGTGACCTTCACGCCGAGCGCCACAGGCACGCGCGCGGGCGCGGTGAGCTTCACGTCCAACGGGACCGGCGCCACAGGCTTCGCCTTGACGGGCACGGGCCAAGGCCAAGCAGCGTCTTTGAGCACGCCGAGCTTCCCGGCAACCCCGGTGAACACCACGAGCACGGCCACGGCAACACTGAGCAACACCGGCATCGGCACGCTCGCAGTGACGGCTCCCACGGCTGCATCGGTGACGGGCTCGGGCTTCAGCTTCGTGTCGACCACCTGCGCCAGCTCTCTGGCTGTCTCGGGCACTTGCACGGTCACCGTGCAGTTCGCTCCGACCTCGACGACCACGGCCTCGGGCACATTGGCCATCGCCACCGGCGCGGGCACGCAGAGCGTCACGCTCGGGTCAACGGGTATCCAGGGCTTCGCTACGGTGTCGCCGTCTTCACTGACGTTCGCAACTCAACAGAACTTGTCGAGCTCCGCGTCACAAACCGTGACGGTGACGAACACGGGCACGAACACGCTGACCTTCACGGGCGTGGGCATCTCCACTGGCTCGACCGACTTCGCGCAATCGAACAACTGCGGCTCCGTCGCGGTCAACGGCACCTGCACGGTGAGCGTGACCTTCACGCCGTCGGCCTCCGGCGCTCGTACGGGCACGCTCAGCTTCACGCACAACGGCGGAGGCATTGCCAATGTCAGCTTGACGGGTACGGGACAAGCCGCAAGCGCTACTCTGTCGACTCCAAACTGGTCGAGCGGCACCCAAGTCGGCTCGAATTGGGACTTGACTGCGGTGGTCACCAACACAGGCATCGGCGCCGTGACCGTCACGACTCCGACGGCCAGCGCCGTCACTGGGACTGACTTCTCGTTCCTGGGCTCGACTTGCGCTACGGGTACGCCTCTGGCGGCTAACGGTACTTGCAACGTCTACGTGCGTTTCGCGCCAACTGCTGCAGCCGTACGCACGGGCACATTGACCCTGGCCAGCACGGCCGGCGCACTCACCACAGCTCTTAACGCCACCGGCGTCCAGGGCAATGTCGGCCTGTCCGCATCAACTTTGACCTACGCTGCGATGCAGGTTGGAAACAGCGCGACCTCGCAGTCAGTGACTGTGACGAACAACGGCACCTCGCCGGTGACCCTCTCGGGTATCGCTGTGAGTTCGGGTTCCACGGACTTCGCCCAGACGAATACTTGCTCGTCGGCGCTGGCGGTCAACGGCACGTGCGCGATTACCGTGACATTCAACCCCACGGCTGCGGGCGCTCGCACAGGCACCGTCAGCTGGACGGAGAACGGCACTGGCGCCACAAGCTTCTCGCTGACGGGCACCGGTCAAGCGCAGACAGCCACGTTGTCGACGCCGAGCTTCCCGGCAACCCCGGTGAACTCTACGAGCACGGCGACCGCAACGCTCAGCAACACGGGCATCGGCGCCTTGGCAGTGACTGTTCCGACAGCTTCGTCGGTGACGGGCTCGGGCTTCAGCTTTGTGTCGACCACTTGCACGGCATCTCTGGCGGTTTCGGGCACCTGCACGGTCACCGTGCAGTTCGCTCCGACCTCGACCACAGCGGCCTCTGGCACGCTGACGGTCGCAACCGGTGCTGGTTCCAAGACGGCATCCCTGGGCTCCACAGGTATCCAGGGGTACGCTTCGGTGTCGCCAGGCTCGCTGACCTTTGCAGCTCAGCAGACGTCGACGACGTCAGCTGTTCAGACCGTCACCGTGACCAACACCGGTACGAACACGCTGACCTTCACCGGGGTGGGCATCTCCACCGGCTCCACTGACTTCGCGCAATCGAACAATTGCGGCTCGGTCGCCGTCAACGGCACTTGCACGGTTAACGTGAGCTTCACGCCAAGCGCGGCAGGTTCGCGTCCAGGCACGCTCAGCTTTACGCACAACGGTGGCGGTATCGCCAACGTGAGCCTGACGGGCACAGGGCAGTCGCCTAGCGCCACGCTCTCCACCGCGGCATTTGGAAGCGTGGTGGTGGGCTCGTCGAGCACCTTGACGAGCACGCTGCAGAACACGGGTATTGCCTCCATCACGGTGACGACGCCGACGGCGGCTTCCGTCGCGGGCACGGACTTCAGCTTTGTCTCCACGACCTGTGGCACGTCACTCACGGCGTCGGCGTCTTGCACGACCACGGTGAAGTTTGCACCGACCGCTGCCGCCGCTCGCTCGGGGACTCTGTCCTTCGCCACCGCCGCAGGCACGGTGAGCGCTGCGCTGTCCGGCACGGGTATCCAAGGTGCCGCGAGCCTCTCGGCTTCGACTGTGACGTACGCTGCCACCCAAGTGGGCTCTACGGCGGCGATTCAGTCGGTGACGGTAACCAACACAGGCACGTCCAGCCTCACGCTGTCGGGCGTCGCCGTCAGCAGTGGTTCTTCGGACTACTCGCAGACCAATACGTGCTCGGCAGCCTTGGCGGTCAACGGTACTTGCAGCATCACCGTGACCTTCACGCCGAGTGCCACAGGCACTCGCACGGGTACCGTGAGCTGGACGTCCAATGGTACTGGCGCCACGAGTTTCGCACTTACGGGAACGGGGCAGGTGCAATCGGCCACCATCACGTCCAATAACTGGGGGAGCTATGTTGCGGGCACGACCACCAACGGTAGCCAGCTCGTTACCAACACGGGTGTTGGCCCAATCACGTTCGGCACCCCGACGGTCAATGCGCCGTTCGCCTACACCGGCAACAACTGCGGTGCCTCGTTGGCTGCCGGCGCCAGCTGCAACATCAATCTGTCGTTCACCCCGACAACCGCGGGCAGCTTCACTCAAACGCTGTCGGTGCCTACCAGCGCGGGTACGCTGACGTCCACTTCCACGGGTGTCGGTCTGCAAGGCAATGCCTCGTACTCGACCACGTCGCTATCATTCGGCAGCCAGACAGTAGGCACGACTAGCGCGACCCAATCGGTGACCATCACCAACAACGGCACTGCCAGCTTGACGGTGACGGGTGTTTCGGTGTCCTCGGGCTCGAGCGACTTCGGCTCATCCAACAGCTGCGCGGCTGCCCTGGCGGTCAATGGGACCTGCACCGTTAGCGTGTCGTTCACGCCGTCAACGTCCGGCGCCCGCACCGGCACCGTCAGCGTCACGACCAATGGCACGAACGGCACGGGCACCCTCAACCTGTCAGGTACGGGTGCGGCAACGGCTTCTGGCGTGATGGCTATTAACCCCACCTCGGTGACCACGGGTGCGGCTCCAACCATCAGCTGGACGACATCGAACGCCTCGTCCGTGGCGGTGTCTTGCACCGCTCCGATGAGCTACAGCTACTCGGGAACAAACGTGAACTTCGGGGGTGGCGGTGTTGCTACCTCCGGCACAGGTACCAGCACCTGTACGCTGACCCCCTACAACTCGTTGGGAGTTGCGGGGCCCGCCAGCACCGCGACGGTATCCGTCCTTCCGGCGGCCACGGCAAGTGTGTCGGTCAGCACGGGTACCGTGACGACCGGAGGCTCCTTCAACGTGGCCTGGTCGACGACCAACGCCTCGACGGTGTCGGTGGTGTGCACGGCCCCGGGTAGCCAAAGCTACTCCGGCACGGTCGTCAACTACAGTGGCTGGACGGTTCCGACCTCTGGCACGGGTACCAGCACCTGCACGGTCACGCCGTACAACTCCATCGGTACCGCGGGTGCCGCGGTGAGTGCGTCCGTCAATGTCGTGCCGGTGGCTACCGCTAGCATCACTACAAGCCCAGCTACCGTTACGTCGGGGAACTCCTTCAATGTGGGCTGGTCATCCTCTAACGCCTCGACGGTGTCTGTGGTCTGTACGGCTCCGGGCAGCCAAAGCTACTCGGGCTCGACGGTGAACTACAGCGGTTGGGTCGTTCCGACCTCTGGCACGGGCACGAGCACTTGCACGATTACGCCATACAACGCTGCGGGGACCGCGGGTTCCGCGTCAACCGCAACGGTTAATGTCGTTGCCGCACCGACGATTGGTAGCTTCACAGCCAGTCCGGCCACGGTTACCAGTGGTGGCACGTACACCATTGCTTGGGCAACCAGCAACGCCACCAGTGTTTCGGTGTCGTGCTCTAGCCCAGGGGCCTACAGCTACTCGGGTAGCACTGTAAATTATGGCGGCGGTGCTGTGGGAACCAGTGGCACAGGCACGGTATCTTGTTCCTTGGTTGCCTACAACGCAGCGGGTACCGCGTCCGGCACGGCAACACAGTCTGTCGCAGTTGTGGCCGCGCCATCGGTGACCGCGGTCACGATGAGTCCTGCCAACGTCACGACGGGTGGCAACTACACCTTGGGCTGGTCGACGAGCAACGCGACGAGTGTGTCCGTGTCGTGCCCGTCGCCGGGCAGCTACAGCTACTCCGGCTCGACCGTCAACTACGGCGGCGGTGCGGTGGGCACGAGCGGCACCGGTAGCCTGACCTGCACAGTCACTGCATACAACGCGGCGGGTTACGGCGTGTCGGGAAGCAATACCATCAATGTGGTGGCTGCACCTAGCGCGGGTTCCCCGTACTTCAGCCCGACGTCGGTGACAGCCGGCAGCTCGTCGACGTTCTACTGGAGTACCAGCAACGCCACTTCGGCCAGCGTTAGCTGCTCGGGGGCTGGCGCGACAGCGTCCAGCTCTGGCACCAGCGGCAGCTTGACCGTAGGCACCTCGAGCCAAGGTACCGCAACTTGCTATGTCACAGCGTACAACGCGGCAGGAACCTCTGCTCAGTCGTCCGCTAACTTGACGGTTAACTCCGCACTGGCGCTGTTCACGGTCCAGTCCACGGGGTTCACCACCGTGTTCAAGAACCCGAACAGTACCGCTACTGCGATTACCGGCTCGGGTACCACCGCCGGCACGACCAGCACGAATACTTGCACGGGCACGTTGGCGGCAGGCGCGACTTGTACGATTACCTTCAGCATCGTCAAGGCTGACTGCAAGGCGGACCAGCAGATTGGTGGTTCGTACATTTCGAACGCAGCGGGTACTACCTACGGTGCCACCGAGAACGGCACTTACGGCACGACTTGCCGCTGATGCCCCAAAAAAACATACCCCTAAACGCGGTATGACCCCCTATGCCGGCCAAGCAAATTGCTTGGTCGGTTTTCTTTTGAAGCAGGTGCGGGTTTCTACTAAAAATAACGGTGTTCATTTAACCTGAGTCGCTATACCGGACTAAATCCTACGTAAGTGACCCCTGATGCCGTTCAATCGCTCCTTTTTGCGACGTCTCGTCGCATCCCTCGTCAGTGCCACCGTGGCTTTCCAGCCGCTGGTGGTGCTCGCCCAGACGTTGCAATACCAAGTCCCCATGGATGGGGTCAACATGAGCGCCGCCGTGGCGGGCTCCTTGCTGGCGTCTCCGAGCAGCAATTCGTTTGGGACGTTGGTTTTGGGTTCGACGGCTTCCACGAGCACCACGATTACTAACGTCGGGCAGGATGCGGTCAACATCACGGGAATCGACATCGGAGCCCCGTACTCGCAAAGCAACAACTGTCCCACGACGCTCGTGGGCGGTGCGTCGTGCACTGCAACAGTTATCTTTGCACCGACCTCGGCGGGCACGTTTAACAGCAGTTTGACGGTTAATGGCGTCGGCTCCAACACGGCCTTTGCGGTCAGCGGTACCGCGGTTGTCCCGACCACCACTTTGTCGGTAAGCCCCTCACAAGAAGTTTTTCCAGCGACGAACGTCAATAACTCCGCCGCGACGCAATCCATCACTATCACGAATACCGGCAATAGCACTGCCACCGTGAATGGGATTGGCGTTACCTCTGGCGCCACTGACTTTGGACAGTCCAATAGCTGCGGTGCCAGCTTGCAGCCTGGTGCCTCCTGCACGGTAAGCGTGTCATTCACTCCGAGCGCCTATGGCCCACGCAGCGGCAACCTCAACATTTACGAGGAAGCTTCCGCGACCTTGTACTCCGTCTCACTGAGCGGGTCGGGCAACGCCGCCATTCTGGCAGCAACGCCGGCAAGTGTTGACTTTGGCTCCGCTATTGCCAACTTTGCAACGACTTCCGGCAAGGTGACGGTCTCGAACACTGGCAATCTGGCCTTGACCGGCATTACGGCGGACTTCAGCGCGGGTGATTTTTCTCAAACCGCCACGGACTGCACCGGCACGTTGGCCGGTGGTAGTAACTGCAGCGTGACCGTCACTTTCATGCCTACAGCCTCGGGCACGCGTACCGCTGCCATTGTTTTCAACTCCGCCAATGGTGGTGGTTCCTCGGTGAACTTGACCGGAACAGGCGTCGCGCAAAATGTCAGCGCATCCATTACGCCGGCCTCGATGGCTTTTGGTAGCGCTCAGCTCGGAACGTCTTCGGCGGCGCAAACAGCAACCCTGGCGAATACGGGTAACGTGCCGGTTCAGATTTCATCGGCCAAGGTGACGGTGGGGGGTACCAATTTCCAGTCGACGACGACATGTGGCACGACACTGCCGGTTGGCGCCAGCTGCACCGCCAGCGCGGTGTTCACGCCTGCCTCTGCGGGACCGCTCGCGGGCACGCTGACGCTCTCGACTTCTGCAGGTGACAAGGTGATTGCGCTCAGTGGTACAGGCACTCAGGGCACTGCTGCCGTCTCGGCGAGCAACTTGACGTTTGCAGCAACGCAAGTTGCATCGACGGCCGCGGTTCAGTCCGTGACCGTGACCAACTCGGGTAACGGTTCCCTGACGTTCACCGGCGTGGGCATCGCCACGGGTGCACCAGACTTCGCGCAGTCCAACAACTGTACAACTCTTGCGCCAAATGCGACCTGCACGGTCCAAGTCTCGTTCACGCCGAGTGCCGCAGGTGCTCTTTCCGGCACGCTCGCCCTGACCCATGACGGCACGGGCGTCACCCTTGTTTCTTTGTCGGGCACGGGCCAGGCACAAAGCACGACGCTCTCCGCGCCGACGTTCTCGACGACCGTCGTGGGCTCGACCAACACCGCCTACGCCAATCTCACCAATACCGGCATTGGAGCATTGAGCATCACCGTGCCAGGCACCAGTTCTGTTACAGGCACTGATTTCAGCTTCGCTTCGACCAATTGCACCAGCGCCCTGGCACCGGCCGCCAGCTGCACGATTGGCGTGAAGTTTTCGCCGTCCAGCACCAGTGCCCGAACAGGCCAACTCGTTGTCGACACCGGCGCTGGTCAGCAAGCGGTAGCACTCAACTCGACGGGTATTGACGGCTTTGCCAGCGTCTCCAGCAGTGCGCTCACGTTCGCTGCTCAGCAAACGAACTCGACGAGTGCGGTTCAGTCCGTGACTGTCACCAATACGGGCACTAACGCGCTGACATTTACGGGCGTGGGCATCAGTTCCGGCGCTTCGGATTTCGCACAGTCCAACAATTGCGCCAGTGTCGCGGTCAATGCTACTTGCACAGTCAGTGTGAGTTTCACACCGTCCACATCGGGTACGCGCACCGGAACGCTAAGCCTGGCTCACGACGGTGGCGGCGTCACCTCAGTTTCTTTGGTGGGTACCGGTCAAGTACCCAGCGCGACGGTCTCGACGCCGACATTCAGCAGCACACAAGTCGGCGCCACCAGTGCGGCAGTCGTTACCCTGTCCAACACGGGTATCGGTAACGTTACTGTAACGGTACCGTCTTCGGCGTCTGTCTCCGGCACCGATTTCAGTTTTCTGTCTACCACTTGTGGCGCAAACCTTGCAGCGGCAGCCAATTGCAGCGTCACGCTGCAGTTCGCTCCCACAGCGGCCGCCACACGTGGGGGCACGCTGAGCATTGGCACCAGCGCTGGTACTCAGACAGCTACACTAAGCGCAACGGGCGTTCAAGGCTCGGCTAGCGTCAACCCGTCCAGCTTGACCTTCTCGGCTCAACAAACGAGCACTTCGAGCGCTGCGCAAGTTGTCACCCTGACCAATACCGGCACGTCCCCTTTGGTCGTCTCCAGTGTGAGCCTCACGTCGGGTGCGGCTGACTACTCGCAAACTAACAATTGCGCGACTGTCGCCGTTAGTGGCAGTTGCACGGTTTCGGTCATCTTTACGCCCACGACGGCGGGAACGCGCACCGGAACCTTGGCGTTCACGCACAACGGTTCGGGCGCGACCAGTGTCGCGCTCTCCGGAACTGCCCAAGTTCCGAGCGCCACACTGTCGGCTGTCGCCTTCGGCATCACGCAAACAGGGCAGTCGTACACCAAGGCGTCGACGCTGGCAAACACCGGCATCGCACCCATTAGCGTCGCCACTCCGGCCGTGGCTGGTACGGGCTTCTCCTACGCCTCATCCACCTGTGGCGCGACGCTGGCGGCTGGCGCGACCTGCACCATCTCTGTCAACTATGTTCCGACAGCCGCAGGTACGCAGACGGGCACCGTGAGCGTCGCCACCGGCGCGGGTGCCCAGTCGGCAGGTTTGACCGGGACGGCGCAAGTGGCATCTGCCACGTTGTCGACACCGAGCTTTGCCAGCGACTACAGCGGCGACTCCACGGGTCAATTGGCAACCGCCACCCTGACGAACACGGGCGTCGGACCCCTCAGCCTGACTGCTCCCAGCGCTGCGTCGGTGTCTGGCACGGACTTCAGCTTCGTCTCTACTACTTGCGGCACGTCTGTTGCGGTCAGTGGTAGCTGCACGGTCACGCTTAACTTCACGGCCACAGCTGGTGGCGCTCGCTCAGGCTCATTGACCTTGACAACGGGTGCCGGTACCCAAGCCGTGACCCTTTCGGGCACGGGCATCGCTCCTCAAGCTTCGCTGTCGGCCCCCAGCTTCGGGGCAACCCCGGTTGGTTCGTCCAGTACCGCAGCTGCGACTCTCACCAACACGGGCGTAGGACCGCTTACGCTCACCGTTCCGGCGGCCTCGTCCGTTTCGGGCACCGGTTTCACTTTTGTGTCCACGACGTGCGCCACTTCCTTGGCCGTCAACACCAGCTGCACGGTCACCGTCCAGTTCAGCCCCAGCTCGACTTCGGCCAGCACAGGCACGCTGTCGGTGGTAACCAATGCGGGCACGGAGACCGCTTCGCTTGGCTCCACCGGCATCCAGGGCTACGCTTCGGTGTCGCCGGGCTCGCTGACGTTCGCGGCGCAGCAAACGTCGACCACGTCGGCGGTGCAGACCATCACCGTGACCAACACCGGTACGAACACCCTGACCTTCTCGGGCGTGGGTATCTCCACAGGTAGCGCGGACTTCGCCGAGTCCAATAACTGCGCCGCTGTCGCCGTCAACGGCACCTGCACGGTCAATGTCAACTTCACGCCATCGACTACGGGCACGCGCTCGGGCACGCTGAGCTTTACCCATAATGGCGGCGGTATCGCCAACGTCAGCCTCACGGGCACGGGTCAAGCTCCGAGCGCTACCTTGAGCAACGCCGCGATGGGCAACGTCAAGGTCTCGTCAAGCACGACGGGTATGGCCACGCTGACCAACACCGGTCTCGCCAGCATCACGGTCACCGCTCCGACGGCCTCGTCGGTTTCGGGTACGGACTTCAGCTTCGTGTCTACGACATGTGGGACGACTTTGGCAGCAGGCGCAACCTGCACGACCACTGTGAAGTTCGCACCGACCAGCAACGTCGCTCGGTCTGGCGCGCTGGCCATCGCCACCGGCGCGGGCACCATCACTGACACCTTGTCCGGTACGGGAATTCAGGGCGCGGCTTCGCTGTCTTCGTCGACGCTGACTTACGCCGCGACGCAAATCGCGTCCACAGCGGCGACGCAAACGGTGACCCTGACCAACAACGGTACTTCGACGTTGACGGTGAGCAGTGTCACGGTGAGCGCGGGCTCGTCGGACTTCTCCCAGTCCAACACCTGCACGTCCACGCTGAGCTCTGGCGGTACTTGCACGGTCACGGTCACGTTCACGCCGACTGCGGCGGGAACGCGAACGGGTACGGTGTCGATTGCTTCCGACGCGTCGAATGGCACGGTCACCCTCAACTTGTCGGGCACGGGTCGAGCCCAATCGGCAACCATCACCTCCAACAACTGGGGCGGCTACGCCGTGGGCACGTCCACCAACGGTTCGCAGCTGGTGACCAACACCGGCGTCGGCCCCATCACGTTCGGCACGCCAACAGTGAACGCCCCGTTCACCTACACCGGCAACACCTGCGGAAGTTCGTTGGCGGCGGGCACGACCTGCAACGTGAACATGACGTTCACGCCGACGGCAGCCACTTCGTACACGCAAACATTGACGGTTCCGACGAGCGCGGGCACCTTGACCTCCACCTCCACGGGTTCGGGTTTGCAAGGCACTGCGTCGTATTCGTCGACATCGCTGACGTTCGCGGGCCAGACGGTGGGTACGACCAGCAGCACCCAGTCCATCACCATCACCAACACGGGTAGCGCCAGTCTGACGGTGACGGGCGTCTCCGTCACCGCAGGCGCGACAGATTTCGCGCAGTCCAACAACTGTTCGTCGGCTCTGGCCGTCAACGGTACCTGCACGATTAACGTGTCGTTCACGCCGTCGTCGACGTCCAACCCGCGGCCTGGCACGGTCACCGTGGCTACCAACGGCACCAGCGGTGCCACCGGCATCACCCTGACGGGTACGGGCGTGGCGGTCGCGACATCGAGCATCAGCCTCAGCCCGACGACGGTCACCGTAGGCACGGCACCGACCATCACCTGGGGTTCGTCGGGTGCGTCGACCGTGACGGTCTCCTGCACGGCTCCCATGGCTTACAGCTACTCGGGCACCGTCGTGAATAACACAGGCGGCATCGGAATGTCGGCGCCCGGCACCAGCACTTGCACCATCACCCCGTACAACTCGTTGGGCGTGGCAGGTACGAGCGCGACCGCCAGCGCGACAGCGGTTGCCGCTCCGAGCGTTACAGGCGCGTCCTTCAGCCCAACGACGGTGACGGTTGGCACGGCTGCGACGTTCTCGTGGTCGACCTCGAACGCGACGTCTGCGTCCGTATCGTGCAGCTGGAACGGCTACACCGCCTCGGGTACATCGGGCAGCTTCACGGTACACGACGCTGGCGCGGGAACGGGCACCTGCACGGTGACGGCTTACAACGCGGCGGGCACGAGCGCCACCGGCACCGGCACCTGGACCGTTCTGACCGCGCCGAGCGTTACAGGCGCGTCCTTCAGCCCAGCGACGGTGACGGTTGGCACGGCTGCGACGTTCTCGTGGTCGACCTCGAACGCGACGTCTGCGTCCGTATCGTGCAGCTGGAACGGCTACACC
>OULZ01000001.1_pt1 | contig 148818 bp, 163 predicted proteins | sample 1690871 | NCBI WGS metagenome assembly OULZ01 (sample SAMEA3914813, study PRJEB12502) | metagenome | biome: forest; material: soil | place: Canada | collected 2011-07-07 | depth 0.3 m
CCGCACAGCACCGTAGCTGTGGCCCGTGCAACCCCGGGCGCTCAGTTTGTCGTGCTGCTGCAGAAGCTTCCAGCCGTCCGCGTGCGCCTTGTAGCCCCAACCGGTGAAACGTCTGATGCTTTTGAAGCGGGGATATCCCGGCGTCTCGCCGGCCGCAACGCGGCGGAAAAACGCATCGAAGGCTTTGACCAGGCGCTCGCCCGTACATTGCAGCGACTGGGCGGTTGTGCGCTCGGAAATCCAGCCGTGCGCATTGCGCACGGCCTTGCTGGCGTCGTTGACGCTGGTCCGGTTGTACGCGGGCAAGCCCGCTTTGAAGCGCAGCTTGGAAGTCTCCAGCAGCGTGTTGTAGACCTTGCAGTGCGCGGCCAGGGTGCGCTCCAATGCCACCGTCTCGGTGGCATTAGGGTACAGCCGGAAGGTCGCTTTGCGGTGCAAGATACTGCTTGGTTATCAAACTAATAGATGCATCAGTATAGTCATGAACCTTATGCAAAAACAAGCTTTTAAGACAGGTTCCCCGCACCTGCGCGTTGCAGTAGCACTTGGTTATCGTGACGACGTATCGCCACTCCTTATCCGACAAACTGCGCCAGGAATACACGGCACATCTGACCCGGCCTTTATCAAGCAATACCTCAACAGCGGGAAGCCCCTCATTGAGTCGAGACTCGCGCCCCTTCACCTCCACCCAAGCCTCGCTTCGCTCGTTTGGATGGAGCACTAGGGCGCTGTTTGGTAGAACTCAAGTGTATTGCCATCTTCAGCCCAACGGGCCTGGAAGCAATGCACGGCGGTGGCCGTCTGGTACGTCACCTCGTCGCCAGCCGAGTGTACTTCGGTCGCAGACCAGTTTTGCACTGCTCCTCGGATGCCTAGCTCTTCGGTGAGCTCCCGACACGCGGTCGCAAGCGGCAACTCTTCGAGGTCACACCGGCCTGCAGGCATCTGCCAGCAATTGGGACTGGACGGAGCAGCGGCGTCCCGCCGCATCAGCGGATATCGTTGTTCGTGGCCGGCACGCAAAGACAGTACCGCTGATGCCGACATCAACCAACCCTTGCGAGGGTCTGCTGTCATCTCCTTGACCGTTGCGTAGGCGCCAGGCTGAGGCTTCATGGCCACAAAGCCGACGCCGCTCACGAGTTCAAGACCTCGGTCTGTGGTCACCACCGATTTCAGCCACGTAAATTTTTCGAAATCCAAGGCAGCATCCCTTCACAGCTGGTTTGGCCGTGTAGAGAGCGCCGACGCCCGCAGAGATTGACGAGGCGCAGGAACAGCGGTTGCCCTGGTTGACGATTGTTCGTCCCGTCGAGGCCCGCATCGACGGATGCGCGAAGTGCTCAAAAAAGCAGCACTTTGTTGTGATGCGCTCTAGCTCGAGATGTTTACGGTTGCAGGCTGAGTTACCCCCAGAGTTGCCCACTGCGGTGGTGGATAGTCCGGAAGGGCTGGGCTGAATGAATTCCCCCTAGAACGCTGACCCCGGCAGGCTACTGCGTTGCCCCTGCCGCCTATTGCGAAAGCAACCACGCCATCAATCGCTTGCGCGTGGGAGTCGCCAAGCTCGTCTGCAGGTGGTAGGCGTTGAAGGGCGTAGCGTCCAGGTCTCGGTCAAGCTCCTGAAGTCGCGGGAAAGGGTGCAATATTTTGGCTTGTGCCCGGAGCACCCGCTTCGCGCGTTGCTGCGCCAATGAAAACCGCTGACCAAATTGCAGGTGTGGATAGCTGAAATGTTGCGTCGGCGTGAGGTACACGAAGTCCGCGCGCGCCAGCACCTCGTCGGCGTCGACGTCGGCCTCTACTTCCGTACAGTTCACGTCCTTAGGCAGGTACGGGTCTCCCAGGGGCATGCCTTTCGGACAAAGCAGCTCCACGGAGCAGAGTCCCAAGGCCGCTAGACCCCGCACCAGCGAATGATGCACACGATAGTCCCGCACGTTGCCCATCATCACGACGTGTTTGCCCTCCACACCGAGCTTGCGCAGTGTGGTCAAGTCAATGAGCGCTTGCGTGGGATGCTCGTTGGCGCCATCGCCTGCGTTGATGACCGGCGCCGCCGTGTTCTTGAACCTGTCTGCACTGAGAGGCGTTGCTGTGCGAGCGACAACGCAACGGCTGTTCATCGCCAGCTGCTCGATTTCGTCGTCCAGGTCGACCTGGTCACGAAATTCGTCGCCTGTGGTGCGAATTGGAACGGGAGCCAACCCCAGCAGTGCACCGGCATTCGCGAAGCTTGACATCGTGCGCAGGCTCGGCTGCAGGAATAGAAACGAGAGCGCTCCCTTGAATTCAGCCTGGGGAGCTTCCGGCACGAAGTTGGGGTCCGTCAGCATCAACAACTCGTCACGGGTCAAATCGAGGATGCTCAGAAGATTGCGTGCCATTTTAAAGTTCCACCGTGATGTAGCCGTACGCGAGGTCGGGGCAGTTGTTCGATACGTGCAGTTCCGCCAGGTCGCGGAACGCAGCGACTTTGGAGTCAACCTCCAATCGGTTCGGCGTAAAGATGGGGCACGCTGCGATGGCTGGAAGCGCTTCCCGTACCTGGCAGGGGTTTGCGAGCTTGCGTACGCCGGATAGCCGAACGGCGAGTTCCTTTTTCAACAGGTTCCAAGAGACCTTTTCGCTCCCAAACCTTTCAACCGCTTTGAGCGGAAGCTCCCAGACGCTTTCAGCCTGGTTGCCCACCGTCAGACCCAGGATGACCGCCCGCAGGGCGACTGCCCTGGGAAGGTCTGCACGCAGGCGCTCCAAGGCATTGAATGTGGCGTGTTGTAGGTCCATGCCCGATGTACCGCCCGCTGTGGTCAGCGGCAGGTCTTCAGGCGTCGCTGACGGTGAAAAGGGCATGTTCGCCGTTACTAGCACGCGGCCCTGCAGTGGCACCAGCGCGGTTGGTACACCGTTGCGGATATCGTTGAGCAAGCAGAGGTACCGCTGCGAATCCAGGCGATTGAGAAGTCGGTTGAGCTCTGCATAGGCCAGCGCGCGAGGGTTGATGTCAAAAAGGACCACTCGGGCGGCCTCCAGCGACCACGCGGTATGTCCACAGCCTCCAGCCAAGTCCAACACCGTATCGCCTGTACCCAGCCACCCTGCATCGATGACGGCTTCGCGCATCGAAGCACTCTCGTCTGCGTACGGAAAGACTCGGTGGGTGGCGTCCGTCGAGATATCGTCCGTCACAAAGACACGCGAGCCGTGGCGGTTGACTCGTACGGTCAACTTGCCTTCGGCGACCAGCGAAGTCCCCGACAGAGCCGGAAAGTCGGCAATAGTCGACAGCTCGAAGGGACGGAGCTGCTCAGGGCTTTGCGCCCACTGCCGATAGCGAGGGTTCAAGCTGAGGGTGTGCAGCTCCTCGAAGATTTCAGCGGCTTGCGCTGTACCAGCTTTCAATACCTGGCAAAGACCAAAAATGTTCTCTGTTTTCACAATTCAATGTCCTATGACGCCAAAAACGCGCTCTCGCTTTTCGAGAGTCACGTCGGCGCAGGTCCTGGGTAGCTCGCCCGGTTTAGCCTGCTTCCAAGGAATAATGTTTCCCGGGTAAACTACTGGGCTGAACTCTGCTGCCATGACACCTACTGACCGACTCCTTACCACGCAGTACCTGGCTCTTGCACAAGAGTGCTTGGCGCATGGCGAAACCGCGTCAGGCCGAGAGTTGGCCCAGCATGCGTTTACCCGCAGCTGCACCAATGAAGCGTTGCAGGGACAGTCGCTTCTGGTGCTAGCACAACTGGATGTGCTGGACTCCCAGTTGGTGCGGGCCCTGCGGCTGGGCCGCATGGCGAGTACCGCCTTCAGAAGCCTCGGAGACACCACGAACGAGGCTCTGGCGTTAACGACTTTCAGCTATGCTGCTAGCGCGCTGAAGCACGACGAGTTAGCCCTGGCGGCCACTGAACGAAGTATTTCCCTGGTCGACCATGCTGATGAGGGTCTTGTGCAGGCGAATGGGCTCAACTACCTCGGGCTGGCGCAGATGTGGGCAGGAAAGTCCGACCAAGCCATTCGGACATTCGAGGCGTCCGTTTGGTACGCTGAAGACACAGACCGGCCCGAAACGAGCTTTCAGCCGCTGGTCAACAGCTGTGTCGCCCTTGTTTTCAGGCATCATCAAGCCGTGTACGTGCAACGGGAGTCCGGAGCGGAAACGCTATCGGGAATGCACTCGCTCACCCAGCAGGCCCAGCGCCTCTGGAGTCAAGGCGCCGCTGTCCCGCTGAACCGGGGGACAACTGGCAGCGGATTACAGGCCTTGCTGGAGTTCTCAATGTCGTATGCGTTCGCCCAATCAGGCGATTTCGAACGCAGCGAGATGCATGCTCTTGCTTGCCGCAGGGCCAGCTCAACGTGGGCGGAAACTACTTGGTTGAGGGCCCTGTTTTGGTGGGCGCGATTTGAACTTGCCAACCAGCTCGGGGACTTGCACCAGGCTCAACAACTTGCATGGGCCATGCACAGCGCTGCTGCCGCCGGTCAACAGCGACATCTCGAAACCATCGCGGCAAGGTTGACCCGCTACATCGAGGCGCGTATCGCAGCGTCTCGAGTCGTTACCCTCAAATAGTTCTGCGCCGCAGGCTGACGCCTCAACAAAGAAAAATCGGCTCCTAGAGGAGCCGATTGAAAGGTCACAGATTGAGTCGGGCTTTGACGGCTAACACTCGTTGTGCCAACACGTCTTCCGAACTTTCGAGAACAAAGTTCGCGAGAGTACCCGGTTCGGGGAACTCGTCCTTGAAATGCTTCATCAGCATTCCGAGCGTCTTGTCCTGGAGGCCGGTGAGCGCGCTCACTGTCTCTCCGTTGAACTTGGCCTTGACTTGTCGTTGACGTTCGAGGTCGTAGGTTGCTCGGTCGAATTCGCCGCGGAAGTGCGGGAACCATTCAAACATCCGAGGCAACCAGGTCGCCTTTTCTGCCGGGTACGTAAACGCCTTGAGCGCAGGCCGCGCCTCGCACCACTGCAAGAACTCCGTGTACGTCTTTCGCTTGCGGTCACGAACGCGACTCTGATAATTGCGATTTTCCAAGAGGAAGATGTCCCTGTTGAAAAACTCAGAACCGGAGACGTATTCGAAGATGGCTTGCAGGTCTTCAAACCCTTGGTGAAACCGCGCCGGCTCGTAACCGAGATAACGCAGCGCCAAGTCGAAGTCCATGGTGAGGAGCACCTCACGGAACTTGTAATCCCCATCACGGAAATAGTACCACAAACCGTCGTGCCCGAAACTGGCACCTTGCTTGTGAGCTGTCCGACCGATGAGGTTGCCCAGGTCGTTGAAGCTGAAGTAGTTCAGCGCAAACCCGAACGCAGCACGCGGCATTGTGATGACATCGACCTGGAAACCAGGCTCAGTCGTCGTGGCGCTCTCGCGATAGTCGAAGCTGAGCACGTTCCCGTTCTTGAACAAGTCGGTCGCGTGAAATCGTTCGACGGCAAACTTGGCCAGGGCTTCTCCGCCGCCATGCGCTTGCATGTCTTCGCTGGTCGTGAGGACGTCCAGGTCCCCGAAGTCTGCTTTGCTTGCATACGCGGGGATGACCTCGACGCGCGCAGACGGAAAGCGTTCCAGGAGGCCGCGTACGACTTCCTGGGACACTCGGTCAAAGTCGGGCTTGTTGAGCCGTTGAGTCGTTGTGTTTTTAAGGGCTTTGCCACCCATATTGTTCTCCTGCAAAAGGCTGCGGGCGCCAGTGGCCCCGCTTTGTCCTAGTTAGTCTAGCCACAACGCCTAGGTTCGGGCGCACAATAACAAAGCGCGTTGGGGCTAACCAACGCGCTTCTTATTAGGCCAAGCTATTTAGCTTGCGATGGATGCAGTCGTGCCCAGAACCGAGAGTTCCAAGTGGAGGTCACTGAAACCGGTCGGACGCGGTGCAGCCACGACCACGGGGGGTAGGCCGAGCTGCTTTTCGAGTGCAAGCAACGCTGTCAGCATTTGCTCTTCGCTCTCGAAGGTGATGCGTTCGCGTGCTCGGGTGAAGCCCGAAGAAGTGAGTCGCAGTTCGAGAAAGTATGGCTGCTGTTCGTTTTCGGGTTCCATGCCGGCGCCCATGGAAACGTGGGCAGGCAGTCGCGCGACAAACTGCCCGATGGCAGTACGCAGCGCAGGAGTTAGCGTCATGGTGGGTTTCATCGAAGGGGCGGAGAAGTGAGACAGGGGTATAGGCACTGCCCTCGCGTGCCTTACAACTGGTGTCCAAGCTTGCTCACGAAGTTCGTGAGGGGTTGACCGTGCTCTCGGCTGTCCTGCCTAAGCGCCGTATTGCTCGCGTTGGCAGGACCTCAACCCTGGTGTGATGCGTGGGTGTAAGCAGTATGTTTTAGCTTATGCGCGTCCTACGGAGCCATTCAACAGCAGAAAGAGAAAAGCGCCCAGGTGGGGCGCTTTGATGCGGGGGGAGCCGATTACTTCTTGACAGCGGCAGCGGCGGCCGGCTTTTCGGCGGCTTGCTTCTTGAGCATCTCTTGGATGCGCGCGATGTCTTCCGGCTTGAGTTCCGGCGCCGGCTTGCCACCACCCGGCGGCGGCGGGGGCTTCGGAGCCAGGATTTGCGGCTTGACCGGTTCGGTCTTGGCGGTCTCGGCAGCAGCCTTCTCGGTGGGTTGGGCCGCGGAGGCCTTGGCCGTATCCGTCTTGACAGCGTCATTGCTCTTGCCGCAGGCGGCCAGCAGCGATGCGGTCATCAGGGAGGCAATCAGCAGTTTGTTCATTACTCGTCCTGTTGGGTTCAAACTAAGGGGTGTCGCCCACTTCAAAGGGGCTACGTTTTCGTGTAGCCCTAGGTGTTTATCCCGAACAGCTGTTGGCAGTGCAACCGCACTGCCAACGGATTGGCTTACTTGCCCTTAGCGGGCTTTTCCGCGTCTTGCTTCTTGAGCATCTCCTGGATGCGCGCGATGTCTTCAGGCTTCAAGGGAGGTGCCGAGCCCTGTCCGCCCTTTGGCGCCGGCGGGGCAGGGGCGACGATGACCTTGGCAGGAGCTGCTGCGGCGGAGTCAGCTTGCGCACTGGCGGCCGCTTCGACGCCTTCTGGCGAGCTGGCCGTGGCGGCGGGCGCGCTCTTGTCCGCTTCCGGTTTGTCGCCGCCACAGGCGGTCAGGGACAGCGCTGCAATGGCGAGCGCGGTAATCAATACTTTATTCATGGGAACTCCCAGAGGTTTACGGATGCGTGCTCGAAAACAGAGCACTTCATGAGAGCACGTATAAGAACGGGGTCTTTACACCTGGAGTTGTCAAATCTTCGGGGCTTACAGTGCTGGTCAGATTACCCACCCTCTTTTCCGCCGAGTTCGTCATTCCAGACGAGCATCTCCACTACATGGAGACGTTGGCGTTCCATCAAAAGCGACTTCTTCGTTGGGTCTTTAGGGGTGTCGCCGCGGTTGCTGCGCTGTCATGCACACCATTCCTGAGTGGGCCAGGCCCGCTGCTGACATGGGCTGCTCAGATTTGGCCGTCAGTCTTTGGTAGCCTGTATGCGTGGACGGCCCTCCCAATTTCGCCAGAAGAGCTTTTCGGCAGCGCTTGTCTCTTGCTACTATTCATTGGCGTCCATGCGCGCGAGACCTACTTGCTACGACGGTTCTCCGAAGACCTACTGTTGTTGGACTTCAATACTTCGGTTTTAGACGCTCTCAATCGATTGGCTGTGACTAGCGGGCCAGTCTGCCGATACCTGGGGAGCGTCCGAAATGTTCGGCCACTTCGACTCGGCGATTGGCGCGTCGCGCGAGCACTGGGCGAGCTACCTGCGAAATAAATCTGAGAGCTATACAAGAGCCCCTCTTTTATCAAACGGTACGGAAGCTCAACTATTATGGCATCGGTAAACAAGGCGATTATCGTCGGAAACATGGGTAAGGACCCAGAAGTCAATTTCAGCGGCAGCGGCGACGCAGTTGTGAACTTTAGTGTCGCTACCTCGTTCAAGTCCAAGGACAAGGCGACTGGCGAGCCGAAGGAAGAAACCGAATGGCACCGTGTGGCGTGCTTTGGCAAGACCGCCGAAATCGTCGGTGAATACGGAAAGAAGGGCCGCAGCGTGTACGTTGAAGGTCGCCTGCGCACGCGCAAGTGGACCGACAAGGAAGGCGTTGAGCGTTTCACGACTGAAATCATCGCCAACTCGGTCCAGTTCGTCGGAAACCGCAACGAGTCGACCGAGGCGCAGTAACCTGCCCTGCTCCTGACCAGCCCGCTGAGCCCTTCGCCAGCGGGCTAGTTCATTTATGTGATGAACGTTACACCCGTAGCTGTGTATTTGATACAATGGCTATTACGTTGGTTATCTTGCCCACCGGAAACAATACCTCACCATGGAACTTTGCCTCATTTGGGCCCAAGCCCACAACCGGGCGATTGGTCGTGACAACACGTTGCCTTGGTCGGCGCCAGCTGATTTGCGGCATTTCAAGGAGACGACGCTTGGGAGCCCTGTATTGATGGGCCGTCGTACCTGGGAGTCACTGCCCCGACGCCCTCTTCCAGGACGTCAAAACCTGGTGTTGTCCAGCACGCCCGTTGACGGAGCCGTTCGCGTCGCGAGCCTGCAGGAAGGCATCACGATGGCGGGCACGTCTCGGCCGAACCGCCTGTTTGTCATCGGCGGCCAAACCGTGTACGAGAAGGCCATCCGGATTGCGGACACGCTGTTCGTGACGCAAGTCGACGTAGAGGTTGCCGGTGCAGACGCCTTCGCACCCGTCATCGATAGCCGCCTGTTCGAGCTGGCAAGCCGAAGCAATGTCGTGCCAGGCGAGCCTGCCTTGGTCTTCGAGGTCTACAAGCGTCGACGTTACTAGAGCGACTCGCAAGCCGATGCAGAAGAGCCACCCGTTGTTGGGGTGGCTCTTTCGCTATTCAGGGCACTAACTTTAAGCTTCGTCGTTACGTGCGTTATCGGCAATAGCTTCACCGATGGCTTGCCAACGCGCCAGCGCCGAGTTCAGCGTGCGAATCAGTGGCAATGGGAGCTCCTTGCGGCCATCTGGTGAGTCCACGATGAGGATGTTGCCCTGCGGGTAGACGTTCCAGTAGCCCGTCGTGCCGCCGAAGTCGGACAGCACGAAGCCTTCTCCCGGAAAATCGGTGTAGCCGCGGTGTTCGCCAGGCAGCAGCACGGTACGGGGCTTTTGCGGCAGGCTATCCACCAACATAAAAAATTGCGCGACCGCTTGAGTGCACTGCGGCAAAACCTTGCTTAGCTCGCCGACCAAACCAGCGTCATACAGCTGGTCCCAGCTGCGAGCAGCTTCCGCGCTCTGGTCTGCCGGTCCAACCAGCTCGAGCGTTGCTTTCTTGCCGTCAGGAATCGACTCAAGCTGATACGTACACGCCACCGGAACGGCTTGATGCCATGCCGGGCAATACAGATACAAGAGCGCTAGGCCATCACTCTCGGACCTGGGCTCAAAAGTCATACGAGCCAGCTCCAGTCCTTCGGCGTTCGCGCGCAACGCACGAGCCAGATGAATGGTCAGGGAGTCGAGAGCCCGCAATAGGCTCAGCTTGTCTTCATAGACAACGTTGAAGGTGGGCACGCTGGAATGTGGGCAGCCTTGCGAATAGGTCAGGACAACCCCACCTTCTGGTTGCTCCACCAAATCAGCTCTGGCATGGCCACCCGTGACGTCGGCGAACCGTCTTGCCAGGAGTTGGCAAGAGGCGAGATATCCGGATACGGGATGGGTCATTGAAAAGCAGCTTTCAAAATTAATTGCTGCTTTGTCTAGAGGCCTACGTTTAGCCTCCTGCACCCTATTTCTCCCGCTTACGCCTTATGGCGCAGTATATTCCAGACACCATTTGTAAGCACCGTCAATATCAAGCCAAAGGGAAGCATACCCCTTGTTTAACAGTTCTTCAGGAAGCGCCCAATCCCATTTTTCGAGCTCGCGGTTCTCAACCAAAAACACTAGCGTCTGAACGTCCGGTTGAGGCGCGATAGCGATGTTTTGCAACGCCTCCAAGGCCTGTCGGGTATCGCCTTGAATTTCGATACACAGGCCCCGCGAATGCGCGGGCAAGCCGGCTGCCGTCAACATCAGCGCAAGAGCTGAGTCCAGCAAATCACCCTTCCAGGTAAACAACAACGAGCCGGTACCGTACGGCACCAAGTCCCGGCTCGCGAGGCCGAGCCATCCATAGTTCGCGCGACCCTCTTCGAACAAGACTGCCGCCGTCTTGTCTTGAAACGCCACCGGTTCTTGCGTCGTGTACAACCGGCGCATTTCGCGTCTTACTTGTTCGTGCACGGGAGCCATCCCGGAGCCATCGAACTGAGGTGGCCGCGCGCCGCTGGCGGGGAGAACTGTGATGAGCTTTTTGGCCAACTCGACTTCTTGGACGCGCCAACGGCGGCCCCCAAATACCAAGTGGTCGCCGATGACAACAGGGCGTTCGAGGGGCAAGGAGCCGAGGTTCTTGCCACCGACGACCTGCAGTCGGAACTCGTCCTTGGAAGCAAACGCCGCATAGAACTCAAAATGGTTGACCGCTCGTTCTGCAATTTCGCCGTGGTGCAAGGCCCCTTGAGTGTCCTGGATGAGCAGCTTCTTCTCCCCCAAGTGTCGCAGCAGGGTCGCGAACTCCGCCTTGGACAGGCCATGGAAGGGGCCTGTCTCTACCAGCAGCTGATACGCAAAGGCAGGCTTGACCCCATGACGTTCGGCAATCAGTGCGAGAAGCTGCTGTACTAGAGTCGACAGGTGCATACCCTGCGCCAGCGGCGGCTCGCACCAACGGTTGAGCAGCAGGTTAACCATGGCGGTCGTCTGAAAGAGATTTTCACGCAAACGGTCGCACGGGTCTTCAGCGACTTCCAACGGAAGTTCGCTGCAATACGCGCGAAGAATGGCGGACTCACCTTCTCGTCGACCAGAGCGGCCCAGCCGCTGGCGGAGCGAGGCTACGGAATGGGGCTTTTCGACCTGGGCAACCGAGCGGACGCTGCCCACGTCGATGCCGAGTTCTAGCGTTGTCGTTGCGATGGCCGTCGCGGGACGGGCCTTGTCTTTGAGCGCAGCCTCTGCGTCCGCACGCACATCCTTGGCCAGCGAGCCGTGATGCGGCCAGAACTCGTTGGGACGCTCGTCTCGCTCACACATCCTGCGCAACAGGTCCGAATAGACTTCCACGCTGCGGCGGTTGTTCGGGAATACGAGGTTGTTGTGGCCCCTCAGTGTGCGATAGAGGTCTTTGGCAATGTCCAGTACGTTGCCGGTTACAACGTCTTCCAAGGTCACGGGCTTGCCTGCTTGCTCACGCTCCTTGACGGTCTCTTCATCAACGATAGGCAGTCGACATTCGTAGCCCCGAACCTGCACCTTCAGGCCAGACCCGCGGTCGTCGGAGACGACGATATGCGCCGGCACGGGGGAGTTGGGACGCAGAAATTCGGCCGCCATCAGCATGTCGCCGAGCGTGGCGGACAGTCCGACGCGCTGAATGCTGCGTCCGGCAATCGCCTCAATGCGACGCAGAAGGCTCTGCAGTTGCTTTCCTCGTTCCTCGCCAATGAACGCATGCAGCTCGTCGATGAGGACGGCGGTTGTTCCCCGGAACACGTTGCGCAGGATGTCGATGCCGCGGGTGTCCAGCATCGCCTCCAGCGACTCTGGCGTGATGAGGATGACGCCGCGGGGCGAGGCGAGGAACCGCTGCTTCTTCGTGAGGTTGGCTTCTCCGTGCCAAGCGACCACCGGCAGCTCCGGCTGGAGGCACATGTCCTCGATGCGGGTGTGCTGGTCATTGATGAGTGCCTTGAGCGGGCTGATGCAAATCAGATGCGCCGGGGGGCTGACGGGCGCTTCCAGTAGCTTAGTCAGCAAGGGCAGGAGCGCCGCCTCGGTCTTTCCGGATGCAGTCGCTGCGGCGATGATGACATCCTGGTTGCCGTCCAGAATGGGGGCGACGGCGCGCTCTTGCACGTCACGCAGTTGGCTCCAGCCTTGTTGCCAAACCCAACGCTGCATCATCGGATGAAGGCGCCCGAACGCGTGGGAATCGCTCACAGCGTCTCCTGAAGCGCAGTCACCGCCAGTGCGTTTACATCCAAGGTACCGTCGCCCTCCAACAGCAGCTCGCCGCAAGCGTCAAGCGCGCGCTCGTTGAGGTCATCGTGGATAGCCTGAGGCATGAGCCCCAGGGCGCGCCAGCGCGCCTCCAAGCTGTCTTGTTCCCAGCTGACTTGCTCAACGACTACGGTGAACGCGTCCCGCCAGCCCGCCTTGGTGTCCTTCGGTGCGGCCGGGCCCTGTTGGCGTCCAGCGCCTGGTGCCGGCGCGGCTTCCTCCTTGAAGACCTCGCCCAGGAGGCCATCAACCGCAGTGGTTTCCGACTTGATGCTGGCGATGAGCTCTTCGTTGAGCATCAGTGCCAAAGTCTGGGGCTTCTTCTGCTGCTGGAGCTTGGGCGCGACCACCGGCGTAACCAGGGTGGCTGGAGGGTCGTTATCGGCCGTCGAAGACTGTTCCGGCTGCTCGAAGATGGAGAGCTGCCGCCGGGCCGGAATGCCCTTGTCCTGCTTGACGAGCTTGAGGGCTTCGCGTTCGGCATTGGTCAGCACGCCGTCTGCTTCACACAGGGCCAAATACCGCGCGTATTGGTCTCCGCGCCAGGGGATGGAGCGGTCGGCGCCAATGGCCCGCACGACGTCCTCGGGCGCCTCGATAGGCTCGTTGAGGCGGAGGTCCAACCAGTTCAACAGTCGTTCGCGCGTCTCGCCATCCAGGCGGAACTGCTCAAGGCCCCTGCCCTTGACCCAATTCAGTTCGCGCGGGCTGGGCTTGCCCTTGACCATCAAGAAGGCCAAATCTCGCTCTAGTTGTCGCTTGGCGGGTTCGTAATCGTGGGTAACGTGCCGCATGCAAGCGGACACCCGAAACGCGATGCACGGCGTATCGCCGGCAATGCCGCCTGCGTCAATACGGGGGTCCGGAACAACGGCGATGCGGAACTTGGACAGACGTTGCGCGAAACTGCTGGCCTCACGAGTGATGGCCGGCTCTTCCGACAACTCTGGGCAGTCCAGGAGCTTCCACCAAGGCATGGGTCTGCCAAGGCGCGCCGCAATCTCCTCGGGAAGGTGGGCCATGGGTATCTCGCTTTTCGCTGCTTAGAGCTTGAATTCAGTCAGCTCGTCACCATCCGCCGCGGCTTCAGGGACCTTGTCGAGGTCACCGCCGTCGTCACGCTTGACTTCAATGGCTTCGATGAACTCGTTCCAGGTCTTGTCCGGGTTCTGCTCCAGAACTGCCAAGAGGTCGAGAAACGTCTTGATGGTGGTACGCGGAGTGCGGAACGTCGCCTCGCCGATGCGCGAATAGCAGTGCTCCATGAACGAACGCGGGCCCGCATCGATAGGCATGACCGTCTTGGCGGCGTCCCCGAGAGCGTGAACGAGCAAGAGCTTCTGCAGCAAGACGTAGAAGTCTTCGTTTGTCAGCGCAGACAACCGGACGACCGGGTGGGTGTAGTCCTTGACCCCTTCTTTCGCGAAGGAGTTGGCAGCCAATCGGGACTGAAGCGCCTGGTAGGAGTACATGCCACGACGTTGGTCCATGAGCACATCGGGCGTTCCGCCCAATACGAACCCAATGCCCGAAGCGTTTCCCTGCAGCGCATCGTTGCACAGGCCCAGCACACGCTCCCAGTTAGCTTCGCGTGCCTTGGTGTTGTGCATTTTCCAGATGTTGACCATCTCGTCAATGCAGACAACCATGCCTGAAAAGCCAGCCAGCTGCGTGAAGCGCGCCAGAACCTTGAGCATTTCGAGAACAGTGTCGTCGTCGACGATGGTGCGCACACCCAGCGCAGTGCGCGCCTCGGTCTTCGTGGTGAACTCGCCTCGCAGCCAACGCAATGCGTCTTGCTTGAGTTGTTCGTTCCCCTCGTCGAACCCCTTCCAATAGCTGGCGACCACCGAAGCGAAGTCGTAGCCGTTGGTCAGTTCCGTCAAGCTGGCCAGCCGCTGCTTGATGAGCGTTTCGACTGGTGTGCCCGTCTGTTCGGATTGTTCGCGGGTGGTGGCAATGAACTTCTCCACAACCGACGCCAGGGCACCGCCGTCCGGCTTGGTGCGCGTGGCCATGTTCTTGGCCAGCTCCGAGTACAGGGCTCGGCCTTGACCGTTGGTTCCATGCAGTCGACGACCGGGTGTCAAGTCCGCGTGGACGGTCACCAACTTGGACTCCAACGCCATCTGACGAACCAAGCTCAAGAAAAACGTTTTACCCGCACCGTACTCGCCAATCACCACCCGAAAGGCCGAGCCCCCGTCTGCGATGCGGCGGCAGTCTTCCAGCAGCGCACGCACTTCCTCGAAACGGCCGACTTGGATGTGATGGATGCCGGCACGCGGTACGACGCCTCCCCGTAGCGCTTGAATTAGCGCGTCACGGTCACGAGGGCGGATTGTCGATACAGAGGGAGAAGTAGTCATGGGATAAAGTTTTTGCGGCAGGTTACGTGTATCGAACGGCGCTTATTCGGTCATAGCGGCAGTACCGCCTTGAGTTCGAGTACTACAGTAGGGTCGGCGAGCCAGGTCTCCCCCTGTTCTTCCAGGGCTGGCGCACCGCATTTTTCATAGGCCAGGTCATTGAGCCACTCCAGGGTTCCCGCAAGCATCAGCCCTCGCTGGGCCGCAAGGGCTTCCAGCTCCTCGTGCGGCCATTCTTCACGGTCACTGAGGGCGTGGACGAACCAATGCTTGGCACTCTTAGAGGGAGCCACTGGCGCCACTTCTGCGGGCGCACGATGGGGTTCGGGCGTAGTCCCGCCAGTGGCCTCGGTGAATACGCCACCAAGCAGCTCGTGGACTTGGTTGGTTTCCAAAACCAGACTTGCGACGCGGCCCGCGTCTAGTTTTAGAGCCGCTACCGGTTGCTGGAGCCAATCGTCGCCAAAGTACTTGGCAAATGAAGGGAGCGCCAGAACAGTCTCCGTAGCGAAGACTTCTCGCGCCAGCTCCAGGATTTGCTCTTGCTGGTCGAGGTCGAGCTTGGCGAATGCGCTCGGTGTGAGCTTCTTGAACCCGCCGTTTTGAGCGAACAGCAGGTACGCTCGATGGCACGCCCGTTCAGCGCGTGGCAGACTCGCGGTCTCGATGAACCGGGATAGTACGCGGCCCAAGGGCTTGTCCTGCGTAGGCTCCAGATGACCTACGCACATCCGAAGCAGCGGCACGAAAGCTTTCGCACATCGTGTTTGTTCACAGGCGTGGTCTTGGGCCAACAAGATGAAAGGGCTGTCACCACTGGTGGGCCGATGCTCTCCCTGCAAGTCGGGCACTGCTTGGAGTTGCACCTCTGCTAGTCTTGTCTGGAGCAACGCAAGCGCCTTCTTGCCAAACGGCATAAGGAGTCGAAAGTACGGCGCTAGCGCCGAGAAACTTGCGGGAGTAGGCCCTTCGAGCGCGCTTTGCACCAGGCTCCTGAAAGCCAGCCTCTGCGCTTCAGGCCACAGCGTCACGGGCAGCAGCTGCCAGCAGTCGTCGAACTCCTTGCCCTGCGCCCGCGCTCGAATGAACGGCGATAGCTCTTCCAGGCACTGATTGAGCAAAATCAACAACGGAGTCGTCCACTGAGTTGCGTATTGAACGACGACCGCGGTCTGACTCAGTTCCCACCGCTGGCCTGTTAGCGCCGGATTGCAGGCCAGATAGACTGCGTCCAGGTGGTCCCGCTGCCCGGCGGACAAAGGCAGACCCTCGCCGTGCGCCTGAACGTACTTCTGAACGAACAATCGACGCAGCTGCTCACCGCAATGCGCGAGGTCTGCAGCTTCTTGGCGCTTGAGCATCGACCTCGCCCATTGATACGCCCACCGAGCGGCAAGTGGTTTCCCGTCTTCGCAGAGATGGCCCAACGCAAAGCGCAGAAGCGTCGAAGGACGGGCCGTGGGAACTTGTGAAAACGAACCATCTTCATAGGCGCGCTTGCCCGCTGCGTCCAGCACTCGCAAACGCACAAAGTCGTGCAAATCGCCACACTGTTGAGCAAGCACGCCAGAAACTGATGCGTAGCGCAGACTCAGCTGTTGAAGCTCATTGAGGAGAGCGGAACGGTCGGGGGAGTCGAGTCCGAGTTCCTGGGCGGCTCGTCCCGGGCTTAGCAGGAACTCTTCGGCATTGGCCAGGAACACGCGCAGGAATGCCTCGTCTTCAAGCGTACCCGTGCGGCCGCGCTGCACCCACGCCAGGAACCGCTGCCGCTGTCGCGCAGTGAGCTGCGCATAGGTTCCCGCGCCTGGCCGAGCAGAAAGTCCAGCCGCATCGGTCGGAAGCGCCAAGTCTATGCAAGCGGCCCATCGGGCTGGCAGATTCCGCCCCACATACAGGTGTGGTGCCTCCAGAATGAACGTGCCGACGCTTACGTTGGAGCCAACGCCCGCCCAGGCAGGCACGCCCCAGCCGGGTCGAGCGATGGCTCGACCAGCGGTGGGAGCGGTTGCAGGAGATTCGACGAACGGGTCGTCACCAGAACGAGAAGCGGGCACGGGTTCGACTATGTTGAATTACTATTATACCCGATGTATATGTTACTCGGCAATGAAATCGGCGGGGTCTCAGGTGTCAACGCAAAGAAAAACGACCGCGGGTGCGGTCGTTATTGAAAAGAGCGATTTCAGGCCACAGAGGCGCTGAGCTCACAACGGGACTTGTCCTCGTCAAGACGATGCCAACGGGCCATCAGGCTGCGACCCGGCTCCATGAGGATGCCATTTCGCCAGCCCAGGGCCTTGTCATCCCACGACATCCCCGAATCCAGCAGACTTTCTGCCGGAATGAACGCAGCGCATTGCCACTCGTCAAAGACAACCTTCAGTCCACGACGGCTGACCGTGACGACGCGTGCCGGCATGGATTGCTCCGGAGCGACGTCACGAACCAGAATGCGCTTCTTGATGCGGTCCCAGACGAAGCGTTCCGCAAAGCGGGAGCCCCGAGACTTTTCCGAGCAACGCGTTGCCGATTCGGTCAGTTCTTTTTCCGAGACGTTCTCGCCCAGCAAGATACGGTGCACCAGCAGGTCGGAGTAGCGACGAATTGGGCTCGTGAAATGGGTGTACGTTTCGTAGCCCAGCGAGAAGTGCGTGGAGTCCAGGGTGTCGTACACCGCGAACTGCATCACCTTTCGCACGCGGGACTCGAGGACGGGATAGTCCTCGCGGTCCTTGACCGCTTCGAGCGTCAGCGCCATTTCCTTGAGCGAAGGAACCTCCCCCATGGCAACGCCACGAGTGCCCAGCCATTCACGCAGTTCGGCCCAGTCGGTGGCGCCAGGCGCTTGCTGATGGCGGAAGAAGCCCAGCGAATTGCGCTTGGCCAGCTCGGCAGCAGCCGCTTGATTGGCCAGAAGCATCAGCTCCTCGACCAGGCGGTGGGCGTCGTTGCGCTCTTCCCACAGCAGGTCAAAGCCTCCGTCAACGCGCGGTTGCAGACGCGGTTCGCGGTCGTTGAAGTCCAACACACCGCGTTGACGACGTGCTGCGTGCAGCACGCGGTACAGCTGTTGCAGTGCGTCCAGCGACCGTTCGACAGCCGGAACACCCAGAGGCGTCCGAACTTCTTCGTTCATGTGCTGGTAGACCTGCGTGTACGTCAGACGCGCTTGTGAGCGAATGACACCCCGTTGGAACTTCCAGCTGAGCAACTTGCCTTCCAGGCTCACCTTGGCTTCACACACCAGTGCGAGACGGTCGACGCCCGGATTGAGCGAGCACAGACCCGTGGAAAGGGCTTCAGGCAGCATCGGCACGGTCATGCCCGGCAGGTACACCGAAGTGCAACGAGCGCGAGCTTCACGGTCGAGCGGCGAACCCGGCTTCACGTACGCGGACACGTCGGCAATACCAACGTGCACAAGGAAGTGGTCCGCGTTGAGCTCGGCGCTGACTGCATCGTCGAAATCCCGAGTGGAGTCTCCGTCAATGGTCACGAGCGGCAGCGCACGCAGGTCCGTCCAGCCATTGGCCAGCTTGTCCGCAACGTCCACCGTCTTGCCCACACCCTCAGCAGCCGAGAGGGCCGCCGGAGCGTAGTAAGCCTTCAGGTCTTCGCGAGCCAGAGCGTAGTCGTGGTCGAAGCCGACGCGGGTACGCGGGCCCAGAACACCGACCAGCTCACCCTTGATGAGGGTACCCATGCCACTCTTGGGGCCAACGCGCACGGCAACGACTTGCGCCGGAGCTGCGTACGACATGCCTTGCAGTTCGATACCCACGAAGCAGGGGTCGTCGGTGACGAGCATCACCCGACCGTGGCGGACTTCGAGCTCGCCGAGCCAGATGGTCGGTTCGCGGTCGACGCGAATGACTTCGCCGACTTGAAATTCGCCCGGCTTCTTGCCAGCGTGGAGGTTGAAAGTGATACGGTCGCCCGGTACCAAGGTTTTCATGACCGGAGGCGGAACGAAGAATTCCTGTCCGTCATCGGTAGAAGCAAAGCCGAAGCCTCGCGGGTTGGCGTTAACGACGCCTTGCAGTTCTTTTTGGTTCATGTTTGGTTGTTCCTTAGGTTAAAAAGTTGTCCTTTGCCCGTATAGGCAGCGGCCTATATCCCTTTTGGTACTTCCCAAGACCTGTCTTGACCACTCTCTTCGGAGGCGGCTGCAGCTCGATTGGCTCCCCCCATGAGCCTTGCCCGGGCTAAAGACGACAGGCTTGTCCGAAAGTGGCAGCTTTTTCATCCCTTTTCAGCAAACAGCGGGACAGCGGGTCGCGTACGCTTGCCAGCAAGTCGCAGACGGGTCGTTGCGATAAAGCCTGCCGAGCCGCTGCCCCTGAATCCATGAACTCCCCTACCAGCGTCATAGCCGATGAAAGCCGCCTACTGCAGCTGCACGAGCTCGAGTGCGCGTATCTCAGAGCACAGTCAGCTCAACGGGAAGCCCAGGCGTGTGCCGACGTAGAGGGCGAAGCTGACGCCTGGCTTGCGCTAAGCAACGCTCAAATTGCGATTTCTGAAATCAGGGCCGCACTGGCTTCTGCAAAGCGGGCTGCTGAGTTGTATTGCCGGCTAGGAGACCTGCCTGGGCAGGTCCGTGCCCTCACGGCGACCGCCTACACTGCGACGCTCTTGCGCCGCAATACTGAAGCTCTCGAGACGGCCTTCTTGGGGGCCAAGCTCAACGACCAGTTGCCCAATGGCCCTTCTCGGGTAGCGTCGTACACCTACCTAGGCGTGTCGTTGCTGTGGACGTACAACTACGCGCGCGCCGACCAAGTGCTGAAAGCCGCAATTTGGCTTGCGGACGAGCTTGAGGAAGTCAAAGTCGCTGTGCACCCCCGAGTAAACCGGGCGTGCGCTGAAGTGCTCTACCAACTGGCTCGACGCGCCCAAAAGAACCAAGCACCCCGAGTAACGCGGCTGGCCGGCCTCATCGAAGACTATCAGCGGCTGGTCGAGCCCGTGCCCGCATTGGCACACGAAGAAACTGACAGCTTGGCGCTGGTTTTGGCGGATTGGTGCGCGGCACTGTGCGCCGTTTGGGCCGATGACGTTGACTTGGCCAAGACCTATGCGCAGCGGTGTGGCAGCCGCACGGCCCAGCTTCCCAAGCCCACCTGGCACAGCGCCATGGCACTCTGGGCCCGTGCCGAAATTTCCTGGCACGAGCAAGACTGGCCAGCCGCCGAGGCATACATCCAGGATTTCGTCACCCAGGCTGAAGCCTGCGAGAACGAACAGCTGGTGGCTCAGGGCTACCTGGTGCAAAACCAGATTTTTGCAGCCCAACAGAAATACGACCAGGCGCACCGTTCCCTCTGCTGGTTGCGCAGCCGGGACCTCGCCGTCCAGCGGGAAATTGTTGACCACGCAGAAGAGCTTGCAGCCATTCGATTGGACCTCATCCTGAATACTCATAGTTCCTGCGTTGCTGGTGTAGAAGGGCGAGGTTAAGTCGATGTTCGCCCATCCTCTGCTGGCTGCTCTGGAGCCGGAGCAACGCCGACATGTTGTGCTTCAGTGCGACTCGCGCGTCGTCAAACGCGGCGAGCAGCTGCTGCGCGTTGGCCAGCCCTGCGAAGCCGTGTTCCTACTGCACGCCGGTATTGTTCGTGTCGAAATGCCTGCTCGTGAAGGCCCCGCCTGTGTGGGGTTCTTGACAGCCGGCGACCTTATCGTCGAGAAGCTGAGCGGGCAATCCTGGACGGCGGAAGCCTCCTATGAGGCCGTCGTGGACGCGACGGTCTTCAAGATGCCAACCTTTCTGCTGCGCAATCTGATGCAAGCGCATGCGGAGGTAACGAGCGTGTTTGTCGACTCCTGCCTGGACCGGGTCACGAAATTGCGCAGACAGCTTCGTCGCATGCAACAAGACTCCATGGACTCATCCCTAGGCCGGACGCTGTATGAGCTGTCCTCCCGAAGTCCGGACGGTCGCCGCATCGTAGACAAGCGCATCACTCAAGCAACCCTGGCGGACTTTGTGGGGTTGTCTCGCGAGCAGGTCAACAAGCTCATGAAGTCTTTGCGCGAACAAGGCGTCTTGGACAAGACCGAAGAAGGCTATGTCGTGAGTGACGTGTTTCAAGATACGGGGCTGACCCCGTTGGCCTAAGTGCAATCCAGGCATTTGTCGCCTGCAGGGTATTTGTTTTGGCAGAACAAGTTGACAGCATAAAAGCCTGTTGCTACAATAAGGGCATATTTCAACCTCTCGCTTTTTGGAGCCACAAGTGCCCTGCTCGTTCGTCACCCTCTGACGCCGACGACTGCAATCTAGCAGCATCGTATCGGCGCGGTCTGCGCCCATGATGGCTGCGGCACTGGTTCCCGACTTCCCGACCTGCCATGAGGTCCGAGCGAAGTCCGTATCCCCCGCTTCCCTCTCCCGCGACCAGTTCGCCCTGACTTTCGTCGGGCGGCTGTGACACAGCTCGCGCTGAATACGTCGTCGGTCTAATCGACCCCTGATGGGCCCGCCTGCGGACGAACGCGGCGGGTGACGACGATGTTCATTCAATCCCTCCCTATCCATAAGTACGTTCGCACGCCCCACCTCGAAGGTTCACGGCTGCAAAAAGGTGACAGCACCGCCGGCCAAGTTAGCCTCAAGAGCCTGGCAGGGAAGTACGCCGTTCTAGAGGAAAAGGTCGACGGGGCCAACTCCGGTTGGTCTTACAGTGGCGGTGGCGACCTGCTGCTGCAATCTCGTGGCCACTACCTCGCAGGTGGTCCGAACGAACGGCAATGGAACGCGTTGAAGCTCTTTGCTCGCACGCATGAAGCTGCCATGCTCACGTTGCTGGAAGACCGCTATGTCATGTACTCCGAATGGGCGTACGAGAAACACTCGGTCTACTACGACAAGCTGCCGCATTACCTGCACGAGTTCGATATTCTCGACCTTCAGACGGGAAAGTTTCTGTCCACGGCTCGACGCCACGCCATGCTGGCCGGCTCTCCGATTTTGTCGGTGCCGGTTTTGTATGCCGGCCCGATGCCGACAGACCCAAAGCTTCTGTGGAAGCTGGTCTACCGGTCGTTGGCCAAGACGAAGCGCTGGAAGGAGTCGTTCGAGGCAACCGTTGCCAAGGAGAAACTCCCGTTGGAGTTGACCTGGAAGCAAACGGATGTTTCGGACAAGTCCGAAGGCCTGTACATCAAGATTGAGAACGACGAAGAAGTACTCGAGCGCTACAAACTTGTTCGTTGGGACTTCGTGCAGACCATCCTCGAGAGTGATTCGCACCACAATTCACGACCTATCCTGCCTAATCAGCTGGCTCAGGGCGTTGACTTTTTCGCGCCGACGCCGACGGTGACGTGGGAGTCGTTGGGGCTGAAGACCTTGCATTCGATTGAAGAGTTGGCCGCAGCTTCGATGGCGACTCTTGAAGGAGACCGGACATGACACGCAACCAATGGAACGAGTCAACGCTACTCACTCGGGACGAATTCAAACGTCAAGTGTTTCTTCGTAGCAGGGGGATGTGCGTCTTTTGTAAAGAGCCGGCAGTGGACGCACATCACATTCTGGAGCGCAAACTCTACCCCGACCAAGGCTACTACTTGGGAAATGGGGCTGCGGTCTGTGAACAGCACCATTGGGACTGTGAAACGACGGCACTGAGCGTTGAGCAGGTTCGTAGCGCGGCGGGCATTCAGTGTCCGGTTCTAGCACCTGCGTACGACGCCGCGAAGACGTACGACAAATGGGGTAACCGCGTGTGGCCCTCGGGACTGCGGTCCTGGGGGCCTCTCGAGGCAGATACCGGCGCAAGAAAGGCGTTGGCAGCCGGAGGCTTCATCGGATTGATGATGCCAACGAGTTATCTCGAAGACGAATAAGCGTGGCTTGGGTACTATGCCCCGAATCGTCAAGATTAGCGGGTTCTTAGAGAAGGTACCTGTTGCTAAGCGATATGATAAGAAATGGAGTTCATCATGAATTGGAACCAACTTCAAAGCTTGGTGCCTGCGCCAGGCCAGAGCGCCGACTACGAGAATTGCCTGGCGGCATTCCCGGTGTTGGAACTCGCAAAGAAAACGCCTCAAGACCCGGTCTATCACGCCGAGGGAGATGTCTGGACCCACACCAAAATGGTCTTGGACGCCCTGCAAGGCATGCCCGCGTATCAGCAAGCGAGTCGCACTGAGCAAGAGACAGTGTTCCTGGCGGCCCTGTTGCACGACGTGTCCAAGCACAGTACGACGGTCATTGACACGACGTCGGGGCGCATTGGTCAGCCGGGTCACTCCCGCAAAGGGGCTATTGATGCGCGAATTCTACTGTGGGATTACGGTGTTCCGTTTGAAATCCGAGAGGCCATCTGTCGGATGATTGCGGTGCACCAGCAGCCGTTCTTCCTCCTAAACGGTTCGCGCAGTGGCAAGTCGCCGGAGTTCCTGATACGGAGTCTGTCTTGCAGCTTGAGCATTCCGCTGCTTGCCATGTTGGCGGAAGCCGACATCCTTGGTCGCATTTGCCCCGATGTTCAGAAGGTACTCGACAACATCGAACTCTTTCGTGAACTGGCCCGCGAAGAAGACTGCTTCGGAAAGGCGCGTTCATTTGCGGACGACAATACCCGTGTCAGATACTTCCGGGGGGCGGACGTTCATCCGGACTACTCGCTCTTCCAAGAGCCGGGCTCCCAGGTGACCGTGATGTGTGGTCTTCCCGCGTCGGGCAAAGACACCTGGGTAGGCACCTTCCGTAAGGGGTTGCCGGTTGTATCCTTTGATGACGCGCGGGAAGAGCTGGGGCTTAAGCACGGGCAGAATGAGGGCCAAGCTGCTCATTTCGCTGTCGACAAGGCAAAAGAGTTGCTTCGCAAGAAGGAGGCCTTTGTATGGAACGCCACCCACCTCAGCCAGCAGATGCGGGATAAGACCCTGGACTTGCTTTTCAACTACGGGGCGGAGGTTGAGCTGGTGTACCTGGAAAAGCCTCGCGCGGAGCTGCTCAAGCGCAACAGCCGCCGGGATACGTCGCTATCTAACAAGGCCTTGCAGGCGATGTGTCACAAGTGGGAGCTACCCTTGCCTATTGAGGCCCATCGGGTGGTGTACCACGTTTGAAGCACGCTGGTCGGAAAAGGAAAGACGCCTCAAAGCTCTACAGGCTTTGAGGCGTCTTTGTTTAATCAATGCGTGACAATGGCCACGACAGTCGAGAGATTGACCGCAGAAACGACCAAACGGTTTTTGGCCGACGGTTTTTGCTCCACCAACAACGACGTGATGGGACCACCGTTGTGCTTGACCTCCCAGTTAGTCACTTTGTCGATGGTGACGCTGCCGCCACCGTTGAAAGTGATAGTCAGATTGGTGTGCTTTGCGAGCCTACGACCAATCAATCGGAGAAACCAGTTCCACATGGGTTTGCCTTTCAAGCAAGTTTTGACCTACCTCGTGTAGTGCCTAACACCCAAAAACTGGTTTTACGCTAGCCCTTCAAACTTCGCAACATCAAGGCGCGCATACCTGGGACGCGTAGACCTGCGGCGAACGAAAGGTCTCGCCACCAAGCTGGTAGGTCCGCTTGAAAGCAGGGCGTCAATGCCCGGCTGAGAAGCTGGAAGCGTTGAACGTGCGATTTTCGACCGTGGGCATACGCCTTAAATGCAGCTTCAACGTCGGACACATCAAGCGCCTCTGTCAGCGCGAGCGCGTCGCCTATGGCCAAAGTCGACCCAAGTCCTAATTGAGGACTCATGGCATGTGCAGCGTCTCCGACCATGCAGACGCGGCCAGACGCCAGGCGCTGAGGCCATGCGTGTCGATAGGTCGCGAAGCTGAATTGGCGGTGCTCGCGGATTTGGTCAACAACGGGAGCGCTCTCCGGCCAGAGTGCCAAGAGTTCGGACTTCCAATCTTCAATAGGTTGTTGTTGCCAGGAAGCATACGAATCGACTGGCAAGCTCCAAAATAGCGATAGCACCACACCTTGTTCAGTACGGGCAGTTGGCATGAGACCGAAGAGCTTGCGAGGCCCCTCGAAGCGTTGGTGCAGCACTTCAAACTCGGTCCAGCGCGGCAGTTCGAACATGGCATTGAGCGCCCCCCATTTGTACTGCGTAGCCGGAGCAGACAGCCCACAGGCTGAAGCCAAGCTGGAGTTCGAGCCGCTGGCCAACACCACCCCATCGACAACCAATGTCCCCGGTGGGCTAGCAACGGTCACGGCGGTTCCGGACTCCTGGACGCTCAAGACAGGGGCGTTCAGCCAAAGCTGGACTCCCAGGGCACGTGCGCGTTCCTGCAACAATTGGGTGAGTGCCGGCCGCGAAATGCCCCGAGCTTCTGCTTTTGAGTAGCGGATGTCCACCAACCGCCAACCTCGGTGACTGCGTCCTTCCAGGCGACGCACAGGAACACTAGCCAAACGAAATGCAGTCTGAACTCCGAGTGCCGTCAGCCCTTGGACGCCCGAAGGCTGTATCAGCAGACCCGCGCCTACCGGTGCCAAGCTGGGGTGGCGTTCCAACACGGTAACGCGGTGCCCGCGTTGTGCCAGGGCAATCGCTGTGGCCAGCCCTGCCGTACCTGCGCCTACAACTGCAAAATGAAGCATGTCCCGATGGTGTGATGGAAAGCCCTGTATAGGTCGACCAATTATCGGTTGTTGTTAAGTTCCTCGACTACTAGCTTTCAAATTTGAAATGACCGTTCCGGTGGTGCAGCCTTTATGAATTGCAACGGCCCCCTCTACCGCCCCCGCGGGCACCACTGGTTGTTCTCGCACAATCCAATGAAACGGGAAAGCGTCCCGCCAAAAGAAAACCCACCCGATTTAGAATCGAGTGGGTCGGAATGCGCTTTGTTCAGCAGTCGAGCACCTTAACGGTACCGGAAAACGACGGTTTGCCGTTCTTGAAGACCATGTACGTGCCTTCGAATTTGTAGACGACACCGGCATCGATGGCGTTCTCGGCAACGAACGAGCTCAGATGGTCGAAGAACCAAGGGGAGTCGTCGAGACCGGAGAAAGCGGCACGGATGGGCACCAGCTGGCCGTACTCGGTTTGCGTGAATAGGATGCTGCCTCGGTACTTCTTTCGAATCGAGGGGGCCAGATGGCCGAAGGTGCCGCGCAGCACTCGGTTTTGATACGCTGCTTCGGCGGGAGCCATAGCTTCTGCGAGTGACATGATGAGTTCCTACGTGGGAATTGATGACCTTCCTGGTGTAGCGACTCATCGATTTATGCGCTGGTTGAGCGCAGTCAAGGCTGTGCTTAGAGCGGCGGCTGCGGTCGCGAAGGCATGACCCAAAGCTCGCGCGTCTCACAGTTAGTTGGCATGTCATTGTTGAGCGGCGCATCTTCCAGGCTGGTTTCGCCTAGAAGCACTCGGATGATTTGCAAGGCCCAGCCGTGCGTCGTCACCAGCGTAGTCTGAGTCGTGCCGTTGGCGATGTCATCCGCCAATGCGATGATGCGATGGCCCATTGCTCGGAAGCTCTCGCCGCCGTCTTCATTGAAGGCGTCTACCGGGTCATGAGCGATGGTGGCAAAGTATTCTGTGGCTGAACGACCTTCCAGGGCACGGCCGACCCGGTTCTCGTTGGCCAAGGCGTTAACTGTCATTGGAACCTTCAACACGCGGTTCACACGCTCAGCCGTGTGGCGAGCGCGCGGAAACTGGGAGCTGATAATCAGCTCGACACCTTCGTTTTTAAGCCTTTGGCCCAACGCATCGGCTTGCTCAACGCCGAGTGGCGTTAGGAAGTGAGGGATGCTCGGGTCGCAATTGACCGTGTGATGCACGTTGCAAACATACTGGCCATGGCGAGCGAAGATGATGCGCTTGGCGCCTGGCGTGCCGGGCTCAACGATGTGGAGTGAATGCTGGAATGTCATGCAGAAGTGCTGAAAATGGCGAACCTGCGACGGCTGGCAGGTTTGGAGAGGTTAGGCAACCCGCGCAGGCGTGTACTCGCCCTGCAGCAGGCGCTCATAGAATTCCCGTGCGTAGACCTTGGAGGACAGGCACAGGTTGACCTCGTCCAAAGGAAGTCGACCTGTGACAACGACCAAATTTTGGGCTGCTTCATGCTGCTCGCCGCCCACCATGCGGCTGAGCGCCAGGCGCGCCCAAGTCTGGACCATGGCCGGCTCACCATGCTTGTACAAAGTTCCCTTTTCGCGGTCAAACGCGAGTGAAATTTGTGGCATGGCGCGGCCGGATGGCTTGCCGTTGTCATGCAGATGATATTGGTTGGCCAAGAGCCGGTATTCGAGCGTCATCTTGGAAAGGAGTGGTATTTTTAGGAAGGTGTAGAGCCATACCTTTATGCTATTTCCTTAGAAATGGCCCTACTCGTTCGAGTAGGGCCAGTCTCCCCACGAGCTTCTCTCTTAAAGTCGGAGCTCGTTTCCTCCCGTTCCGAAGCAACGGACCACAACCTATGTGTGTGTCCGTATAGACACACCAGTTGCGGTTAAGCTACCCGCTCGGTGGGCCGGAAAAAGCCTCTTGGTGGGAACCAAGAGGCTTGAATTTAAACGAGACAGTTACGCTTCGTTCGGTGCACTCCAGTGCGACTTGAACGACAGAACCATGTCGATTTGAGTGTTCAGCGTGACCTTCATGTTTTCGTAAGCGAGTTCTTGCGCGGGAAAGCGACGTCGAGCGACCTTGACCATCGGGAGAATCCACTCGCGAGTGAACTCGACAGTCCTTACCGCCTTCTCGAGCGTGAAGGCACCTGGCATGGTGGACTGGTTGTGGATGCGGTCGGCTGGCTTGGCAAGGCTGCCAACGATGTGCTTGCCCAGCGCACCGAAATACTGCAGCTCCGTTTTCTTGACGCCGTCGACAACCTTGCTCATGACTTCCGTGCCGTCGGCGATTTCACTGCCGAGGTCACCTGCGAGCGTCTGATAAGAAACGCCGCAATCTTCGATGATGTCATGTGTCAGTCCAACGGAAACCGTCGTAACACGATGCCTTCGGTCATGCGAGCTCAGACTGGGGAGAGTCATGAGGAAGTTGGCGACTTGCACCGGATGCAGAATGTACGGCGTAATGCCATCCTTGCGCATCATGCCATCGTGCTTCTCGATGGCGTATTCCAACGCGCGTACCGCTCGGTACCAGTCGCCATTTTCCATCGCAGCACCATTGAGGCGCGAACGCAGGATGCCGATGGCTTTGCGGGTAGGTTCGTGGGTGATTTGTTGCATATGCTCTTTCTAGCTAAGTTACCTACTGCGTATAGGTAGCCGAGCTCGGAGCGGTTTTGCGGAGGTTTGCTCCCTGCACGTGAAACCTCCTCGCCCAGATGAACTCGTTCGCTAGACCTCACAGGAAACTCTGTGAGGTCTTTTATGTATCAACATCCTCCGCTGCCACCCGGCGGCTCTGTCTTTCAGCACGGTATTGCCAGCTCTTTCGACGCTTTTGCGTTTTGCGACGGCACCGTGAAGAAGGGCCGAGGCGCTTTCGGCTTCGTCTTGCTTGACGACCACGGCGTCGAAGCGTCAACCGGATGGTCTCCCTTGACGGAGAGCACCAACGACTCCACCACGGCTGAGTTCTTCGGTCTCGTGGAGACACTCCGGCAGGCTGTGCAAACGGGCGTGAAACGCCTGTGGGTCGGCACCGACAGCTATCAAGTCGTCGAGCATTTGAACAAGCGTAGTTCCCGCTACCAACGGTTCATTGAACTGGTCGAGCAGCTTGTGCGCTCTTTCGATTTCCTGGAACTCCAGGCTATCGAGCGTTCGTGCAACAAGCGGGCAGACGCCCTCGCCCGCCAAGGCGTTGCGTTCGTTCGCTAACCATTCCCCGGCCGCTCCTGCGGCCGGTTTCTTTTGGCAGCTACGCTTCGATGTCGCTCCAACATGTTGCCGCCAAATCAACACATTTTCGGGCACATCAGACCTAGCCGAGCGGGGCCGCCGCCCTCTATACTGTTCGCAACAGACTAGAACCGGGGAGCCCTCAATATAAGGCCAGGTCATAGACTACACCGCATACCACAAAAGTACATCCAGGGCGCACACCCTGCAGCCCCGCAATTTCTCCAATGGAACTTCACAAAGACTTCTGGGATGAGTTTGGACGCGACCTGGTCATCGATGCCCAGGGACACGTCAAGTTCACGCGACCTGGTCGCGAAAAATACAAGGCTTTGCTAGGCAAGTGGGGCTACACCCTTGGGAGTATTCGCACGGTGGACGAGTTCAAGCGAACGCTTCGTCGCGTCAACGCGTTGGAACTTGAGGACAACAACAAGAAGTTGTTGGACTGTCTACGGGACCCCCAGGTACCCGAAAACGAAAAGGACTTCATCCGCAAACTGCTTGGTTCAGGCGTCGATGAGTCTGCTCATCGACGACCAGTGCTGACCCGACGCAAGATACCCGTCCCGCCCGAACAACCTCACGTGCTCCCGCAGTTGTCTGCCGAAGTGGTTTGCGTCGACTTCAAGACTCGCAAGGTGCTAAAACGCGGCTGATTCTGCGGAGAAGTCGCGAACGAGCAACTCAACTGAAAGCGCCCTTCGAGGGCGCTTTGTTTTGGGCTTCTTCCAGGCTTAAAGCGGCCCGAGTGCGTTGGCAATGAGCTGCAATTCAGCCAAAGCGCGGATGTCATGCAAGTCGCCCTTGCGAGCGACCAAGTGCTGGAACTCCGCGGCAGACAATGTAACTGCTGCGCAATCGTCGAACTCGTAAGCGCCCTGCGAGTAGCGTCGCCGCTCGATGAGACTGGCAGCCGTAAAGTCCTCGCCTAGCCCGCGGAAGTCCGCAACCGACAGGAAGTACCAGGCGTAGGTCTGCATGTCAACGAGAACACCGACCGTGCGTACAGAACCCAGTACCGCGGACATGTCGTCCACGTTGAGAACTTGCGCGAATAGCCGCAAGGTAGCGTCATCCAAGGTGCCGCTGGCGAACTCATCAGGCAATAGGTCGGTACTGAAGCTGACGCCCCAGAGACCCGGGTCCTTCAGCCAGTATTCGGAACGGCGCGGCACCAGGAGCTGCCCTTCGGAGGTCAGCACTGCTGCGTGCAAAGCGATGGACGAGGCAAACCCAGGATGCGGCCGAGCGTACAAGGCAGGTCCCAGGCTGGCTTCACCCATCACGTCGCTGTAGGCTTCTTGGACCGAGCGAACATGGCTCAACGACCGCGCGGCGCCGACAGCTTCAACACTGCCGTCTTTGGTCAGTCGCAGCGAGATTGGGCAGACGCGCTGCGCGTCGTCCTCTTGGCCTTGCGAGGCCAGAAGTCGCTGGAACCTCGTCTGATGCCGATGATAAGCAGCTTCTAGAACGGCCGCCGGCACGGTCGTCGCGTCATCGGTCAGCCGAGTCGTCACTCGCAAACCGCTGCTATCGAAAAGAGCAACCGCAAGACGTTGGTGATTGAAGACAGCTGACATGGTTGAGTGCGAGTAGCGGGGATGTACGGTATAGAGACCAACCGGGCTGCGTCAGCCCATGGCGGCGAGGACCGCCTGCAGCTCCTGCAGCAGTGTTTCGAGGATTAGCTTGGCCTGCGGGTCAGTCTTGGAAAAGACGGCCGAGCCGGACAGGACAATCTCGTCTTCGCCATTTTCAAGGCTCAGCTCATCGTCTCCAGTGGTGAACGTCACAACCTGGGCATCGTTGGCAAAGGGGTCAAAGTCAGACATTGGCAGCTTTCGTTAGAAGGCACATTTCATGGACTTCAGCGTGGCGCGCTGTGCGGCGGGCAGCTGGGGGAAGAAGGTCAAACCGGTCGCTTGCTCCACCTTATCGACCGAAGTGCAGTAGCCATCCAGGCGTTCTTCTGGGACCGCGTCGTTCGGGACAAGCCAGGCGCTCATGCGGCCGTGGGCTGTGTCCAGAACAATCTTGTAGATGGCTTGAGGTACCCCGACGTGGCCCGGACCAATGGTAGGGTAGCCGCCCGCTTGGAAGACGGGGCCCGTGATAACGTAGAGTCCCCCGGCCGAACGTGCGGTCTCACGCACATGTCCTTCCAACTTTGCCCAGGGACCACGGTTGAGCGGTCCGTTCTGCGGCACCATGTTGGACAGGTAAAAGCTTTCGGCCATTTCCTGTGCAGACCGGGAGAAATCGCCCGCAGGGGACATGTGTCCGCGGTCGTAGCCCGAACGCTTGTAGTCATTCAGCGTTGCCCGCTCGCCCGCTGGGAGGCTGGTGTCTTCCAGGAATACGTTCGTGCGCGGTTCAGCGCCACCAATGGCGCCTGCAACCAGATGCTCTGCCGACCAGAGGGGCGTCTTGGTCTGGCTGGAGTGCCCAACGGCGTAACCGAGGCGGCAGACTTCGCGTACTGAGCCCAAGGCCGTGGCCGGGGCGTTGGTTGCCACCGGCGCACCGAAGGGCAGCTTGTCACCGCAGTCTGCGCTATTGGTGGCAGCGGTTGGCAGAGGACCCGTCGAAGGAGCATTTGCTGCGGAGCCGTCTGCTGATTGGGTCGCACCTTGGCCATAAGGGGCACGACGTTCGCCGTGGCTGTGGACAACGCGAGCGCGGTCATAACCCGTGTTGTGGGGCATGTGCAGCCAGGCGGCGTACAGGCCGAGAGCGACAACCAGAACTATGAGTTGGGCCACCAAGGACAAGTTGGTGAACCAGCGCCAAATCAGACGCAGAAAATCGAATGGCATGTCGGGCTACACACGAGGATTGAGGTCCTGCGTGTAGACACAGTAAACTTTTGGCGGGGCACTGCCAGGCGTAGCAGGCCGATGTACCCTGCCCTGTTCCGACTCAGCGCAGTATCTTGTAGCCGCGACCTTCTAGGCAGCGCTTGACGACACTCATGCGGTCCGCGAAGTGGGCCGGACGATTACCGAGCACACCCAGGCTCAAGCGGTCTGCTGCCGCATCGAGGGCGCCGCTGGCAACTCGTTTTGCATCGATGTTGTCTTGGTTGGCAATGGCAATGCACGCTGCGTAGTCCGCGGTGTAGTGGGGAACGTCAACGCGCGACATATCGACCAGGTCGAAACCTGCCGTGGGCTCGGGCGGCAGCTTGGGTTCAAACGTCGTGGCACAGCCGCCCAAGATGAGGGTCGTAAGCAACGCAGGAGCGAAGAGTCGCATGACAAATCCAAGGGTGTGGCGTTGAAGCCGATGCACGGTGTAGCCAGAGCGTGCTTGATGTCGCTTACGCTTGGCAGTCGCCCATAAGAAGCGCCCTCCCCGGATTGGGAGGGCGCATCGAATTCAAGCCGCCAGCAACGTGGTCAAAAGGGGGGCCTTCTTTGCACGTGACAGGTTCTTGTTCGAGAGTTCCTTGATGCCAGTAAGTTCGGCGCCAACCCAGTCGGGCTTGCGGAACTTCTGCTTTTCCCCTTCAAGCTCGATTTCAGCGATGACCAGACCTTTCAGGAAGCCCGAAAAAACATCGACTTCCCAGATGTTTCCAGCGTACGGGATACGGAAACGGGTCTTGGTGACCAGCCGACCAACGGTGTGGTTCAAGAGCAGGTCCTTGGCATCTGCCAGGGGAATCGAGTATTCGAATTCCTTACGGGCGAAGCCTCGCTTCCTGTTTTTCGGCTTGCTCTTGGCTTTCGCCAGAGCGCTCACCTTTCGCTTGAGCGTCAGGTAGCCAATGTCGCCGGCGATGCGGATGCGCGAGGTCATCCCGTCTTCGTGCAGATACCCTTGGATGATGGGGGTTCCCACGATGTCGTCGAGAAAGCTCAGGTCGTTTGACTTGAGCGCAAACCGGCGTTCAATTTCTGCTGCCATGATGTGACTCGGATGTGTGTAGTTGTCCTACCACGGTATAGCGACAACTTCACTCAAGACATGACTACACGAAGTGCGGCGTCCCGTTGCAACGCCGTCGAAAGGGACTAAATGAAGCGAGCTCGCATTGAAGTTCTGGCCAACGCGCAAAGCGTCACCCAGGCATCTAGGCTACTCTCTGGTATGCCGTCTCCGCACGCAGTGCAGGTACGACAGAAGACGTTCTTTGGGGGAACCCGAGTTAGATTGGACGTCGACGTTTTGTATGAAGAAGGTCGCGAACGCGACGTGTTCACGGAGCTGTCCGGCCTCGTGAAATCGACCTTCGGCCCCATCGAGGAGGTCTGTGCCCACTGTCTCCAATAATCACTCGCTGCCCGGACGCTACCGGCTGTCCTAGTCCACCCTCTCCTAACCCACATGCGACGGCACTCAGCCGTCGCTTTTCATTTCAGAGCTACCCACGACAAGGACAAGGCATGAAAAAGCACCAGCGCGATGGCCGGTGCTATGAAGAAGATGTGAGCGGACTTAAGCCCGTTCCTCCGCGGTATGCGGAACACCACCATAGGCCCGCAGATTGTAGACCAGCCGGAGCTGCTTCTCGTCCCAGCTGCGAACGTGCGACTGCGAGAAAATCTTGCTGGTGAAAAAGCGCCTCTCCCTCCGGCTCAAATCACGCCAATAGCACGGCTGCCCTTGTGCGTCTGGAACTGGGAACGCGTTGTACAGATATTCTTCGAGTGCGGTCAATCGTTGTTGGCCGTCTAGCAGAATGTCGGACAGGTACCGAGTAACCAATCCGCCTCCGGTGAGTTGGAAGTACTCAACTTGGTCGTTGACGAGGTAGGAGCCTAGGTCGACGTCCATCCAAATGGACGTGATGAACGCGACCATCTGCTCCGTCGACCATTTCAGTTGCCGTTGCCAAGGCGCTAGCGGATAACCCATGACGAACCGGTCGGCCCACGGATACATAGCGCGTTCTTTTTCCGATTGCGAGTAGCGCTCGAGACGTCCGATGAGTTCGCCAATCATGCGAGGGCTGGTACTTGCCGACAGCTGTGCCTCGGGCATGCGGCACGCAGGGGTATCAACTGCGCCCTCGTATCTGGAAAAGGGTACAGGGTTCATAATGTCCTCAAAGTTTAGGGCCTGTTGCGCGTATAGTGAGCAAACAACAGGCAATCCTTGGGGCATCCTGCCCCGCTAAAGCAATATCGTACCGGCCAGTGCCGTCTGTTCTAACGGCACTGGCGCCATCGGCTGGGCGACCAAGGAACTCGACTTGTTTGCCGCCCGACCCGCGCAATCGCTGACTCCGGCACTCGGCCGTTGATTACGTCCTCAGTTGACGAGCAAAGCGCCATAAAAAACTCCCTTCGTTAGAAGGGAGTTTCAGGTGAATCAGAACGTTGCCGATGTCTTGTTCAGCTTACGGGTGATATACACCAGGCGGGTGAACCGAGCCAGCGGGCGAAGGCTAAATGCCATCGCCAACGTGAGCACGGATGCATCCAGTGCAGTCATTGAGACCTCCAGGTTCGAAAGATGAAGATTCAACGGTGATGCTTCGACGAGGGCCGGGAGCCCTTGCTTTGCTTCTCCGCCGCCTTGAAATCACATTCCAAAAGGAATGCGAGGATTCGAAGCACGAACGACCCTGCAGCGAGTGCCACGAGCGTCCAAGTCGAAACCCCGATACCCGTTGCCTTGACTTCCAGCATCGCGGCAAGAGCCTTGAAAACTGAAGCATAGGCGCCTGGCATCGACACCAGGAGCAAACCGAACATCGCTGCGGAAGCCTTCTTCAGGTCCCCGGCAACACTACGGCGTGCTTCCTTCGTTTCGAGCTTTGAAAACCAGCCCTCCAACTTCTTGTACAGCTTACGCATATTTGCCTCCTTGGGCTATGTACGGTTTGACTTACGTCGCCGCGACATGGCGAGAGCTCCCTGTGGGAGCTCCGTCATGACAACAGCGCTCCACAGTCGACTCAGGCTCCCTCAAGGGCAGCTAAATGGAGTAGACCTCAGCTTCGTGTAGCAACCCGCATTTCATTTGCCGGCAAGGTTCGACAATCGAAAACCCAAATGAAAACGTCTTCGCATGAGCGAAGACGTTGTTGAAGTTCTAAGCTAACTTAGAGCTTGTAATCTTCTGAGGAGCAGAGCAGCGAAGACTTCGCATCGCGCAAGAAGGGATGACCCTGCGCATGCTCACCGCTGTAGCCCTGACTGCCTGGCATGGCCACCGACCAGAGGGGTTGGAAGTCGGTTTCTTCGACCTTGGCCAGCGTGCGAACGCTGAACAGGATGTCGAACCCGTGTTTGTACAGGCAGCGCTTACCGCTCCAGTCCGTATCTTGGTAGTACCGCGGCAGGGCCATGTCCAGAGCCATGGCGTGCAACTTGACCTGCAAGTACGCACCCCACTTGGTTCGAAAGCGCTGGCGATACATCGTCGAGCCCCGACAGACTTCCCAGTTGAGCCAGACTTCTGCGACGTAGCGCCCTTGCGACTTGGCTGAACGCGGTCGAAGCAACGCGGGGGCGTAAATCGGCATGCCGACGACACCGAAGATGGCTAACACGATGAGTAGGCAAATGCCCCACACTACGATAGTTGGTTCCATGAAAGTCCTTTTGATTGAAGTTTGACCTTCACGGTGTAGCTATCCGCGGTGCCTAAGTGCTCATTCGCGAACCGGACGAACAAGAGGTCAATGTACTTGGCGAGGGAAAAAGAAGACCGCACCAAGCTTGGTGCGGTCAAAATTGGTGCGGCTAGCTGTGGCTCGACCGGCTTACGCGAGGCGTTCGAGTTCCGCACGCAACCAGACAAGAACTGCCGGGCGAACCTTTGTTGCGAATTTGTCGGACTCGATGTACGTCCGCAGAGTCGCCTGCGGTGCATTCTTTGCGACGTACTTTGTAACAACCGAGCTGACCGCTTTGTCTTCGGCCGGCGTCATGACCGGCTTGCCATCATCAAAGACGACCTCCTCCGCCGAGCTGCCGGCGACGGAAGCCGGTGCGGCGCTAGGCAGCACCGTCGGCGAGGGCACATAGCTTGTTGGAGCAGGCGCCGCGACAGGGACGGGAGCTGGCACCTGAGCGACAGCGGGTGCAACAGCTGGCGCAACGGCGGGAGCGACGACGGGAACTGCAACTGGTGCGGCAACGGGAGCCGCAACCGGTACTGCAGCAACTTGTACGGACGATGCTGCGGGCGGGACCGCCGCTACCGGGGGAGTTTGCGGGACAGGCGCGGGCGCCGTGACCGCTACAGCCGGAGCAGGCGTCACGGGAGCTTCAGCGACTGGCTCGGACTTGATGGGTTCGGGCGTAGGAGCCGGCCGAACGCGGTTGCGCGCCTGGCGAATTTCGTCAACGGCTTGTTCCGTTAGAATGCCCAAGGGGTTGTGCAGTCGTTGCGCGACCTCCACCGCTTCGCGACCATGCTGTGAAGCAATCGCGTCGAGAGTCGCTCCAGACTCAAAAGCACTGCGCAGTCGCGCGTCTTCCTCCTCGGTCCAGCGGGAGCCCGGTGCTGAGGCTGTCCGAGCGTGACGTTGTTCGAGCGCATGCCGTGCAATCGTGCTTTCGATGGCATCGCGAAATTGAACGGCAGCGATGGCCTCTCGAAGCGCCGCACGCTGGGCCTCGCTGTAAGTAGTGGCGGCCAGCTGGCCTAGGGATGCAAGAACGTCGGAAAGAGGTAGGCGCACGGACGTGAGCTCCATGGAAAAGAGGTTGAGGCAGTAACTTCTGTTTAGCCACCAACTCTCCGGGGAAATAAACGTCTCGACCTACTCCCTCCCATGGCACCAAGAAATTCGACCCCTGCCGCCGGCCTTGTTTGGCTCTTTGACGTGGACGGCACGCTGACTCCGGCCCAAGGCGTAGTGAACCCTGCTTTCGCGACTTGGCTTCAAGCCTTTTCTCGCGAGAAGGACATGCGCATCGTCTCGGGTGGCGACCGCACACGTATCCTTCGGCAGCTGGGCCGGGAGTTGGTCGCCAACCTTGCAGTGAGCTACAACTCCCTCGGAAACTCCGTCTGGATGAACGACGTTGAAGTCGCCCGTCTTCAGTTTGAGCCGCCCCGGGGTCTTACGGAACTGCTGTTGAGCGCGCCGGAGCTCGCTGCTTACCCGGGCCGCCGTCAAGGAAGCTTGTCGTGGAAGAACGGCATGCTGGCGTTTTCGCTGCTCGGGGATGACGCTACGTCCGAAGAGCGCCTGGCCTATCGGCAATTCGACGCCCAAGCCCGCGTGCGCCAACGTCTTGCCGACCGCGTTATGCGTGATTTTCCGAGTCTGAGCGCCCAAGTCGCGGGCGACACCAGTGTCGACCTGTTTCCGCGTGGCAAGGACAAGTCTCAAGTCTTGGACCATATTGCCCAGCCTGTGTACTTTTTCGCAGACCGTACCGCCCCCGGCGGTAACGACCACTCCTTGGCGCAAGCGCTCCATGCCCGTAATGACGGCTCCCGCGTGTTTGCCGTCGACAACTGGGAGCACACTTGGTCGCTGCTACGCGAGCTGACTGCGACTGTTCGCACGCAGCAAGCCTCCGCACTTTGGCTGTAAGGCTGGTTGGCGGACTACTGGGAACTGAGTCGTTGTCCGAGTCGGAATGGCCGACGCCACAAGTTAAAAGCCCGTCTTGAAGACCAGACGGGCAGACTGCTGGGTACCAAGTAACGGCTAGTCGTCGGTTAGACGCTGCGAAAGCCTTGCGTCTAGCTCGACAGGCGGCGCGACATCGGGGTCGATACTCAGGGTTCCGGTAAGCTTGGCCACGCCGCCACGAGAGAGCTTTTCAACCAAGCCGCACTGGAAGAGCGCAATCAGGCGTAGCCGTATGTCTTCGGCACTCAACTCCACGGGGTAGCCCCGCTCTGCATGGCTCAGTAGGCCAACCGCTGCAATCAAGTCTTCGGCCGCGTGGTCCGCGCTATCGTCACCAAGCAGCATGTCTAGCTTGGTTTGGAGGTCTTCTAGCGTGGGAGTGTCCAACGACGAGAGCCAGTGTCCGAGCAAAAAGACGCTGTCCTCGTCCTTGTTTTTCAGGAAGTCTCCAACCAGATTGGCCACCGGAAACCGACCCCGGTAGCGGGCCAGCTCAGAAATGTACTCATCAAACACGGCTCAGACCTCGTCATGCACTAGATGACTCGTCTAGGTCGAACCGTTTATTCGAAGGTGGCGCTCGAAGTTCCCTTCAATTCGCTCCTTCAAACGACAAGAGCCCCGTCAAACAGTGGACGGGGCTCCGATTTGGCATCCGACGGCGCTTACAGCGGACCCTGGAGCTGGGCCTTCAACCAATCAAGCGCTTCTTCCTCTGAAGAACAAATCTTGCACGACACCGCGAGCATCAGATTTTCGGGTAGGCCGAAGTCCTCGATGAGCCAGCCTTGCGAGGCGTCGTAGCGGCCGCACTCACTGGTGCCACACGACTCCACGACACGTTCCCGGTAGGGTCGGTCGGCGCGGGGGCACACGCAAGCCACCGGAAGTCCCTTGGCGACGGCATAGCCAATCTCGAAGACTGTGCCGCTATCGGGCTCCGTGCCGCGGAAAGGCACCAGGTTGGCAATGACGCCTTGGCAGGACTCCAGAAGCGTGATGTTGGCACGGTAGATGCGCTGGGCGATGACGGGGCCTGGGCCGGGTCGCGTCTGCATTTCTCCATCGGATGGCTCCATCCCTTGCAGGCCACGCTCCGCGCACCATTGTCGAAGCGTCTCAAACTTGCGTGGTGCGTTGACGTCAAAGACGTCGGGTCCGGCCAGGTAAATGCGTGGTGCAGTCATGAAGAAGTAAAAGCGTCGCTGAAAATATGAAAGCGAAAGGTATAGGTGCGGTTTGTATTCTAGCAGTTTCTATACCAAATAGATAGATTAGCAAACACAGAGGTCAAACATGAAATCACCGAATACCGCTCTTCGCACCCTGGAACGTCGCTCGATTACCGCTCGCGCGGAATATGACCGGCTTCGCGCAGCGACGACGCAAGCCAGGAACGCCATGACGGCCATGCAGGGCCTGGCCAAGACGACGGCAGATGCGACGCTGGAAGCAGCCCTTGCAGGGTACGGCACCTTTTCTGAGTCGATGCTCACTGCGTTGGAAGCTGCTGTGCAGCGGCTGAAGGCTGAAATCAACGATTGCGCCGCCGCGTACGCCAAGGAACTCTTCGGGTTCAGTGTCGGTGACCGCGTCAGTGCGAACAACGTGATGGACACCCACAAGAACACGGTCATCGAAATCCACGAAATGGGTATCGATGAAGCCATGGCGGCAGACGGCGTTCACAAACAGGTCTACATCGCGGGTCCTCGCATCGGCACCCAAGGAACTACGCTAAAACGCTCGGCATGGCTCATGCTGGGCAATCCGATGATTACGGTCACCAAGCTGTGACTTTGTGGCGCCTCTCCGGAGGCGCCTTCTTATTGCTGTTTACGCTGGCTATACGAGGTAGGACAATAACCGAGGATGACTTCCATGAAAATTTACCAAGTAGGCGGCTCTGTTCGCGACCAACTGATGGGCCGTTCGGCGCAAGACCAGGACTACGTCGTCGTTGGCAGTACCGCACAGGAGATGCTGGACCGCGGCTTTTTGCAAGTAGGCGCGGATTTCCCGGTCTTCCTGCACCCCGACACCCATGATGAATACGCGCTGGCACGTCTCGAACGCAAGACCGGCGCTGGCTACCACGGCTTTGCCGTGGATACGCGCGGCGTAACCCTTGAAGAGGACCTGAGTCGCCGAGACCTGACCATCAACGCGATGGCGTTCGACGCCGACGGCACCCTCATCGACCCGTTCAACGGGAAGGCGGATGTGGAGTCGAAGACGCTGCGTCACGTGGCCTCCGCATTCAGCGAAGACCCCGTCCGCGTGCTCAGGCTGGCTCGGTTTCTGGCCCGTTTCGGCAGTGACTGGACGGTCGCTCCGGAAACGATGGTCCTGTGCCGCGACATGGTGCTTGCGGGTGAACTCGACGCACTGACTCCCGAGCGTGTTTGGCTCGAGTTCGAAAAAGGCTTCGGTGAACAACATCCCGGCGCAATGCTGCGGTTGCTGACGGAACTCGGGGTCTTCGACCTGACCAGTTTCGAAGAGTATCGGGCCCTGGCGCATGTCGACTTCAACTGGCTAGACCAGGTGGCGGCCAACCCAGAAGCCAGCGTTGCCGCTCGGTTTGCGGTCACGTTGCCCCGCGTTTGGACTCCTGCACAAGCAAAGGCCTCTCGGGTGCCCTCTGCTGTGCGTGAGGTCTGTCAAGCGCTTGCTCGCGCCCTGGCCTCCGACGTCTGGACATGGTCGAGCTGGTCGACGGAGCAACAGCTGGACTTGCTCGAAGCGTTGGACGTGATGCGGCGGCCAGACTGCTTCGAGGCCCTGTGCGTCGCGCTGTCTGCCAGAAAAGGTGACGTTGGCGGTGCGCTCCTGACTGCGCGTGCCAAAATCTTGACGGTACGTCAAGGTGAAGTGGTCGTCGGCCTGAAAGACGCCGTTGCCATCAAGGCGGCTATCCGCAGTGCGCGTATCGACGCGATGAACAGCTAACCCCCGTTAGCGCATTCCAAGCCACCATGCCTCGCAGCATGGTGGCTTTTCCTTCCGCGGCGTGTATCTACACGTCGATAGGAAAACTTCAAAGACACTCATGACCCCCCTGCCGTCTGTGAACAGCCCCCGAAGCTTCGGGCGCCGATGGACTGTTCAGCCTGACCCGGGTATCTGGGTCTGCCGTGCAGACCTCCCGGTACACATGCATCTCGCACACAGCCTCGAACTCGGGCAGGCGCTGCTACGGGCATCGCGTCATCTGCACAAGACCTTGTCCTTGGCGGGCTTCCCCACCACGCAACCGGTACGTTCTGTTGACAGCTGCGCCAGCTACGCAGCCATCCGCGATAGTTTCGCGCTTGGCCTGGACGAATCGCGCATTGCCGTTTGCCTGCAGATTCGCGTCGAGGCCAATGGACGGTTGACTTCTAGCCTGACGGCTGCAAACCCCGTTCTAGAGGCTGGCTCGTCTGGCGAAATTCCAAAGCTCTATGCGGCGAACCAAACTCTTGGCTCGTTTTCATGGGGCAGTGCACTGATTAGCATTGAGCAATATCGCAAATCGGCTCTCATCGCCCAACTCGCCAAGCTTGGTCTCGACGAAGCCGAAACCGTTGTGCCGCGCGAGTGGCAAGAGGTCTTGCTGGATTTGCTTGAGCCCTGACATTGTTCCAAGGTTCCTTCCCATCGGAAGGAACCTTTTTTATGGGCGGACATTGCTCGCGTGCTCGGTACCTTGCACAAAAAAAGCCCCAAATCTTTCGATTGAGGGCGTGGATGAATCAAAGAGTGGTGACCTTGGAGCCGTGGCATCAGGAGCCCAAGTCGCGGGCATGTCGAGCGGTGGGAGCTCGATTGCTTAGGACGCGTCCGTCGTGCTCCAGAACTTGTCCGAACATGGCAACGCCCTTGGAGAAGAGGTCGTCCAGTGCAGCGATGGCGTCCACAAGTGACGGAAACTGCTGCTTGGACTCTTCGACTTCATAGGTCTTGCGGTCTACGAAGATGATTCGCATGGAGGGGCCTCGGGATATGATTGATGAACCTCTTGGGTGTAGCGAAGGTACTTGCTATACCACATAGGTCAATCTCATACACAAATCACATGAGCATCACTTTTTGGGCGCCCGATGCGCCTACCAAAATGGTCACTCCGTACCCCGACAGCTCGCCGGAGTATCAAGAGGAACAGTCGACGCTGCCGGAACTCAAGGTCGGCAACGGCAACGCACTTGCGTTTTTGGGATTGCTAGGCATTACGCCCGACCACTGCGGAACCATCGAGCTTGTCGAGATGCCCGCGCTCTTGCAACGACTGCTCAAACTGGTCAACGACCCGTCGGCTCGCTCGCCCATCTTGGTTCCCCCAAGTACTCACCAATCTGTGAGGCTCGAGTGCGAAGGAACTGTCGTGGCTGTTCAGCGCAATGCCTACATCATTTCAGGAGGACTTGGTGACCACCAAGTCCTGCACTACGCCACCAAGCTGTCGCAGCTGCTCCGCGAGGCCCAGCAACTGGGTTGCATCGTCAGCTGGGGCTAGTCTCCCCGCATTCAAAGATGTCCTCTATTCCCCCTGGAATAGAGGACATTTTCATTTGGTCGGTTTGTTTGGCAACGAGTACGTGCCTAAGCCTTTTCGGTCAATGCCAGCTGACGCATGTGCATGACAAGGTCGCGGCTGGTCAACGCAGTGGCACCCAGCGAAAGGGCGACTTCGCGTTGAGGCTCAGTGACGTCGTAATGGGGGTATCGGGATTTGCGGTGAAACCAGCATTTATTGATAGCTGCTCGTTGTGCAAACTCATGAAGCTCCGATACGCTATCTGCGCAAAGGTGGAAGCGCTTTTTGCTCCGCCAGACGATGGCCGCATCGTCAACATAGACTGCCATGGTGCTCCCCGTTTACTTCATTACGCTGTATAGCCAAACGCTGCATTCACTGCCCTGCCCCGGATTCCGGCGCGACTGCCTCCGTTGGCCTCGGGCACGCTATCGTTGGGGCGCCTTCTTGCGCCAACGCGAGCTTCAACGCTGCCTTCGCTTCGACCGTCCCTTGCTCCATAGCCTCTTTCGACTGGAGGAACTTAGCACGCGTTTGAGAGCTGCCAGAAAGAGAGCTCCTGCAATAGCAGAAGCTCTCTGAATACAACGAACCGTCAGGAGTCCCGTTCACCGAAGGCACTACCGATGCTTCCGTGAACTTCATCCGACAGAACTCGGTAGACCTTGCGGTTGTACTGTGTCCATGTCGTGGTGGTGACGGGGCGGTTGTTCTTGAAACAGGGCACCCCCAGAAGCTCCGCGATGAAGAGCGCAATAGCAGCAGAGCGGCTTTGCCCCATCAGACAATGAACCACCAGGGTGTCCAGCTGCTCGTTGGCGTGTACGAACGCCAAGACTTTCTGTGCCATCGCAGCATCAAACAACACCACGTTCTCACCAGCCTGGTCCTTGTCATCGAACTGCAGCCGCAGAATTTGTTCCCACCCTGGTTCAGGCGAGAGCGGGCCATCCAGTTCGTCAGAGACAGAAATGAGGACGCTACGGGGGGCAGGTTTCCAGGTTCTGGCGATGGCGCGAGAGACGAAAATGACTTGCTTCATGATAGAGAGCTCTCCGAAGAGACCGTAAATTAACCTTTCTCGTATAGGTCGCGGCGCCGGCATCCCCGGCTCGAAAGCCCCGTCAGCAAGCGGTCCATCGGGTGAACCGTCCGCTTTCTCGTTCGCACAGGGCCAGAAACGTCTGTCGCAATGGCAACGGCGTTCCCGCAGAAACGCTTGGGCTGACCCTCAGACCAGGAGAGTGCTGGATATGCAACTGCAGCTCGCGACAAGCGACCGTCAGTTCCCGCAAAAGCTCGGTTAGAGGAGCCTGCAAAAGTTCTGTATATGCGAACCTGCGTTGAAGCTTGGTTCCAAAATGGCTAGGGGCGAGCGTAACGGTCGCTGCCCAAGGCATATCGGCTCGGGTTGATGCTCGGAGTGTTGCGGTTAGGTGCAAGACGCCTGCAGAAGACATACAGCCGCTGTCTGCGCTGTGGAGCATGAAGAATGTGCGGTGTCGGCGCCCCACTTCGAGACTCGATAACCGAACGGGGCCAGCCGGGGCACAAAGGAATTCCTGGAGCTGCTGTCCGGCCAACGTACCTTCTTGCCGTCTTTTGGAGTCTGCGAGTGCCCGCAGGAAGCCCCCTAGACTCCGGTGGGGGTAGTCCGCGGCCACGCGAAGGCTTTCACCCTGCTCCGTGAGCAGCGACCGGTACATGGTCCGCTCGGCACACGGCCAAACGGGCATGACAAAGGTGGGGTCTAGGTCCAAAACAAACATGAAGCCAACATTACATTTTGGTGCAGTTTACCTCAGCATCTGAAGTTCGTCTAGCCCGACCGTCAAGTGGCACCCCGTTAGCTAAACACTGTCTCACTTACCCTTTAATGGAGAAATACATGGCGTTGAAATTTGCCGTAGGCGATATCGTTCGACTTAAGAGCGGCGGCCCCTGGATGACCGTTGTCAAGGACCGGCCCGAAGCTGGCAGCAAGTTCGTGGTGACCGCATGGTTCAACGGTAGCTCCCTCGAGACCGAGCAGTTCCCGAAGGACGCACTGGAGCACGACCCCGCACGCAAGACCGAAGACAAGCCGGCTGCAACCTGACAGTAGGCTGTTGCTCGTAGAGCTACACACCCAAAACGGCAGCCTTTAGGCTGCCGTTGCCATTGCATTGTGTTAAAATACTAGCATCCCAAGGCTCCGGTAGGAGTCAATCTACGAGGCAAAATTGATGAGTGCACTTCCGGTTGTTGTCACCAGCGTGAGCCTGTACTCCAACGTCAAAGGCGCGGATAAGGTCTACCACCTCTTCCAGTGTCAGCATTCGGACGGACGCTACTCAGTGCATGCCGAGTACGGCGCAAGAGGAACCGCCTACATGATGCACGACAAGACCAAGACGGGCCGGGTGACCCGGGCCGCTGCCGCAGCGCTGTTCAGCAAGGTAGAAGCAGAGAAGCGCGGAAAAGGCTATCGGGACATCTCAAAACAAGCGCCACAACAAGTCCCTACCGCAGCGGGTACCGTTGCCGTTGGCTTTGCAGCCGCGCCCAGTGCCGCGCCCGACCTGCGCCCGCAATCCTTGGCAGCCGCGCTGACAAAGTACCTGAGCGCGCAACCTGTCGTAGCCCTGGCCGGAGAAGATGCACTCGCCCTGCTGTCGTCGCGCGTTGGTTCTAGCCGCATCTTGGCGCTCTCTCGCGAGGTGCGAACTGTTTTTCAGGCCATCTTGGGGGACCTCGCCTGCACTTCCCAAGACTATGTCGAAGATGCGCTCGACGTGGCAGGCGCGACGGTGGGTAGGGGCCGAAGTGCTTCGCTGTCCGGATACCTCTCACAGGAGCTTGCCCGGGCAGTTGAAACCGCACGAACCACGACGGCTCCTATGGACAGCTCAGCGGAGTTCCTGGCCGCGGCGTTGGCCCCGACGATGAACACGGGGCTGCTGTAACGCTGTCCTCAAGAAAAACCCGACACAAAACGTGTCGGGTTGAAGAAATCAGGGGAAAACCCACAGATTGGCAGGTACCTCGCGAAGCGTACGCTGGATGCGCAGGTCGACCTCAGGCCACTTTCCGTGTGCGAGACCGCAACCGATGAGTGGAAAGTGAACGTCCAGTTCAGCAGCCCGGGCCACTACGGCGATGCGTGCAAATGCCGCTTCGACCGCGTCGTAGCTGACGTAGACCACATCGGGGTCGCTGCCGAAATCTTGTTGCGTCATTGCGTTGGCGACGATGACGCCGGGGGGCAGCTGTTCGGAGAACTCGTGCACGTGGTGGCGGACGTTCGTGCCGCGAAACGATGCGCTGGCTACGAAGTTGACGTCGCCCAAGCGCAGTCCGACGCGCGCTTGATGGCGCTTGTAGGCGTCATAGACGTCCGACCATTCGCTGCGGATAGCCTTGGCAATGCCGCCGCCCATGACGCCGTGGCAGTTGCAGCCGTGAACCAGGATGCCGCTAGGTAGGTTCAGGGCGTTGCCCTTGTGTTCGATTATGCTCATAAATGTCCTGTGCTGAGTAGCTTAAAGGTGTAGAGACCGCCGAGTTGGGGTTCAATTTGCACCGCAACATTTTAGGCCGGCTTTTTTTCGCGCTATATGTGTTACGTCTTGCTTCCGGGAGTTCGCTAGAACTGGTCCCAACCAGTCATCCGCGAAGAGGAGGCAGCAGACGAGCATCTCCAAAAAGGGCCGAAACAAACACAAAGGAGTGCCTATCCCCAGGGAGGGCAAATCAAAATGGTAACCTTCGAAGCCGTGGGAACCGGTGGTAAAGACCAATTGCACGCAGCAGTCAATGCTTGCTGCGCCAATGGGGTCACCGTGGACCACCAAGAAGAGATTCCATCCCGAGGTATTTTCATGCTGAAAGCGGCGTCTCCCGACGCTCGGAGCGCTCAAGCTGCCATCGCAGCTGCGGCGTTTTCCCTGGTTCTGTTCGACTGAGACAGCAAGCCGGGCACTCAGTGTCTCCTTGTAAGTCGAGCTAACGCTTTACCCATAACAATAACCTTCGCATGATTCAAAAAGCGCTATGCCTTCCCGCATAGCGCTTTTTCAATGGGTACGCGCCGTTGGTTACTGCACAACGCTTTCGACTGGCATTGCCACCAAGGCTTTGCGTGAGTCGTGGTACATGGCATGCCAGTTGACTTCCGGGATATGGAAGACAGGCATCCCCGTGCGTGCAATGGTGTCAGCGATTGCAGCACGCAGATAGGGATAGATGAGCGTCGGAGTGGTAACGTTCAGAACTTCATCCAGTTGGTCGGCCGTCATGTTGGCCACTTGGAAGATGCCTGCTTGCTCCGCTTCGACCAGGTATGCGACCTGCGTACCGACCTTTGCTGTCAACGTGCCCCGAACTACTACCTCGAAGATGCCTGTATCGAGCTCGTGCTTCTCGATGGTGACATTGAGGTCCATGTTCAGCTGCCCCTGCACCAAGAAAATCTTCGGAGCATGCGGCATCTCAAGCGACGTTGCCTTCAGGTAGCAGCGTTGCAGGTTCAAGACAGGAGCGGCTGCGACAGCAGGGGCAGCGGCGGGGACGTTCTCAATCTTTTGGGTCATGGCTCTGAAGGGGGTCAGTGAGGGTTGCGTATCCAAAGTGAAGCGCCGACATTTATAGCCGGCGCGAGCTACCTAGAACGGACGTGCAACGGACTGCCAGGAGTTTAACGTTCCCCAGCCACCTTGGGCCGGCTGCTTACTTCCCGTTGACCAGGTAGTGCATCGACGTATCCATGCCATTGGCCAGGCTGCGCAGCGTGCGCGGCGTCGGGCGGACGTCACCGCGCTCGATGCGACCGACATTCTGAGCCGACGGACTGTCCGACAGATGCGCAGCGGCTTCGCGCTGGCTCATGCCTCGCTTGGTGCGGGTCGCGTGAACGCGGGCACCAATGCCGGGGACGCGCACCGGACGACCTTCTTCGACTTGGGCCTTGCCCGTCAGAAGCCACTGGAAGTCGGTATCGGTGGCGACGGCAATCTTTTCGAGGGTTTCGATGGTCGGAAAGACCTCGCCTTGCTCGATGCGGCCGATGTTCTTGGAGGAAGCGCGAGCCGACAGAGCCGTGGTGGCCAGCGCGAGTTGGGACAGGCCCAGTTCTGTACGAATGGCGTGGAGACGGGTGCCGATGGAGGTCTTGGAAGCGGTCATGATATCGAGGTCCTGATGATGAACTGAGTGGGTGCGAACCCTTCCGCGGGTTCGATTGCTTGCACAATGTGGTTCACTGTAATCAACAGTGTGTATAGGTGCAAGTGGAAAAGCAGGCTCGGTGCTTTCAACCGCAGTTCAGCGTGAAATATGGCACAGTTCAAGGCAAGGTGCGTCGAAATCAGGGGTCTACGGCCGGGCATTGGCCCGCCTTTGCACCGGCAGGACCCTCTATGAAGATGTCCCTCAAGTCTTTGGACTTGAGGGACATTTGAAAGGGGGACAAGCAGTTAGTCGCTTGTCAAAGGCCTGAAGGTCAACCCTTCACGCACAAGACCTGCTTGAGCGTGCGAATGGATTCCACCAAGGCCGTCTGTGCAGCCATGACCGCGTCGATGTCCTTGTAGCTGCCCGGCGCTTCGTCGAGCACACCTTCGTCCTTGCGACATTCGACACCGGCCGTCTGAGCTGCCAGGTCATCGAGGGAGAACAGCTTCTTGGCCTTCGAACGAGACAGCCGACGGCCCGCACCGTGCGAACAGCTGCAGTAGGCTTCCTGGTTGCCCAGGCCACGAACGATGTAGCTGCGAGCGCCCATGGAGCCGGGGATGATGCCGAGCTGGCCTTCCTTGGCCTGAACCGCGCCCTTGCGGGTAATCCAGACCTCCTTGCCGCCGTGCGTTTCCAGTTGCGTGAAGTTGTGGTGACAGTTCACGTGCTCGCCGACGATATCGAAGTCGCGGCCCAGACTCTTGCGCAGAGCTTGGAGAACCCACATGTACATGAGGTCGCGATTCAGGGACGCGTACTCCTGAGCCCACAGCATAGCCGTGATGTACATGTCGAACTCTGCCGTGCCTTCTTGCAGCCAGCCCAGGTCGCGGTCCGGCAGTACGAGCCCACGTTCTTCGGCCAATTGCCGCGCCATCGTGATGGCGACTTCGCCGATGGTCTTGCCGACGTTTCGGGAACCCGAATGCAGCATCACCCACACGTTCTGGTGCTCATCGAGGCACAGCTCGATGAAGTGGTTGCCACCGCCGAGCGTGCCGCACTGCTTCCAGACGCGGTCTCGGTCGAGGTGCCCCACTTGGTCAAGGATGGCCAGCGATTGGAATCGAACGTACAGCTCCTTCATGCGGGCGTGCAGTTCTTGGCCGCGCGCGCCGGTGTCGGTGCCCGCAGGGTTGAACGCTTCCTGGTGGTACGCGAAACCAACCGGAACAGCCTTCTCGATAGCGGAGCGAACGCCCGAGAGAGACTCCGGCAGGTCGCTCGCCTTCAGGGAGGTTTGTGCCGCGGCCATGCCACAGCCGATGTCGACGCCCACAGCGGACGGAATGACCGCGCCGAAAGTCGGAATGACCGAACCCACGGTAGCGCCTACGCCCATGTGGACGTCGGGCATCACCGCGATATGCCCAGCAAGAATCGGCATTGACGAAATCTTGCGCAACTGGTCGATGGCTTCCTGTTCAACTTCGACGCCTTCAGTCCAGAACTTGACGTTTTCGAGATTCATGATGTTTCTTTCAATGTGTTGGCCTAGTTCTTTGTATAGCCACGCTCAGCCGGCGCACGCGGTGTCTCGGTGGCGGGGCTTCGGGTTCGTTCCTCGGAGTCCGTTACACGCCCAACGCAAAGCGTAACTGATGCTGACCGCGTCGAACCGTCAAACTGCATCCGAAAGAAGAGACCGCCACAGGGTTAGCTGTAGCGGTCTTGTGAAATCAGAAAAGGCTGGCCTGGGGTGTCGGCGGCGGCGCCTCGAACTCCAATACCTGTTGAGCTGAGATGGTCGGCCCATGAAGCAACATGGCCTTCAGCACGAAAGCATGGCCCATGGGACGCGTATCCAAGCGCATCGCATCGGCAAAGGTCATATTTCGGGCCTCGTAGTCGTAGCCGTCGAAGTCAAAGAGTACAATGTTCTGCTTCGCTGCAACGAGCTTGGTCAATCGCGCAAAGGCTGCCGTCTTCGCAACGGCGTCACGGTAGAGCGGCCAGTAGACGCTCAACCGCGCTTCGATGTAGCCAAGCGGCTTGCCTTCCCACCACGAAAACGCGGGCCGGGCGCCTTTCCCTCGGGGATAGCGCACGGCGTCCGTTTGTGCCCATCCCGCCTTGGCCCACGCCCAGTAATCGACTGACGGCTGACCGTCCACATCGACATGGTCGGCGTAGCACTTGGCGTACTGCCAGGCATTTTCCATCCGCTGGGCGGTGTGCCCGTCGTAGAGCGTGCACGGTCCCAGGTGAAAGGGCGACAGTTCGGTCGTCCACTCGGAGCGCGATTTGCTGGTGGTATCCACCAACACTTCAGACGGCAAAACAGTGTGTCGTTCCTTGAGCCCAACTATACGGATAGTCATGAAATTGCTCACTCTCGTTCAGAAAAAAGTCGCCACCTGAAAAGGGGTGGCGACTTCATGAAAGGGTCAGGCGGCCACGCGGAGGGGTTCCATCGCGCCGTCGGCAACGTCATCGATGACGCTGGAACGAGCTGCCATCGAAGCCGTGATGGCACTGCGCAGGATGCGCAGGTCCGCAGCGACCTTGTCGCGACGCGGGATGTCGGTCGACAGCGTCGTATGCGAAACGCCGTCGAGGATTTCCAGCATGCGTTGGCAGACCGTGTCCAGGCGGTGGTCTTCGAGCACGTTCAGCTTGGGCAGCAGTTGGCCCAGACGACGCGAGACGTCGAGCGTCCTGTTCTGGATGGCCTTCTTCGGGTCGCCGAGGGTCTTCAGCAGACCTTCGACGTTCTTGCTGAGCTGTTCCCAGAGCGCATGTGCGTTCTTGCGGAAACGGTCGGACAGCTCGGCTTCGACTCGGTCCTTCATCTCGGCGGCGGCTGCAGCGTCGAAACCCAGTTCCAGCAGCGAGTCCGTGACCGGCAGCGGCAGGATGATGGTTTCGATGCCATAGCGCGTCCGGACGTAATCCTTGTCCGGGTAGTCCAGCTCGTTGTACAGCGAGCCCATCGACTTCTTGGCGTCGAGCTTCAGGCTGTCGTACTTGGCGATGAGCGCAAGCACCGCGATGTCGAATTGGGCGCGCAGTTCCGCCATCGTGTTCTTGTAGACCTCGTAGTGCGAGGTCGGCAGGATACGCGGGCCGTCGTGCATGTACGCGAGCGAATTGGCGTAGTGGAAATCTCGGGTCTGGCTGATGACCTGGTTGATGCGGTCGACTTCGGCACACTTCGGCAGAAGCGACTTCCAGTAGCGGCCCATCTTGACGTCTTCCACGCCCTTGGCCTGGGCGACTTCAGCCGCGACGCCGGAGTCTTGCTTGTTGGCAAGCCAGGTACGGATGGTGAGGTTGACCAGAACGCAGTTCTTGGAGATGTTCGACATTTGCTGTCTTGTCCTTTGGGTGAAGGGCTCACTTAGCGAAGCCCAGGGCTTGAAAGTGAACCTAAAAGAGGTGACCCGGAGGTCATGTGTCCTATTGCAGATTGCGACAAGGTATAGACACCAGGACACGCGGCGTCGCGCCCCGGGTACACAATCCTTTTGGAAGTTGCTGGCAACACTTTAGGATTGAGTTATGATTCGGGCCTGCCATGCCTACGCACCTCTGTACTTACCCGCCCTCGCTGTTTGAGGCAGCAGTCCCTTCTTTTGTCGGAATGTCACCTGTGACCACGGCTAATCAACCCCCTAGGATTACAGTGCTTCACGGTGATGCACCCTTCGGAGCGCCCTTGTGAGCAAGTCCCCTTCTTGGCACAACAGACGACCGGACCACACGTTTGTCCCTGCAATTTCCAGTCGCCCTACCGGCGCTCGGCAAGGTGACTCCAAGGTTCAGCATGTGAAGCAAGGCGTTCGAGGCGCCTTTCGCGGGAAAAACATCCGTTTGCTGCTTGGAAACTCGCCCGCCCCCGAAAATTTAGCGGTCCTGGCCGAAGTGCCTTTGGACCGTTTGCAGCTCATGGCCGACGGCGCCCTGTGTTCGGACGAAACGGCCTACCACCTCGAGCAGCAGTTGCGGCTGCCTACGGGCTGGATGGACCGGGACAATTCGGGTGTCCCCGGCGACTTGGTTCAACGGCTTAAAAACCCTGACGAAGCCCGACTGGCCGAAGAGTACGACGACCCCCCCTCTGCTTCGGTGGCTGTAAGTAAGCCAGTCGCGCCCCCTGCCTTGGCCGCACCCCTTCTCCCTGCCGCCCCACCTATCCTTGCCTTGGGTTCCGCTCAATCCTCAAACGAACCTTTGTCGCGGCTGACCTCCGGCGTGAAGCCTGAAGCGGCTCCCGGTTCGGCGGTCACGGAAACGGAAGTGCTCCGTACGGTTGCTAGTTCTGTCAGCAGTTTGACCCCGACCGAGTTCACCCCCGCGAATGGGTCGTCGACCGCAGATTTGTTTCCCCGCGAACCTGCCCCTGCCGTACCGGCGCAGAGTGCTCCCCAAACGACCCTCGACAGCCCTGTCGAACCCGACCAGCCCCCTTTGCTACTACCGCCGAACACCGGAGGAAACATGAGTGCCCCCAACGACCTGCGCCGTCAAAACCTTGCTGTATTGCTGATGGGCAAGGGCGCAAAAAGCGCCCTCGCCCGACTGCTCAACCTGAGTCCCGCTAGCGTGACCAGCATGCTCAACGGCACCAAAGCCCTGGACAAGGAGTTTTGTAATTCGATTTGCCACGCCTTGAAGCTGCCTGAAAACTGGTTTGAGACCGAGAAAAAGGAAGGGGAGGTCTCGGACAGCGTGCTTCGAAAGTTGGCCCCGCTTCCGCGCGGTTCGGCCGCACCAGCCCCCGTGCAAAAACGTGGCAAGGCCGCAGCGCCAGCGGCGACAGTTGCCGAGCACGAAGAGGATGACGGCGCGGCCGCCGGCGCAGCGCCGACCGCTGCACCGGTGCAAGCACCTTCGCCCGCCATGCCCAAGTCCTGGCCAGCCGGCAGTAAAGTGGCCAAGGTTCAGCGCTTGATGGGCGGCTCAGCTGCAGAGGCCTCGACGACAGATGAAGCGTCGCAGGACGAAGGTGGCACCTCCCTGGCTACGAGAAGCGCTCCCAGCGTCGCTGCAGCGCCGTCCGCCGCACCCACTGTGGCGGAACCTGCAGCGCCGACATCTCGTGCACCGCAAGCTGCACATGTAGGCGACACGCTTCCCGGTGCGGTCTCCGGGTTTGTGATTGAGGCCGGGCTGCCCCCTATCACGGAAGCGCTTATCAAGACCCTGGCACAAAAAGCGCGCCTGGGCAGCTTCAGTGAAGACGCTGCATTTTCGATGCTTGGAACCGTTCGCACACTCTGAACACAGAGTTGACAGAATGAGGTCAAGAAAGAGCGACCCGGGAAGGGTCGCTCGATTGAATGTCACAGGCAGCGCCTGTCAGTACACGTAGCCGCCATCCGCTTTCGCGTTGTACGGATTGCAGGCAACTCGGTCACCAAAGACTTTGGCCACGACAGCGCGCAAACCCGCGATGTGAAGACTAGGGCCTTCCATTTCAGGATTGTCGCCTTCAATGGCCCGTGCACGCCAAGCGCCTTCGTGGACGGGAGTCAGCGCGATGAGCTGCTCCGAGAGGATTTCGACGGCTTCGCCCAGGTCTTCGCTGGGATGAAAACTCAGAAACTCTCCTGTGTGCCGATACAGCGTCACAGCCGATGCGGCGTTCTTGGGGGGCATGACGACTGTGCGTCCAAGCGCGGCACCTACCCACCAGTCCAGCCAGAGGCCTTCAAGTTCCGCGACGTTTTGCGCCCCGTCACCGTAAAGCTTGCCATCCTCCCGGTCTTGCGCGAGCATGAGCTCGGCGGCCAGGCGAAGGACTGCTTCGCAGATGTCGAGGTTGAACCGGTCCTCAACATCGCGTAGCTTGCTTTCCAGGTCAATCCAGAAGCTTCGGTCTCCTGCCGCCTTGGAAATCATCGGAAGTTGGTGCGCGAGATTGTGCGGCCCCAGTCCGCCGGCGGCGCCAGCTCGCTTGGGTTCACCGCGGTCCATGCTGGGCCAAACTTGTGCAGACCAGTCTTCACGTTCGCGACCACGGCCACCGGAGCGGTCCAGCAGGACTTCGAACCCATTTTCGTAGGCGAGCGCTTTGCACATCGCCTGGTTGGTGTTGTTGAGCTGCAGGATGACCCGCGTGCGGTTCTCCGTACGCGTCATGCGTTGAATGACGGCCTTGTAGCCGATTTCATCCGACATTTTTGCGCACACGTTCAGCTGCACCCGCCCGAACATCTCTGCCAGGTCGAACAGCCGTTGTGCTTCGGGAAACAGGGCAGGCTGGATAGCGCCGCAGAGCAGCGTCTTGACGCTAGCACCGCAGAAATGCAGCGCGATACGCATTCCGGCGTCATTGGCCTTCTGAGCGAAGGCCTCGAGGGCTTCGAGAGACCGAAAGCGGGGGCTGTTGCCCGTATCGGCTGGGCTGTAGAGCACCGCCCACTCGACTTGGAACTGTTGCGACAGTTGTCGCATGCGTTCGAAATCAGTGGCGTCATCCGCACCCGTAAGCGTCACAAAGCGAAGTTGTCCCATGTTGGTTACCTTGAAGTTGTCCTTCGAGGTATAGGGATGCAGCTTTGTATCTCGGAAACGAAAAAGTGGCCTGCACTTCCCGGTGCAGGCCACGGAAACGAACCTTGCGGCTCGGCTGCCTAAGCAATGGCTTGGGAGCACGTTTCGAGCATCACCAAACTTGACCTCCCTTGGTTCCCAGGCCGCAGGAGAGTTCGGTGCTACCCAAAATCAGGCAGCATTCCCAGTAAAACCAGCCGGTTGACTTGAGTCCCAAGGCACAGACGTGCACATCTGCTTTTTGGGCCCCGCATCGACTGACGAGGTGTCTCACCAGGAGTTAGGTTGGACATCCAGAAGCAGTTTGCGAAGCTGGGAACGACGCATTCCACCAAGGAGTTCCGGGTCGCAGCAGGCTTTGGCACCGTCCCCATTCGCATCCCGGCGCTCAGGTTGGGTATTTCGGCTCACTGCAATTGGTGCTTCAGGTCTCGGACCCGGCCCCATTCGCATCCCGGCGCTTAGGGTTCGTTTCCGTTTTCATCAGCGGTCACAAGCACTTGGACTTCTCTCGCAACACTTTGCTTCCCGGCGCTGTGTCGCAAGAGTCGTTCGAATGACTCGTACCGTGTATAGGAACCCACGCTTTATACCTTTGCGACTTTTTGGTACTTGGCTCAGAAAAAAAAATTATTAGGACTAAACATTTGGGGCTAAACGCAAGACCCGGACGACTTCCGTCCTGTTGATTTGTCTTGTATCTTGAGCCTCGTTGCGTACACGCCCCACAAGCGTATGTTCTTGTCCCCGGAGACGGGGCCTGCAATCCTTTCGGCCTTGGCAAAGGGCCAGTTCCGTGGTGAAGGCTCCTATGCTGCCGTCTGGGAATACCGGGGAGCCGCGCTGAAGCTCACCCGAGACGCCGCGACGTCAACTATGGCTCAAATGCTGGTAGAGACGGGTGTACCGGGGCTACCGGTCATCCACAGTGTGACGCTCGACATAGGCTACGAAGAGGGTTCGCACTACGACGCCGTTTTCATGGAAATCCTCAAGCCTATTTCCGAGCGAAAGTTCGCGGAGCTAGAAGAGGCCTACGCTCGTGCGAGGACACGAGCAGTGACGCGCTACAAGCGCATCCGTCGGCAGTCTATTGCGGTGGCCCGCTTCATGGCAGAGGAAATCGCGCGCATTCGTGACCGCCAGTTGTCTCAAGCCAATCGAGACGCCCTCGTCACGGGGCTGTGCTGGTTGGCCGACTTCATGGAGAGCAACGGCTTTTGCGCCGACTTCGGAAACCGCCGGAACTGGATGGTCAACACCGAGGGAGCGGTAGTGATTGCAGACCCGGTCGTAGCCCGCATTCGTAAGCTGGACGCAGAAGGGTCGCTTGGCACGCCCTTGTCCTGGTAAGTCCGGCGAGAGGCACTGCTGTCAGAGCGGCCTCAGGGCTCTTGCGAGCTATTGAACACCCGTTACTCAGTGTCGGAAGGCGTAGCCAGCGCGATGCGCAAAGCTAGGGCCAGCAATGCGGTAGCCCAAAGTACCGTTGACGCCATCGTCGGGGTCTGGGGCATCGGGAGTTGGCCGGCTGCAACGCCGCCCACCAATGCGAGCATGCCGCATCCGGCTACAAGCACTCCAACATTTCGCACTTTCGGTCTCCTGCCTTCGAGGTATGTCAGCAAAGGCACTTTGCACTTTGCGAAGATTCTGGTTTAGAACTACTCGTGCTGAAGTATATCAGCAATTCAAGGCGAGCACAAGGCATAAATAGCTAGACTACTCCAAGGAACAAGGAGATATTTGTGAAGTCACTTGATATTGAACACACCAGTACGGCTGTTTTAGAAGCGGCTGAATATGGGTTCGAACGTGTTTGCAGTTGGTACAGCCTATTCACACATCCGGACGGCTACAGTCTGATGACCTTCGACAACGTCGGCGCCTTAGCCCTCGCGCAAGCCGTGCTCAAGGACGCCAAGACTGATGCTCCCAGCGCGAAAGGTTTTCCGACCTTCACGGTCCTGCAGCCGGACGCCATTCGATACCGGGACGGCTCGCTGGACGACGTGCTGCGTTGCATCGAGGCCTTGCGGCCATTGGACCGAGAGGTCTCGCGAGAAATCGGTCGGTGCGCACGACAGGTCTTTGGGACTTGCCGTCAAGCACCTGATGAGGCAGCGAGGGAGCAGCTTCTTGAGCAGTTTGCGCAAGCGCTTTCAACGCTTCCCGACAACCGACCCTCGACGATACCGCGCCTTCTTCAAGCCTGCCGGTTCGTCCTGCGCTGGTGGCGAGAGAACTTCAAGTTTGCGGGCCCGGAGAGCTTTGTTTTCGGAACAGCGCTCGTTACTTCGGTATGGGACACGGACGAAGGGGTGGTGTTGTTGCCTCACGTGCTGTGGGTTGATTGATTGAAAAAAGGGTTCTCGCATTTGCGAGAACCCTTCTCTTTGGTACAAATTTGAACGACCAGGCGACTAGAACTTATTGAAGCGTACCCGGCGCCTCGTGCACTGGCGTCGCGTCCTCAGGATGCATCGTGAGATAGAGTTGATGCACGGTTGGCCCCAGGAATTCGCCAATGACGCTTGCCAACAAGCTGTCGCACTCTTCGAAAGGCAGTGTCTCTCCCGTCGAAGTCAGTCGAAACAGTTTGGCGTATCGGCCGTCGTTGGACAAGAGCTGGAAGTCATAGAGTCTCGTTCCGTGCGCTTGGCAGGTTCCCAAGAACACAGCACCATCAGCGCGCAATCGAACGTAGCTGATATGGTAGCCGGTCGGGTATTTCTGCTCGGACAACTGCTTGGCAGTCGCCGCCAGGGCATTGACGACTTGCGCACGAAGCAAGTCGGGGTCAAGCTCTTTGGCAAGGACGTCCGACGTGTTGGCAGGGGGTGTGCTGAGAGTGGGCATGGCAGCAAGCTCGTCTTGAGGCAACAACCGGTGTAGCGGACACGTTTATGTGTCCAAAGAAATCTCATCCCCTTGTTCGATGCATTCGTCGTCGCCCTCGCCTGCTTGCAACAACTCAGGGTTCACAGGCGCGTCCATTCCCGGCCCGATGTGGGCCAGCTCAACACCTTGGAGCAAGGCGTGGGCGGCTCCGACCCTGTCGCGTTTAGAGCCGCGACCTGTGAGTTGTTTGGCGGATGTGAACCGAGAGAGCGACAGGTCCACCAGAGGCGCGTCGTCTTGCGTCAGGCCGACAACCAAGACAGGCACCGGAGCCATCAGTTGCCCGAGCTCCACCAAGCCGTCCACGACGTACTCGAAATTGGCAACGTTGCTGCTCATGCAAGCCGCCATGCGCTTGTCCGGAACCACCAAAACGCCGACATCGCAGCGGCCCTGCGAGAAGCCGATGTTGAATTTCTTGAGGTCACTGTCCGAACGAGCCGTGTTGGCGAACTGAACCTCCATGAGCACTTGCAACGAAGCATTTTCGTCGCCGACGTAAGCGATGCTCGCGGGTGCTTGAGCTTCTTTGTAGAAGTCAGCGAAATACCGTGTACGTGTGGCGTCGAGCTTGGCCTTGACCTGCGGCTGCAGGAGCCAGCCCTTGCGTGCCAACATCAATTCGATGAGCGTGTTGAGGACCGGCTGGAGGACGGTTTGTTGGCCCGCACGATGGTCTTTAGCGTCGCTCTTTCCCGGAAACACGGGAATGACCAGATTGCTGAAGGCGGCATCCAGTTCGGGCAAGAGGCCACAAGCGGTGAGGAGCTTGTCCGCGTGGCGATGGCTGAAATATCGAAGCTTCAAGGTAAACGAGGTCTCAGTAAAAGAGACCTCGTCTAGGGTGATGGGTTTACCCGCGTTGAACGGTTTCAACCACGCTCGGGCTATCCTCGATTGCAGCCTGCCGAATGCGCAACAAACAAGGGCTGCGGCAGGACGCCAGGTAGCGTCAACGTACCCACGGACACGTGTTCATCGTCGCCGGGCCCGCCTTCGATGACTCGCATTTGTGCTGTCCCCTGAGCCTTGCCTGGAACTTGGTAGATGGCGGTCCAACTGTCGCCAACCTGGTCAGGACCTTCTCCTCCGGTTACTTTCAGAGTCTTTCCAGTACTGACGTCCTTGTACGTAACACCCAAACGACGGAACGCCGTCTGCACCGAGTTGCTGCGGAGGTAGAGCCGAATGCGGGCGTTGTTATCTTTGTCGTACCACTCCAGCCCCAATGTCTCGCCCAGCACCTTCGCATCGGGGTCGTAGACGCGATATTCACTCCAGCAGCGCCCTTCACGCAGTCGTGCCAGTAGCGCCGGAGTCGGCTCAAACGGCAATTGCAAGGACGACGGCAGCTGATGCGGCATGTCTGCCGCGGATTGCGCGAGGGCCGTGCTGCCGGCAAGCGCGAGGGCAAGCCCAGCGAAAACAGTGGGTAGATGAGACGGCATGGGCACGGGTCTTTTGCAATCAGATGATGTCGGACTTCCGAGCAAGAACAGCCGAATAAGCACTGTGTTCCAGCCAGGTGAGGTCGACGTTCCAGTAAACGGCGCTTCGGGCGTCCGCCTGACGACGGGCATAGTCCATAGCGATTTCAAGTTGACGGTCGTCCCATCGGTTGACGAACTTCAAGTGCTGCTCAACTTGCTCCAACATGTTGAGGCGACCAGCCAAACCAATGTGGTGGGCTTTGTGGCAAAGCGGGCACAGGCTGAGCAGCCCCGTCAACCGCTGAACGGCCAAGGTATCGTCGTACGCCCAGTTTTCATGGCACTCGAGATGTGGCGAAGGTGCCGCGCCACAGATTTCACACCGATAGCCCGCGGCTGAGTAGGCGTGTTGCCTCACGGCATCCCACTTTTCAGGCGTGAGCTTCAGGCGAATGTTGTCCTCCCAGGTACCTTCGGGCAACATCTGAGGCATCAACGCAACGCGCTCTGGATACTTCCAGCGCAGCGGCAGGTAGTCCCAGATTCGGTCGTCTTCTTCGTCCAGGGTGTACCAGCCAAAGCGGCTGTCGTGCCGAGCGCCAGCGGTAAACGCTGGCGTCTGTGCCCAGGGAGGAACACAAAGCGGAACCTTGGGTTGGCGGAATTTCATGCCTAGTTTAGAAACTTTCGCTTATCCTTCGAGGTATGACCTTCCCGCTTGTTACACAAACGCCGCCGTCTGATGAGTTGTCCGGCACCACGTACCCTCTCGAATTCCTGGCTCGCGATGCGCTGCTAGCGCGTGCCCACGACTTTGCCAGTCCACCGCTGTCCCTCGAGGACGGCGCAGACTCGCGACTTCCCGAAACAGTGAGAGCGCGGTTGCCGCAGGCGCAGGCGTACGCCTTGGCCGCGGTTGCGCGAGCTGCCGCGTCTCAAACCAAGCGCCAAGCCGGTCTGGCTTCGCGTTTTGCGGCGCTCCAGCGTTCCAATCGGAACACAGAACATCGACTCGAAGAGCTGCGACAACTGGGGGACGCGTACACCCAGGAAGTTAGCAAAGTTTCTGCCTGCCGCACGGGCTGTTCGCACTGTTGCCACATCCCTGTTTTTTTGTCCGCAAGCGAAGCCAAGCTGATTGGGAAACAGATTGGCCGTCGGCCTGTGAACCTTCCGGCTGGCGAAGTTCACACACCAGGCGCCTACGGCTACGACCGACCGTGCACGTTCTTGAAAGACTCACGGTGCAGTATTTACGAGCATCGCCCAATGGCTTGTCGGTGGCACTTCAATCTCGACCGGGACGCGCTACTGTGCGAGCTCATTCCGGAGCTGTCGGTGCCCGTGCCTTTGGCGGACATGCGTAGCCTCCAGATACTGTATACGCAGGTCACATTCGGGGACACGATTGCGGACGTTCGCGATTTCTTTCCCCAGAAGGCAAAGATGCCAGGAGCACCGCGACACACTTAACGTACCCCGCAATGAAAAACGCATGTCTCTTCGGACATGCGCTTTGAAACGAGAATTGCGGACGGGAACGCGCAGGGCGTCACATGCGACACGGCTGGCCGTGGCTGATGCCAGGCATGGCCGAATCCTCGAGATGGCCGGCGACTTGTGAACAGGAGATGCACGCGTCCGACCAGTCGAGTTCGGTCTCGACCACATCCAGTGCCTGACGGTCGGTGTCGCACTTGACGGCAAACGTGTTCGAGAACGCTTGTAGGGTGCTGCGGATGATGCCGCGGACATTGACAGTAAAAATCATGACTGACTCCGGGAAGGGCACGACTAAGGAAGTCGCTCGGCGTATAGAGAACGCATATAAAAAATGCCATCCCTTTCAGTAGGTGTTGTCCCTCCCAAGGCTTAACCCCTACGACCGACACTTTGTTGGCGTTTCCAGGGTGTCGTCGCTACACCGCTCAGGACCAACTTCTGCCTTAGGCAAAACAACCATGGATTTTCTTGAAGACCTTCAGTGGCGCGGCCTCGTGCACCAGTGCACGGACATTGACGCCTTGACTGAACAACTTTCTCGCGGGCCCATCACGCTGTACTGCGGCTTCGACCCGACGGCCAAGAGCCTGCACGTGGGCAGCCTGGTACCGCTCATGACACTACGCCGCTTCCTGGCGGCGAACCACCGACCGCTAGCGCTCGTGGGAGGCGCCACCGGGCTCATCGGAGACCCGAGTGGCAAGTCGAGTGAACGGGTGCTGCAAACGGCCGAGACGGTCGAAGAGCAGTCCAATGCCATTCGGGCGCAAATCGCGCCGTTCACGGACGGCCAAGTGCGCGATAACCTGGCCTGGACGCAGGGGCTATCGCTGCTGACGTTCCTGCGCGATGTAGGCAAGCATTTTTCGGTTAATGCGATGATGCGACGGGATTCCGTCAGCTCGCGTCTCCTCCGGGATGGTGACGGTATCTCGTACACCGAGTTCACCTACATGCTGCTGCAGGCGTTCGACTTTCTTCGGCTCTCCGAGCTGGAGGGCTGCATGCTGCAAATCGGCGGCTCCGACCAATGGGGCAACATGTGCTCTGGCGTGGACCTTGTTCGTCGTATTCACGGCAAACAAGTTCTTGCGCTCACCCTCCCCTTGCTGACAACAGCGGAAGGCTCCAAATTCGGCAAGACCGAAAAGGGTGCGGTTTGGCTGGATGCCGAGATGACTTCTCCGTGGGAGTTCTACCAGTTCTGGTTGAACGTCGCGGACGCCGACGTGGTTCGCATGCTCAAGTTGCTGACGATGCTTTCTCGCGAAGACATCGAAAGCCTTGAACAAACGACTGCGGAGCGACCGCAAGCACGCGAAGCGCAGAAGGCGCTGGCGTTCGACATGACGAAGTGGGTTCATGGGCCGGCGACCGCCCAGGACATGGCGTCCGCGGCCCAGGTCCTGTTCAGCAAGACGGGTGACCTTCGACAGCTGAGCTTGCAAACGCTGGAGATGCTTGCCAAGTCGGTTCCAACGGTCACGAGCAACGGGGAGGGTTCCACCCTCACTGAGTTCGTTGCCGAGGCGGGGCTGGAGGCTTCACGGACTAAAGCCAGCCAAGCTATCAAGCAAGGCGGCGTGTCGGTGAACAACCAGGCCCAATTGGACCCGTTCTTCAAGGCGGTACACTCGGATTGGCTGCATGGCCGGTTCCTCGTGGTCAAGAAGGGCAAGAAGTCTTTCGCTCTGGTCGTACGGGCAGGCTAAGAGATACCGCCTTGGGCCGATTCCGCAAGCACGGACTGCTCCGCTCAATCATTTCACATTCATCGACCGCGCCAGTTCCCTGGTGCGGTCTTTCTTTGGCCTAGAGGAGAAATTTCCTCCAGCAACGCTTACGGCCCGAGAGGCTAGTGGCCTCGGGCTGAAGACCATCTCTTCTATCCTGCGGGCGACGACGCCGGCGCAGGCTGCTGCTCTTTCAAGCGGGAAGCGGCCTCGACCTGGAGTTCGAACCGACGCTGGAACTTCGCGCCCCAGTGTCTTCGGTTCCCCCCGCAAAAAAGTGCCCCGCAAGTGTTGAACTTGCGGGGCATTTTGTTGAATCAACGTCAGGTCGTCGACAAGTCAACCAGCGTGCTGAGGTTGTCGCAGCCTCGCACCGAGGTCATCGAACAGATGCAGTGCCTTCGCCGTTCTGGTCGTCCGTCGCTTGGACGATGATGCGCCAAAGACAATTGTTGTCCTTGTCTTCAATAGTCACTTCGTCATTGGCAACAGGCGCTAGCACCTCCGCCAAGTCGAAGGCCTTGGACAAGTAGGCAACACTGTCGTAATGCCCCCCGTCGGTGTAGACGGCGAAGGGGCCTGCCACTTCAGGACTTACCCACTTCAAAGAAGTAATCCGCAGCTGAAGCGGAGAGTTCTGCCAAATAGAGTGAGCCATTTCGCGAGCTTCACGCTCGGTTCTTCCCGCTACGCGAGCTTTCACAGGCAAGGCCTGACCAGCCTGGGTGTGCGCGTACTCGCCAATCAGCTCATAGAGCTGCAGGGGTAGCTCCGGGTCGACCAACGCCTTGGACTGCGCGACATCCCGAGGGGTGCCCTGCAGTGCAGCAGCCGCTTCGGGACGTTGCGGCGGGAACTTGGCGAACCAGTCCTGCGCGGTCATTTCGAAGATAAAGCGGTACTCGTGGCCAAGTGCATTGAAGAACGACTGCTCCTTGGGGTTCCAAACGAGGCCCGCCAGGTCGGCGAGCGTCAACGTGTCGGCATACAGCCGGCCTTCGTCCTCGTATTGGAGGTCGAGAGCGGGCATGTCCTGGTTCTCGGCGAATTCCGCACTCGTCGGCTCGGCCAAGAGAGCCAACACGCTCTCCTGTCGCCAGACGATGTGGTGGCAGCGGTCTGCGAAAATCACAGCATGCGTCTTCATGAAGTCAATGTCCGTGACAACCGGCAACGCGCTCGATGCAGCCAGGGCGCTCGACTTCGAGGGGCTCTCCGCGTCGGTTTTGCGCGGCGCGGGCGCCGCGTTTCCGCGTACCAGTGCTCCGAGTACCGCACCCATGACCAACTGGGGGTCTTGCGCCCATTCAGCGCTATCCCAGTACATCAGCTCGCGCCCCAACGGGTCACAAACGCGAACGTACTCGCACATCTTCGTGTCGGCAGCGTAGCGAAGCTGAAAGCCTGTTTGGGCCACCACCATACACTCCGAGCCGTACGTATCGTCCACCGAGTCTTGCAAGTGAGCGAGTTCGAAGTCAAAAAGCTGTTGGTTTAGCGCTTGCGGCGTCATCGACGTCGTGAAGCTATTCCAGTCAAGGTGGCCGCACATAGCAGCCAACAGGTCCAACGCTTTGCCGTGTTGGAGGGAGACTCCGGCCTTGGTGAGCGCCTTTTCAAGAGTGCGGGCGGTTTTCTTGGCAGATGCCAGGGAATGAATATGCAGCATGAGCTGTCCTTTGCAATGTGAAATGCACAAAAGCGCGTTCACGTTCCTAGTTTCGTGGGAGTTGCCTGCGTTACCCCGAGCGCCCTTGTGCAGTTGCACAAAAGGTCAGCGTCGGTTTTCAGTTTCCTGATGTGCTGCTCAATTCACCGTCGGCATCCTGGAAAGGACGCCGGCAGGCGGCGGGCGGCAGCACGCGCCGTCCGTAGTGTAGCCATGCGGGGCTGTGGACTCCTTCTGCTTGTCGCTACACAGCGAAGGACTACAACTCACACCAAAGGTTTTGCCGATGATTGAATGGCAAGAGCATTCCCTGCCCGCTGAGCGTAATCGCTTGGCAGACGCCTTTGACCAGGCGCAAACGCAACTCCACGCAGCCATGCGGGAAGAACAAGTCGCCCAGGCCAAGCTTGCTCGGCAACGAAAGCCCGAGAACATCATCCGGGCCACCAAGGCGGTGGAGGAAATCCACGGCCGCGTCATCGCCGCTCAGCGAGCGCGCGACGCCGCAACGCGAACAATGTGTCGCGTCCATCTTGACATCGATTTGGACGATATCGTGGAGGTCGTGGATTTTCAAGGAAACCGTCTGCGCGCTCCCATCCTCGTCGAGGAAGTGGAGTTCAACCGGGAGGCCAGTGGCACATTCTGGCTGCGCATACAAGGCATCTTGTTGGCCGAAAGCGATAATGGTCGACCGCAGTTGCGCCAAGGTTTCGACATCTACGAAAACGACCCGGCCAGTCGACTCGTGAAGCAAAGCTGAACAACCACAGCTTCTTTAGGGCTTGACGAAACAACACCATTCCAGCGACCCCCTCTCGGGGTCGCTTTTCTATGGGTCGCTTTTCCAAGAGGCCTTCGCGGCTTCAGTGGAAGAAGATGAAGTAAGCGAAGCGCCAGCACAACAGGCGCTCCCCCGAGCCGAGGGACTTCCTGTCCAGTACTACTGCTAGAGGGGCTGGATTGCGATTTGCTCCAGGGGAGGAGTGCTCTTAAACCAAATGGAGGTACCCCATGGCCAGCGCAAAGACCCTTGCAATCGCAACCATTTTTGTTACAGCCCCCAGTTTCGCGGCGGGATGCCTGAGCGGCGGCGCCGTTGGAGCGGTCGGCGGCCATGTCGCAGGTCACCATGCGGTGGCGGGTGCGGTCGTTGGCTGCGCCGTAGGGCATCACATGAAGGTGAAACAGGAACGAAAGGCCAACGCGGCGGCAGCTCAACAACGTGCCGCAGCCGCCAGCGGGACAGGAAGTTCAGGTCATTGAGCGCCTTGCGGATAGCCGAGGCGCTCCGCACGCCCTTCGGCCCCCCAATGGCGGTCCGGTAGCGTCGAGCATATGCGTCGAACGGGCTGTCTGAGCGACACATGTCACAGAATGGCCCTTGTACAGCTGGTCATGCGAACATGTCGGCTAGAATGGGGACTAGAAGGACGAGCACAGGACCCGCGTTTTGCTTCACGCAATTTTCAAGAGCGTTCCCGCGGAGGAACGCACGTTGGTGCTACGCCAACAACGGCTAATCACACTCGCAGACAATCAGGCGTTGCTCACGGTGGGGCAGTCCTGCTCCGAGGCGTTCTTCGTCGCGTCGGGAAGAATCCGTATCGAAACGCCCGTTGGGCCTGCAGCATTTGCTCTGACAGGCGCGCTGCGCCCGCTCGAAATCTACATCGAGCAGCTTGGTCAGGCCCAGTACGCGGCGAGCAACACTCTTCGAGCCATGATGGCCTCGACGGTGAACGTCATCCCCCTCAGCGTACTGCAGAGCTTGGTCTTGAAGTACCCGGACGTGGGGTTCGAGCTTTTGCAGCACGGGTTTGGGGGCGTTAAGCGCTTGCGTCAAGGGTTGCGGCGCGTCAAGTCGGAGCCAGCTCGAACCCAGGTCGCTCGCACACTCTATGATGTGGCTGTCCCTACTTCGGACGGTGGCCGCGTACTGGAGCGCGGCATCACGCAGTCGGACTTGGCCGATTTCACCGGCCTGTCTCGAGAGGCTGTCAACAAGGAGCTGCGACTGTTGAGCGAGGCGTCCCTGGTTCGTAAATCGAGCCGCGGCATGGAAATCGACCCGCTCCTGGCTTCGACCGACTTTTTGCCCTGGAACGACTAGCTGAAAGCCGTCACTGCTTTCGGAATGGACAAAGCGCCAAGGTTTGGCGCTTTGTCCATTTTCAGCTCAACAATTCAGGGCATTGTCAGCGCTGTGCCCGGAACTCCCTTAGGTGGCGACTTCGCTGCAGGAGCCGGCTGTGCTGAGCTTGTAGCCGCCGCGGGCTCGTTGCCCTGCTCCGCCGCGAGTTGTGCCAGCATCTTGTTCCAGTAGGTTGCTGCCTTTTCGGGCGCCGTCTGGCAGTCAAGAGAATGGGTCTTGGCGAATGCGGTAGCTTTCGCATTTTCGTCCGACACGAGCTTGGTGATGAGGTCAACGCGCTTTTCTGTCGGAGTGCGTTCTACCAACGCCTTGTTCTCGGTCATGACGCCACCGAGGGCGATGTAGCTTGAGTCGTCGAAGCGCGCCTCCGGACAGGTTTGCAGCGTGGCCAGGGACTCCGTGAGTCCGAAGGGCTTGTCCACCGCCTTGGCGGGTGCGCTATGCGCGTTATGCCCGACCGCAGAGGCCGACGTTGTGGCTGCCGGAGCAGCATGGACGGCCACGCAGACAGCGCAAGCCAGGGCTACAGACAAAAGACGGCGCATCGTAAGAGACTCTTCGAAGTTGAAGTTGAATTTGAAACGTGTAGAAAGAGCTGTCTTTAGATGCCGAGCTGCTCGCGCAGCGTCTGAGTCGGCAATGCGCCTGCGAACTTGATGACTGCTCCAGTCTTGACGTCCTTGGCCACCACGTAGGGGACGGACTCTGCGCCCAGGGACATCAGCAGCTTGGTGTTGCCGTCGATGACCGCTTTCTTCTCATCCGTCGGGAATGGCGCGGCCATGCCATGCGTACCCTGCGCCAACAGGTCTTCGTGTTGGTCCATCGTCTTGGCCGGTTCGGCGGAGTTAAGAATGGCTGCACCCTGGCTGATGGAGGCCGGGTTGAGCAGGCCCACCGGAATCCAGACCACCTTCAAGTTCGCGTCCAAAGCCTTCATTTCCTGCCACAAATGACCGCAATGGGGGCATTGGGCGTCGTAGTAGACGTAGATGGTTCGCGCGGCCGTCGCGTTGCCCGCAACGAAGCCCTTGGCGGAAGAGGCGGAGGCGGCGTAGGCGTCCGCCACTTGGGCCGTCGCTGCTGAGGCGGCCGCCGTCGTGCTCGAATCGCAGGCCGTGAGGGCCAGCATTGCAAGTGTCAGAATGGCAAGGGTCTTTTTCATGTCAGTTCAAGAAATCTAAGAGTTGTCAGGCCGTGGGCTCGCTGAGGTGCCGTAGGCGTTCGGGATGCTGTTCGCAATGCGTGCGCAAGGTGTTCAGCACATGCGCCCAATCAGGCCAACGAGGCGCGCCGAAATGCACGAACAGGCCGGGGAAGTAGCCTGCGTCCGCCTTGTGCGCGCGGTCATCCACCAAGACGTCACCCGGCTTGCCGATGCACGCCTTGTTCGGCGTGATGATGATGCGTTCTTCGAGCCACGGAGCGTGTTCGTGAAGCCATTCAATCTTTTCGGTCGCTGCGAGCGGATTGCGGTCCGGGATTTTGGTGGCCACGAAAATCTGGATGCCCGCCCAGCGGTGCAGCTCTTCCAAAGCTTCAAGGGCTCCTGCCGTAGGCGGCAGTGAGCGGTAGAAACCGGGCGTCATTTTCGCTTGGTCAGGCTCCAGGCCCGCCAACTGGGCGCCTGCAGCAAAATCTGCGAGTGGGCCGTCTTGGTCCAAGAAGATGGTCAGCGGTTGAATGTACTTACGTTCAAGCAATGTCATGCCAATTGATAGCGAATCGCGTTTAGCCGCTTGCTTTTCTTCAGGGCTTCAGTGCGAGTGTCAGCGCTGTATCCAAGAGATTGGCGATGTTTTTGCGGGGTGCACTGCACACTTGCGTCGCTAGGCTAGAGCCGGCCGTGGGAGGTCTTTGTTCGACGTAGGCAACCACGTCTTCGTCGCGCAATTCCAGACGGATGCCGAGTGCCGGTAAACCGTCGCTTCCCGGTTTCGACAGAACAAGCGTGTTTGCATCGGGCTCGCTGACCGACCACCCTTCTTCGTCAAGCTGACAAACTGTCTCGCTGTGAAGATGGGAAAGGAGCGCGCGCATGAACATACGCGCGTATATGCCAATGGATTTATCTTGCCGGATGCCAGTGAAATTGGTCAATCCGGGCCTGGTTTTTCCGATAAAAGCCTCTGAAGTCTTTGACTTCAGAGGCTGATGCATTGACTGGCATGGCGGCTTATCTACGGCATGCAGTTGAGCTTGAGGCGCTCCTGACGGGCTACCGCTTCTTACCCCAAAAGTCCCTCGCCTCGACTTCTTCTTCGGAGAGTCTTCGGCCGGTGCACAGGTCTTGCCTTACGCACCAATGCTCGTATTCACGCCAGGGGCCTGCAGTTGAATAGCTGAAGGGTTGCCGAGACCGACGCGCAACCGCTTAGTACCAGGCCTGGAACTACCAGACTGCTTTCGAGGTAGTACACAGCGGCCACCAGCGTGCTCGCGTAGAGGGCGACTTGCCGCAATGGTTCCCACGGTACCCCCGCCCGCAATCGTATACCAAGTAAAGGCAAGAGCTCCGCGTATCATCGGCTCTCGCGGACACCTTTCAAGGAAAAGCCCTCGCAAGTCTAAGACGGGCGAGGGCTTCTGTGTCGCGCTAAGCCTTGTTCAACAAGGCACCAGCGTCACCAGCTGACGGTCCACGTGGACAGCGCTGGCTTAACGCAAGTGCGTTCGGTGTAGTAGACGTTGTTGTAGTTGCCATTGCTGTAACTGCCCTTCTCACCAAAGAAGACGGGTGTGTCCGTAGCCGGTGAACAGATGCCGGCCCAGGGCACATAGGTTGTGCCACCGCTGTACACCGGGAAGTTTCCGCCTGCGGTTGGCCCGTACGTCTGGAGGGTGTAGTAGCCGATATCCAGGCCGGTGCGAGCGTCGTAAGTGCAGCCCGTCAGAGTGGTAGGCGTTTGGAAGTATGCCTGAGAGGTTCCTCCGCCTGACGGCTCCGTGTACGTCTCGAGCGGCCAAGTATCACCGGTCACTGAGCCATAGGTGGTGCCGCTGGGGCAATACTGGGAGAACAGCGAACCCAACCCATTGTTTTGAAAGCTGCTGACACTGGTCTGGTTCGGCGCATTCGCGATAAGATTACCGTACAGAAGCTGCATGCCATCCGTGCAGTTGCTGCTCATGCTCACAGTGATGGAGCTATTGCCGTCGTAGGTGGCCGTGCCAGAGCAAGCCGCGACCGAAGGGTCTATGGTCGTCTTGATGACTTGCGTGGCGGGCGTTCCTTTGGTGAAGGTGATGCCGGTGGTGTACCGCTCGATGGTGGGCGTCCATGTGCTGACGCTCATGTTGGCGCCATAGTCTTGCCACCCAGCAGCAAACTGGATAAGGCCGTTTCGCACGTCGCAAGCGGTGTAAACGTAGGCCTGCAGGTTGTTCTTTGCCGTGGTGATGTGGGGGGACTTGTTGTAGACCTGCAGCATGACAGGGAAGCCGGTGCTGGTCAGCGCAGCTATCGTGCTGCCAGTGGGCAGCGCCGATGTCGCCATCAGCAGCGGATTTGTCGGGTCAGTCGGATTGATGACGTAGCTGTTGATGGTCGACAAGTATTGCGACGCCACAGTGACCGTGCCCGAATAGGCTTGGCTCGGCGACTGCTGCGGCAACGTCACATCTTGGAACGGCACGTACTGGCCGTCCATACCGACAAGGAAGCGCGAGACCGTGCTGTCCAGCAGCATGTTGAACTGGCCCGCGTTGTAGTAGGTAGCGCTATTGCAGCCGTTGAAATTGACTTGACGCGTGCTGACAGTGACCGAAGGTTGGGCGATGACCAGATTGCCCGAGCCGACCGGAATTTCATCGTAGTGCGGTTGAACCGCGCGCACGTAGTCCACCACGGCCATCGTGGCGCCACGTTGGTCCATCAACTGTCGGACCCAAGTGGTCGCGTTGGCGCAGCCACCATTGATGAGGCAAGGAATGCTTGCATCTGGGTCGTACGAGGGCGCCGTGGCGCCCGTGGCCGCAGTCACCTCGGCAGGCGCGTCAAACGCACCGTTGACGTTGATGAGTGCGCTTGTTCCTGGCAGGGCCGTTTCGAAGTTACTGTCGTAGCTTTGCACAAACAATGTACCGCCATTGGCGTACCCCCAGCTGGCAGGCAGCGTGGAGTCCACGTTGAGCGGTGTGTACCGGACGTAGAGAATGGTCGGCTGCGCTGCAATCAAGTGGGGATTGCCGAACAGAGCGCGTCCATTTTGGTCGGTTGACATGGTCCATTGCAACACCATCTTTTGCGTGGACGACGACAATGCACTCGTTGACGTACTGGAGCTCGTTCCGCCAGCCGAAGTCGTGGACATCAATTCGTGTCGAACGATACCGCCGCCACCCCCGCCCCCACCTCCGCCGCCGCCCGTGGTGCCTCCCGTGGTGCCTGTCGAGCCCGTACTGCCCGCTGTTTGAGCTACCGTCAGGTTCACGGTTTGTTCGTAGTCGTACCAGGCGTAAGAAACGCCCGTGGACTTCATCCAAGACTTCATCTGAGTGGCGAGCACCGGTCCATTTGTCTGGAAGTAGGTGGTTGCGGTTGCCAGGATTTGAGACTGCGTCATGCTGGCTGTAATGGGCACGACAGCAAGCGAACCAATGGCCGTTGGCGACTGAACCATGGTCTTCATGACCGTAGTGCCGAAACCGCTCAAGGTGGAATTGACCAGCGGAGCAACTTTTGCGGACGAAGAGGACGTCCCGTCCAGCGCGACAACTTGGCTGACGGTCAGGACTTGCTTAGCCTTGCCCTCATTCGTGGGCACGCCTGCTTGGGCCAAACTTGCGGCCAACAGACAAAGGGCTGAGAGGATATTCTTGTAAACTTTCATTGGGATAGCGGCCTCTTGTTTTCGGAGACGGTTTTTATGACCCGTATAGGCAATTCTGCTTTAGCCCTTTCGAGCAGAAAGCAAAAAACGGCCATCTTCACAGATGGCCGGCTTACGTCAGGAAGCGCGAGCGAATTCAGCTCAGCGAGTGGCTTCCAAGAGCACGCGAGGGGTTGCGACCTCCCGATAGAGTCGCAAGTTGTGCATGCGACTTTCCTTGACCAACTCTTTGGCGCAGTCACATTGAATGAACAGACGTTGGCCCGAGCGCGCCGGTTCTTGCAGGCCCAATTCAAACGCAGGTTCCAGGTCTGCAAGATGCCCGCGAGACTGTGCCTTCAGGGCAATTTGAGCGCTCTCCAGATGAGCATCCAGCTCGACCGCGGAGACTTGAGGGCACCGTGCCAGTCCCGCGTGAGTCTGCCCAAGGTCGTAGGCAAACGCCTGAAGGTCGTTGTCCTTGAACTCAGCGGAGTGGTCCGGATAAAAGAGCGCACAACCGCTGGTTAGCGTCGTGGCCGCAAGCATCAGCGAGGTCAGCAAGAATTTCATGCAAAAGTCCAATTGGAGAGTAGTCGGCGGCGTATAGGCACGTCATTTTGTATCCAGGGCTTGTCCAGTAAATTGCTGTAAAGCACGCGGCTAACAAAGAGAAAGCCTCTAAACCAAACGGTTTAGAGGCTTTGAAAGTAGCACCCTGCTATGCCGAGACGCGCTACAGTTGTTCCGACAAAACGGCGCGTGCCTTGGCAAGAAGGTCCAGAAAGTCGGGCGCATAACGCTCGGGACGCTCGATGGCGTAGCGTTGGTGCTTGTCCACTTTGAGCTGCCAGACGGGTTCAAGCTCGCAGGTGCGTGCCGTAAAAAACTGGTCTGAGACAGCTGCGAAGGTGGCGACGCCACGGTCTTCCGTTCGGAAATAGTCCGCCTGGCGCCAAGCCGACAGCGGGATGTGCAAACCGGTCTCTTCGTGCATTTCGCGCAAAGCAGCGAGTATCGCTTCTTCGCTCAGCTCAACCTTCCCACCTGGAAAGCAGAGCTTTTCGAGCAGAAATGAGGGGCCCTTCTTCTTGGTAATGCCGACGACGTATTGAAACGTCGGGTCAAACACGACCATCACAACGTATTCTGTAAAACTCATGTTGGCCTTGGGATGAAAGCTTGAAAGCTAATTCCCGTATAGCCAAGGCCCGTCGTTTCGGCTACTCCGGGGCCCCCGCTTTCTTCGTGGCCAACTCACGGCCCAGCGCTGCAAAGATGCGAAGCAATTTTGAAGACCCGAACTCGGCGACCCGCCCACCCTCGAAGCGCGCAATGGTGGATTGGCCCATCCCGACCAGCTCGCCCAACTGCTCCTGGGTCATGCCCTGCTTCTTTCGAAGTTGCGCGACTTCTCTTCCAAGCTCTTGCAGTGTCTTCATCGAAGCAATCCGCCGACCGGGGCGTTTCAGTGTCCAATAGTCGGCCATTATAGCAGATTTGCTATAGCCTGCAAGCGTAGACTGTGCACGTAGGCGGTCTTGATGGACCCGGTAAACAGTCCCAAACCATTCAAAGTTCCACGGACTCCGGACTGAAACTTTCGGCCAGAGTCTCATCCCTCGGCCGTGCGACAATGACGCACTTCAGCTTGTCGTACACCGCCGGTGCGTGTCTTTGTCCGTGAACGAACCTACCCCTGACGAGTTTCTGGCCATGTTGCGGCAACTGGAGCAGCAGCAGGTTCCGCTCATCCCAGACCTACCCTACACACAGCTTCGAGGCCATGCAGCGGTCATTCCGTTCTCGCTGAACAGTCTGACGGACATGGCTGCGATGTTCGGAGGCCATCGCGCCCGAGACCGGTATATCCAGGACTACGGTTTCGTCGCACTGTCGCGAGAGACCATCGACACCTTGGCCAAGCTGTTTGGCAAGGGCTCGGTACTGGAGGCCGGCGCGGGAACGGGGTTCCTGGCTCAGCGACTGCATGAACGCGGTGTCAATGTGACCGCCTCCGATTTCGGAGACGAGCGGGCAGCCAATTTCGGGTTTCGAAAGGTGTATCGACGCGACCACGTTGGAGACTCCGTGGACCTTCTGCCGGGCGAGTTCACGCATGTGCTCCTGGCCTGGCCTCCCTACTGCGACCCGTTCGCAGCCCGTGTGGCCCAAGCCATGGTTGCTGGGCAAGTTCTCGTATTTCAGGGAGAAGGACCGAGCGGTTGTACGGCCGACGGCACGTTCTTCGAGGCCCTCGAAGACGCGAGTACCTGGCAGCCGATGCCGAACTGGAATACGCGACTGGCGAAGCATCATTTGCAGTTCACCGGCATCCACGACCACTGGCAAGTATTTCGCAAGCTTCGATAGCCCAAGAAAAAGGCCCCTGTCATCAGTGATGACAGGGGCCAAATCAGGTCCATGGGCCTTTGCCGGTAGGCTTCAGTACGCCGTGGTCTTGGTCAAGTGAAACTGTGCCGTCTTGGCCGAGTTTCGGTTCAGCCACAGCCAGAAGTCGACTTCAGCAATGGTGCAGCGGAAGTGCGCCGCCAAAAGGTCGCACATACGAACCGTCGCCGAGCGGATGGCCCGTTCGTAGACGCCATCTTCTGCGATGATGCCGGCACTGTCCACGCGGTCACCAAGTGCTTTGCAATACGAGATGAGCCCTAGGGCTCGGAGTACCTTGGGCAGCTGGTAATCCGCGGCAGCGCTGACCGCCAACGTCACCGGCGAGGCATCCGCCTGGGCGTTCCATTGACCAGCAATGAACATCAGGGTGAGCTGCGCCTTTTTCAGGTAGCGGTCGCCATAGCCTTGAGGGAACGTCTGCGCCAGCACTTGGGCATCTTGCCACGTGAGCTGACCTTGACGGCAGCGCGACAAGATGTGCTCGCTGGCTGCGCGAAGTCGAGTCGGCTCGAGAACCTCCAGCAACAGCGCTTGACGCGACTCTGCCGCGGGAATGTCTGCGAAGATGAACGCAACGCCTTCTGCCTGGATGCGAGCTCGCAACGCGGAAGCTGCAGCGAGGCTGCGCTCAAGCGGGTTCGTGCGTTCCACAGCGGCCAGGGCTTGCGTCCACACTGCTTCGAAGGACGCTTGCATAGCCAGAGCGCCGACTTTTCCGTCCTTGCCGTAGCGAAGGAATTCACCGTCAGCGGACAGGTCCCAGAACTGGTAGTTCTGCGTGTCCATCGCGATGAAGTACGGAACGAAGGCGGAAGCATCGTACCCGAGCGCACTTTGCAGCGTCGCGCCCATCGGCTCCAGACCGCTGGGTCGCTCCAGTGCAGAGACGGCCTCCAGGTTCAGTGCCACGATTTCGGGGTTGCTGTCATGCGCGGCGGCAACACGGGCCGGGTTGGTTTGGTCAAAAATCATGAAATCCTAAAAACGAGTAGTGGCCTACCCTATGTCTAGGAAACACCTTTATGCGACGGTTCCGGTCCGTTGAGCCAACTGCCAAACGGTGGCGGGAGGGACGTTCGCCCATACACGCTGAACCCGCTTCCAGGTCAACTCCGGTGCACGCACTTCAAAGGGCTCCCGCAACCCGTAGGTAAATTGCACCAGGTGCCGTTCGGGGTGCGCCAACAAGAACTCCTCGATGAGGGCAACCGTGGGCATCAACACCTCGGAGGGCAAGGAGCGAAAGGGCAACGCGGAAACGGCAATGCTGCGGGCGGGGGCAGTTACGAACGGTTCAGGCCGCTCGTGCAGACAGCCGTCATACACCTTCGAACCGCTGTACAGCCGGGCCAGTTCCCTGGCCATCGCGGAGTCAAACTCGAAAATGCTCAGTCGATGCATCCCATGGTCTTGAACCAGTTGGTGCGTTATCGCTCCCGAGCCGGCTCCCAGCTCGAAAATGCGGTCGTACCCCCGAGCTTGTCGGGACATGGCGGCAGCCAGATGTCGCGACGACGGTACCACCGCTCCTACAAGAGCAGGTTCGCGCAAGTAGCGCAGTAGAAAGCGAGCAGACATGTAGCCAGCGCAAGGGTGACGAAGCCGCGTATAGCGCCCGGTTTTGCATTTCCGGCTCGACGTCCTGGAGTGCGTTCCGGACGTAGAGTTGGCTATACGCGAGATACCCCCTCAACGAGGACACATGAAAACGCCAAAGACGACTGTCGTGCACGTCAAAGACGGTTTCGACGTCTATATCGGACGCGCGATGCCGGGGCACGTCGGCAGCGAGTTCGCAAACGACTACCGAATTGGTGTCGATGGCACTCGCGACGAAGTCATTGCCAAACACGCCGCGGACACGCACCGGAAACTGCAAGAGGACCCCGCATTCGCTGGCCGCTTGGAGCGACTACGGGGCAAGCGTCTGGGCTGCTGGTGTAGGCCGAGGTGCTGCCACGGTGACACCTATGTCCGGATATTGGAGGGCGAACCCCCTGCTCCACCGGTTCCGCCCCAACTTGATTTGTTCTAAAGCCGCCGCTCCTGGCGGCTTTTTACTTCCCTATGTTGGGTCTATTCGGCCTCGTCAGTGGGAGATGTAGCGGCTTCGGGGTCCAAGGCCTGCGGTGCAGTCGTTGCTTTCTTTTGAGCATCGATGTTGGCCGCCAGTTGGGCACCTTTGACAACCGAAACAATGCAAACACCCAGTGAAGCGAGTGCGCCAAAGCCAAAGTCACTCGCGTAGTCGGTCAAGGAGCCGCCGATGCCTAGGAGCCGCAGCCCATAGCATCCGACGCAGGCAACGCCCAGGATGAACATGGCAATGCTGGACAAGCGCGCCAGGCGAAGGAGGACGTAGAGCTGGGTCATAAAAATTCGGATGCGCGGAGAGTGGTTTGCGCGGTCTAGCCAACAGATTTAGCCACCGTAATGACCCGGTTTCCGTTCGTGGTGGGTCGTCGACGACTCGACTCTTCACTCTGCCTAAAAAACATCGCTAAACGCTGGACCCGCGCCCTAGTTCAATCAGGACGCTCTCAAACCAAGCGATGGAGGCGTCTATGCGTACGCTGCAAACAGGCATTCACCCCGTACCGGCTCAGCCGTTGTTTGTGGAGAGCAGCGCCTGCTTGGTATCGTCAACTATTGCAATCAGTCGGCTGACCGACCTGCCTGCGATGCAGCTTGAAGCGGATGTGCTTGAGCTGATGCAAGGCACGCTGGTCGGCGACGTGGACGTCACGGCGGTTCCGCCTGAGGCTGACGAAGTCGAGCAGCGAATGCTGCGTCACGTGAGCCAGGTGTACGGACTAGGGAACGGCAGGCAGCTCGAAGACGGGGAGTACCAGTCCCAAATCCTCTGGTGCCAAGGCGCTGCGTTTCACGAAGATGCTGTCTTTGACTGCGTGACTGCGGTCATGCTCTGGGAAGGCGAAGCCCGCGACTTGGTGCTTCCGCACTTGGGCGTGGTCGTCCCGCTGACACCTGGCACCGTGGTGCTGTTCGACAGTGCCCAGCCGCACGGCTTGCTCATGCCCGGACACCGGCAGTTTGATGCCCGTCACTACCAAGACCCGAGCACCCGCAGCGTGTTTTGCACCATGGACTTGCCCCGGGACCTACCAGGTCTTCAAGCCCTCATGCAGTTCGAGTGTGAACCCCGTGGTGTTCGCCGGGACGCATTCCGCCTGCAGGCCAGCACCGGGGTCGATTCGACAACGGGTGCGTGGCAAGCGCGGAAGTATCCGGTAGTCTCTGCAAACTGACTCGACTACTCAGTTATGCAGTTGACGCAGCTCCGGACTGCGTTTTGCAGTTCTTGTGGCCTACGTGCGGGGGCTAGCCGCAGCCAAGAGAACTCCAGCCTTCTGGCCAGTCAGGCCGAGGCTGACGCCTTCAAGGCAGGCTTGACCCGCATTCCCGAAGTTGCATGGGTGCCGTATCCACAATAAAGCGCCTGCAATCGCTCAATCTCACTCGCAAGGTTCGAATGCGTTTGCTCGGACAGATTGGTTCGGTTCTTTTGCAAGCTAGCACGTGCCAGGCTCAAAAACTTGGCGTTTCGACTCAACTGCGTTGCCGCTAGCAGCTCTTGAACAGTTTTCATCCCATCCCCCTGCAACGAGTGCCACATGGCACGGCGCGATAGCTGGTTCATACGCTCGAAGGCGGAACGAATGACCTCCTCGAACTCGGGCACCAACCTTGCGGACAAGACGAGCAACTCCACAGCAGGGCGCGACACGCTGAAACGCTCGCCGACCACCTTGATGGTGTCAGCAGCGTCGGTCAGCCGGACATCTGACCGTTCGATGCGCGTCAGCAGTTGAATAACGTTACAGCCCATTTCAAAGTCAAATTGGGGCTCCAGCACGTCAGTCAACAGACCCTTGAGGGTCGAAATGGCCTTGGGATAGCTACGTTGCTCGAGGTGTTCCAGGACGCCCACCATCTCCCGAAGCCGCTGCAAGCGGTAGCTCTGAGGGAATTTGCGCAATGCATCGCCAAGCATCCGAGCTGGTCGGTCCCAGACACGGGGCTTGCCAAGGTCAAAACCCGCCAAACAGTACTGAAACAGCGACTGAAAGTCGAGCGTCGGAGAGTTGCTTCCCAAAGCCATCGCTGCCTCCAGGTGTTTGAAGGCATTCTCAGGCTCGCCCATCAGTTGCTGCAAGTTTCCAAGCTTTTGGAGGCGACTGACGTTTCCTGGCGTCAGTTCAACGGCGTTCGCGTAGGTCGCGAGTGCTTTTCCGAACTGAAGTTCTTCAATTTGAGCTCGGCCAAGCAAGTCGTAGGCGTCGGAGTACCCTGGCTCATCACTGATGAGGGACTCTAGCGCTCGGTTGGCCTTACGTGAATTGTTGGTAGCCAGTTCGACCTGTGCGAGCCCTAACCGCGCCCATGGGACGGCCTTGGCCTGGACCACGGCCTGCAGCAACCGCTGTGCGGCATCATGGTTACCTAGCCGCAAGAAGAGTTCGGCGCCCATACGCGCCGCTGCCAGTCGATGGGGCCCGTTCAGGTGGAAGATGTCTTCCGCAAGCCTGGCGGCAAGCTCGTAGTCTTCTTTCTCGCAAGCGGAGTAGACCGCTTCGAGTGCTTTCTTGCGTCGCCGAACCTGAGCCATGCGGTTTTGCAGGTCCCCGGGTGTGAACGGCTTGAGCAGATAGTCGTCCAAGGCGTTTTCGACCGAATCAGCGACGCATTGGTAGCGCGCTTCGCCCGTGACCATGATGACGGCGGTTGTCAGGGGAATGAGTCGGCTTTGCCGGAGTTCGTCCAACCATTCCTGACCGGTCATCACGTGCTGGCCCCTCGGGGCGAAGTGATATTCACACAAGATGACTTCGTAGGGCATTCCGCTGGTGAGCGCCCGCATGGCGTCGTGGGGCCGGCTAGCCTGGGTGACGGTAAACCCCATTTCGCGAAGGAGGGAGGCCATCACCGACCGGGAGAGGTTACTCTCGTCGATGACCAGGGCTCGGGCAAGCAACGGCGGCGTGGTTATCGCGGACATGTGAAGTGAGGGACAATGGTTGTGTCTTGTCTAGCGGTCCCCGTTTAGCCGCGGGCTTAAATTGGCGTGCTATACGCTTTGAGGACTTTTCGGAAACCTAAAACATGACAATCGATAAAGAAGTCAAATACCTGCGACTGGCAGAGCATTTCGCTCAGTCGCTTTCGAAGGACAAGTCGACCCAGGTCGGTGCGTTTTTCCTGCACCCGTCGGAATACACCATTCTGACGATGGGCTACAACGGTATCCCACGCGGCTGCGACGACAACGAACCCAGCAGGCACGAGCGGCCTTTGAAATATTCGTATTTTGAGCACGCCGAGCGGAACGCCATCTACAACGCTGTTCGCAGCAGCTTCCGCGATTGTGTCGTGCACTGCAACGTGCCGCTCGAAGTCGACGACATCCGGGCCATCATCTCGGTGGGCGCAGACATCTTGCGTGCGCCCGCCTTGCCCGAGGGGGACACCGCTCGTCAGTTGCTAGCAGAGGCCAATGTTCAATGGCTGCCACCTGTGCCGAACAGCACGCCCGATATGGTGACGTTCGTGACCTATACGGGCAAATACCTGGCATCCGCAAGCTTGGTAGGTGGAGGCATCGTACCAACCGAGTCCGCGGTGCGACGGGCCATCTTCGAGGCAGCACGTCCGCTTTTGGACGGAAGTACCGCTATCGTGGGTCCGTTGCCGCCTTGCGCTCAATGCGCAAGCGCCATCGCAGCCGTTGGGTCACGTCGTGTCGTGACCAATCGGCCATCGGCGGAACACGAGCAGCGTTGGGGCACCAGCTTCATGCAGACACGAAGTCTGTTCAGTAGCCTGGGCATCGACATGGTCGAAACCTGACGCGCCCTTGATTTTCATTCCTGCAGCCCCACCCTCGGTGGGGCTGCTTTTCATGGGGAAGCGGGTGGGAAGTCTCGCAACGTGGCGGCTTGGTCGCGTGCGGCCGGACTGAGCTGTATGAGTCGCGCAACGGATGGCTTCCACCAGTTGTTGCGTAGAAAACCAAGGAGTCGCGAAGTGGCAAACCGCAACGGGTCATCGACTGCGAAGGTCTCGTCTTGGCTACGCGGGAGGTCCAGATATTCGCAGACGGCCTGCGCTGATTCCGGAGTCAATTCCGACTCTAGCGCCGTGCGTGCCCGGCTAGCACAGTGCATAGCCAGCACAGGGTCGACAAGCGGAACCGCGGGGGCGGCTTGGACGGTTAATCGCACAGCGCAAAGTGTGCCGCACCGGCGTATTTTGCATAGGGGTTTCGTGAGCACAATGCACGGATTTCCCCTAGAACGGTTCGGTCTTGCAGTCCTGCAGGTGAGGTAGCAACCGACTACAATGCTCGATTTTCTACCAATCCACCCCAGAAAGCTGCGATTGCCCCTTCGGCGTTCGCGTTGAACACATGCTGCCCCTCGCTACCCCCTTGCCTCCCGACGTTCGCGAGCTGCTTGTAGCGCCTGAATTCGCGCTGAAGCTGCCTCCGATGGGTAATGGTGCGCGTCAGCTCATGTCCCTGAAGGACACTGAACAAGAGGACCCCCGCCTGCTGGCCCTCGTTTCGCAGAAGGACCCCGTGTACCTGGGCCAGCTTTTGAGCTTGGCCAACAGCGCTGCGTACATGTATCCGGGCCCACCCGTCACGACGGCCGAGGCTGCGGTTCGACGTATCGGCGTGCGAGCCGTGTACGGCGTGTTGTTGGCCTGTGCCCTCGTCGCAAGTTTTCCTGAAAAGGAGAACTTTCGCCAGCAACGCCGTGTCCTGCTCAACTATGCCGTCAGTACTTGTTTGACTGCTAAAAGGCTTAGCAGCTGGTTACAGCTCGACGATACAGTCGCTGGACATCTGAACCTGGGCAGCTTGCTTTCGGTTGCGGGCCTCTTTGCCGGTCTCTTGTCAGAGGGAACGGTCGCGCAGCGGTTTGCACCGGCCTTGGGGCCCGAACAAGAAGGCGCCAACCTGCGGGAACGACCTGCTTTGCAGGGGTTTTGTGCCCTGAGCGCGCACGTGGCGAAACTTTGGGGTGCACCCGCGGCGCTGTGTGAAGCCCTCCTCGACTCTGGGAACGCGCATCCGGGAACGCCGGAAGGTACTCTGCTTGCTACGGTCGAGAGTCTTGTTCACGCCAAGGCAACTCGACAGGACCAATGGAACTATTTGCAAGTGGTCGAGTCCAGCTTTCCATTGCCGCGCACCAATTCGGAGCAAGTTGACTTAGGAGTCTTTCTTTCATGAAGCGTGAGCTCCCTGCTTCCGGTCTATCGCTCCTGCCGCCGCCTTTCAACAAACTGCCCGATTTCGACCAGACCCTCATCCGTCAGTCAGGGCTTTTGCGCCACGTCAAAAAGGGCGAAGTTATTTCACGTCCGGGGGATAAGTCGAACTACGCGTACTACCTGCAGATGGGGTGGTGCTCGGTATCCATCGAAGGGCACGTGACGGAGCTACTTGCTCCGACCAGCGTTTTCATGTCGAGTCTGACGATGCACACGCCCTGCTGGGCCGATGTCATCGCGTTGAGCAAGACCACGCTGCTGTGCTTTGAACTGCGCACGCTGCGGGAAGTACTGGAGCGAAATCCAGAGTTAGCGATGCGGTTCATCGAAACAACGCTACAGCGGGTCGCGCGTGCCCACGTGTTCTACGCGCTCAAAGGCTCGCAACCCGTAGAGCAACGAATTGCAGACATTCTGTGGCACGTGAGCACCCCGACGGATGAAGGGACGCGCATCGTCCCTGTGTCGTTGACGCAGGCGGTGTTGGCATCACTTCTAGGCACGACCCGAGAAGAGGTCAATCGAAAACGGCAGATGCTTATCAAGACGGGCTACCTGTACGAAGAAGGCGAACATTGGTACATGGATGCGATGACCCCGATGCTGCTATCCAACATGCCCGCAAGCCTCACCGGGCGGAAACTGCTTCGGTAACCCGGTGTGCCCTTCTCTTGCATTTCCCAATGGGCGACTGCATGTGGCAGCTTCGGCTTAATCGTTCAGTGTTGCTGCCCTCCGCCCGTCTGAAACTCAAGTAGCATCCCGTCATGACTTCCGGCCCTGTCCCCCCTGAGCGATGGCTGCCCCATAGCTGGCGGCGGGTGTGGATGCGCGTGACCACGCTGACGTATTGGCACATCACTGCCTGGATTTTGGTCAGTTTGGGGGCCCTGTACCTGTCTTGGGTATTCCTCGACCAAGCTGCGTCACGCGCTGAGGAAACGGAAACCCGTCGGTTGGCCGCGGACTCGGCAAGTCGCGCAGAGCGAGATTTCACGAAAGTGCAAGAAGTCTTGACGCAACTGCAGGCACCCCCTTTGGCGGACGTGTGCAGTACGGAGTTCATCGCGGCGCTCAACCAACTTGATTTTGCGATGGCCGAGGTCAAGGAGTTTGGAGGGTTTAACGAACAGCAGGGCCTGGCCTGCACGTCCCGACTAGGTGTCCTTCCCACACCACTTCCGCCACATCCCGATGACGCCGTGTATGGTCCCGCGAAGGTCATGGTCTCGCTGCACCCGTTGCTGCTGCCGACGCAGCAGGTCTATGCTATGAAGGTCGGGCGGCTCAATGCACTGCTGGAGGAAGAGCGGTGGGGCCTGGACCCCAGTTTGACTGGGTTTTCTATCCAGATTGTCGACCGCGCAACGGCACGTAGCATTTTTTCGACGGGGGACATGCTGCATGTCGCGGTTAGCTCCGTCGTCCAAACACCCCATTTCAAAGTGACGGTCGGTAGTGATGCTGCCTTCGCAACACAATGGCGCGCGGACCGATTGAAGTGGATGCTTCCTGGCTGGCTTGTGGCTACGGGGTGCGCGGGGTTGATTCTTTGGCGGCTGAGTCGTCGAGTGGGCTCGGTAGCCAACCAACTCGCACGCATCGTCCATTTCAACCCGGAAAACGTGACGACGGTGTACCAGCCCATCATTGCGGTGGCAGGAACAGAAGTGGTTGGTGCCGAAACGCTATTGCGCATGCGCGATGCACGTGGCAAGCCCATGCCCCCCAACGTCGTGTTCAGTGAACTCGAGGACCAACCGGCGCTTACCCGCGAGCTGACACGGCTCATCCTGGAGCGGACGTTTTCCGAGACAAGCGAATGGCTGCAAGAAGACCGCAATCGCTTCATCGCGGTCAATCTCAGCCATCACGACCTGTCCACGCCGTCGCTGGTGCCCTACCTACGGCGCCTTCTGAGAGACCATCGAATCGAGCCTGCGCAGTTGCACCTGGAGCTGTTGGAGTCGGCAGAGTTCACCCATGATTCCACCTTGCGGATACTTCAGGACTTGCGTGCGCTCGGCTGCTCGCTGTGGATTGATGACTTCGGCGTGGGCTACTCGAACCTGGCACGGCTCCACATGCTGCCTGTACAAGGCGTGAAGCTTGACAGGGAGTGGGTCGAGGCCCTGGATGACCATCAGCACACGCGAACGGACGCGGTGGCCCATTTGGTGCTGTTGGCCGGCAGCAATGGTTTGGATGTCGTGGCCGAGGGCGTCAGCGATGAGCTGGCTATGCGTACGCTGCTTCGGCTTGGCATCACGAAGATGCAAGGCTTCTTGTTCTCACCAGGGCTGCCTGCCGCAGACTTCCTGCGCCTGAGCCGGGCGACTGGAGACAAGCCCGGCTCGTACCGCTTACGCCAAGGCTGGACCTGAAGGACACAGCCCATCAGTCCCGCATAGCCAACATGTTCGTGTGCGAGAACTTTTCGTCGAGCTCATAGCCATCGTCGACTCGACGAATGAGTCCCTTCGCTTCGAATTCACGCATTTTTTTGTTGACCTGCTCGCGGGTAACACCCGCATAGTTGGCCAACTCAACCTGAGTTACGCGCTTGCTCAGCACATGGGTGCCGTCTTCCGTCGTACCGGACAACTCGAACATCGCTCGTCCAATGACGACCTCCGAATCCTGAGTGTGAATGCGTCGCAGCTGCACGCGAAGGTCCTGTGTACGTAGATGCACCAGCTCCACGAATTTCACAAGAACTTCAGGGTGTCGACGAGCTACCTGCTGAAACGTAGCCAAAGGAATGACCTGTACTGTGCTGTTCAGCGCGGCAACCAGAGTGTTTTCCAGGACGTAGGCGCCCGTCAGGCTTTCGCAGTAGAGGTCCATTGGCACCAAGTGGCCGGTCGCCGTCTGCGGGCCGTTGGCTTCGCCCCGGTCTACACGCAGCCGTCCATTCACGACCATGAAGAGGTCGTAGCAGGTTTGACCGCTTTCGGCGAGAACCTCTCCTTTTTTCAGAGTCACGATGCGACTGCGCATCGACAGAAGCCGCTTTTGCTCATCGGGAACCGGAGCGAACAAAGGGTGCAAAAGCATGCGTGCGACCTCCATCGTTGTTGTTGACCACCGTATGGTAACAGCGATAGCCTGTTCAGCTGTCGACAGAATGCGCAATAGCCTTTAGGTAGTACACGGCTGTTGCGGGTCGTAGGCCGCATAGTCCTCGGCAGCGAGTTCACGGTAACGAAGGCGAATGAAGGGGTTGTCCTGGTCGAGCGCCGCGCTCAAGACGGCTGTCAAATTCGACAGCCCTTCATGGTGGATACGCGGGTCGTCCACCGAAAGCACCACCAGGCTTTCATCCGTCATCGCCGTAGCGAGCCCCAAATCTGCCACCTGGGCATGGAAACAATGTACGGCAAACCCCACGCCTTCCATCACTCCAAAAAATGACCACTGCTCCGGAGTCGTGACCAAGTTGGCTTCTTCGTTGATTTCGCGCACGATTGCTTGGAACGGACTCTCGCCCAACTCGACCTTGCCTCCGAGGCCGTTCAGACGACCAGCTTGGAACGCTGGTCGGTTCTTACGGATAAGCAGGACGTTTCGACGCGCGGCATCGAAAATAAGACCCAGGACATACGCTTGCGACATGGTTCGTTGAAGGGAGTGATAGAGCCTACGTAAAGCGATGCTGCTTTAGCCGCGACAATGGAAAGACCACGCGGCGCGAGCTGCGTGGTCTTTATGAATGAAGCTGTTCGATGAAGCGATACCGGGGCCTTATCGCTCGTACAGTGCCACCTGGGGGTAGCGCTGTGACGCGTCTCGCATCAACGGTTCCAGCCAGCGTTTGCCGTCTGGTTCGTACTCCGTATTGGCTATTGGCTTACCGCAACTCGCAGCGTAGGCAAACAACCCCTCGACCAGGCATTTGGCAACACCTCGGTTTCGGTGACCCTCGTGAGTCTGAATGAACCCGACACCCAAGGCACCGGGCATGCGCAGGGACGATTCATTCAAGGCGACGAGGCCCACAATCGTGGCGTCCTCAAAGACCGCAATATAGGTTCGATGGGAAACCATGCTCGGGTCAAAGAAAGAAAAGGCTTGGTCAAGGTACTCCTTCCGTAGAAGGGCCTTGTCCGCCGGCGTGCACAAGACACGTGTGACAAACACAGGAACTCCTTTGAAAGATGTTTTCTGTATAGAGAAGCGAAGTGCGTCCGGCCTAAGGCTAAGGCGGCGTGGCTAAACCAGGCAATATCCTAGTCCTGGACCAATCGATGAGCAGTCAGTTCTCTCTTCTTCGCCAACGTCGTTTCGCTCCGTTCTTCTGGGCGCAAGCCGCTGGTGCGTGTCTGGACAACGTCGTCAAGTTCAGCGCGACGGTTTTGCTAACTTACCAACTGCAAGTGAGCTGGCTACCGCCAGCCATGGCGGGACTCGTGTTGGGCGCGCTTTTCATCTTGCCGTTCCTTTTGTTTTCGGCAACGGCTGGCCAGCTCGCTGACAAGGTGGACAAGCGCCGGCTCATCGTGCTGCTCAAGAACCTGGAGATTGCGATTGCAGGGGTCACGACCGTAGGCTTGGTCCTCCAGTCACCGGTACTGCTGCTGTCTGCTGTCTTTTTGTTCGGACTGCATTCCACCGTTTTCGGGCCCGTCAAATACAGCTACCTGCCCCAGCATCTGGGCCCTCAAGAATTGACCGGCGGCAACGGCGTTGTCGAAATGGGCACATTCGTCAGCATCTTGCTGGGCAATGTGGTTGGCGGCTGGCTCATCACGCTGCCAAACACAGGTTTGCTAACAGCGGCGCAAGCGACCGGCCTAGCCTGCCTGGCGTTGGCGCTCCTGGGCCGACTCGCAGCCCATCGAATTCCGAGTTCGCCCGCCTCTGATGCCACGCTACAGGTCAATTGGAACGCCTTCAGCGAGACGTGGCGCAATCTGAAGTTGGCCTACCCCCTGACAGCGGTCTTTCGCTCGCTGTTGGGAATTTCCTGGATGTGGCTTTTCGGCTCCATCTTTCTGGCTCAGTTTCCGGCCTACGCCAAGGACGTCTTGCACGGAGATGAGCACGTAGCCTCCCTGCTACTGGTCGTGTTCTCGGTAGGAGTGGCCCTCGGCTCTTTGATGTGCGAGTGGCTAAGCCGTAGCCAGGTCGAAATCGGCTTGGTGCCCATCGGTGCTCTAGGCATGACGCTGTTTGCTTTCGACTTGTTTCTGGCCTCCACGCACCTGGCGGTGGCCCCTGCCCATGCATACACTGCCAGTCAGTTTATGGGGGCGCCCGGCCACTTGCGCGTCTTGGCCGACCTGTTTGCGCTTTCGTTGAGCGCTGGGCTGTTCTCCGTGCCCATGTACGCACTTGTGCAGTTGCGAGCACCGGCAACCCATCGTAGCCGCATCATCGCTGCGAACAACATCCTGAACGCATTATTCATGGTCGTCGGTTCTGTTGCCGCAGGTATCGCCCTGTCCGCCGGCGCTACCATTCCCCAGCTGTTCATGGGCGTAGCCGTACTGAACACGGTGGTCGCGGTCTACATCTTCACGCTCGTGCCTGAGTACGTACTTCGTTTTCTGGCGTATCTGGTAACGGTGAGCGTATATCGACTGAAGTTGACCAAGACTGAAAACATCCCGGCCGAAGGCGCCGCTTTGCTTGTTGCCAACCACGTTTCGTTTGCGGATGCTGTGCTGCTGATGGCGGCGTCTCCGCGCCCCATCCGGTTCGTGATGTACTACCGCATCTTCGAGAGCCCTGTGCTCGGCTGGTTCTTCAAACTGGCGCGGGCCATTCCCATCGCCTCCAAAATGGAGCAACCCGCCACATACGCTGCTGCGTTTGACGCCATCGACGCGGCACTGGCCAATGATGAGCTGGTCTGCATTTTCCCCGAGGGCGCCATTACGCACGATGGACGGTTGCAGCCGTTCAAGGCGGGTGTGACCAAGATTTTGGCTGCGCGCCCGGTGCCCGTGGTGCCCGTCGCCTTGAAAGGCCTTTGGGGAAGCTTCTTTTCGCGAAAGTACGGCGCGGCGATGACGAAACCGTTTGCCCGTGGCATGCGGTCACACCTCGAAATTCTCGCGGCGGAACCCTTTGGGCCGGAGCGCGCCACTCCGGAAGCGCTCCAGGCACGGGTTCAATCGATGCTCGACGAAGTCTGACACCCTGAGAGCTACGCCGCCTGGGCCGTTACGGAAGACGTCGAACTGCCAGACCGTCGTTAGAACTCCGCTGAAGGGTCAGGCCAATCGCGCAACAATGCGCTCGACGTCGAGGGGCGTCAGGCCTTCACGGGGGTCGACAAGGTGCAAGCCGGCCCACCCTGTATCGAAGAGTTCGGGGCTGTCGTCAAGCGCGACGTAGCGCCGCACCTGCGGTTGGCGCGCCAACCAGTGTTCAATTTCGCGTTGTCGATGCCCGCGAGAGGTGAAGGGCAGAATGGGCAACGCGTCGATGATGGCCTCAACGGTGCTCTCGTGCACGAAGTATTCGCGCAATGTTTCGAGGGAATTGTTGTGTCGCCAGTTGGTGCTGAGAACAATTCCCAGCCGCGGAACACGTCGTACGATGTCGTCCACTAGGGGTGCTTTACGGAACGTACCGGAAGTGCCACGATGAAGGACACCATCAAAATCCAGGAAGACGATTGGTTGGGTTGTCATGCAGGGTCTAGCGACCCCTTCAACAGCTCCGAGAGGCGCTCCACCGGTAGCCGAAAGGCCGCAGCGTAAGCATGTCCGCCACCGCCAAAGGCCTTGGCTAGCGGAATGGCATCGAAGCCCGGTGCGGCTCTGAGCCCAACCTTAACACGGCTTTGCCCCTTTTCCAGGCACCACATCAGCGCAAATGTGGCGCTACGTGCTACCAACAGGGCCCCCACGTCGTTGTGCATTTTGTCGGGCGCGCTGACCATCAAACCGTGCTGGCCGGAGAGAACAACGGGCACCGCGTCTGCCGCGAGCTCTTGCGCGACTTTGCGGGCTTGGTCCCGCATTGCACGACCTCGCTCCATGAAGCGGGTGTACGCTTGTGCAGGCATTTTCATGATGCCTGCCCATCGATAGAAGTTATGGGGGCCAACATCCAACGACGCCAGATACGCCTCGCTTTCGTCGAGCATCCATTGAAGAAGGTCTCGGTCTTCGACGTGCGCAATCAGAGCGGGAACCGGCGTGCCCGCGTGAAAGTACTCCCAAGCCAGCCTGGCCGCTGATTTGGACAGGTCGAACAGGACGTATCCGCAACGGCACTGAAAGTGCCGTAGGTCATTTGCTGCACTCTCGTGGTGGTCCAGCAAGGTCAAGCTGGCCGCCTGGGCGCTGATACGCTCCATTTGGGCAACATCAAAGGCGATGTCAAGCATATAGACGTCGCGTCCGGTCACGTCAGGCACCGTCTCGTCGTGCGTCATGAACAGATACTCACCCTCGCCTTCGAAGTACGTCCAGGCGCCAAAGGCAGCGGCAAACCCATCCGAGCAGTTTTTGTGCGAAACGACCAGGGGCGAAGTGACCTCTCGGCCGCTTCGCGGGTCCTTGAAGAGGTTTGCGGCCGTCAAGCCTTCAGCCCCAAATTGCTATCTGCCTTTTTGACAGCGTTGAGCGCCGCCCGTCGAACACGGAACAGTTGCGCCGGTCGGTGGCCGGCTTTTGACACTGCGCCCGGCACTTCTTCGACCACATTTAGCTCGTCAATACGACGGCGAAAGCCGCGTTTGTCGAGGTCCGCGCCCAGCAGGGTCTGATAAACCTTCTGCAGCTCCGTGAGCGTAAACGTCGGAGGCATCAGGTGCACCGGCAACGACGAGTAGAGTGTCTTGTCTCGAACACGACTGACCGCAGTGCGCAGGATGGTCAAGTGGTCGAAGGGCAGAGACCGAACGCTGTCGACAGGAACCCACTTGAGATGGTCATTCGGCTCTTGGCTCAGGTCGCCGTAGGGCACGAGCGCGTAGTGCGCAATGGACACCGACCAGCCGCGTGGGTCCCGAGTACGTCCTGCGAACGTCTGTAGCTGTTCGAAGTACGGACTCTTCAGTCCGGCCTTGTCCAGCAGAATGCGGGAGGCCGCATCGATGTCGCTCGTGTCCTCGTCGGTATGCACATAGCCACCAGGGAGGGCCCACTTACCCGCAAAAGGTTCCCGGTCGCGCAACGTCAACGCGACGTGAAGTTGGTCGTCCAACAGCGTCAACATGACGATGTCCACGGAGACAATGGGCGTGTCGTATTCGGTTTTCATGTGGTTTTAGGAGGTCTAGCCAGCCGGCTTATTCGTGCGGATTAGCACTATTATAGCAAATATGCTCTAAACGCGCAAGCGGCCCATCGATTTCTACACGTAGAAGGAACTATTTAAAGTTTGTGGCTAGACTTAGTGCACAATCGCACGAAGGTGTGCTACACTGACCTCATGAACACTCACAAGACAACTAGAGAAAAAGGACGAAATACCATGACCGCTCGCTTGTTCATCATCGACGCTCAAAACGATTTCATCGACATCCCTGACGCCGCTCTGGGCGTCAAAGGCGCGCTCGGCGACATGCAACGTCTCGCCCGCTTTGTCGAAGCGGCTGGGTCCCATCTTACCGACATCGTCGCCACGTTGGACAGCCACCCTGAAGTGGCAATCGAACGGCCGACGTTTTGGGTGCAAGGTAATGGCGAACCCGTCCAGCCCTTCACGCAAATCAAGCATGCAGACGTCGTGGCTGGCCAATACCTGCCGCGTGACGCGAGCCTGCTGGGAGAAGTACTGGCCTACCTTGCGGCTCTTGAAGCGGGTGGCAAGTACACGCTGATGGTCTGGACGGTCCACTGCGTGGTCGGTACCTGGGGACAAGAAGTCCACGAAGACGTGGCGCGTGCGCTTGCGGCCTGGGAAGCCAGCTCCAACACGAAGGTGGAATATGTTCGCAAGGGACTGAACCCCCTGACCGAGCAGTACAGCGCTGTGCGTGCGGAAGTTCCGCGCGAAGACGACGAACGCACGCAGACCAACGTCAAGCTGGTCGACCGCGTTCGCTCGGACACCGGGCTCATCTTCATCGGTGGCGAAGCATCCAGCCACTGCGTCCCTGCGACGATGGATGATGTCTTCGAAGGTATGACGCCAGCGGAGCACGCCCGTGTAGTGGTGCTTCGCGACTGCATGTCGCCGGTGATGGGTTTTGAAGCCGCCCAAGCTGCGTTCTTCGAACGCTGCGCTGCTCTCGGCGTCCGTGTGATGACGAGCGACGAAGCCCTGGCCCTCCTGGACTAACCCCAAGAACTACGAACAAAGGAAAAGGCCATGAACCTGCTTTTCATCCCCATCATCCGCAGTCTTATGGACACGGACCTCTACAAGTTCACAATGTGGCAGGCGCTGCTCCATTGGTTTCCAAGCAATCAAAGCGAATATCGGTTTGTCTGCCGCAACAAGCCGGCGTATCCGCTCGCACGGTTGAAGGACGAAGTGGAAGCCCAGCTGGACCACCTGTGCACGCTGGTCTTCTCGGAAGAGGACCTGGCCTACCTGGGTGCCAAGAGCTACGTCAAGAGCGACTTCATCGACTACCTGCGCATGTTCCGCTTCCAACGGCGCTACATCACGGTCGAAACCGAAGGGGACCACCTGGTCATCATTGCCCGTGGCCCGCAAATTCATGTGATGGGCTTCGAAATCTACGTTCTCAGCATCGTCAACGAGCTGTACTTCCGAGGTTTCGACCAAGAAGCCGCACTGGCTCAAGCCCGTTTGCGCCTGCAAGCCAAGGTACAACTGCTCAAGGACCGCGACGGCGACCTGATGAACACCATCCGGCCGAAGAAGCATCCATTCGAGTTTTTCGATTTCGGTGCGCGCCGTCGCTTTTCCGGCGCATGGCAAGAAGAGATGGTTGCCACGATGGTTCGAGAAGTACCCCAGTACTTCAAGGGCACGAGCAACGTCTACCTGGCCAAGAAGTACGGTATCGCCGCCATCGGCACGATGGCGCACGAGTACCTGCAGACTTTCCAGGCGGTAGGCGTTCAGCTGAAGAACTTCCAGAAGGCAGCGCTCGAGACCTGGGTGCAGGAATATCGCGGCGACCTGGGCATTGCGCTCACGGACGTTGTCGGCATGGATGCGTTCCTCGCGGACTTCGACTTGTACTTTGCGAAGCTCTTCGATGGGCTTAGACACGACAGCGGGGACCCGACCGAATGGGGCGAGAAGGCTCTTGCGCATTACGCGAAGCTTCGCATCGATGCGCACACCAAGCGACTCGTCTTCTCGGACGGACTGGACATCACCAAGGCGCTTGCGCTGCATGACCACTTCTCGGACCGAGTCCAGTGTGGCTTTGGCATCGGCACGAACCTGTCGAATGACACCGGCATTCAGGCGCTTAACATCGTCATGAAGCTCGTGAGCTGCAACGGCCAACCGGTCGCCAAGCTCTCGGATACCCCCGGCAAGACGTTGTGCCAGGACGAAACGTTTCTGGCCTATCTGCGCCAAGTCTTCCATAAGGAATAAACGACTTCGGTACTTCTGGTACCACTTCAACGAGCGGCCTTTCCGGGTCGCTCGTTTTCGTCTGGACTTGCTACTTGGAGATTTGACGTATAAGCCAAGCCAAACGGCATTCGCTACACCGAAGTAGGACCTTTTTCTCAAGGCATAAACTGCAGTGCTACACTTAGTGCGAAACCGCCCTAAGGTCTGCTACAATCGAATTATGAACCAACAACGACAAAGGAATGAAATGCTGGCCCTCACACTTGCCCAATTGAACCCAACCATCGGGGACCTCGACGGCAACATCGCGCTGATGAAAGCAGCCGCGGAGAAGGCCCGCACGGATGGCGCCAAACTGGTGGTCTTTCCTGAGCTGTCGCTCACCGGATACTATCCGGCCGACCTGCTCGAGGACGAAGACTTCCAGCGACGCATGAACGTGGCGATGAAAACCCTGGCCCAGGCGTCCCGCGAAGTTGCGGAGGTGTACTGGGTTGTGGGCGCTCCGACCATGAACGACGGCCCCGGCAAGCCCTATCGCAACAGTCTGCTGGTCTACAAGGCGGGTGAAATCATGCTGAGCTACTCCAAGCAGCTGCTGCCGACGTACAACATCTTTGACGAACGCCGGCATTTCGAGCCGGGTCCGGACGTCGCACGGGTGCTGCGCATCGATGGCGTGCAAGTCGGCGTGATGGTGTGTGAAGACGGTTGGAACGATGACGGTCACGACTACGCGGTGAATCCCTTCCAACGCCTGGCCGATGCGGCTCCGGACCTGGTTGTATCCATCAACGCGAGTCCGTCCAACGTCGGCAAGCGTGAACAACGTCATGACGTTTTCGTCAAGGCCTGCCGGCATCACAACCTGCCGCTCGTGTACGTCAATCAAATTGGCGGCCATGACCAGCTGGTCTACGACGGCGGCTCGTTCATCGTTGAGCCCTCGCGCGGCGTCGTCTATGAGTCGCAACGCTTTGAACAAGAAGTTCGTACGGTGCTGTTCGACCCGGTCGAGCGGACTTTCACGGAGCTTAATCGCCTGGACCTACCGGTTCCGACGGCCCAAGGTCTGCCGACGCTGGAGTTCTATCGCCAGCAAATTGTGCTCGGCCTGAAGGACTATGCTCGTCGCTGTGGCTTCAAGCAAGCGGTGGTCGGCTCGTCCGGCGGAATTGATTCAGCGTTGACACTGGCGCTGGCCGTCGAGGCTCTTGGCGCGGAAAACGTCGTCGGCATCACAATGCCTTCGGAGTATTCGAGCGAAGGCAGTGTCGATGACTCGGTGGTACTGTGCGACAACCTGGGCATCAAGCTGCTGACGCATCCGATTCGCGCGCAAGTCGAGAGCTACAAAGAGCAGTTTCTGAAGACGACAGGCGTGCCGCTCCAAGGCCTTGCGCTGGAAAACCTTCAAGCGCGCATCCGGGGCACCATCTTGATGGAATACTCGAACGCCTTCGGTCACCTTCTGCTGACAACGGGCAACAAGAGCGAAATCTCGGTGGGCTACTGCACCCTGTACGGTGATACCAATGGCGGCCTCGGCCTCATCGGTGACCTGTACAAGACGGAAATCTTCGCGCTGTGCCGCCACATGAACGAAATGGCCGGTCGAGAAATCATTCCGGTGGCCATCATCGACAAGCCGCCGTCGGCAGAGCTGGCCCCGGGTCAAAAGGACACGGACAGCCTTCCGCCGTACGATGTCCTCGATGAAATCCTGAAGACACTCATCGAAGGGGGCCGTCTGGCTGCCTGGGAGAAGACGCAAGCGCAAGCGCTCGTCGACGACCTGGCCTCCTCGGACGATGGCAGTGCCCTCATCCGACGTATCAAGGGAATGATTGCCCGCAACGAATACAAGCGCCGTCAAGCGCCGCCTATTCTGCGCGTGCGTTCGCGTGCGTTCGGCAGCGGTCGCCAAGTACCCATCGCGGCGCGCCACTATTGAACACAAGGATTGGAAAACAAGATGAACACTCCCACCGTACGTCAAGACGTCGCCGTCGTCATCGGTCGCTGGCACCTGGTGCACAAGGGTCATGAGACCCTCTTCAAGGCGGCACTTGCCGCTGGCGAAAAGGTTGTCATCGTCATCGGTTCGGCCTTCCGGGCCCGGGACCCGCGCAACCCGTTCACCTGGCAAGAGCGTGCCAAGATGATTGAGGCGACGTTGTCGCCTGAAGAGCGCAAGCGCGTCGTGTTCCTTCCGGTTCGCGACTATTACAACAACGCTCGCTGGACGACCGCGGTTCGCCAAGGTCTGGAGAAAGTCGTCGACCGTCCGGACAGGGCGGTGCTGATTGGCTTCAAGAAGGACTGGACCAGCGAATACCTGAACCACATGGGTTGGCAGCTGCAAGTCGTTACGCGCGAGCACGAGGTGGACGCCACCGACATGCGACGCGTGTACTTCGAGTCCAAGAACATGGCCGCGGCCATGAGCGTGTTGGAGCCGTACGTGAGTCAAGGCGTTCGCGACTACCTGCAAGCCTGGTCCAGCCTGGGTGAGTACAAGACGCGTGCAGCTGAACATGCGGCTATTGTCGGATACCGTGAAAAGTACAACGCTGACAGCTACAACACGGCAGACGCACTGGTGCAAATCGGTGACTATGTGCTACTGGTCAAGCGCGCCAGCATCTTCGGCCGTGGCCTGTGGGCGCTGCCGGGCGGGTTCGTCAACAAAAACGAACGTTTCCTGACCGCTGCGATGCGTGAACTGAACGAGGAAACGCAGTTTCCGATTCCGGAGTTCACGTTGCTGGCGACGCTGCAAGGCAGTGCGTTGTTCGACGACCCACTGCGCAGTCCGCGTGCACGGCTCATCACCAACGCCTTCCATTTCCGGTTTGGTGAAATGGCCGAGCTGCCGGAAGTTCGAGGCACCGACGATGCCAAGGAAGCCAAATGGTTCCACATCAACGAACTGGCTGCGATGGAGCCCCTGCTCTTCGAAGACCATTTCATGATTTTGGACCATTTCCTCCACATTCTGTAAAAGAATGGGTTGCTTTTAGTCTTTCAGGGAAGGACTCCTTTGCCCAGAACTATAGGCTCCTGCCAGGTAGGAGCCCGGTCAAAGGACACGATACCGCGATAGCGGAATTCATAGAAAGCGCGCCAGCCTGGCGCGCTTTTTTCTTGGACTGTGTCGGTGAACAGCTACCCCAACAGTTCAACAGCCGCAACGTTCCAGGTACCGCTCTCGAACTGCAACGACCTACTGTTGATGCAACAGTCGAGAGTGTGCCGGACAACAGTTGATGCTTCACCGAAAATCCGGCAATCTAAGGCTGCGTACAACGGAGCGGACGATGCGTACCAATCAACAAATTCGATACGACAACCTGAAATACCTGCTGCATTGCATTGAGCAGGAGCGCGTCGCGCAGGGGCTGCCAGCACGTGGCGCCATCAAGCAGTTTGGCAGCATTACAGGCGTCGGTGCTGCGTACACCAGCCACCTTCACACTGGTCGAAAGGCACTCGGAAGTGCGACCGCAAGAATGGTGGAATCAGCCCTGCGGTTGGAAGTGGGCTGGTTGGACTGCGGCACACATTCGGCAGTTACTGCGTGGCTCGCTCAGTCTCACCTGACTACGCATGCTTCAGGCAATAGGGGTCGTCCGGCGGCGCAAACCCGGCCCCTTGCGCACAATCCTTTTCTACGCGAGAAGCCTAGAAAGGTCGACATCAGTAGTCACGTCGATTCGCAGTTTCCCGTCAAATCAGCATAAAAGTCTTCGAGGAAGCTGCGACGACCGCTGCTCGAAACCGGGGGCAAGTGACCGTGCGCCCGCGCTATTGTCTCGGCGGCGCGTGTGTCCACGGTCGGGGCTCGTGTGTTTCTATGCAGTTCCCGTAGCCGTGCCTCATCTTGCAGGCGGTTCCACACTGCTTGACGAAGTTCATTACTGTCGTCGGCCGCGCTTTGTAGTCGGCTAGAGACCGGAACGACGGAAATCCCCTGGGCGTGCCACTCCCGGAGCACTTGGGAACTCGGACGGGTGCCCTTGACTTGCTGGGCAAACACGACTCGGGGCGCAGTGCTTGATGCCTGAGCCCGCCGCGCACGCGCCAGTGCGACGTCGATGTCGACGCGCCAGAGCGCAATCACCTGCAGACCATGCGGGTGCGTTAAGGCGTCGGTGGCCGGGACGGTCATGAAGTCGGTCCGTGTGGGCGAAAGGAGAATTTTAGCGTATAGCTTGCGGATTTCAGCGGCTGTGCACCGCGCCGGCAATCTAAGCTGTTTTCGCTAGACCTTTGCGTACTCACATCTTCGCACGGGTCTCATGACGTCTTCTGCACAACGCCGGTCTCTCTCCTTCGCTGCTTTGCGCGCCGCCAACCAGGCCCGCGTGCCGCAATTCAAGAACCGGCTGGGGGGCCAAGCCCATAGCCAACCCGACGGTAGCGATTGGAGTCCCGCGAGTTGGTTTCAAGCTTTGATTGGTGAATGTGGGGAGTATGCTCGTGTTCGCCACCTCTACGAGACGGGACAAATGAGCTACGAGGAATTCGTCGTCGAAGCGAAGAAGGAACTGGCAGACGTCCAGTGCTATCTGGACTTGTTGAGCATGCGCGCCTTGGACAAGACTCGCACACCCGCGGGCGGCCCGGACTTCGCCCAAGAGCTGCAGCAGCTTCTCGCCGGCCTGGGTGAATATGCGAACTGGCGCAAGAAGTTTGAGCGCGGGGACATTTCCGCCGAGAAGTTTTCAGCGGTATCAGGGGCTGGCCTGGCCGAAGCGCAAACCCAGCTCGTCAAGCTGGGGAGCGCTGAACACCGAGAGCTTGCAGTCGTGGTGGAGCCGCACCCCCTGGGCGTTGACTTGGGAACTGCCGTGACAGACAAGTTCAACGAAGTCAGCATCCGCGTCGGCGCCACGGTGACGCTGAAAGATGGCGAGCCACATTTTGGCTGAAGCTTGAGCACTTTATAGCGGGACTCGTCGCTCGAGGCGCTCGACAGCTCCGGCAGAACGAGCACGTGACTCGACTAGGCCCTTGAGGTAAGTGAGGCTTGTTCCTGGCTAGATGAGCGTCTTATTGCGGGCCATGCGCCACCAAGTGGTCATAAGCACCGCTGCCCCGAACGCAGCCCAGAACCCGATTATCAGACCTCTTTGCAGGCTGCAAGACCCCCCGCCCTCAGCGACACCTCGGGAAAAGTCTCCTCCAAGCTCCATCAAGACGAAATGGGGCCACCACATCAGGCCTTCAGCAATCAGGCAGGTGACGACGAGGCGTGGCTTCACTGCAATAGCCAGATAAGGGTGACGCATCCTCATAGCCTCCAAGCATGGTGGGCCGCTCACAGAAGGCGAGCACAGCAAGTACCGCGGGCGCCATCAACGCATGTGGCATCCAATCTGGATAGCCGTCCATACGCCTTGACCGTGACCACCAGGGCCAATGCCAGGACAAACGCGGTGAGCCAAGCCAACGTTTGGTAATCGTTGCTCGAGGCTTGCGAGACAAACGCTGAAAACAGCGAAATTAGCAGTGCGGCGCTCTTGATGAGCACATCCAGTGTTAGGCTGGGTGCGGAAAATGGCGGCATTTCAACCTTTGGTGATGTCGACTCCTGTCTAGCACCCTCCAGACGCGGAAAGGGTCTCGTGTTGGGGCCGGTCTGGCTACTTTACGCGAGGATTGGCACTTGCGCAGTACCCCCGACACAAAAGAAAGCGCCGACCAAGAGGTCGGCGTCTCAGAAGCAGTACGAAATCTCAGCAGGAACGCAGCTGCAGTTCCCGCACTTGAGGCTCACGCATGATGCGATGCACGCGCATGTTATTGCTGGGACCCTTCCTGTCAAACCGCACCAAATACCGGGAGGGGTCGGGCGTGGGACAAATGCGGATGTCGTAGCAAAAGACGCGATTGCGATGGTCCTTCGTCCACACGGTGAGTCGCTGGGTGATGCGGCTGTTGCGAATGAAACGACGGAGCTTGCGAAGAAGTCGCATGGGACTTTCCAGTTTGTTGACCTGTCACGTATAGCAGTTCATCTGCCGAGGATGCCAGAGCGCCGGAAAGTGTACCTCCACCGGGAGGCAGAGGCAGGTTTGCTTACTTGGTGTTTGTTGCCAAGCTCACCGGCACGTGCTCCTTGCTTGGCACAGGAACGACTTCGATGCGGTGACGCAGCGTACGCGGATGGGCAACCAGGAACTGGCCGCAGGCCGCGGCGACTTCTTTGCCGGCCGAAACCTGCACCTTCAGCCGAGAGTGCTGGTCAGCGATACGCGAAACCGCCTGGTCGATGTGGTCCCATTCGCGGTACGGCGAGTTGTCGCAGAAGTTGTAGCGCAAAACGCGGAGTTCTTGCTCGGGGAAGTTCTCGCCTAGCAGTTTCAACAACGCGTCGACCTCTTCGGGGGTGTCGTTCAGGCGCTCGACGAACAGCTGATGAAGCATGAGGTTGGGGCCCCTCTTCATGAATTCACGGAGCTTGGGGAGCACTTGGGCCAAAGGCATGGCACCCGGCACCATCTTGTTGCGCGTCTCCTGAATGGCCGAATGGACGCTCCAGAACATGCGAAAGCGGCTGCGGTTGTTGTAGACCTTGTGGGTCGCCACTTCTGCTTGTTCGACCAGGAAGCTGTTGGGGTTGACCGGCAGGTATTCGAGCGCCCGATTGAGCGCGGCAAAGCGTTCCATCCAGTCGTCTTTGACCGGCGGCAGCACCGTCGACAAGTCGACGCAATCCAGACCTCGGGTGTAGCCCTTCGTCATCAGCCAGTCCATCAGCTCGAGAGTGGCGTCATGCACCATGTCGGGTTGGTTCACGGCGTCGCCCATGCCCATCCAGCACAGCTTGACGTAGCGGTCCTTCATTTCGGGCTTGCGAGCAATCTCGTACTCGATAGCCTCCTTCACGTTGGCAACGACCTGAGCGCATTGGAGTTTGCGGTAGGCGCTGTCCTTGATGGTGAGGTGGCAGAACGGACACTTCATGTAGCAGCCCAGCGAGGCCGAGATGAACACGCTGTACTTGTTGCGGTCGACCCACTCCGTTTGGACAAGCCCCTGCTCATCACGGAAGTTGGAGCAAGACTTAACAACTTTGACCGCCGTCTCGGACCCGTCGTCGTGAATGAATTTTGCGACGCTACCGTCGTCCGTGTGAAAGGCTTCCATGTTCAGCTCCAACAAAACAAAAGTGTAGATTTCAACGTTCCGCAACTCGGCCAGGCCCCGTTACAGAGAAAGTCGGCAGCATCAGTGTTTGCACGACAGGAATTCTGGCCTACGGCCGCTGGTTCAGCTTACCCGTGAACCACGTCAACTCGACGGCCAACCGTAGGCTCAAAGCGTTTCTGTTCGGGTTTGTCAAGCCAGCCGCCACCAAACTTCGTGCGAGGTCAACCCCTTCAACTCGGACTTTGCAAAGGTGCCGATTGTGCCGGTCACGACCGCGCAAACTGACTTGTACCGTCTTGCCGGCGCAAAGCTCCTGCACGTAGTCGCGCGGCTCCGTTGGGCTGGCAAGGCCAAAATCGCGAGCAGTCACTGACATCAGTCGCAACCGCCGTTTGCGGCCCTTTCGGTCTATCGCCAGGTAGGTCTCGCCGTCGAGGACGGTCTCCAGTTGCATGAGCATCCAACGACGGCCCCAGCACCAGTAAAGCACGCACGCCAGCGCCAAGACAACGGCGACTCCAGCAAGGTGTTGGTTGATGAACTCCATCTTCGGTGTAGCGAGCGCGGGCTATACGCGGACCAGCAGTACGTTTCTATACCTCGGATAGGTCATCCAGATTCAACCACCCATCCCGGAGGTTTGCAATGTCGACGATTCCCGCCGAAGTTTCCGAACGCCTTGCCGTTGTCAGCCGTGACGCTCGCGCACGCATCCTTGTTGGTGAAATGCACGCCCATGCACATCTCCAGCCTGGCCGCACTGCCGACGATGCTCAAGCTGACTCGGTGCGCTTCGCAGCTGCCAAGCAAGTCATCTTGCGTCGGCTGAGCGAGTCCATCGACAAGTGCGACTTGGTTGCTGCCGAGGAAAATCTGCGACTGGCACTGACGCTGACCGCCCGCATCAACGGATGCGAGCAAGCGAAAGTCCAGCTCCAGCAAACTGCTTGATGCAGTTCATCGGGCCACCTCACCAGGTGGCCCGTCTCTTTGTGCGTTGGCTATACCGCTCAAAGGAACTTTGAGACTATGACCGAAGACGACTTTCCCTTCAAAAGTTGCGAGCATTGCGGTTGCACCGAAACGCTTTCCGCAAACGAACAGTTCCTCGAACACACCGTTTGCGAGTACGACCTCTACTGCCAAGGTTGCTTTCGGCACGTGGGATTTTACGCGTACGGGGCCTTTCAAAAAGGCAGTGGAGAGCCCGCCACCGACAAGGTTCGGCCTCAGCTGAGAAAACAGATTCGAGACGCAGAGGAACAGAACGAATACCTTGCACGAATGGACGAATCAGCCGCTGCACTTGCAGACGAAACTGGCTGCCCCCAAGCGGACTGTCTCGAAAAGCTGTTCGAAGCGCGCGGAGACCGAGAACGAGCACGCGCACTGTTGGGCCACACACCCTCGTTTGCGCGCTAAGCACACCGTTAACCTCATTCCAGGCCACCCTCGCGGTGGCCACTTTTTTGGTCAACGGGAACGGGCTATCCCCAACAATGACACCCATGAGCCTATGATAGTGTCCCGAAGAGCCGTTTAGCTAGGGGTAACACTCCGGCGTCGGCGAACTATTGGCACGCGGTCCCGCCCAGCAAGTACCTCTGGCCTAGACAGACTCAAAGTCAAGCGCCACCGGTCTTGCGATAGGTAGCGCTTGAATCTCTGTGAGGCCTCTAGTGACGATTAGCCCGCCGCGTCCCAGATACTGCGTCGCTCTTGAATCGGGTAGGTGCGGTTGTAATAGTCGCGCAACTGTGTCAATTCTTCCTTGATGCCATGCGGAAAGCCCTCTCGCTCTCCGCGCTTGTCGCTGACCAGTTCGTCCAAATATTCGCGGACGAACAGAGGGCTCTGCCACAGACGGCTAAGGCGATTGACGATGCGGGGGTAGTGTTCAGCGCACTTGTGGGGTCGTGCCAGGACAGGCAAGCTCGACAGCCACTGAGTGGCGGCAGGACGCAGCGCTAGGTCATCCTGACCAGGCGGAAGCCGTACCCACCGTGGCACGCGTGGAACCTTGACCCCATTGGGCAGGTTCTCATCCAACGCACGCTTGGCGTCTTCGACGGTCACTGCATAAAAATCGAGGCTGTTGTCCACTTGTAGCTCCATGATTGCAAGGGGAGTACAGGTGTAGCTGAATCGGTTTATTGTTCCCGCAAAAGAATAAAACGTCCCAGGAGCAAAGGCTCCTGGGACGTTATGAACTCAAGCTAGGGCCGAAGCGGGTTGACTACAGATTCCAGGCCACCACTGCTTTGCGTTCTGCGCCCAAGATGGTGGGTTCGCTGCGCAGCGCTTCCTCCAGTTCGGGACGGGCGGCGTCGTTCTTGGATAGGGTGGCCATGATTTGGCGTCGAGCGTCGGTCACGTCCGAGGCAAACGCGAGGGTCTGGCCAATCGACAGGTTCCAGTAAAAACATTTGAGGCTCATGCGGTGTCCTTGTGCAACGTGTTAAACATACTCCCCTTGTATAGCGCAGGCATCGTAAGAGGCGTACCAAAGGAAAAGCCTCGTTCGGTTGAGCGAACGAGGCTTTGAAGTACTTCAGTAGGATTACTTCGACGAAGTAAATCCAATCGCACTCTTGGCCGGAGGGGCGTAGCGTTGGCGACTACGCTCCAGGTCGGCTTCTTGCAGCTTGCGGCGGTTGTCCAGGACGACCAGTCCCGCAGAAGCGGTCAGCAGCTTGCGCATATGACGCGGACTGACCTGGCTCATGCGGACAAGCAGCTCTTCCGAAAGCTCTTGCGAGAACCCGTGGTCCTTGGGGAGGTCGCGTTCGCAGATGCTTTTCCAGACAGACGCCGCAATGACGCGGCACTCTTCCGGAGTTGGCGTGCGAATGTCAAAAATCTCCACACGGGACAGGATGGGCTCAGGGATTTCACCGTTGTTGGCAGTGAGCACCCAGACGACGCGTGACGTGTCCATCGTGACCGGAACAAACTCGTCACTGAACTGACGCGAACTGGTCGGTTCGAGCAGCGAGTACATCGGCGCCAGTGGCGAGTTGTGCGTTCCCGAGACAGCAGCCTTGTCCACCTCGTTGAGCAAGATGCACGGGTTGGCCGTCTTTCCGTTGACCAAAGCATCAAAGACGATGCCAGGCTTGGAATTCTTCCACCCTGCGTCCATCCCCGCGAGCACAAAGGCTTCGGACGTGACCGAGAGGTCTCGTTCGACGAAGTGCAAGCCGAGAACGCGGGCCAACTCTTGCGCAAAGTAAGTCTTGCCCGTACCCGGAGTTCCGCGCAGCAACATGGGTGGAATACGCACTGGGCGACCTTCGCTGCCGCAACCCGCAAGGGCCAGGGACGCTTTGACCATGTCCAACACTTCCTTGAAGTGCGGGAAACGGGCATACAGTTCGGCAAGCGGGTCGCCTTCCGGTACTTCAGCCAACTGGCGCATACCCGCATCGTTGGACATGCTTTCGAGCAGTCGTCGTTGCTGGGCATTGCCTTCGTTGGGCATCTGCACGGCGGGCATACGACTGACGAGAGCCACGACGTCGGCTTGGTTAAAAATCTTCAACGCGGGCTTGGTCGGGTCGATGTCCGAGGCAGTTGCTGAACCGCTGGTCGCGTGAGCGGCGGGCTTTCCCGTTTCGGGGGAAGCTCGCATGCCCAGCAGCTCACCGATGAGGGCCATCGGGTCGCTGCCACCAAAGTGCATGACACGAACGCCGCGAGGTGCACCGCCGCTTTCCAGCAATGCCCGCAGACCGGAGGGAACACCCTCCATTGCCAGTTCCTGCTCAAGTTCATCGACCGCGTAGGGAGAGGCAGCGCCATAAGTGGCCAGCAGCGAAGCAAGCTGCATTGAAATCGGCTCCGCGCCGCTGGCGATGAGCTTCATCGACTCAAGCCAGCGATGGAGAACCATCTCGGTGGCGCGGGTCATCTCGTGTTGGTCGTCGGGCAACTCATCTACCAACGTCGTGATGGTGCGCAGCACTTTGTGAAAGTCCTTTCGGGAGCTTTCATCGACATCCGCGAGACTGCGCAGGTTCTTGGCACTCGGCAAGGCGCCGGAACGGAGCCGATGGAAGATGGTCGTCAGGTTGACGGGCTCCTGGGACAACCATGCGGTCTCGAGCGTATGCGCGATGGCATATTGACCCGCGGCCGAATTGTCATCATGACCAGTCATGAGCTGGACCAGCTCTCTGGCAAAGCTGACGGACATCGGACGGGGCATCAGAAATTTCGTGAGTCGCTTGGTCATTTGTTTTCTCCGGTAAGACGCAGCACCGTTGCTGTCGTCATGGGCGGTATCTCCTCGTTCAGAATTGTCCTGTAATGGTATAGCGACCACTGCTTTAGCTTTCCCTTGCCCCGCGACCCTGTCACGAGGTAGAAACAGCCGGTTCGACGCGCCGATAGGCCTTGTAGAAACCTTCGGGTCGAGGGGTATGGCCCTGCAAGCGTCGTTCGTGTTGCAACTGCTTGCGTTGTTCGGAGGTCAATTTCTGCCAGAACTGCAGCGACTGGCCAAAGTGAGCCCCTAAGCAGCGACGGCAGACCACCACCGAGGTGGCAATGGCCTGGAGTACCGCTTGTTCCGAAAGGCCCGCGTTGACGGCCATATGCACGGGCTGGCCCTGGTCGACGCCACCGTTGTAGAAGGTCAACTCGTCGCCGGTACCGCATCCGCAGCACGTCTGTCCGTGCAGCGCCCGTTCGACGAGACCTTGGTTTCGTTGGCGATAGACCGCATTATTGTCACGCGCCTTCGCAAGATAGGCCGCGGTATTGCAGGCGTAGTGCTCCTTGGCATACGCGCTGGCGCACTCTCGACACTTGGACTGAAGGCGACCCTTGGCTTTGTCTTTGAAAGCAAACGAGCTTGAAGGCAGTGCCTGCAGGCACGCGCCGCAGGTCTTGATGGAACTGGTCACAGGACACTCCGAGGGGAAATGTCCAATCTTAGAGTTTTTACAGCAGCAACTGTAGCGTCATTGTGACCTGGTTCACTCCAGAGCCGAAGTAAGAAGCGCTCAGGTCAATGACTTGTGCAATATGGCACGAGTCATCGCGTCGTTGCGCTGCAAGGCAGCTCTCAAAGTCATCAAGACGTCCCACGCGTCCTCAAAGACTTCGTCAACGGTCCAGTCCTTACCGCGGCGTCGGGGCAATCCGTCAAACAGATGCTCCCGGCCAGGCGGCGGAAAGAACCGGTCAGTGCAGTGGGCATAGTCCCAGCCCCACCAGAAGTACCCCGGCGGATGCGGCCACTCGCCCCCATATTGGGCGAATGTGATATCGAAATGACAAGAAAACTGCAGCTCTTCGAGGCCGTGGAGCGGACTATCACACGGCGCGCCAACATATGCACACCAAGAAAACCGGCCACGCATCACCAGCAACCGCAAACCAGAGTCGGAGTCCACGTAGTCGCGTGCAACCGTTCCCTCGCTGACGCGAGCGGCACTACCGGGTAGCGGAGGCAGACTAGCAGACATGGGCTACAGCATACCATTCGAGCTAACCTGCCCGAGCTCAGAGCAGGCTCAAATGCAGCTACTAACGCAGAGAGTACCCTCCTGCGTTCAGGTCGTGGTAACGTCGCAACGAACGCAGCACTTGGTTTCGCGCTTTTTCTGTATGACGACCGCCAACATTTTCTCGAAGCTATGGGACTCCGAGCCGCACTGCCCCCGGTGCGGTAAGGTTGTGGACGCGGCGACTCCCCTGGGCACAGCAAGTCATCCGCGTCCAGGGGATTTCAGCATTTGCGCTTACTGCGCCACGTTGCTTCGCTTTACGCCGACTTTAACGGTGGAAGGAGTTTCGGAGATGGAGTTTCTAGCCCTTCCGGAAGAAGACCGTCAACAGTTGCAACGCATGCGCATCGCCTGCGCCTTGGCAGCGTTGACTCGAAGGCCTGGGTGAGTCCCGGCGAAAGCTCGACACCAAGCATGAAAAATGCCCGCATCCGCGGGCATTGGAAGGTGAATCAAGCGGCCAGCGCGCAGGGGCGACGTACGTCGTAAAACGGCGTCATCAGCTCTTTGTTGGCAAAGAAGCTGTCGCCTCCGGAGGTCTGGTATTGCTGCAGATGGTCATCCGCCGCAGCCAGCAATCGGAGAATACCGTCATGATGCGGCGCCGTCAAATGCTCCACGTCGTAGACAGTGAACTGCGACTTCGTGGGCGCTGCCTTGGTGCGAAGCACCGAGTGGGCCATCTTACTTTCGGTGTGGAAGATGGTCAGGCGCTGGATGAAGCCACGCTCTTCGCGTTGGTACTCCGAGAATTCCAGCCCATCGATTTCGCCGTGATTGCGGAAAAGGAAGTTGGCGGCCCTGACTCGAGACAAGGGGTCGGTCAAACCGGGAATGCTACTCATGGCTAAAAATGAAGTTGGTCCTGCAGCGGTATAGCGACTGGGTCGTTATGCCTGGATAGCATTGTCCTTGCGGCCGCGGCGGCTAAAGGAGGGGTGCTACAAGGTAAATGACCACGGTTATTCCCTTCACCAAGCGCATCTTTCGGGCCAACGTGTCTCGCCTGGACGCGCAAGGCTCGTTGCTGGGTTTTTTCGAGGGGTGTGTGGTGCGGCTGACTGCCGCGACACCGCCCACGGCGGCTGAGCCCCTGCCTGAACTGGTTGAAGGCCTGGAGCTCACAGCCTTTCAGCTCGGGGACGCTCCAAGGCTTGAAATCGAAGTGCCCATCAAAGCGGTAAACGACTACTTGCGCCTCCTGCGAGGACGGGAGGGCATGCGCCGGGAAGACTCAAATCCGCTCAGCGCCGCTCATTTCGCCGTTTTTCAGGAGCGCGACTTCCTGCGGGCCGATGTGACTTCGGTGCTTCTTGTGGATGCCCTGGATTTCGACGATGAAGGTCTTCGCTTGACAGCGAGGTTTGATGCCGTTGACTTGAGCGTCAAAGGCAGCCGCCAAGAGGCCGGAATCGTGCAGGCCGTCAGAGTGTCTGCCAGCGTACAACAGGACCTGCTACGCGACTACCTCCCGGTAGTGGGCCAGGCCGGAGACATCACGTGGGAGCAAAAGCAATGAAGAAAATCTGGCCGTTCATCGTTCGATGGTCTCGGGGAGAAACCCGCTGGAACGCTCCTGTTTGCCTGGCCGTCGCCGTGTCCTGTTCGGCGACAGCGTTGCTGGTCGCGACCGTCGCGCCACGTTGGGATATTGTGGTCTTGAACTTGGGCCTGGCGATTTGGAACCTGCTAATGAGCTTCTTCTTTCGCCAGCGTTACCAAGATTGGTTGGCCAGCCAGCCGACCCAACAGTAACCAGGAGTCTCGGGCGAGTCTGCCTTCGTGGCAGACCAGGTTGAGGCCCCAAGCACACGTCGCGCTAGCTTTCGAAAGCAGGCGCGACGTTTTGCTTGAAACAAGCCCGCAAGCGACTCAGTCTTGATTCCGGAACAACAGCAATGGAATCTTTGGGTAGTACATGAACATCGACAGCCAGCGCGGAACATCCTTGAGGATGAGACTTTCATCGATGGCCCCACCGTCCGCCCAAGTCACGCCTGTGTGCTGTGGCGACACGCTAGCGGGTCCCAGAGGAGTATCGACGACGTAGGTGTAGCGGGTGTTGAGTTCATCATAGTCAGCGACGACCTCGGAGACGGTATATTCGCCGGGAGGCAGTGTTCCCAAGGTACGCTTGAAGCGGGTTGAAATCGGCGCTTCACAACGCCGGGCCAAATAAGGCCGCTTCCCCCCGTAGTTGGGACAGAACTCGGAAGCGCTGACGAGAACCTCTTCACCGATGCCATTGTAGTAAAGCGTGGACGTGTCGTCTTGCGCGAACTTCAAAATAGCACAAATGAAAAATAGGCCGAAGCTAGCCGGGCGGGCATAGCCGCGCAGAACCATTGACGTGATGATGCCTGCAAACGGCAATCCAAACGTCAGGCCGGAGATACCAGTGTTGACGGCTGCTGAGAGACAAAAAAGGGCACAACACCCCCACAGTGTCCAAGTAAGAGCCGTTGCTGGTTTGGCGTCTTGCCATTGCCAGGAGTTTCTGTCGACGATGTGCTGCATGAGGGGAAAGGCTCGAAGGCCAATTCAAGTTTCCAAGGGTTCCGATTGAAATGTCTAGCGAATCGGGCTGGCTACCACCTCAACCCCACTCGAGACTGTTCGGTGGAGGGGGTAAGCGTCACCTGAAATCCCAATCGCTTCAGCAGTTGCATTCTGGAGTTCCACGACGGGTGGGCTACCTGCAAGGGGTCTCGAAATGACAACTCACTTCGTCCGGCTCGAGCAGCAGCCTGAACGAGTGCCAGTGGCGTTTGAGCCCACTGGTTCACGGCGCTGGCTGCTTCCATCAACTGCTCGGCAGTGGTGGCGGACATCAGATGACAATCAGCCGCACAGTGGTGCGGGGTGTGCCAGGAAATGCGAAAGCTGTCGACGCGCAACGACCACGGGGAAGCGCTATTCGAGGCAAGCGTGATGTCATAGCCGGCAAGAAGCGCTTGAGAGAGCGCGTAAGCCCACATGGCTGCTTCCGGCTGAGAAGAGCTGCGCAATAGCGTAATCAGTTCCTGCGGACTCGGCGTCTCGTTGGACCGCACTTCGAGCGCTGGACTGATGAGAACATCTGCAAAGGATTGGCTGGCCTCCGCTGCAGCCAAGATGCAGTTTTTGAGCCGCAAGAGGGCTTCCGGACTGGGGCTGTGAGGGCGCTGTGAAAGTGCGCGCGCGGCTTGGGCGTTAAACATGCCTGTGTCTAGCCTAAGCTTTTAGCCAAGACCGCGAGTCCCCTCGCGAGGTTGACCTCAGGCTCAGGTGGGTGTCTCGACGACCTTAAATTTCAGGGTCTCGTGATACTTGTGAGCCCAGGTTTCATCGTGCGTATCGCAAGAACCCTCTGCCGCCGAAAACAGGGTGTCCCATTCGTCCAGGTCAAGCTTCTGCAGAACACCGACGGGGTCCTGGAACACTTGCGGACCTGCGACATCGCGGAGGTAAACAAGCTTGTCTGCGACATCCGCCGGAAGGGACAGGTAGGCAAGACCGAGGAACGAGCCTGCGAGCGTCTCACCCGTGGGCAATGTCGTATGCAGCGCGAACCGGCCCAAGTCGCCTTCCATGAGGCGGCGTTCAGCTTCGCTACGCTCGTGACTGGCAATTCGTACACGGCACCATTCCAGAAAGTCCGTGTAAGTTTGGCCTTCTGAAATCGCACTGGCTTCGCCCGCTGGCGCCACCGCAAAATCTGGCCCGTGGGCTTCAGCCAACGTATCCAGCTGTTGTGTTAGCTCGGCAAGCGCGGCCGCATACTGCTCACGTTCGAAAACGACCATCCGGTAGTCGCCCCGTTCTTGCCCAAGGCCCGCAAGCAACCGTGCATCGTAGTAAGCCTTGGGAAACGACCAGGAGACCGTGGTCTCCTGGATGTCGATGTGGCATTCCCAGTGGATTCCAGCGCAGCCTGCGACGCCGCAGGTGCAGGTGTAGATGTCCAGTTCACCACCCCTCAAACCCGCTATCAGCACTTCATGCGCGTCAAAGACAGGCTCAGAGGACGAGGAGGTAAAAGGACTCGCGCCGTCCACCAGAGCCCGGACATGCGCCTTGACATACCGACCGTCTTCCTCGAAATCGGCATCGACTTCTTCGGTGACGATGGAAAAGCTCAGGGCGTGGTGCATCCAGGTAGCTCGGAAACGAAGGAATAAGGTATAGGGCGAAGCACTTAAATGCGGCGCCAATTGCGTACTCAGAAAAGGCTTGCCAAGGCCTGTTCCAGGCTGACAGCAGTAACACCCCCGCCGGGTGCGCCATTCGAGCTGGTCGAAGTTCCGGACTTGGCCAAGGCGTTGTATTGCTGTTGCAGTTTGCGCAGGTCGTCGGCTTGCCGGGTGGCCCGGTTGAGCAAGCCGCGGTAGGCCATCTCAAGTTTTTCGTGGTCACTCGTGCGACGCTTCAGCTCACGCTTATGGTCCCGCTGGGCTTGCGATAGCCTCTCCTCGAACTCAGATTGTGCCCGCCGAAGGCCGCCAACGAGAGAGCTTCCCAGGACATGGGCTTCACGCAGCGGTCGAGACCCAACGGCACGTCCAACCTCCATTAAATAGAACAAGAATTGCTGGTTCAAGAAGATGATGTCGACAAGGGCCTTCCAGTGCGATGACGTGAGCTCCACCTGAAGGACATCGTTGAAGAAGCGCGCAAGTTCCGGCCGCATTTCCGCGGAAGCGACTGCCATCAAGCTTTGCAAGCATCGATGCCAAAACTCCTTGTCGCCACCGACCAACGGGCCAATTGCATCGAAGGCGTCCTGCAGTTGCTCGTTCTCGAAGGGCATCCGAAGGGCCACACCCTCGCGCAGAAGAAATATCGTATCCCAGCCATCACGGTGCCGGAAGTAAAGCAGGTACATCGTGCCTTCGCCAAGTGAAAGCAGTGGATGCACCCACAGTGCGATACTCCGCTCTGTAGGGTCAATCAGGTGGTCGCACAGCTGCTGCATGTGCTCCAGTTTGCCGGGCATCACGAGCGTGGCCGCGTATTCGACGCGGGTTATGTCCCATTGCGGCTTCTCCGACTTTGCTTGTCGTTCATAAATGAGGACACGACCCTGGTACCGCAAGCCATCCAGTACCTGCTCGCTGGCCCGGAGCTCCAGGTCAAGTTCGCTGATGGCGGTCTCGATTAGCTCGCGCACGTCGCTGGCCGCAGTCGTAGGCGGCCAGGGTATATCTTGGGCCGCACCATCGCGCAACGCGCCCATGAACCGCATCAGGCCATCCGGGAGCTGCTCTTCCAAAAATTCCCGAAAGCTACCGAAATCCATCTCAGGTTGGTTGTGTCTGGGCATCGCGTATCCCTCAAGTCAGTGAGTTATCCAAGTGAGCAGGCAAGGAACCCACCACCACGCGCTGGGATACCTCATCCCAAAAGAAGTAGACCCGCAGGCAGTAGCGTTCGTCGCGACCACCACCCTTGAGCAGGTGATGTTCCAAAAAGCGACGGCGACCATCAAATTGGACGAAATACGCTTCTCCTTCCGCCCCGGCTACGCTCGGGCCGGCAGAACCGGACATTCGCAGGCCGGACTTTGTTAGTGCTTCGTCTACAGCGGCGCGTTCGATGCGATTGAGCCGGTAGTCGCGGTAGGGCCCCGCGAGATACTCCAAGGCTCTAAAGATGAGCGCTGGTCGCAGGTACAGCGACTTCTTTGCACCATTGAGGGCGCGGGCAGTGACGACGATGCGCTCTTCGTTCTTTTGAGCCCATTCGGGCAATTGCGTCAAGTCATCTTGTTCCGACAAGTCCTGGCTGGTGGCCAACGTGTCATCGATGGGCGCAGCGACACGGCGCAAGCCTAGTTGACTCGTCTCACGCAACTTTGCTCGCAAACGCCGCAACTCGTCAGCTTGGTCTTCACATAATTCTTGGTAGTAGTCGCGTTCACGCTCAGCAGACTGAGACGTGTCAGCGGAAGACGTTTCCGTGGTGAACACCTGGCCCGAGGTCGCCAGCAATGTCGCCAGCTTCATGAAGGTCGGCAAAAGTTTCTTCGAGGGCGTGACCGACTCGGCTGCGGTTTGCCCGGTAGCCGCCTGCCACCATTGAAGTAGCGTCGTGGGAACGCCCTCGGCTAAGTCGAGTGGGCGTACTCGAAGGCCACATTGCGTCTTGTCCGCGCTTGATTGAACGAAAAAGGCCTGGACCTCTGCATCCGGCTCTAGCCACCGCAAGGCGGCGAACCGCTTCGTTCGGGAAACCGCGAACTCCACAATACCTGAAGGTGTTGTTAGCTCGCCAATGCCTTCCGGCACCGAACAGCCATCCGTCGCCTGGGTTCGTGAAAATCGGTGCTCAAGTGCATCCAGGAATGGCTCAAACAGGTCGGCCGGCGGGTTCGTCAGCGTTTCAAAGAGGGTCATGGTGAGAGCGAGGAAGCCTTGCGGCTGGGCACTCACTCTACCACGGGGTCCTCTACCTGAGAACCATTACACCCAGTGGAGGTTTCGCAGCTCTAGCTTGATGTAAGCATAGAAAAATGGTGCGGAGACCAATCCGGGAATACCGAAAAGTGCTTCCATGGTGAACATTGCTGCTAGAATTTCCCAAGCAGCCATTGACATCTTAGTGCCAACGACTTTGGCATTGATGAAATATTCCAGTTTGTGGATAACGACCAGGAATACCAAGGCAGCAACAGCCACCAACGGGCCAACGCTAAGGGCGACGACTGTCGTCACGGTATTGCACAGTAGATTGCCGACTACGGGCAGTAGTCCTGCGAAGAACGTCAGCAACAGCAGCGCAGTAGCATAGGGCATGCTGGCCCCGAACAAGGGGAGTGCCACGAAGAAGAAAATGGCAGCCATCACCGTATTGAAGCCGGCAATCCAGATTTGTGCCATCACAATGGCACTGAACGTCGTTTGCAACCGCCCTGCCCGCTCAACAAGCGCTTGAGCAAGCGGCCCCCGATTGGCAGGCGCTTTGCCATTGGCCATCAGCAGGCCAATGACCACGCCTACAATGCTCATCAACAACCCGTGCGCGCTGCTCTTGCCTACACCTGCGAGCATGGCGGATTGGCTTTTGACAACAGCCGCCAACCACGGCTTGAGTGCATCTTGGTCGGACGGCAGATGGGCAGCGAGGGCTGCTGGCAGCTTGTTGCGCCACACGAGTACGATGCGACCGACTTCCTGCATCACTTCGACATAGGCGGTGCTGGCATGCGTGCCAAGATAACTCAGTGCGATACCTGCCGCGGCAAGGGCCAGCACCGGCACGGCGGCGACCACGACCGAAGCGACAACCTGCCCACGGCAACCTGTCTTGCGAAACAGCCAAGTCCCCGGCAACGCACGAACGAGCGCAAATGACGCACAGACCGCCAGCATTCCGACCAGGAGGTCCAGTTTCAAGACGCCACCCAAGGCGATGAGCGTCAACACGAGGCTGGCGTAGGTAAAGCGTTGGCTCAAAAGGTCGTCAGTCACAGATAGCTCACTTTAGTTGGTCTATCGTGGTGTAGCTGCGCAAACTTATTCGTGACCGCGCCAGCCGGGTGGCAAGGGGTACGACAGCAGGGAATTCGGGGGCTTGTCTAGCGGGAATACCACTTTGGCCGTCGCATCGCGACGACCGACGACACCCCCCGACAGTGGGGGCGGCAGGCGGAAGGTTCCCCCTCGAACTTCAGCGCGCAAATTCAGCGTGCAACCGAGCTTTGCTGTGCGCCTAGCGCTGCTTGCAATGCATCTGCCACGCTGTTTCGAGTCATGACGCGCTCCGCGCAGACAACACAGTTCTGCCTCACCTGGTTCAACTGCGCTTGAGCCCGTGCCAAGTCGCCCAGCTCCAGGCTGCTGGCAGCATGCAGAAGACGGCAGGACTCCGCGTAGTAAGCTGCGACGTCCGTAGTTTGGTCGATAACTGCCTCGCAATTTTCGCGAGCTGCGGCGAAGTCGTGTTGAGCGAAATGCAGGCGTGCGCACAGAAAGTGTGCTGCGGGCTCAAGGGGAGACCGATGAACAGCCTCTTTCGCGGCGGCCAGCGCTGCGGCTGAGTCTTTGCTCATCAGGAGACAATGGGCCAGTAGGAGCTGAAGTGCGACGTCCGTGCGATGCGTAGCGGCTGCGTCTTGCAAGAGCGCCAGCGCTTCCGGTTGACGACCTTCTCGGATGAGAGTCGACACTTCTTTTTGGATATCGGGGGTCATGGGAATCTCCGTGGACGGGCAGAATGTGCCTCGCCAATGAGCACCGACGTGGAAGCTTCTGATTTGGCGAGCATTTCCGGTGTAGCGATTTCACTCGCGGAGCCCACACGGTCGAAAAGAAGCTGACCCGAAAGGGTCAGCTGGAGAATTACTCTTCGAGATGTCCAAGGACAGGGTCGAAGACGTCACGACGGTCACGGTCTTGCGCGTGCCGTGGAAACCGCTTGAGGATGGATTCCAGTGAGGCGGGAGTCTGCATGTCTATTTCGGCCTGGATAAGCACCAACAACGCGTCATTGGTGAGTCGTCCCGGCACGGCGCTGTGAGGGACTGTGGGGTCGAAGACGTAGCAGTCACCCGGGCGAAGGACTTGGGTAGAGGTCACGAGGTCGAGCGCCTTTTCACGGTCGCGATGCTTGCGGCTGTGAAACATCGACATGACATACGGATAAGGTCCGACATCAAGCACCAGGCTCACAAAGGCACTGCCTTCGAAAGTGGCGTCATCATGGGGGGGACGCCCATTCGCATACGACAATGCCGGGCTTGTCTTTCACCAGGTCCAGGCCAAGGCTTGTACAGATGCGTTCGAAGCTTTCAGCGGTTGTTTCACTGACCTCCCGCAATTGTTTGGCGGTGAAGACCTCAATTTGGGCAATGCCCAGACCGTTTTCCTCGACCAGGCGGTGGACGGCGCCGACTACCGTTTGGCGGTCGTTTTCGGCGAGGGCAGGCACCTGGGCGCGATAGAAAAAGTGCCGCTTGTTGCGAGTCGGCAACGCGTCGCGGTCATGCTTGCTAAGCGTCTGTGCGCCAGATTTGGCAGAAGTCATGGTTTGATTAGATGAATGTCCTGCCAATGTGTAGCGAGCAAGCATACTGCACGAATGTCCGATAAATGGGCTCCGCTATACTGCCCGTGAACTTTTTAGTCCTCGCTTCAGGCACCGCTGCTTTCACGCTCTGCGTCGGCAGCTATCTCCTGCGAACACATCGTACCCTCACGCTGACGGCAGCGGCGGGCGTGTTTTGCTGGGCTATTCACTTCGCTGCCAAGGGTATCTGGACTCCCGCGGTCATGAGCCTGCTGATGTCCCTGCGCGTGGCCGCAGGCGTTGTCGTGATTGACCTGCCCAAGAAGACGCGCTGGCAGTTGACTTGGCTGGTTTGGGCGTTCAGCGCCGTCGGCGCGGCGCTGACGTGGAACGGGTGGGTTTCGGCGCCTTCTACATGCGCGACACTGTTCTTGGCTTGGGCGGGGCTGCACCTCCCTTATCGGCCGCTGCGGTTCTCGTTGCTGGTCGGAGAATGTCTCTGGTTTCTGAACGGCGTTGCGACGAACTCCTACCCCGCTATGATTGCGGCCGTAGTTTCGTTCTGCATCAACCTGCATATCCTCTGGGCAGAACGCCATAAAAATGAAAGCCCTCAACCGACGGTTGAGGGCTTGAGCAGCTGAGTCAGCTGCGCGGAATCAGTGGGAGCCGGCGCGACGCATCGCGGATTCGCGACGAGCGTGCTGGTCGCGGCAATCCGAGTCGCAGAAGAGGCCTTCGCCGACTGCTTCGTCGCAGTTCATGCAGAAGCCCGTGCGAACCGGCGGCTTGAAACGCGCATTCTGAGCGCGGGCGTATTCGACCTGTTGCTCGACCAGCAGGTCGGCCGTGTCAGCGATGTCCATGTAACAATGTCCTAGTGTGAGGTGAAACGGTCGAAAAGCGAAACGCAATCGACATACCTCGTATAGCGACGGGTTGTCACAGCACTGAGAACCTATGTGGGAGCAGCTTACACGCGCCTTTTCGCGAGTCAGACTCCGAGCCAATAGCACAGCACAAAGGCAGGGCCGGTCAGCAAGAGCGAGTCAACGCGGTCCAGAATGCCGCCGTGCCCTTTCAATCGAGAACCCCAGTCCTTGATGCGCAGGTGTCGCTTGAGCGCAGACATCAAGAGGCCACCGAGCACGCCCGTCATGGCAGCCATGCTGCTCAAGAAACAGGCCTCGCCCCAACCCCATCCCCAACCGTGTGCCACCAACGCCCCCACGGTGACTGCCACGCCCGCGCCACCGAGCAAGCCTTCCCAGGTTTTCTTCGGGCTTAGTCGAGGCGCCAAAGGAGTTTTGCCAAAGAGTTTGCCAAAGACGTACTGACCTGCGTCTGACGCTTGGGTTACCAGGAGCCCCAACAGTAACAAGGCGCCGCTGCGCGGGTCTTGCAACGCCAGCCACGCCAGGCTGGTCAAGCCGGCGACGCAGATGAGCACGCCTGTTAGCACCAACCGTCGCCGATAGCGCACGCTGACCGCTACTCCGATGACCAAGCCCAGGGCAATGCCCGCGCCGAGCAGACTTTTGCGGTCCACTGCATTGAACACAAGGGGGATGGCCAGGTAGAGCCACGGCAGTTGCGCGCGACGAGGAGCTTGCGCTGCCTCCATGAATTCACTCACGGCGCAGGCCGCAAGCACGCCAAACAGCAAGACCGCTCCTGGAGCGGGCACCAGGAGTGTGGGAACGCCCACCAGCATCAGTTGCCACCAAGACCAAGCGCGCTGGCGCATGTTCTCCAACGTCACCGAAGGGCCTCGTACCCTCTGCAGTACCGCGACAGCCGCGTGTGCGAGTGCGAGCGCGAGGCAGCAGCCGAAGGCGAGAAGGGGAAAGTGGTTCATGACCTGTTTGCCGGTGAGTGCAAACAGGTCTAGCGTGACCTCTTTAGTCCGGTAGCACTTCGTCCCGCGTCAGACAGACGTCCCCAGGTAGCCACTGGGGGGGAACGACGTCCAAGGGAATGAGTTCAAGGGTCTCTGCGCCGTAATCGGCCATCAAGAAGTTGGCTTGCGACGTTAGCACCGTGCGCTGAAGCGTCAGTTTGTTGAAAAGCAACGCCTGCGCTTGCTCCGCACCTACCGAGGCGACCAAGAACGGCCAGGGTCCCGCTTCTTCGGGCAAGGCAACGGCCAAGAGCTTCAGCTCCGGATGCGGTAGCCAAAACAACAGGGGCCCGTCGTAGTAGTACAAAACGTGCTCGCCCGAATAGGGCCGCTCGCTGCGCGCAAGGGCCAAGGAGAGGGGCCTAGAGTTACTCATGGTTGACAGCTGCTCAGTAGTTTTTATTATAGCACATAACAAACCATAAGGAAAGCCGCCTTGCATGAAGCAAGGCGGCTGTGAAACGGTCAATCTTGTTCTAGCTAGACCGGTAGGTCGGCCTCAGGGTCCAGTGCCGCCGTTGCATTCGCAAACATTCCGGCTTGCATGAGCCAAGTTGTAAGCTTCAGAGAAAGTTCCTCCAAAGCCACGCCCGCAGCGGTTGTTGATGCCTGAAAACCTGGCCATACAAGTCGCGGTGACTTCTTGAAATTCCCGTCGGCGTCCACTCCGATTTGCAGTACCGCAAACTCCCGAGCCTCGTTGACCGCAGGCTGCGCGCTCAACAAAAAGTAACGAGAGCCCCAATTCTGGTTGTTGTACTCACAGGCGTGGATGCCACGTTGACTCTGACATTCCTCCAATTCACGTCGGGTGCCGAGCTCCTGTACTAGAGCGCAAGCCTCCGCAGACATGCCCAGAGACTTGACGTCCGGAACGGGAACGCTGGCCGTGTGAGCCCTTTGACGTTGCGCTGCAAGTTCCTTGAGAACATGCTGGCGTGCCGTTTCGAAGTCAACCACTTGCCGGGGTAGCTGCAACCCTGCCATGAAAGCCTTGCTGTCTGGGATGCCCAAGGTGCTTTCCAGCTCCTCTAGCTGCTGCGAGAACCGAAGTTGTCGCTCAGCTTGCCACCCAAAAGTCAGTGGTGCCCATCGTGAGTTGTCGAGGAAGGTCTCCAGCTCAAGCGGGTACCTCGTGACGTCTCCATTGGCATGGAAGTGCTCGGACATCCCTTCAAAATAGTCGCCACCACGCATCAAGGCGTAATCCGGTAGAAAGCTCTTGCGGGTCTTACGAGGCAAGCCCGACAAGGACAGCACCGAAACCTGGCAGTTCGTACGGCGGTCGCGGTCGCGGTAAACCTGGGTAGGTAGTGCGACGACACTGAGCAACTCGAGTTGGCGGGCAAAGGCTTCATCAGCCTTGTCAATGGCGCCACGCATCCCCATCTGATGGAGTTCCTTGACGTCGTAGGTCGACTCGTCGCCGTAGCCTTGTTGCCAACCACCGGACTCGTATTGCTTGAAGAACCAAGCAGCATCGAGCCTGCAGTACGGCTCCCACTCTGACTTCAACGTCTTGGCCAACCTGAGAAACTTATCCCCAAAAACCACGGACACCAACCGTTGGCTTTTCAGGGTGGCAAAAACAGAGTCCGACAACAGCATGCCGGTGATGCGGGCCGCCGTTTCAACGTCGACCATCACGTCACTCAGTTCACGGGCCTTCTTCAGTAAACGAATGAGGCTGTGAACCGGCGTGTAGCAGGCTGCTATCCGCAGCTCCCGGTTGTGCAGGAACTGCTCAAAGTGAGCATCCCAGGTGAGACGTTTCGTCCGCACATCCACGCCGACTCGCACGGCATTGATGTCGAAGCCCTCGATGATGCGGCGAGCGTGGTCATCCAGTCGTCGCACAAAATTGTTCGGCAGCTGAAAGTAGACCTTGTTGACGAGGCCCAGGTAGCGCACTTGCTCGATGCGGTACGTTTGCACCATCTCCAAGTGTCGATACACCGAACCACCGTAGCCTGAATTCGTTTTCGAAACAAGCTTCGGCTTGGCACGAGCCGCGGTTGCACTGGCTTTGGCATCGATTTTCAAGACCTTTCCTGAAGAGGGAACGAAAACGTCGATGTCGTTGTAGACACCTCCGCCCTTGCCCCACAGGTCGTCGATAGCGCTGGCAACAGCTTGCCCGGCGACGACGCCGAACTTAGGAAGCTCGCACTTCTTGCCAAGATGTGTGAGGATGGCCTCACCCATTTCTGGCTTCAAAATAATCTGTTGAGGCATGGATGCCCTCCTGTCAATATGTCCTTGCAGCGTATAGCGCCAGGGCTTAGCCCCTCGTTTGTACCGGGCGCGTCGTATCCCCAGCTATGCCGAGGGTAGGCGTGCAACCTGCCACCAGAGCACTCCAAGCTGGACGCTCATGGCGAACCCCGTCGTACCCGCAATGCCCAGCACACCGAATTGCTGACAAGCCCAACTCGCCAGGCTGACCTTCAACAAAAAGAAGGCGGCAGCCGAAGCACCCAGCCACCTGAACTTGCGCTGGGCCGTTGCCGTACGCAGTATCACTGCTAAAGGCGGATACGCGATAAAGGCCCACACTGCCGCGCGCGTGGCCTGCGCGACTTGCTGCGTGTTGACCGCGGTAAAGGCTCCCCGCTCATACAGCAGGCGAGTCAGGGGGTGGGCCGCCAAGGCAAGTGCACCCATTGCGGTACAGCTGGCGATGACCGCCCTCCTCGCCAACCGGCTTGCTTGGCCTGGCAGCTGGGGACAACTGGCGCCGGCGCTTCGGGACACCAAATCCGTACTCAGCATACCGACGACGGCGAAAAGCGAGAGCGTAATAAACGAGGGAGCACGAGCAGCCAACCCCCAGAGGGCTTGCATGCCGCGGGCTTGATGCGCCAAGACTGCCTGGTCGACCAGCGAGCTGCAAAACACGGCCGCTGTTGCGGCTGTCAAAACGAGGAAGGGGCGCCAAGGTAAGCCTAGTTGCTTTCTGGACGTCTCGAGGTGCGCAGCGGAGGCAGCCGGCTCGCGGTTTAGCCGACGCACAAGGCACCATTCGACAAGCGTGCCGAGCGCCAGACCAAGGGCAGACCAAGCAATGAAATGAGTGGCCGTGGCGAGCGCAGCGCTTGCCAGGGCGATGCTTGTTGAACTCGATGAGACTACGGCTGCCTTTCGGGCCAGCCCGCGGGATTGGAGCAACGTGTGCTCGACGGCTAGCAATGGCGCTAAAGCGACAACAACTGCTCCTGGCAAAAGCAGGAGTCCCAGGTCAATTCGACCTTGTGCCGTTCTTTGAGAGTCCAGTATCCACGACAACAGGGGCAGCGATAATAGGTAGGTACTTGCGCCAAACACCGCCAGTGCCTTGCTCCATCGACGGCAATCGATAAGGGTTCGCGCGAAACTGTTTTGAACAGCTCTTTCACTTGGCCCATTGCTTTGCGTGCTGAGGTGGGCGCTGACTATGCCCGGAAGCGCGCTGGCGGTCAGTGCTGAAAACGCTGCCGTCAGCATAGCCAAGACCATGTAGCGGTCCATGTTGGCATCCGCTGCAAACCCATATGCCAATACAAGCGTCGCGAGCGCACTCAAGGCGCGCGCAACCGTGCTGATGAAAAAAAGGAGGAATGCGCCCCTTGCGGAAGTCGAAACAAGCCGAGACACTGAAAAGAAAGACATTCAGGTCTGTAGCCACAGCTCTTTAGGCCGGCTTCATTTCATTGCTTCTTTAGCTTACATATGCTATAGTACGAAGCATGGAGGTCGGTAGTCACCGACGTCACTGTCTCGAAAACCAGCTATGCACATGAACAAACTCTTTTCCATCGGTACGCTCGGCGTCCTGGTCTGCGCGTTGGGTGGCGTGACGTTCAACGCCTGCGCGGCGACATCCCGCACCGCCGACGAACATACGCCGCGCCTCATCGTCAAGTACCGGGGCCAAGCTCAATCCGAGCAAATGCAGGCCCAAGCGCAATCTGTCACCACATCGCGTGAAAAGGCGTATGCCAAGCAGCTGAACGTGACCATGCATCGAGTCAAGGTCATGGCCAGCGGCGCTACGGTCTATGACCTGGGCAAGGAAATGAGCCTGGCCGATGCACGTGCCGCCGCTGCTCGTATCGCCCAAGACAGCTCGGTCGAATACGCCGAGCCTGACCGTCGAACGCATGCGCAATCGGTGACGCTTCCCAACGACACGTACGCGCCCGTCCAGTGGCCACTGATGCCCACGTCGAGTGCGGCAGGTGGCGCCAACTTCTTGGGTGCCTGGGGCTTCAGCCAAGGCTCGGGTGTTGTTGTGGCCGTGCTGGACACGGGTATCACGTCGCATCCGGACTTGGTCGGCCAGACGGTTGCTGGCTACGACTTCGTGTCGGCCGACAGCGATGGCAGTTTCACGACGGCCGGTGACGGCGACGGCCGCGACGCGGACCCGAGCGACCCGGGTGACTACTGCGCGGCCGACGGTTCGACGCAGAGCAGCTGGCACGGCACCAAGGTGACGAGCCAAATCGTGGCTATCGCCAACAACAACTACGGTATTGCCGGTGCTGCCCCCAGCGCCAAGGTGATGCCACTGCGCGTGCTGGGCCGTTGCGGCGGTTTCATGTCGGACGCAGCCGATGCGGTGAGCTGGGCCGCGGGCGTGTCGGTGGCCGGGGTTCCGGACAACACGTCTCCGGTTGACGTCATCAACATGAGCATGGGCATCACCGCCGATGGCTCGGGTTGCTCGACAACGATGCAGACGGCCATCACTGCGGCTATCAACCGCGGCATCCCTGTGATTGCTTCTGCTGGCAATGAGGGCACGGCGTCGTTGGACGAACCGGCGAGCTGTGTGGGCGTGATTTCCGTTGCCGCCAACACGAAGTCGGGCGACCTTGCGAGCTACTCGAACTACGCTTCGACGGTCACTCTGGCGGCTGCCGGGGGTGGCGCGTGTGCGACGCAGACGTCAGATTGTCTGAATGACGCGACTGTCTCGGTCGGCAACTCTGGCACGGAAGCCCCGGGCTCGCCGGTTGAAGGCAACGACTTCACCGGCACGTCGGCCTCGGCCGCACAGGTCTCCGCGGCGGTAGCGCTCATGCGTGCTGTCAACAAGAGCCTGACGCCTGCTCAAATCCAGAACATCCTGACGTCGACGGCCAAGGCGTTTGCCGCTGACTCGTTCTGCCGAACGATGGCCACTGTTGGTCAATGCGGTGCGGGTATGCTGGACGCAAATGCGGCCGTTGCCGCCGCGCAAGGCCTGGCCATCAGCATCACGCCGTCGTACACGACGACGACTATCACCGGTGGTCAGCAGGTGAGCTTGGCCGCCGCGGTTACCGGCAACATGGGCAGCTCGTACCAGTGGACTCAAGTCGGCGGCCCGACGGTGACCCTGACCGGCAGCAATACGGCCACCGTGTCGTTCACGACGCCGGCGACTCGCTCTGCCGTGGTGCTGAGTGTGTCGGCAACGACCTCGACGGGCTCCACGGTAATCGGCCAGTACACCGTCAGCGTGGATAACCCGCCGACCCTGCCAGTGACGACCTACTCGTTGATTGCTGGTCAGACTCTCAATGTGCAGCTTGCGGGCGTAGATGCGGACGGCGACACCCTCACCTACTCGCTCCAAAATGGTCCGAGCGGGATGACGGTAACTGAAGCGGGCGTGTTGGTCTACGCTACGCCAACGGTGGGTGCGGTCAACGCCACCATCGTGTTGACGGCCAGCGGCGGTGACGTGACCAACGTACCCATCACCGTCAACGTGACGGCAACCGGCACGAGCAGCTCCGGTTCGGGTGGTGGCGGTGGTGGCGGTTCGATGGACTTCGGCCTGCTGACTCTGCTCGCTGTCGCTGCGGTTGTCACCGGTAAGCGCCGCCAGCGCTGAGTACACCTTAACGGCCTAAGCCGGCTATTCTCGCCCTTCTTCGCTACCAGCGTTGAAGGGCTTTATCTTGGACGCTTTGCGCGTCAACATGTGAAACAGCGCCCGCCGTGAGCCCCACGTCATAGCTCACTATGACGGGCAACTCCCTGGCCAACTCAAGCGAGTCACGCAGAAACTACCTCACGAACATGAAATACTTCAAGACTCTCACCATTTTTGCACTGCTTGGTACTCTGGCTGCAATGTCCGTTTCAGCCTCTGGGGCACCCGTGGACTTGGCCGTGCCGATACACGCTGTTCCGGACACCGACGCCTGGAACCGCAAGCAGAGTGCCTACAACGCTGACCACGTATTCAAGTCCGTTGAGACCGACAACGTGCGGCTTCACGGTCCTGTGCATCTTTGGGTTTCGGCGATGGCTGTGGGAGCTACTTCGCCTGCATTGATTGATTTCGACAAGGTTTGGCGCATCAACGCTCTAGGCGCCAATCGTGGTTGGAGCCTGGTCGACCGCAATGACAATCGGTACGAACAACTATCGGACATTCAAGTTCGAGCTTGCCCTCTCAGCATCGAACCGGACTCTCCCAGCTGCGGTAAGGTCACCAGTTTTTACGGTGATGCCCTACGTAGCGCCGCCGCTGGCGATTGGGCCCCGGATAAGGTGAGTTCCGTACTTCCGGTATACGGTACTGCGTTCACGAAGTATTACATCGAGTTCCTTTCGCCGGAACAATCACCGCAACGCATTGCCCTTCTCAACAGCGCACGCGTCGTTCTGACGCCGGAACAGCAAGCCAAGCAACGCGACACCGCAGCCGCTATCGCCCAAGCAAACGTGCTTGCCTCTGCAGCACTGGTTCGCTTGTCCAAGCTGCATTCGGGTGCGTACGTCTGCACTGGCCAAGACCTGTCTGACGATACGATGGACCACCGCATGGCTTACACATGCCGGGGCATTCCCGAGGACGTGAAGCTAGGTCAGCTGGAGGACTCGGGCTTCAGTATCACCGGTGCAAGCCTGACACGTGTGCAAACACGACCGCTGTACAACGGGGGCACGACCGTGATAGGTTATCCGGTTGTCATGCTCACGAAGAAATAAGCTGCCTCCTTGAAAGGAGGCAGCGGTGAATGCCGTGGGTTGCCGCAGAACTGAGCTCTGCGCGCATATCAGCGCCAATCAACGGGCACCAAGTGCTTCTGCAGTCTGTGCGTCCATCCCGGCGCGGATGAGCTGGAAGCTGAAAAGGTGAGGACGAGAGACCTTGTTCAGCGTCAGAATGTCCTTTGCGTTAAGCACACGATAATGGCACTGTTCCCCAGCTAGTGCAGGTCGAACATGGGGCCAAAAGAGTTCGACGCCATAAGCAGTTGGGTACGCCTCTTCGAGTGTGACCTCTCGCGACCACTTGCTGTACATGCTCGGTTTGAAAGGCTTTTTCTTGTCGCACACCACGACCTTGCCGCCGATGGTGTCTACAAAGGCGACCCACTCGCTGTAGCAGTAATGCTTGCGGTGACTGGCGCGCAGCATGGTCAACCGCCACTTTTCGTGGACCGCCGCCGGGCCGTGCTCGGCGTAGACCGTACCGTTCACGTTAGCCACACGAATAGCTTTCACCTCGCGCGTGTCGAAGGTCTTGCGCAGCGTGGCGCTGATGGCATTGATGTGCGTTTCGCGTTCTTGTTGCGACTCGAACCAATGCAGGGTAGGCGCATTGCGGTCGATGGTGACTTCGCAGCCAAGGATGACTTGGGTCATAGGGTTCTCGTTGTGGGGAAATTTACCTACCAGCGTCTAGCGACCACTCCTGCATGGCAGCAGTACCCCCGTCCGGCCATAGTGTGGTCTTGGAATGGCTAAGCGCCATCGCTAAACGTCGCACCTCAACGACTGCGTTACGGTTGATGCGCCTTGTCCTAGGTTTACCCAACCTGGGAAACACAACCTGCCTGCCCTAGCCATGGCCCAGACTCCCGTCTCCCCTGAATTCGTCATTGTCGGCGGCGGCCCCGTGGGTTGGTGGCTGGCTATCCAGCTCCGCAAGCGCCGACAAGACTGTCGGGTTACCGTTTATGAGCGCTATGACACCTACCAACGCTCGCATGTGCTCCAGTTGGACCATTGGTCGATGCTGTTGTACGGTCGCAATCGCAAAAGCTCAGGAGATGCGCTCCAAGATGAGTTCTATCGAGAAGTCACAGGAAAAGACTTGTCCGGCGTAGCATGGTCCCCGACGCGCTCCCTGTTCATCCGGACCAACGATTTCGAGGTGGCTCTCCGGCGTTACGCCCTGGCGCTCGGCGTGCATCTAGTCACTCGCCGTGTCGAACGAGTGGAAGACGTTGAAGCGCTACATCCAGACTGTCGCCACTTCATTGCAGCGGACGGAGCCCACAGCATGATGCGCGCGCAGCTGCTGGGGCCAAACGCTGTCAAGGAGCATCCCTTGCAGCATGTAGTGGAGGTCAAATATCAGGTAAAGGGCCCTGCCGCCCGACTCAAAGCGCTGCCCCTGCAGCTTGCGGTCAACCGAAAGCTTCAGCACATGGCGTTTGAATATGTGGGTCGTGAGCGCGAGGGGGTATGCCCGGTCACCCTGCGGTTTTTCGTGAGTCCGCAGGTCTACGCCGCTGTGCCTGAAGCAAGTTTCAAGAAGCCGCTAGCCGTCGATGCGCCTGGCTTGCCCGCTGCGTTGCGAGACGACATCTCGGCCTACATGGCCCATCGCAATGGCGAAGGTGGCGAGCTATATTGCCAAAACTCAGGGAACGTGACAAAGCTCGTGTTGTCACTCTACAGCGCGCGAAGGTTTTCTGTCGAACGAGACGGCCGCAGTTGGTTCATTACAGGTGATGCTGCGATGGGCGTCCCGTACTTTCGGGCGCTCAATAGCGGCATGATACTCAGCAGCCGCCTCGCGCAAATCCTGTGTTCCAAGACCTGGCCGGTGCGAGGTCGGCTAGACCGGCAGATGTTCTTCTACAACGTGCATCGTCCAATGCATATTCAGACCGAGTTCTCGATTGCGCGAGGCAAGAACTTCGCTCTGAAATTGTTCGACTGGACACGGCAGGTCGCCGGTGCGATAGAGGCTGGCCAGCTTAGCGGCGAGCTCGCCGCTGAAGGGCAGGAGCTCTCTTCCCTTGCCTGGGCTGTCGATTGTCGTCCGAAACACTCTGAAAGTTAGGCAGGCGTATTCACAGGGCCGCCTCTGCGAAGCCACTGACAAGCTCGAAGCGTGAGCGCCAAGGCCATCCCGAGGGCGAGGCCCGACCAGTGCGCATCGACAGCGACCGGAAAGCTGTACGACACGTAACGGGGTCCCATCAGCAACCACGTCAGTAGCAGCCCAAGCATCACAAGTCCGCGGGCTCCGCTGCGAAGGGCTGTCAGCGCGAACAGCCCATAGACGACGCCAGAAGCGCCAGCGTACCACTGGTAACTGCTGAAAAAGAAGAGCAGTACCCCGACGCCGATTGAGCCTGTCGCCAGAACGGCAATGCGCGTACGAGCGCTCAACGGACGGTCACTCAAACTCTCCATGCGCCACCAAATAGCCAAACCGATGACGTTGGCAAGAGCATGCCCCCAGGACAGATGCACGAAGTTGCCGGTGGCCAGCCGCCAAAGCTGGCCCTGCGCGATGGCATCTCGCTTCCAAATGAGCGCATCGCTCAGCTGCTGCAGGAAAGGCATGGCTGGTGCTCGAAAAGTCTGAAATGAATGCTATATTTTACATTTACAAGCGCTAATGTGTCAACCTTTGGTACAATGGGTACACTCTCCTTTAGACATGAAGTTCCGTTAACCCCTTCGCCGTGACAGCGTGACCCGACCTCTTGTCATTTACCACAAAAACTGCTTGAGCAAGGATGGGTTCGCCTCGGCGTTCGCCGCTTGGCTGAAGCTTCGCGATACCGCGGATTACCTCGCTGCTGACTTCGGTGACGCTTTGCCAGACGTGACCGGTCGTGACGTGTATATTCTCGACCTGTCGTTTGACCCGGTGACACTGGACGTGCTTGGACGGGGCGCAAGCAGCATTACGCTGCTGGACCACCACTTGTCCGCCCGGACGCAACTTGCCGGATACGTTCTTCAGTGTTGCGGCAAGCTGCATTTCGACCTTGAGCAGTGCGGCTGCGTCCTTGCCTGGAAGCACTTTCATCCGGGGCGACCCGTGCCCCCGCTGTTTCGTTGGATACAGGACCGAGACCTCTGGCAGTGGCGACAAACCGATAGCAAGGCGTTCCTGGCGTGGTTGGACGCGCAACCCCTATCCTTCGAGGGCTGGGAGGTCATTCTCAGCTTCTCTCCGGAAGAGTTGCGTGCGCACATTCGCGAAGGTGAGACCCTCGCGGCGCAGTACGACGGGCTGTGCCGTTCGATTGCCGCCAAAGCGAGTACAGTCACGATTGGCCCGTACAGGGGCTTGATGGTCAACGCCAGCGGTGAGTTTCGCAGCGAGGTCGGTGCGTTGATGGCAGCCGAGTCCGGCACGTTCGGCCTGGTTTGGCGGGTCTCGGAGGTGGGCACCGTGCTCTGCAGCCTCCGCTCGGTCGAGTCGTTCGACGTCGAAGTGCTGGCCGTCGCCCTGGGAGGCCGGGGCCACCCGAATTCAGCCTCGTTCACGCTTCCGCTTGAACAGTTAATGGCCTTGGTTCATGGGCACATTCCGCTGCCACTTCCGGCGGGAACGACCCACTCTTAGCAGGCAGCTAGCGGGGAGGCGGTCGTTGTACCGCCTCCCTACCGCCAGGTCTAACTGGTCAAGCTGCCTTGGCCAGGGGGGCCTTCTTCCAGAGGCGCCGCGAGAGTTCCTTCAGCAGCCAAGCAGAGTCCGTATCGTCGAGCATGCCCAAGGCGGCCGTCGTCCGGATTTGCTCCAGGAGCTTGCGAACTGTCACCGGCAGCAGTCTCTCAGCCTCGTACTGCACCTGCGCCTCGCCGAGGTCCGCAGTCGAACGCAACGAGTTGGGCCGAACCACGCCTTCCGAAACCCCTTGCGGGTCCAGGAAGGCCGTCGGAACGTCGAAGGCCTTCGCCAGCTTTTCCAGGATGTCCCGCGGAATGGCCAGGCCCTTGTTTTCCGAGTGACTAACAGCCCGTCGCGCGATTTCGAACGTCTCCGGCGCCGCCTCAAGCGCCAGCGCTGGCCGGGAAACACCCTTCAAGAGTCGAAGAGCCCGAATGCGCATCGGTTGCGTCGGTTCTTTTGCTTGAGCACGCAAGCCCAAAATGAGCCAGGTGCCTGAGACACCGAATTTGGCCGCAATCTGAAACAGCTCATCCGGACGAGGGCAGGTCTCACCCCGTTCCCAGCTACGAATGTGGCCTGCCGCTTCGGCGCCCCAGCCGATAGCTCGCGCAAACTGGCTATGCCGCATGCCCGCCGCCTGGCGGAGGTCCCGAATGCGGCCACCTACGCCCGGCTTCACGTCGCGCAGGCCCCAGGTGTATTTTTCCAGGACGGAAGGCCGGGCGGTGTCGCTGCCTTCCGTGCCGGACAGCAGAGCATCCCGGTCAGTGCCGTAGAACGTGGCCAGCTTGTCGAGTTGGTCGAGGTTGACGCTGGCAAACACTCCCCGCTCCAGGCGAGAGACAGCGGCATGGCTGCCTTGGTAGCCCAGCACCTGCTCGGCTACTTCCAACGTCGTTTTGCCGGTGCGCTCACGCAATCGGCGCAGCCGGGCTCCCAGTTCAAGGCGGTCGGCAAGGTCCAAAGAAAGGTGGGTTTCAGTCATGGGCAGTCCGTAAACATGTTCAGAAGGGATGCGGCAAGTTTAAATTCGTTCTGCTACTGTGTCAACCACCATTGTGAAACAAGGCCATGTCGGCAAGTTCAGGGGTGGCTCCTACCGGTCGGAAGACTGTCAGCTTGGTGTCTATACCGAACTCACAGGCGCCTGCACGACCTCCGCGAGGAGAGGTCTTCCAGGCGCCATCGTCTTTTCGCACCCCATGCAAATCAAGCTCGGTCAGAACTATTTCGACGCCAAGAATGGCAAGGATGCGCCCGTTCAGTGGGATACGCAGCGGCTCATCAACGGCCACCTTTTTCTGATTGGCTCCTCCGGAGTCGGCAAAAGCCATACGCTGCGCAAGATGATTCGCCGCGCCACCAAGGGCATGGGCGGAAAGAAAGTTCGGTTTCACGTCTTTGACGTTCACGGCGACCTGGATATCCCAGGTGCATCGTCGGTCACGTTCTCGGAGTCCGCCCCCTTCGGCCTCAACCCCCTTCGCGTCAACCCAGACCCCGACTTTGGCGGTGTGCGCAAGTGCATTCAGACCTTTCTGCGCACGATTGACGACGCCGGGCGTACCCCCATTGGCGTTCGACAAGAAGCCGTCATCAGCAACCTTCTCATCGACGTCTACCGCGAGTTCGGTTTCGACATCGAAGACTCGAATACGTGGGGGCTGAACGCGGCTCAAACCCGTCTCGTGGGCGGCGGAAGTGATAACCGTATCTATCTCGAAGTCCCTATCGCTGAAAAAGAGGAAGCCAAGTCTTTTGGTGCGCGCTGGGACGGCGAAAAGAAGCTGTGGTGGGTCCATACGGAGAAATTCTCCGGTGGCATCTTGAAATGGGCCCCTGCGTTCAAGGCACGGACGTACCCCAGCGTCAAGGATGTCCTTCAGTACACGCAACGGCTCCACCAAGAGCGTTTTCTTGGCTCAGACCAGAAAGCGGTGCTGGCACTCGGGTATCTGAACAAGAAGGCGCAATCGTATCAACGCAAGTTGATACAACAGGTTCGCCTGCAAAACTGGAAGGGCGACAAGGTCGACCCTGAATTCAAAGATGCACTCGACGACGCGCGCAAGGATGTAGTCGACGCCTTCACCGAGTACGCAGAGAGCGTTCAGACCGGGCTTGAACTCGACAACCTCATCAAATACGACTCCGCCGAAGAGCTGAAGTCGGTCTCCGTTCGCTTCAACAATCTACTGCGCACCGGCATCTTCAAGGACAAGCCACCGCCGTTTGACCCCGCATGTCCGGTCTGGCGCTACAAGCTTAACGCGTTGTCGCTTGAAGAAAAGAAGATGCTTGTGATGTTCAAGCTCCAGGAAATCTTCACGAGCGCCGTCGAGCGTGGTGAGACCAGCGATGTGGTCGAGGTCGTCGTACTCGATGAGCTGGGCACCTATTTGACCCAAGGCGACAAGAATGAGAACGGCGACGGCATCATCGGCACCATTTGTCGAGAGGCTCGAAAGTTCGGTCTGTCGTTCTGGGGTGCCACTCAGTCACCGGCCACCGTGCCTGAAAGCCTACTGACGTCCACCGCCACGAAAATCATCTTGGGCCTGGATGAGTCCTTCTGGAAGGCAGCCGTAGACAAGCTGCGCATTGATACCAAGCTCTTGGAATGGATTCAAGCGCAAGTCACCATGGCCGTTCAGATGAAGGAAAAAGGCGTCCTCAAGAACCGCTGGCTTTGGGTTCAGCTGGAAGACGAGGACTAAGCCCGTCGTGCCGCAGCCCTTCCAACAATCCGTACCACAAACAAGAACGCCGGCTAGCAAGCCGGCGTTCTGCCATTGAGCCCGTCGTCTAACGGCTCGACTGATTTTGGCTTACTTCGCCTTGGTCTTCGCAGCCGCCTTGCGCTTGGCGTTCTTCGGGTCAACGGCCGCCTTGAACTTGGCACCCGCCGCGAAGCGCGGAACAATCGAGGCCGGCAGTTTCATAGGGGCCTGCGTCTGCGGATTGCGGCTGGTGCGCGCGGCGCGCTTGATGGGCTTGAACGTACCGAACCCGACCAACTGAACGGAGTCGCCCTTCTTGACCGTCGCGATGACAGTCTCGAGCAGTGCGTCGAGGAAGCGGCCGGTCGCGGCCTTGGTGAGCTCTTGCGATTCGGAGAGCGTTTCAATGAGTTCTTGACGGTTCATACGAACAGGTCCTTGTCGGTAAAAAGTCAACCCGGTTGCCTCGGGCTGTCCGCGCGACCCTTAGTCGCGAGTGACAAGCGCAGTGTATCGCTGTTCGCAGGTGTGTCGTCAAGCTTTCTTGATACTCTGCTGTATCGCAATGAACGCTTCGACGTTGCCCTTGGCGTCATCCACGGGATTGTGCGTGTGCTTGGTCTTGCGCAGCTTCTTCCAATCCTGGGGAGCATGGAAGTTGCCCTTCAACCCGGCGTAGAAGTCGCCAATACGTCGCGCAGAGTGTCCAAAGGGATTGCCACCCGTGTACTTCCACAGATAGTAGTTCATGAACTGCCAGTCGAAGGCGGGGTTGTCGCTCAAAAAGCTCGCACGACCTGGGCCGTTGACCTTTTGCAGCCACTCGACAAAGCGCGGCATCACGATTTCAGGCTTCTCGAACGCCAGGTGCTGCTCGCGGCTGAAACCGCTGACAGCCAGTGCTTCGGGGATGCAGGCATCGGTAATTGGTGAAACCTCACCGTAGAAACTCTCGCCAGGCCCGGTTTTGCCTACTTGGACAATGCCGAAACTGACCATCGAAAAAAGACCTGGCGCGGGACCGTCCGCTTCTACGTCGACAACAAACAATGACATGTTTTCTCTCTCTTATTGGACTAGTTGTTCTTCATTGTAACCTTTAGGCTAGCAAATGTCCAATTTCAGTCACGGGCGCACATCAATACCGTAAGCAACCCGCCCTATCAAAAGACAGAACGGTTCGCGGTAGACGCCCACCCCCGTGCGCTTGTCTACAAAGGTCTCATGTCGGTAGGGGTTGTAGGTGATGGGCTTGCCTTCGAGTTCTGCATGATGTTTGCGCAGCGCCCACTGCGAGCTCAGGGCCAGGTCAATAGGTGCCCAATCCAGGAATTGACCTCGCACACCGGCATGAACGTTTTTCTGACGCTCTCGCAACACGCGAGCTCGGCCGGATGCCGAGACGACAAACTCAGCGTCCCCCAGCGATAGGGCCTGGGCATGTGCAATCACTTTTCCTCGCGAAGGCCCTTCTAGCGCCCGAACTGAAAAGCAATTGCGATGCAAGTTGACATAGCAGAAAACACGCATGTGTGAGTGCGTTTCAGGGTTTCGGACAGTTGGGGGCAACACCGGCAGGCGCCGGCATATCCAGTGCGCCGCTTTCTCGCATACGCTCCCGCAAGTCGTCCCAACGGGGGAACGGCCTCTTGGGATGCATCGGACGTGCCTCGCTACCCGAATAGACGTCCTGTTCGTTGAAGCTGAAGACCAACTCAAAATCTGACCGCTTTGACAGCCGAAGTATCGCGTCGCCAAGGTTGTCTAGAACCAACGGGTCAGGGTCTCCTTCGAGGAACGCCAACACCACCAGGTGCGCCTGCGGCGCTCCAAATGCCGCAGTTCGACCGTATCCAAGCCTCAACCGGTCGACTGGCCAGCCACTGGCGAGCAGTAGCGCATATTTCGTGAACGCGTAGTCTTTACAGTCTCCGGTGTGAGTCTCTAGTGTTTGAAATGGCGTATGCCATTGAGAGTCGGTATCCAACACGTACCCTACCCGCACATCAACCCACTGGTTGACCGCTTGCAGCTGCGCTTGGGGAGGTTGCTGTTGAAACTGACAGATGGCGGCGTGCCACTCGTCGGGCACGGCACTTTCCGCTGTCGATAACAAACTAAGGCCTCCAAAGAGGAGGCCCCACAACCGTCGTGCGAAGACTCTCATGGCTTCGGGCGCGCAGAGTTGACACGCATCCAAAGCCGCGACGCTTGCTCCCACGCTGAGCCGCTGAGGACACTTACCGCCAGCAGGACAATCAGCACGGCCGAGTAGCCGGCACACACCACAATGGCCACGCCAATCAAGGCATGGTCCCGAAGAGAACTCAGAAGCTTTTTACGCGGTGCAGCCATGGCGGGTGTAGGAACGGACTAGCGCCGTCTAGCACACCGCTTTAGCTCGGGGAGGCTCCTCACCCTCAAGACAAAAGGAACAGCCACCGCGAGGGTGGCTGTATGGAATGGAGCAGCGCTGCTACGCTCTGACTATGTGTTGTAGCGCAAGGTTTTCCAAGTCAGGCCGAGCGAAAGGTCCGTCTTGAAGGCCACCAGTTTTCGGGCCAGGTGTACCAGCTCAATGTTGGCACGCAGGTTGTCACCCATCTTGCCTGGCACTTCATCAGCGTGCTTGAGCAGCTCGTCAAGGTTGCCGTACTGGTTGAGCAGCTTGGCACCCTTGACGACTGCAATGCCAGGAACGCCAGGAACGTCGTCGGAGCTATCACCCATCAGCGCGAGAAGGTCGTGCAACAGTGCGAAGGGAACGCCGAACTTCTTGGCGACCCAGGCATCATCGCGCCACTCGGGCTTGAAATGGTCTCGAATCCGAACACGTTTGCTGAGCGAGGCCAGCCAAGCGATGTCTTTGTCTGTGGAAACGTTGGTCACCGGACCTGCCTTGGTTTCCAGCCACCGATAGTTCACCGTTGCGATGACATCGTCGGCTTCCACGCCTGGAACACGGATGGTGGGAATGCCGAGCGTATGCAGCTCTTCATAGATGTCCGGAAGGACCTCTCGAAGTTCTTGCGGCATCGGCGCCCGCTTTTGCCGGTACTGGGGGTAGAGCTCGTGCCGCCAGGTGGGGCCGCCGTAGTCGAACGGCGCCAACACGTGTGTCGGCCGATGTTCTTCCAGGGCACGTCGAAACGACGCGACCGATTTGCGAACCGCCGACTGTGCCTTTTCAGGCGAGTCCGGCGCCGGGTTCGCTTCGTACACGCGTCGAACGACGTTCAGGCCGTCGACAACGAGCAGATGCTCTTCAGATGTTTCTGTGGTCATGAAAGGTTTTCAATTGAAAGTGCCTTTCAGGTGTAGCGACGGGTCCTAGCCTGCTCCCCAAATAGGTGAGCCCCGTCTGCGCAGACGGGGCTCGAGCGACATGCTGGGGTGCTGACTGTCGAGCGAGCGGTGGCCGGAAGGGCCCATAGGCCAGGCGGACTTGACAGGGAGTCACGAAGCAAGGAACGTCGCAAGCTAAGTATAGGCCTAAACTTTATACGTAATCTTGCCCTAACCGTGAAGCTCAGCCTTCTCGATACGCAAACCTTCCCTGCTCTCGTGACCACCGTGCCAACCAGGTGTGCTGGCTTTGGGTATCAAATTTTCCCCAAGTTGCCGTGGAAAACCCATTTGCTCGGAGCATGGCGTCAAAGCCCGGCGTGACGTCCTCTAGCCAGTCCGGCAGCGGGTCCAGGACGCCTGCGCCAAAACGTGTGACCACATAGTCCCTGCCCCGGGCCAGCCCGCGCAGGTCCAGAAGCAAGAGAACCTGCTGCAGCTCCTCAGGGGTGCCCGCACAGGAAACTGCCCAGAGCTGTTCATCTTGTACGAAATCATGGTCGTGTTCTGCAAATCTCCGACCAATGCGAAACTGTTCCACGAATGCGTCTGAACGTGCTGATTTCAAAAGGACGAGGCCATACTGGCCTGGTAGTGTTATCGACACGTGGATACTCCCATAGGCCCTGAGATGCGAAGAGTTGCACTCTAGCACGACGGAGACAGTTCTTCCAGTGGGCGTACAGCCTAGAACTGGAGGTTGAGGACTCCCGCGAACGATTACCCCTCATTGTGGTTGAAAGACGCTTGGCTTTCCTGCTCGAGTCAACAACACGCATGCACAAAACAGCCCCGCGTATGTCTAGCCGTTCTCCTAAGGAGTTGCTAAGGCTTTTATAGACCGCATCGTCACCTGGTGCTCTCTGGCAACGCTTACGGCCGGATAGGCTGGGGCATCGGGCTGAAAACCATTTCTTCTATCCAGCAGGCGACGGCGCAGGTGCAGGCTGTCCTTTCGAATGGGAAGCAGTCTCGACCTGGAGTTCGAGCCAGCGCTCGAACTTCGCGCCCCTTGCCTCCGGTTCGAGCCCAACCCCAAGTGACATCTCTCCTGGTAGGTACTTCCCGCTGGCGACGACGATGTAGTCGGCCGGTCCTCGGCCCGCTGGTCCGCCTTAGTCCGTCGGCCACGCTTGGACTCGTTGTGCGGACTCACCTCGAAGTTGGCGCACTTCGGACTTATAGTGAATCACCTGAGCCCGTAGCCGGAGGTGGAATCACCACGGTCGTTTTCCCGGCTACCGGGCCTCTAGAGGAGAGTACACCGTGGACAAAGAAACGCCCCAGTCGTTGACTGGGGCGCATTGTCGAGCAATCAGGCGATTCTTAGCAATTCTTTGCGAGAACGGCTGGGCCTATGGCGAGACTGCCGCTCTATGCAATAAGTGGTGAGCTACTTATTCACAATATGGTGCGCTATTGATGGCGTAGACGCGATTTTGTCCAGTCGCGGTTATGGTGGCCGAGGCAGAACCGCTTGTTGCAGTCCGCGTATAGGTCAGAGTCTTCACCGACCCCCCGCACTGCGCATCGCCCGTAAAGCTGAGGGTGAAGGTACAGCTGGAGTTGGCTGCCATAGTAGAGCCCGATGCAGGGCAGGTGCCTGCCGTCACCGCAAATTGCCCACTGGTACCAGCAGACGTCCAAGTAATTACGCCAGCTCCGCCGGTATTGGTGAGCGTAACGGTGGTGCTTACGGTTGCATTTTCGGCTTGGTTACCCGCGGCCCATGACGTGGGGCTCAGGCTCAACACCGGAAGGCTGACAGCCGTCGCGGTCAAGGCCGCAGAACCCGTCGCGGTACTGTTCGCAGCATTGGAGGCCGTTACCGTGCACGTTGCTGTGCCAGCGCTCGACGTTCCAACAGCGATGCTTCCGCTAGTGCCTGAGCCTGTCGCCGTCGCACCTGCGCCAGAGCAACTGACACTGGCCGACGTCGCATTCGAGGTTGTCCAGCTGAACGTCGACGACGCGCCCGCTGACACCGAGGTCGGACTGAACGAGGCGCCTGTCACAGAAGGTGCGGCCACAACATTGATGGAATTGGAGCCGGAAGCCGCCGAACCTGCTGCGTTGTACGCGGTGACCGTACAGGTCACGGTGCCCGTACCGCTGGTGCCAACTGCGCCACCACCGTAGTTCACCGTGCCACCCGAATAACTGTAGCCGCCGGGCGCCGGGCAGGACACGCTCACGCTCGTGGCGTTGCTTGTCGACCAGCCTAGCGTATAGCTGTTGCCACTCGTGACGTTGCCCGGACTCATGTTGACTGCCGAAACGGACGGTGCCGCAACGACCGACACAGACTGCGTTGCAGTGCCCGAAGCCGTGCCCGCCGCGTTGTAGGCGACCATCGAGCATGAGACTGTGCCGGTCCCGCTGGTTCCGACCGCCCCGCCCCCATAGTTCACGGTGCCTCCCGAGTAGCTGTACGCTCCCGGACTGGAGCAGGACACAGCCACGCTGGTCGCGTTACTGGTAGCCCAGGCAATGGTGTACGTGCCGCCACTGGTAATCGTAGCCGGACTAGCGGTGAAGCTGCCAATTGACGGAGCCGCAACTACGTTGACCGAAGCAGAGCTGCTACTCGACGCCGTGCCCGCAGCGTTATAGGCGGTGACCGAACAGGTGCCTGTTCCCGTGCTGGACGTCGAAACGCCGGCACCCGAGTAGTTCACGGTCGAGCCCGAATAGCTGTACGACGCCGTGCCACTGCACGAAACGTTGACGCTTGTTGCGCCACTCGTGCTCCAGGCCAACGAGGTCGAAGAACCGCTCGTCACCGTTGTGGGGCTCAGTGTCACGCCAGTCACGGTAGGTGCTGCCACGACGTTGACAGTTGCCGAGCCGGTTGCGGTCGTTCCAGCCGCGTTCGCCGCGGTCACCGAACAAGTGCCTGTTCCCGTGCTGGACGTCGAAACGCCGGCACCCGAGTAGTTCACGGTGGTGCCGGAATAGCTGTAAGCCGCGGTGCCGCTGCACGAGACGACGACGCTCGTGGCGTTACTTGTGCTCCAGGCCAACGAGGTCGAAGAACCGCTCGTCACCGTTGTGGGGCTCAGTGTCACGCCAGTCACGCTCGGTGCCGCGACAACGCTGAAGCTGGACGAGCCAGTGGTACCCACTACGCCGAGGGAGTTAGTAGGCGTCACCACGCAAGTACCCGTGCCCGTTCCAGAAGTCGTCACCGCGACACTGCCATTGACTGACGTACCCGAATAGCTTCCCGCAGCAGCGCCCGAGCAAGACACGGTGACACTGGCGGCGCCACTCGTCGTCCAGTTGAAGGTGTTACCCGCACCCGAAGTGACCGTGGCCGTCGTAAAGGACGCACCACTGACGCTTGCAGCCGCCTGACCCGTTCCGCTCAAATTGATAGTACCCGTTCCATTGGAACCGTTCGTCGTGACACTGACGGTGCCTGCACGCGGATTGGACGTCGAGCTGGGCGTGAATGAAACGCTAATCGTGCAGGTGCCATTGACGGCAAGTGCTGCTGAACAATTGTTGGAGGAACCAAAGTCGCTCGAACCGGCGGTCACAGAAACGCCCGTGATAGTCAAACTGGAGGTACCCGTATTTGTTACGGTCACCGATTGCACGGCGCTCGTCGTACCCACGGTCTGGCTCGCAAACGTCAAAGAGGATGGCGAGTAGGTTGCCGTACCCTGAGTTCCGGTCCCGGACAGAGCCGCAGACATCGTGCCGGCACCCGTCGCGAAGCTCAACGTGCCCGAACGAGCGACATTGCTGGTAGGGGTTAGTTTGACGGTGGTCGTGCATGTTGCGCTAGCAGCCAAGGTAGTCGTGCACGTGGTCGACACGAACGTGAAGTCCGTGCCTGTCACCGAGGCGGCGGTAGGGGGCGTGACCGTGATACTGGCCAATCCAGTGTTCGTCAACGTCGAGGTTCCGGAAGCGCTCGAACCCACTGCGGCACTGCCTACGTTCACGGCGCTCAGGGTGGCGCTGGCTGCCTGTCCCGTGCCGGTGAGGCCAAAGCTCGAGGAGCCACCCACTCCGTCGTGTGCGATGGTGACGGTACCGGTACGCGTGCCTACAGCCGTCGGCGTGAAGGACACCGTCACCGTGCAAGTGCCGTTTACAGCCAGCGGCGTGCCGCAACTGTTCGAAGCTCCGAAGTCACTCGACCCCGTCGAGACCGATACACCGCTGATGGTCAACGCTGCCGTCCCTGTATTGGTGACAGTGACCGATTGCGTTGCGGAAGTCGTCGAGACTTGCTGCGCTGCGAATGTCAAAGACGTTGGAGACAAACTTGCAATGCCTTGCGTACCCGTTCCGGTTAGCGTGTCTGTGATGGAACCAGCACTCGTTGCCAGGGCGAGCGCCCCCGTGCGGGCTACATTGCTGGTCGGAGCAAACTTGACAGTGGTCGTGCAAGTGCTGCTCGCCGCCAAGGTTGTGGCACACGTGGTCGACACGAAACTGAAATCCGTTCCGGTCGTGGAAGTTGCGGTTGGTACGGTGACGCTGATGGCCGCCAACCCCGTATTGGTCAGAGTCGCGCTGGCCGTCGTACTGGTGCCTACCTTCAGGTTGCCAAAAGCCACGTTGCTCAAGGTGGCGCTCGCGGCCTGGCCTGTGCCCGTGAGGCTAACTGTGCCCGTGCCGTTCGAGGCATCCGACGTTACGGTGACAGCACCCGTGCGTGTTCCCGCCGCAGACGGCGTGAATGTTACCGTCACCGAGCAGGTGCCGTTGATGGCCAACGCGGAACCGCAGGTGGTGCTCGAAGCGTAGTCTGCAGACCCACTCGACACCGTGGCGCTGTTTACCGTCAGGGTGGACGTCCCGTTGTTGGTGATGGTTACCGTCTGCGTTGCCGCGGCAACGCCTACTTGCGTAGCTGCGTAAGTCAGCGTCGAGGCCGAGTACGACGCGGCGCCTTGAATGCCGGTTCCCGACAACGTATCGGTGATGGAGCCCGCACCTGTGGCGATGCTGAGCACGCCGGAGCGAGCGACGTTACTGGTCGGAGCAAACTTGACCGTAGTCGTGCAGGTTGCGCTAGCCGCCAGGGTCGTTCCGCATGTCGTGGAGACGAAACTGAAGTCAGTCCCCGTGACGGAGGCTGCCGTGGGGGCCGTCACCGTAATGCTCGACAGTCCCGTATTAGTCAGAGTAGCTGTCCCCGTGGTGCTGGTGCCAACCTTGACGCTTCCCGCCGCGATATTGCCAAGCGTCGCACTGGGTGCCTGTCCGGTACCCGTGAGGCTGACGTTGGCAACACCGCCACCGTTGTGAGTGAAGCTGAGCGTGCCTGAGCGTGTGCCCGTGGTCGATGGCGTGAAGCTCACGTTGACCGTGCAGGTGCCATTGACCGGTACAGCGGCGCAATTGTTGGATTCGGCAAAGTCCGTGGAACCCGTGGAAATGCCCACACCGGTGAACGTCAGGGTGTTCGTGCCCGTGTTCGTGACGGTGATGGTCTGCACCGAGGATGTTGTCGAGGTCTGCTGCGCTGCGAACGTCAGCGAACCTGGCGATACCGAGGCGTAGCCTTGGATACCGGTAGAGCCCAGCGACGCAGTTTGCGTGCCAGCGCCTGTAGCGACAGTCAAGGTGCCGGAATCGGCCGTCGTGTTGGTCGGCGCAAACTGCACCGTGACGGTACAGGTGCCGTTGACCGCGAGAGATGTCGCGCAGGTGCTGGAGACGAAGTTGAAGCCGCTTCCGGACACCGACGATGCCGTCGGCGTGGTGACGCTGAGGGCACCAATGCCGGTATTGGTCAACGTGGCGGTCGCGCTGCTGGTGGAGCCCACCGGCGTCGCAGCAAAGCTAGGAGCGCTCAACGTAGCAGATTGCGCTTGGCCAACACCTGTCAGACTAATCGTACCCGTTCCGTTGGAGCCATTGGTATTGAGGGTGACCACCCCTGTGCGAGTCCCGGCTGCCGAAGGCGTGAAGGTTACCGTGACGGCGCAAGTCCCATTGACGGCCAATGCGGCGGAGCAATTGTTGGACACCGAGTAGTCCGTCGCGCCCGAGGATACGGTGACGCTGCTCACTGTCAGGGGTGAGTTGCCTGTGTTGGTAACGGTCACCGATTGCGTCGCCGCCGAGGTTCCCGCTTGCGTCGCTGCATAAGTCAGCGTTGTGGCCGAATAGGATGCAACACCCTGCAGCCCCGTGCCCGAGAGCGTGTTTGTTTGAGTACCCGCGCCTGTTCCGATAGCCAGCGCACCGGTGTGAGCCAGGCTGTCCGTTGGCGCGAACTTCACCGTTGTGTTGCAGGTGGCCGATACCGCCAGGGTCGTGCCACAAGTGGTCGACACGAAGCTGAAATCAGTACCCGTCACGGAGGTCGTGGTAGGCACCGTGACAGTCAAGGGGCCAACGCCAGTATTGGTCAGCACTGCGTCGGCGGTGCTGCTAGAGCCCACCGATGTGGTGTTGAAGGTAAGTGAGCTCAGGGTGGCCTGAGGCGCGATACCTGTTCCCGTCAACGTGGCCGTCTTGGTGCCTGCGCTCGTGGGCAGATTGAGGCTACCCGTTCGAGTGCCGCCCGCGGTGGCGATGAAGTCCAATGTCACGGTACACGTGGCGCTCGCAGCCAGTGTGCCGGTGCACGTCGTCGACACAAAGCTGAAGTCGGTTCCCGTCACCGACGTGGCGCTAGGAACAGTCAGTGTCAGGGCACCGACGCCCGTATTGGCAAGAGTCGCCGTGGCCAGCTGGCCCGTGCCGTCGCCGCTATAGTCATTCGCAAAGGTCGGCGTCGACAACGTAGCCGAGGGAACCTGCGCCGTGCCGGTCAGGCTGGCGGATTGAGTACCCGCACTGGTGACAATCGAGAGCGTTCCGGTTTGACTGCCTGCAGTCGTAGGCGCGTACGTCACGCTGGTCGTGCAGGTTGCGGACGACGCCAACGTCGTACCGCAAGTGCTCGACAAGTAGCCGAAGGACGTACCTGAAACTGTGGGTGTCGTGACAGTAATGGACGAAAGACCGGTATTCGTCAGTGTCGACGTCTTGGTGTAAGACTGACCCGTCTGATTGATACCAAAGTCGATGGCCGAAATCGTTGCCGAAGGCGCTTGTGCTGTTCCGGTCAACGCAATGGTCGTAGCACCACTTCCGTCGTGGGTGAGCGAAAGCGCACCTGTGCGCGTTCCCGCAACGGTGGGCGTGAACACCACCGATACTGTGCAGCTGCCGTTGACCGGCAGGGTCGTGCAATTGTTTGTCTGCGTGAAGTCAGCCGAGCCGCTGGAGACGGCAATAGCCGAGACGTTCAAGGGCGAAGTGCCCGTATTGGACAAAACAACCGTCTGGGCGGCGCTGCTCGTTCCGGTTTGTTGAGCGGCAAAGCTCAAGCTGGACGGATTGACGCTGGCGGAACCTTGCACGCCTGTAGCGGCGAGCGCATCCGTCGCCGGACCTGCCGAGGTCGGCAAAGTCAAGGTCCCCGTGCGGCTAACCGCGCCAGTGGGCGAGAACGAAACGGTCACAGTACACGACGTTGCTGCCGCCAATGACGGGCCGCATGTCGTACCTGCAAGATAGAAGTCCGTTCCGCTGACGGCACTGCTGCCAATGACTGGAAGCGTCACAACGCCAACTCCGGTATTGGTCAGCGTCGCCGTAGAAGCAGTCGTACTACCAACCTGTGTCGAAGTGAAAGTCAGCGCGCTCAGGGAGACACTCGGCGCTTGGCCGGCACCCGACAGGCTGACGTTTGCGATGCCACCGCCGTCATGTGTGAAGCTCAACGTGCCGGTTCGCGCACCCGCTGCGCTGGGCGTGAACGAAACGGTCACCAAACAAGTCGCATTGACTGCAACGCTGGCGCAGTTATTGGATTGGGCGAAATCGCTGGCACCCGTGCTGATACCGACACCCGTGAAGGTAAGCGTGTTGGTGCCTGTGTTGGTCACCGTGATTTGCTGCGAAGCACTCGACGCTCCAACCTGCATCGTAGAGAAGGTCAGTGAACCCGGGCTAACGCTCGCAAAACCTTGAATACCGGTCGAACCGAGCGCGACGGCCTGTTGGCCGGCGGCCGTATTAACGACCAGTTGGCCTGTGCGGGTGGCCGTGCTGGTCGGCGAGAATTGAACCGTGACGGTACACGTCGCCGATGCTGCGAGCGTACTGGCGCATGTCGACGATGCGAAGCTGAAATCTTGACCCGTGACCGACACGGCGGAGGGTGGCGTCAAGCTCAAGGCACCAATTCCGGTGTTCGTGAGCGTAGCGGTCGCGCTGGTCGAACTCCCCACTGGGGTAGTCACAAATGAGGGAGTCGACAACGAGGAGCTTTGAGCCTGTCCGGTGCCGCTGAGTGTCACCAAGCTCGGACCTTGGCCGTCATGGACGAGCGCCAAAGTCCCCGTCAAGGAAGACGCAGATGAAGGCGTGAACGTCACGCTAATCGCGCATGTGCCGCCCGGAGCGAGCGAGGCGCAATTGTTGGATTGGGCGAAGTCCGCTGCCCCCGAGGCGATGCCCACTCCTGTGAATGTGAGAGTGTTCGTCCCTGAATTCGTCACGGTGACCGACTGGGCAGCGGCGGTCGAAGCGACCTGCGTGGTTGCAAACGTCAGGCTTGACGGCGTTACCGTGGCAATCCCCTGGGTACCCGTTCCCGACAATGCAATAGTCTTGGCTCCCGCCGAAGAGTTCACCGTGAAAATACCCGCAAGCGACCCCGACTGACTGGGGGAGAATTGCACCGAAGCAGTGCAACTCGCGTTCACGGCCAAAGTTGCACCGCAAGTATTGGTGGCTTGGAAATCGGAGGAGCCCGCCGAGATGCTGGCACTCGAGATGGTGACGTCAACGTTGCCGCTATTGGTCAGGGTCACAACTTGCGAGCCCGACGTCGAGCCCACGGGCGCGTTGCCAAAGCTCAAGCTGTTGACCGAAGTCTGGACAGCAGGCGCCTGGGCAGTACCGGTACCTCCCAACAAGACCGTTGCGCTGCCGCCATTCGTTGAGTGGACAAGCAAGGTCGCCGTGCGCGCGCCTGCCGCGGTCGGCGCAAAGCTCAACGAAACAGTACACGAACCACCGGCGGGCAGGCTGGGCTGGCAGGTGGTTGCCGTCTGGGAGAAATCACCGGCGCTCACGTCCGCAGTCAATCCGGTCACGGGCAGGTTGCCGGTGTTGGACAGCGTGACCATGCCCGTTGTCGTGGCGTAATTCGCAATGGCCGTGCCAAAGGCGACTGACGAGGTGGACGCCGCCAAAATCGCAGCATTGCCCGAGCCGCCCAGCGCGACCGAATAAAGCGTGCCCGACGCCTCTTCGTAGAGGTTCAGGTTACCGGCGCGCGAACCGTAGGCTGATGGCGTGAACGTGACGGAAATCGTGCAGCTCGCGCCGGGTTCAAGCGTGTTGCCGCAATCGTTGGATTGCGCAAAGTCCGCCCCGCCGCTCGTTACTCCGACGCCGTTGACGGTCGCGGGACTGTTGCCCGCGTTGCTGATAACTACAGATTGGCTAGCAGTCGTAACGCCGACGTTGGACGCACCAAAGCTTAGCTGGTTGGGAGAAACTGTCAAAGTGGTCGTGGGTACCACTGCGGTACCACTGACGCCAAAAGACGCAGATGCCGAGCTGCCGGAGACTACCAGTGCTGCGGAGTAGCTCCCCGCACTGGTCGGCTCGAACGTCACCGTCACATTGCAGGTCGCACCTCCTACCAAAGTCGCGGGGCAGTCGTTGGACTGCGTGTACGGCGCAGGAATATCAAAACCCGTCACGTTGACAGCGTCTTGTCCACTGTTTTGGATGGTCGTCGTCGTCGAAGCGGTCGAACCTAGCACAAGCGTTCCAAATGCATGCGAGCTGGGAACCGCGACGAGGCTACCCGCGACGGCAGCACTCATGTTGGTACCGTCCATGGGCACTTGGTACTGCAGCGTCTGCGCAGCTGCGGCCATGGGCTCCAGCACGACGCTCAAGGTCGTGAGGATAGCGATAACGCGGCGAGTAAAAGCAGACAACATGAGACTCATTCGGTACACCTGTGGGTTTTGTACCCAGGTGTAGCGAACGCCGTTATTTTTTGTTGCTGATGTTATTCCGATTAGATGCAGTTTTAGACACCGCCGGACCACGGTTGCTCTCATCCAGCGCAAAACGAACGGTGAGTCCGAAAGAACAGCCTCGCGATTGGCAGGGCTGCTTGAATGTGGTTTTTAGCGGGCTAGGCGAGCATTGCTTACAAACGGCGGAGTCCTTAGCACGGAGGGGTCCTGCTGGCTTTCGAGGCCACGCCTGTTTCGCCAACTGTGATGCCGACCGAGTCGTTATAAATCGGCCCGTCGTACAGCGCTATTCATCAACGACGAGATTCAACGCTTCTACTGCCGGGCCACCGCCGTTCGTGCAGGTAGTAGCTGCAGGCGCCGGTGGCGCATTTAAAGAAGACTCGCCTTTCGGTCGGCTACTGGCAAAACGGGTCCGTTGTTTTATAAACGTGGCGTTGAGCTGACTTAGAAATCGTGGCGACGACCGAGCCAATCGTAGCCGTTGTCGTACCTGTGATGACGGTGAGCGTGCCACCGCACTGTCCCTGTCCAGTCCAAGAGACCGAGAACGTGCAAGACGAGTTTGCAGCCATCGTGCCGCCGGATGCAGGGCAGGTCCCCGTCGACGTGCTGTAGCCTACGCCTGACGCCGTACTGTTCCAGGTCAACGTCCCCGCCCCACCCGTGTTGGTCAAGGTCTCCGTTTGCGACACCGTAACGCCGTCAAGTTGATTGGCGGGAAAGAAGGTTGTCGGAGATACCGACAAATTCGCAGGAGCACCGCTCACTGCCAGCCCCGTCGAGCTAGTGGCAGTCGTACCTGCCGCGTTCGTCGCGGTCACCGTACAGGCGCCGGACCCGCTGCCCGCCGTGGTAACAGTTATCGAGCCACTCGTGCCGGACCCGGAACCATACGCGGGTGCCGTGCAAGCGACAGTAGCCCCCGTTGCGTTGGCCGTTGACCAACTGAAAGTCGTAGAACCCCCGGAAACAACCGAAGTGGGACTCATGGCTACGCCCGTGACGCTAGGGGGTGCCACAACGCTCAACGAGGTGGAACTGCGGGCGCTGTCCCCCGCAGCGTTGGTGGCAGTCACCGTGCACGTTCCGGTGCCGGTCCCCGCCGTACTGACCGAGGCAGCGTAGTTGACGCTCGCGCCGTTATAGGTAAACGCTGCTGTTCCGGAGCAACTCACAGAAACCGCTGTGGCGCCCGTTGTTTCCCAAGTCAAGGTGGTGTTGGCCCCAGAGGTAACGGTAGCAGGACTGAACGCTACGCTGGATACCTCGGGCGCACTGACCACAGCAAGGCTCGCGGTCACGGGCACGGAGGCGTCTCCAGCTGCGTTGTAGGCGGTCACGGTGCAAGGACTGGTGCCTGTACCCGCCGTCGTGACGGCTCCTCCAGAATAGTTCACGCTGCCCCCGGAGTACGCATAGGAGCCCGGGCCCGTACAGGCGACCGACACGCTGGTGGCGCCAGTCGTTGCCCAAGACAAACCGGCGCTCGTCCCGCGTGACACGACAGAAGGGCTCAGGGAAACGCTGTTGACGGAAGCCGGAGACACGACTGCCAAGTGGAGGGTAGAAGGCGAGGACGCCGTTCCCGCTGCGTTGTATGCGGTCAAAGTGCAAGTGCTGGAACCTGCCGTTGACGTTGGCACGGTAGCCCCGTCATAGTTCACCGTCGGCCCCGAATAGCTGTAACTGGCCACGCCCGTACAGCTCACTGTAACCACAGTCGCGTCGGAGGTGCTCCAGCTCAGGGCGGCGTTCGAGCCGCTCGTCACCGTTTGCGAACTAGCCGTGAACCCGACCACGGCGGCCGGTGCCACGACAGTGACTGCTGCGCTGGCCGAAGTAGACGCAGTCCCCGCTTCGTTGAAAGCCGTGATGGTGCAGGTTCCCGTCCCGGTGTTCGTAGTCGCGGCGATGGCGTTGGTGTAATTGACTGCCGAACCCGAATAGTTGTAGGCCACTGCACCGGTGCAAGCTACCACGACGCTGGTGGCGCCGTTGGTGGCCCAGGATAGCCCCACCCCTGCGCCACTCGTAGCGGTCGAAGTGCCCAAGGACAACGATGTAACGCTGGCAGCAGCCACCGACAAGAAACTAGCTGACGCTGGAGTCCCCTCGACACCCAGGGCGTTAACAGGCGTTACTGTGCAACTGCCGGCGCCCACGTCGGAGGCTGCAACACTCAAAGTGCCCGCGAGGTTCGTGCCCGAATAGCTCCCGTCGGCCGTTCCGGAACAGGAAACCACGGCCGCTGCGGCATCGTTCAACGACCAGCTGAACTCTTCGGTCGAACCGACAGTCGCTGACGCCGCAGCAAATGAAGCGGCCGACACACTTGCTTGTGCTACGCCGGTGCCTTGGAGCCCAATGACCGTGGCACTCTCGGAGCCGTTGGTCGTCACCATGAGGGTTCCCGAGCGCGGCCCTGCCGCAGAGGGTGTAAACGCGACATTGATGGTGCAGGTTCCATTGACCGGCAGCGTCGCCGCGCAATCGTTGGTTGAGCCAAAGTCACTTGACTCAACTACCACCGAAATACCCGTGACCTGCAAAGGTGCCGTTCCTGTGTTGGCCAGTATCAGCGATTGGGTCTCGCTTGTCGTTGTTACGGTCTGGTTCGCAAAGCTGACAGAAGTGGCGGAAAACGTCGCAGTTCCCTGCTGGCCCGTGCCGGTCAAAGCCGCAGTAATGGTTCCAGCCACGCCGGCGTTCAACGTAACGATGCCGCTCTGAACTCCGTCAAGGGTTGGCGTGAAGACGATGTTGACATTGCAGGTTGCACCGGTGGCAAGAGCACCTCCGCATTGGCTACCGCCTGCTTGCCACGAGAAACCAGGACCGCTGACCGTCGTGGCAGTCGGCGCAACGACCGTCAAGGGACCCACCCCGGTGTTGGTCAAGATGACGCTGCCCGTGGTGCTGGTTCCAACCGCGATGGCCGGAGCGTCGTAGTTTGAAAATTTGGCGCTCCCCGGCTGTCCCGTTCCGGACAGAGAAATCGTACCTAAGCCATTGGGGGCGTCGGTCAGGACGGTCAGTGTTCCTGTTCGCGGGCCTATCGCACTTGGCGTAAAAGTCACAGATACAGTGCACGTTGCATTGACGGCAAGCACTGTCGCACAGACATTGAATTGAACAAAGTCCGAACTGCCACTGTCAATGGCAATGTTTGTTAGCTTCAATGAGGCTGTGCCTGTATTGGTTATCGAGACCATCTGCGTTGCTGGGGACGCGATTTGGACAGGACCGTAGGTCAACGAAGTCGATGAATACGTCGCTGTGCCTTGCAGCCCTGCACCCGTCAGGCTAGTCGTCAAGACTCCCGCTGAGGTGGCTACGGACAGGGTAGCGCTGCGAGTCATGGCAGCGGTCGGAGAGAACTCGATGCTTATCGAGCAAGCTGCGCCTGCCGACAAATTCGGTGTGCAGGTCGTTCCTGTCGGGCTATAGCTGAAATCCGTTGCACCTGCTGACGACAGTGTTGGGGGCAGCGTGAGCGTCAAGGGGCCCTGGCCAGTGTTCGTCAACAAGACGGATGCCGAGCTGCCGGTGCCCACCACGGTATCCGTGAATGTTGGCGTGCTCAACGCGGCCGCAGGTGCTTGGCCTGTGCCCGCCAAAACGACATTGGCCACCCCACCCCCGTCATGCGTGAACGTCAGAATACCCTCGCGGGTTCCGGCGGCCGCCGGCGTAAAACTCACGTTGACCGTGCACGTCCCGTTGACTGGTACAACGCCGCAGTTGTTGGACTGCCCGAAATCGACCGTGCCTACCGAAATACCAACACCGGTCAAGGTCAGGGGGCCCGTTCCTGTATTGGTCACGGTCACCGACTGCACCGCCGAAGTCGAGCCCACCTGCTGCACTGGAAACGCCAACGCATCTGGCGAGACAGCGGCATAGCCCTCGATGCCGGTAGAACCCAGCGGCGCCGTCAGCGTCCCGGCAGCCGTGACAACGGACAAAAGCCCGCTATTGGTAGCAGTGTCGGAAGGACGGAATTGCACTGTGACGGTACAGCTTGCTTTCACCGCCAGGGACACCCCACATGTCGTCGCGTTGAAGGAAAAGCCGGAGCCGGCCACAGACCCCGTTGACGGCAACGTCATGCTGAGTGCGCCGCTGCCCATATTGGTCAGAGTCGCGTTGGCCAAACTACTGGAACCGACGGCTGTGGGCGAAAAGGTAGGCGCCGTCAATGATGCAGATGGAACAACCCCCAATCCTGCCAGCGTCACGGCCTTGAGCCCAGCGTTCGTCGTCAAACTCAAAGCGCCTGTCCGAGGGCCACCCCCGCTTGCAACGAAATCGAGCGTAATTTCACAAGAGGCACCCGCTGGCAACGTCGCGCCACAGGTTGTACCAGCAAACGAAAAGTCCGAGCCCGAAACGACCGAGGCGCTCGGCGGAGTCAAAGTCAAAGGACCGACGCCCTGGTTGGTGAGCGTGGCCGTAGCAAGTTGCCCTTCACTGTCGCCGCTGTAATCACTAGCAAACGCGGGCGTACTTAGCGTCGCGGCAGGCGCCTGTGCCGCGCTGGTCAGATTTGCGGTTACAGGGCCCGCACTAGTCAACAGCGTGACCGCACCCGCCTGTACTCCAGGTTGCAGGGGTGAGTCCTCGACCATTAGCGTGCAACTGGCCCCGGCAGAGAGCGTCGCAGGGCATGTTGAAGATACAAAGGTGAAATACGCACCGGTGACATTCGCGGAAACGACTGACGACAACACCAAGCTCCCGATTCCGGTGTTCGACAGCGTCGCGGACTTCGTCAATACTTGACCGGTCTGGATAAGGCCAAAATCAACGGCCGAGAGAGTCGCGCTAGCCGCTTGAGCGGTACCCGCAAGGGCGACGGATGTGAGACCCGTCCCGCTGTGTCCAAATGTCAAGACGCCAGAACGGGAGCCTGGCCCGGAAGGAGAAAACGTGACGTCAATGGAGCAGCTCGCTCCCGCAGCTAGGGTGCTGCAGTCATTGGTCTGCGTAAAATCTGAAGCGCCGAAACTGATGCCAAACCCCGAAAGAGTTACAGCTGCGGTGCCCTGATTGGTCAAGACGACCGCTTGGCTACCACTGGACGCGCCCACTTGCTGGGGCGAAAAGTTCAGGCTTGTAGAAGACGCGGTCAAAGAGCCTTGAAGGGCTGTTGCGGTGAGTGCGGCTTTCAGCTCGCCTGCATTTGTCACCAGGGTGACCTGCCCCGCGTGAGTGCCCGCGCTGGTGGGTGCAAATTGAATGGTTACCGTGCACGTTTGGTTCACGGGCAACGAAGCGACGCAGGTCGTTCCGGAGAAACTAAAGCCATCCCCGGATACGGCAGAGGGAGTGATACCTCCCACACTGAGCGGTCCTGAGCCTTGATTGGTCAAGGTCACTGCCAGAGCACTGGTTGCGCCCACTGTAGTAGCCTGCCCAGATTCAGCCCGCAAAATTGCGGCAGGAACGACTCCCGAACCATTCAGGGAAACGCTTGCGGCGCGGCCCCCGTTATAGACGAGCGTGAGCATGCCTGTTCGTGGCCCGGCTTCACTGGGTGTGAACGCAACTACAAGGGTGCAGCTGGCACCGGGTGCGAGGTTGTTGCAGTTATTGGACTGTGCAAAGTCGCTGGCACCGGACGACAGCCCGATGCCTCCAAAAGACAAGGCCGCCGAACCTGTGTTGGTAACCTGGAGGTTCTGCGCTGCGCCAGTGGTTCCCGTCTGTTGGGGCTCAAAAGTCAGACTGGATGCGGAAACAGAAGCGATGCCCTGCACCGCGGTTGCGCTGAAGGCTACCGATTGCAATCCCGCTTGAGTAGTAATGCCCACGGTACCTGTGCGAGTGGTCGCAGCCGTAGGGGCGAATTGCACCGTAATCGAACACGATGCTTGGGACGCCAACGCGGATGTGCAGGTCGTGCTTAGAAACTTGAAATCAGAACCGGTGACGGAAGCCATTGCCGGCGTCGTCAGGCTCAAAGGAGCAATGCCGGTATTCGTGAGCACGGCGACGGCTGTGCTGTTGGAGCCAATTTGAGTCGCAGCAAAAGCTGGTATGGTCAGCGCGGTGCTGGCTGAGACACCTTCGCCCGTCAACACAACAAGGCTCACCCCTGTACCGTCATGTGCGAGAACCAGAGAGCCCGTGCGTGTGCCTACGGCACTAGGCGTGAACGCTACTTCGATGGTGCACTGGGCAGAAGGAGCCAACGTCGTGCAGTTGTTGGACTGCGCGAAATCGGTGCTGCCAGAAATCACTCCGATACCTGTGAACACCAGGGCCTGGTTGCCGCCGTTGGAGATAGTGACGGCTTGAGAACTCGTCGTTGCAGCAAGTTGAGTCGTCGCAAAAGTAAGCGCAGACGGATTGGCCAACGCATTGGCTTGCGTTCCAGTGCCAGTAAGCGAAACGCTTCGCGTCAAGTTGCCAAAGCCCGCTACGAGCGTACTTGCAACAATCCCAGCCTGCGTCGGTGAGAACGCCAAGTTGGCACTGCAAGTTGCGCCGACTGCCAAGACGTTGCCACACGTCTGAGTGAGCTGGAAATTGGACGTCCCTGCGGCCAATGAAACGCCCTGCCCCGCCAAGGCAATGTTTCCCGTGTTTGTGAATACGACGGTTTGCGTTGCCGAGCTGGTCCCCACCGGAGTCGGATTAAACGATACGGTTGATTGAGAGACGCTGACGTTGGCAACCTGAGCGGTTCCGGTACCCGTCAAAGCGACCGAGACACTGCCACCGTTAGCGGAGTTGAACAACGCCGTCGCTGCGCGCGCGCCTGCCGCGTTGGGCGTGAACTTCAGGCTCACAGTGCAATTGGCATTGGCGGCCAAGCTGGCGCCACAGGTAGTGGCAGTCTGTGAAAAGTCCCCTGCACTCACGTCGGCCGTCAAGCCTTGAATGGCAAGATTTCCAGCGTTAGTGAGCGTGATGGTGCCCGTCGACGTCGAGTCGTTTGCAGTGACTGCACCAAAGTCGACGGCGTGAGCTGTAGCACCCAAGCGCGCGACGTTGGACGTACCCGTCAACGCCACGGAATAAAGTGTTCCTGAGTCTTTCTCAAAGACACTCAGATTGCCGCTGCGGGGTCCACCCGAGGTTGGCGTGAATAGCACCACGATAGTACAAAAAGCGCCGGGGAGCAAAGCAGTGCCACAGTCGTTGGATTGCGCAAAGTCCGTCGCGCCGCTCGTGACACCCACACCGTCCAACGACGCAGAGGCCGTACCGGTATTCACAACCTTGACGGTCAAGGGTTGAGACGCCAGCCCTTGATTGACCGCGCCGAACGATAGCGCATTGGGTGCGACCGTGAGCGTTGACGTTGGCGAGACCGCTGTTGCGCTCACATTGAAAGACGTCGACCCCGTGGCGGCTGCGACCACCAAGGTGCCCGAAAAACTTCCATCCACCGTCGGGGTGAAGGCGACCGTAGCTGTGCAAAAGTCTCCGCTTGCCAACGTGCTGGGGCAGTTGTTAGTTTGGGTGAAGGGAGCCGCGATGTCCATGCTCGTGACGCTTACGGCCTCTTGACCCGCGTTGCGAATGACTGTGGTCGTGACCACGCTGGAGCCAACGCTCTGTGTTCCAAATGAAAACGCCGCGGGGCTGGCTTGCAAGGCGCCCGCCACTGGCGTCGACATGTTCGAGCCGTCAAGCGGCACCTGGTACGTGAACGACGACGCCTGCGCCGCGAGCGGCTGCAGCGCCGTGCTGGCGCATGCCAGGACTGCCATGAAGCGTCGTAGTCGTCGGAGGGGAAACATGGAAGCGAGCGCGCGCAACGTCGTCGTTGTGGCCGAATAATTACCCGTATAGGAAATCGGGTTAAATTCAAGCGGCGGCGCATATCCGAAACTTAGGCCCGTGGCCCTTCGAGATTGCGGCGCCGACCAAAGGAACCGGCCACGCTAGGCGTGGCCGGTCAATATGCCGCTCCTAACCAGCTCAGGGGCAGATACTCTTGCTGTTCGTCTTGCTGTACGTTCCACTGCAGACCGTTCCACCCGCATCCGTCACACAGATTTGGAAGGTGTAGTCGTCTGCCGCGCAGTCAGGGTTTTGTGCTGTGTATGAAACAGTACAACTCGCGCCGGCGGCAATGGATGCGGAACAGCCGTTAGATGTAATTAGCGCACCACCGCTGCCGTAGTTACCGTAGGAGACGAACGCCGAAGAGGGAGTCACTGCAACAGAGTTCGGGTTCTTGAAGGTCGTTCCTGACACCAACGTGAATGCAAGCTGCGATGGGTTGACCGTTGCGCTGCCACTGGCGGTTGTAGACGAGCCAGCCGCGTTATACGCCGTCACGGTACAAAGAACAGTGCCCGAAGTGGTGGTTCCCACGGAGAGGCTGCCGCTAGTTCCCGAACCTGTGGCTGTAGCACCCGCTCCGGAACACGAGACCGATGCAGAAGTGGCATTTCCTGTTGACCAATTGAATGTGTCTGCGCTGCCTGCCGTGATGCCGCCAGTCGAAAAAGTTCCAGTTGCAGTTGGCGCCGCGACCACATTAATGGCATTACTTCCGGATACTGCGGAGCCTGCCGCGTTATAAGCGGTCACGGTGCAAGTCACGGTACCCGTTCCGCTGGTGCCCACCGCACCGCCGCCGTAGTTGACGGTCGAGCCGGAGTAGCTGTAGCTGCCTGGCGACGGGCACGACACCGACACGCTGGTGGCGTTGGTCGTGGTCCAGCCGAGGGTGTAGCTGCCACCAGTGGTGACGTTGCCCGGGCTCATCGAAACCGCATTGACCGACGGTGCCGCAACGACGTTGATAGTCGCCGTCGAGGACGCTGCCGTACCGACCGCGTTGTAAGCCGTGACTGTGCACGTGATGCTGCCTGTGCCGCTGGTTCCAACTGCGCCGCCGCCGTAATTCACGGTCGAGCCGGAGTAGCTGTAGCTGCCGGGCGAAGGACACGACACGGACACGCTTGTGGCGTTGCTCGTCGACCAGCCGAGGGTGTAGCTGTTGCCAGCCGTCACTGTGGCCGGGCTCATGGTGATGCCCGTGACGCTCGGCGCGGTCAGAACGGTCCAGGTGCCGGTGCCGGTGGCGCTCGTGCCCGCCGCGTTGTAAGCCGTCACCGTGCAGGTGCCCGTTCC